>Ga0255054_10000928_pt1 | contig 17032 bp, 18 predicted proteins | sample JV7_2_23_MG_FD_188634 | JGI IMG/M metagenome (GOLD analysis project Ga0255054, IMG submission 188634) | Seawater microbial communities from Jervis Inlet, British Columbia, Canada - JV7_2_23 | ecosystem: Environmental > Aquatic > Marine > Inlet | place: Canada: British Columbia | collected...
AGCGGCCAGGGATCGCTACCTCACAGGCGGTACTAGGAACCCCGAACTCCCTTTTCTCTTGCTTTTACCGCCGCATCCCCGGTCCGCTCCAGCGAGTTGTTAGGAGGATTATTGTGGAATGCATCGCTCCATTGCCCAGAACAGGCACCCGCCTGGATGCTAATTGACCAATGCTTGTAATACCTCACGCCAATGAGTGAGCAAGTAAAGGTGGGCTTGGCCCGGCAGGACGGTAAGTCGGCTGTTGGGCAGCAGCTCGTTTTGGTACTCGCCTTGATTCAACGGCACATTTTTGTCAATTTCACCCTGCCATACATCAAATCGGGCCTGTATTTCTTCGATCTTGAAACCCCAAGGGGTATTGATCAGGATGTCATCCTGAGCGGGCCCATCCCAACCCTGCCTGTAGCCTTCCTGGATGTTTTCAACTAGCCATTCACCACTCCCCGACTCCTCGATGGCCTTTTGATCGGGCTCTGGAAACGAGGATGCTAGACGATCTCCGACCTTATCAGCGTCCCCTTGAAACATTCTGTACGCCATGCGGCGAAATAAATACACGAGAGCAGGAACATTTCTTCCTATGACCATGAGGGACTTCATTGCAAAAGGTAGCCCTTCATATGGATTGGGGCGATCTGGGGGAGCCAGGCCACTAACCAGCGCCCCTGCCAATACGCGATCGGGCAATTTATAGGCGCATGCCAGCGCATGCGGACCACCGGCAGACCACCCCTCAAGATAGAAATTTTCGATTCCCAGATGATCGGCAAGCTGGCCAACATCATCGGGCCAATCTAGAAGCTTCCGATCCGGCTGGGGGTCAGAAATGCCGTGCCCAGGTCGGTCGGTGGAAATCAACCTAACCCCCAGATCCGTGAGAATAGTAGGATCCTGAGGATGCTCCAACCTCGATCCGCCGGAGCCGTTAAAGTGAAAGACGGCTTTCCCAGAGGCATCCCCATATTCGGAATAGCCCAACCGACGCGTATCTCTCAAAGTTACGGTTTGATTTGCTCTCTCATTTGCCATGATCGCTACTACTCCTCCTCGCTCGTATCAACGATCTGATTGGATTCCACAGAAAATTCCGTCTAACGGCTGCGAGCTGCCTGCGCTTGGGCCGCAGGCACCTTGGACTGCTAAGGCAGGCAAGTGAGCGGCCGAGGATCGTTCCCTCACATGCGTTTCCAGTAACTCGGATCTCAATCTGCTCTTGCTTCTGGCGCAGCTTCCCCGGTCCGGCTCCACCAGAAGGGTGTTCCAGCGAGTTGTTAGATTGCCCGATGAATTGAAGGGTACGCGCGAAAGGAGGCGAGATCCTGAGATCGGCATTCGGGATGTCCATCACAACCTAAAGACGGATCCCACGATATTCGGTGACACGCTGATCTAGATCATCTCGTGAAAACCACCTGCCGCGAACCATCACTCCGAGGATATGCTTAGAATTGTTGATGTCGTCGAGTGGATTTCGCGATAGCAGAACGAGATCAGCGCGGTTTCCGACTTCGATTGTTCCCCAACTGCTGTCCGCGTTCATCCTCTTTGCGATCATGGCTGGATTTCGGGTGGCGGCAGAGAGCGCCTCGAATGGGCTCATTCCAGCTTCAACTAGTAGCTGAAGCTCTCGATGTTCCGAAAATCCGGGCACGATTCCTTCCACGCTGGAATCCGTTCCAACCAAGATCGGTACTCCCGCCCGATGGAGGGCTATCGTCAACCTCATCCAAAGCGGACGGAGATGATCACGCCGATACTTATCTTGGCCCTTCCATCTGACGATTCGGCCGCCGGATTTCCACTTGTCAATCGATTCAGCTTTGATGTGTGCGTATTCAGGTCTTCGGAGGAGCGCTTCCATATTCTCTAGACCTAGGAGAACAGTTTCGCCTGTAACCAACGTCGCTGTAACAGCGGCGTCATACTCCGCCACAAGACTGGCGATCTCATCAACGCGATCTGTGGCCAGTTCCCATTCCACCCAGTTGCGGGACCCGGGGTCATAATTCACCAGGAACTCATGCGTGAATTCATCCACATGAGCCACCTCATTCAAGCCAGCCTCAAGTGCTTCCCTGACTCCCACAATTTCCGGATCATCTAGAATGTGGCCGGCCGAATAGATCCCTTCTTGCCGTGCGGTGTGCAGAGTCGCGAAATATGTCTCCCGGTCCAAATGATCGTAGGGCTTTACAAAATCTACTCCGGCCTTCACTTGCCGCCTCACCTCCGATCGTGCTTGGGCAGGAGTCTCAACCACGGCCGCATTTGGAACAAATCGAGCGGCTAGGGAACTCAGAGGAATGAGCTTTTTCCAAACAACTACGATCGCAGTGAAAATACTTAAGACCAGCCAGGGCACGGCCCACTGTTGGGCAAACTCGGCAGCGAGGCTCTGAGCTCCATATAACCTTAGCCCTATGAGCACTACTCCCAGGAGGAGTGCGCTACCGAGTAACACAGCAAGGGCCACTGCCGTTCGCAGCCCAAGGGCCAACAGTCGGTACTCGCGGGGAAAGCCAACAATCACCGGTCCGCTCATGATGATCGTGGGACCAGCCCAATCCGAATCAGCGGTTTTCTTGCGCCATTCGAAGATTTCCCGGCGGGAATTCAGACTGCGAACGGTGCATACGCCCGCTGCCAGATACAGAGCGAGGTGGCGCGGATCCGTATCGAATTCCATCAAGTGTGCGTGCATGTTGGCAAGCCCCGGCAAAAGAAAGGCATCGTTGCCGTCGATCACAGCCGCGTTCGCCGGAATCTCTGCGGTATCGGCGGGGCCGATCGATGCAATCCGACCGCCTTCGACGATCACGGTATGCGATCTCAGCAAGCGCTCTGAGTCCATTGGAATTACCGTGACTCCTGTGAATGCTACTGTTCTCATGTTTCGCCGACTGTGCTCATCCATTGAGTGAAACGCAGGACCCTGACCGTGGGCAATCTAACAGCTGCGAGCTGAGCTGCCGGGGATCGCGCCCTCACATTCCGTTCAGCTCTCCCAGTTCTAGCCTATCTCTAGCCACAGCCGCTGAATTCCCGGTCCGGCTCCACTCGCAGAGTGCTCCAGCGAGTTGTTAGGTGGCACGGACAGAGGATTTGGAAGCAGAGAACCAGGCGTGTGATCCGAACTGATTCCGAGGTACTGGTTCGTCGCGGGTCACATACCACTCAAAGCCTCTTACGACCGACAACAAATATTGTCTGAGCATAGGGTCAATTCGCATGATGTGTGGGAGCCACCGAATCGCCACAGGCAAGTTTTGAAGCGTGTGCGGGTAGATTGCTATTCTCAGGATGCAGTTCTGGGTATCAACCGGCATTATTCGCCACGACACGAATGACGACCTTCCGCCGCGCCTACCAATATCGAGATCATAGCCTACCCCATCGATCCATCGGCAGAACCTGCGCTCCAAGACCCACCCGCTGAAGTAGTGAACCTCATCCCGGGACCCTTCGCCAGGCCACACCTCGACGGGGTTCTGTGCACAAAAGGGATGGCAAGCCTCAAGGTTTTGTGGCATCGAGATCGCGCCCCAGACCTTCTCCGCTGGTGCCGCGATTGGTTGAGCGACTGCAACCGCCCACTTGAAGCCTGGCCTTGGATCTTCCCACTCTGTCATGCGGTCCTAACTCCTGGTGCCACCTAACGGCAGCGAGCTGAGCGGCCGGGGATCGCTCCATCAATTGCTGTTGCAGAATCCTGCATCTCCACTGCCTCTTGCTTCTGCCGCTGAATCCCCGGTCCGCTCCAGCGAGTTGTTAGCTGGCGCAGGTATATCCCGTAATCCGACTAATTTTGAGCCCTTGGCGCGAATTCCATATTCATACAATCGTTCGAACGCCTGCACAGGATTCGGGGTTCCCGGGAACTAGGCTCCTCCGTCCAGAGGTCGATTCCAAGAAAATCATCTTGGATATTGTGTCCCATGTGACGTATTCCGATTGCGAGATCCATCTTATCCTGCTTCATGGTGCCGACGATCTCCATGGTCGTATCCCAATCCATATAGCATTCAACACATGAAGCGCAAGCCTTCCATGTATAGCTTCCTACCATTTGTCTGCCGTCGAATTCGAATGGCAATGTCACTGGCCTCAAATCTTGATACTCGTTTTCCGATTGAATAATGCATGGCAGTTCAGTTTCTGTGGGAATCAACATGCCTGGAGGGTCTGTGCGCGCCATGAATACACGGATATCGTTGGTGCCCAAATTAAGGTTCGAAGGGAGCTCGATCCATATGAAATTGATCTGCCGATTCGCGATATCGTGCGCTTGATAGACGCTGATGTCAGGCGGCACAAACCCGTCTGCGATAGGCGCTCTACCGCAGGTGACCAGGAAAAAACCCGGTATTCCTACCGAGAGAATTCGTTTGATATTCACTGTGATGGCGTCAAACGCCGGCTAACGGCTGCGAGCTGCCTGTGCTTGGGCCGCAGGCACAAGTGAGCAGCGCAGCACAGCAACTTAGAACGCGAAAGTGCGCAGAGGTTGCGTCCGCTCCAGCGAGTTGTTAGGCATCGCTCATTAATTTCCGTGGTGCGGATGGTGGCTGTGACTCAGGATTGTCCCAGTCTTGAGGTAGTGATTGATTGCGCGCTCCCAGTCTTTTAGATCCTGACGAAACATTCTTTCCAGTGCTGCCTGATTCAATCGATTAGCTTCCTCATTTAGACCCAAGTATGTGTACTTGATAGTTGCATTGGTTCTAGCAGCTCTCTCCTCCTCGAGGCACTTGATGGAGATCCACCATATCCTAGCTTGAGTAAACACGGTGTATTCAATGAGCCAATGATCTGGATCATACTTGGATACGATCCAGGTGGCTGGGCTCGGATCTTCAGGGTGGCCACTTTGCGTCTGGAACACCATGTGTTCCTCAACAAGATCAGGATATGGCAAAACCATTTGAGGGTTCCAGCCTTCGGCCCATTCCTTTTCCTTTACAGGACCAAATAACGGGAAAACTTGCTGGAGACCTCCTTCAAGCTTGATACTACTCGCCTTGGAATTGATCTTCGCCTCTTCCAATATCAATCCTTTCTCATAGAATGCGATGCCTAACGGCCTCGAGCTCATCTGCCAGGGATACGATCAAACGAAATCAAAACGCCCAGCACCCCTGGTCAGATGCAGCAAGTTGATAGGCGGCGCTGACTCGGAAATAACTTTTCTCACAGCCAGCGCTATATCAGTCCTAGCGCAGAAAAACTCTCGAGGATAAATGTGAGCCTCTCTTCAGGCGGCAACACAGGTACCCTTACAACGTCGTATCCTAAAGCGCTGTAATCGCGTAGCATTTCCAATTCGAAATCAGCTGCAATTGCGTCCTCTGCCTTCCTAACTCCATCCTGCCAATACGGCAATCGGTTGAGCAGAAACACGGAAGAGTAACGATGCTGGAAGCAATCTGAAAGGATCTCGTTCGGGTTTAGTCCAGCAAATCGAAAAAAAGCAAGGGCATCTGGAAGACCTCGGTCGAGAAAGATGACGTCAGTAGCTCGTAATCCACGCTCTTGTGTCATCATCAAGTCATAAATGGGAAATGTAAACGAAGCCCGATTCTTCCGTATCTCTTCGATCGTCCGCCCTTTGGCCATCTCTCTCTCAAAGTATTGCCGCCCAGCTTCCGGAACAGTCTGGAATCCTTTGGCAGACAACTGATTAATCAGGGTTGTTTTGCCAGAGCAGGAAGCGCCGGTTATCACATGCCAGTTGGTCTGGAGTTTGAATGATTTTGAGAGAAGACTGGGGTCTAGTTCCATATTTCTAGAATCGTGTTGAGAACTACCAGGCATTTCGCGCTCCCCAGACTCGCTTCAGAAGGAGGATTTAGGGAGATTAAGGCATCCAAGAATCTAATTCCCTGTACTCAGTTTCTCTTTCTTCTTCTTTAGCTCTTTGTATGCCTCTTTCCATTCCCGGTGTAATGCCTAGATTTGTGTAGACAACCGTCTTGCTTGCATGTTTTCCCCAAGCCAAACCCGCTTCTATCCCCCAGTTCCTTTCCTCGGGCATATCATCATCCAAGATTCCCTCTTGCGTATAAAGCAAATGAATTGCCAATGGAGATTCTCCTCTATTCAGTGAGTCTCGCATACAGGCACGTGCAAATTTGATATTGGTATCTACGTCACCCGCAAATGGGGACTCAATAATCACGAGAGGCATTTCTCTAATGGTTTCTTCTTTTTCAGACATAGGTTTATTCCACCTTGCTAGCCGCAACGGCTGCGAGCTGCCTGTGCTTGCGCCGCAGGCACAAGTAAGCGGCCGAGGTTCGTTCCCTCACGTGCTCCTCTATGAATCCAGGCCTTGACATCTCTTGCTTAAGCCGCTGAATCCCCGGCCCGGCTCCACTCGCAGAGTGCTCCAGCGAGCACACTTCCAGTCGGTAAACGTTTTAGGGTGCTGCTTCCGGCGCTTGACCCGATTCAATATGCGACAGACTGACTCTTGATATTTAGGGTGAGAATCCTAAAGCCGTGTCCGACTCCACTCGCAGAGTGCTTCACATGTGGTTAGGGCGTCGAGACAGCGATTAAAGGTTTCGGCAATGATCAAGTGGTGTCCTCAATCGGCGCTGCGGGAGCTACTCTCTTCACCGCCAGTATGCCACTCTCTCGGCTTGCTTTGGATTCGTATATTTCGCTCTTGCCGATCTGTTCCCCGCTGGCCGCATTGAGGATAAAAAAGGGCTTGCTATTGACAGATGTCTTCCTCTGATAACGCCCAGCCAGAGGAGCGTTTTCCTTGACCGATTCGATGCCATTTTCCCATCCAGCCTTCAATTCATATCCTTCGCTAGAAAGGATCGGTTCACCATTCTCGGCCTGAAGGCGGAAGTAGAACCGACCATCCTGGCCTTTTTCCACCACATACTTGGGATTATCCATCGACTGACTCTCCTCGACCCGTGACAACTATTCTAGTCTGGACACTGAGCAGGTTTCATACAGCGCGAACAGACTAGGCCCCAGAGCCCCTCCATAGAAAGATGTCCCAAAACAGACAATCTGTCAGACGTGTGAACGGTCCGACATTGCCACAGCACCCCGGTTCGCTCCAGCGAGTTGTTATGCTGATCATTGACCCTTCCCCTCACCGAGGAACAGTCCATCCAGAGGGCCGATGCTGACCAGTTCCCCGTCTGGGAGGGCGAATTCAACAATCGTGTCCGTGCGGTTATAGGCGATCAGGCCGTTTTCAAACTCCTTGTAGGAGACGCCGCCTGCCACTTCAATCCGGCCGGATGTCGGTGAGCCAAAATCCGTCCGGAAGAAATCATAATATGCATGTTGGTGGTCTCCGCCGTCCCAATCATCATTGTTGTCCGCGTAAAGGATGTAGCCGTGGTCGGGGATGACCACCGCCATAGCGGTGAACAAGCGGGCATACTGCAGGTTCTTCGGGGTGGTCCGGTCGGCCACGTAATCCACAGTTGTAATCTTCCAAGGCTCAAAGGCGATGATTTTGGGCCACCCCAAATTAGCGTTCCAGTACAGCAGCAGATCCTCCATACGCTCAACCGAGGGATTCCAGGCCGCGCTGTTTTCATGCTGATAGGTGAGACTATACTCGGCAGCTGGATCCGACTTCCAGAGCTCCAGAAATACGCCGGAGAGGTGCTGGGCGGTGGGATCGTCCACGCTCCAGTTGGCATTACCCATCAGGATGAATTCCTCGCCCACCCGCTCCCGGATGGCTTTGGCAATCACCAATCGAGCGGCTTGGACTGCTTCCTCGCTGCGTCCGTTACCAGCCTCGTTGTGCCACCAATCCAGCATCATCCCGTCAAACCCGGCTTGCTGAAAATTGCCGGCCTTCTCAGCCAGCAGGTCGGGCCAATCGGGGTGCTGGAAGTTGAGTACCCGAGTCTCGCCGTATTCGGATTCAGTGTGGAATCCAAAGATCTCGTCGAGATAGAATTGCGAATCTGGGGATAAGGTCCGCCAGGCCAGATTCCAGTAGTGCCACTCCTCATTGATCAGATAGAGCGTGTCGGAGTCGGAGCGCATCAACTCCTGCTGTTCCCGGGAGACCTCGGTATGGGTGGAGGCGATATCGGGGACGATGCCGGCGCTGGTCCAGATCAGGCTGTAGGGTGTCTCGGGCAGATCGCAGTCGAACCACAGATGCTGCCCGCAGTTCGACGACCAGGGATAGAAAACCGGGATGGTGGGCCGGTTGCCGATCTTTTCAGCGAGGGAAAGTGATTGCTTTTCTTCGGTTGGTACAGGGGCGAGGGATTCTTCGAACTCTGCCTCCAGCTGGTCTTCACCAATTACAGCCTCCCCGGAGGGAATCTCCTCCTCAATGACAAGATCTGGCGTAGGTCCGAGGCTGCGGCAGGCGGTCAGCAGCAGGGCGACAGCGAGCAGGACGACATTAGTCTGATATCTCATGAGTCCTTTCCCGCCAGAAAGAGATTCATCTGGCCGAATCAGGATTCTATGATCAGCATAACGGCTGCGAGCTGCCTATGCTTGGGCCGCAGGCACAAGTGAGCGGCCGGGAAACGCCCTGTCAATTCGCTTTCCAGCATCCCGACCTTCCACATTCTCTGGCATCTGCCGCCGCATCCCCGGTCCGCTCCAGTGAGCCTTCCCCTAATCGGTAAACGATTTAGGGTGCTACTTCCAGTTAATCGAATGGAATCAAAGCGAGGCATAAAAACGCATGGTCAAAGACTGCGCCAGCCCGCATAACTGCTTCTTGATACCATCCACAGCGCAAGCACAAATGTCCAGAGAAGACCAACGACAACCAAAATCCGTTCGGTAAATCCCATAATCGGATTTCCCGCCATCATCAGGAAAAATCCCACCAACAGAATAACTGCTCCGGCAGTGAGAAATGAATAGGCGCCAAATCCAGGGAAAATTCTTGCACGGTTAAACCAGATTCCCAGCAAAGATATGGAGAGAAGCTGAAGTAAACCAATGACACCACTCAGATTTATGTGCATCTCTCCGGCAAAAGTGGGAGGAGAGCCCCAGGGATCTTGTGGATAGACGGTTGCGATGGCCACGTTGATCAAGCCAGCAGCAATGAACATCGAGGCTCCGATAATACCTATCGGCGCGGATTGCTCAGTTCTGCGGATAAACAGCAGTATCCCGATGCCGAATAAGGCCATGAGCAGAGCATAAGCTGTAAAGATAATGCTTAAGAAGAGTCTATTCGGCGACCCTGGCGAGAGCAGTTCACTAACTGTATTTGCGATATGACTGTAGCCTGGCCGTATGGCGCCGCCGAGAATGGCCATGAACACAAATAGCAGGGGAGCGATCACTCCGCACATAGACAGGATACGCTGCTTCATTCTTCCTCAGAATCGACTGGCTCTCAATGCATCGCCTAGCGGCTGCGAACTGAGCGGCCCCGCTATCATCTTACAACGAAGAAGCTCACACCTCCGTGAACGAGCTTCAGATGCATTTGATGCCTCAGGCGGGGTCCGCTCCAGCGAGTTGTTAGGCTGACTCATGCTAGTAATCGCTATTCAATCAACGGCTAAGTACTGAGCCATCCAGGTTGGCTGATGCCTGGATCAGTGCCTCAATATCGGACCACGGCGCATCTTCAAACGACGAAATGTCCAAGTTCCGCATATGTAATTGATCCCCCGAAAGCAACGATTTCGGGTCGTCGAGAAACGCGCCAAGTCCAAATCTTACTCGCACGTGGTCATCATGAATGTCCACAAAACAGATACCACCTGTGATCGTGCCGCCCTTATCGGCATCGTAGAAAGTGAGCCCGCGTGGATGGATACGTTCAGTGGCTGAAGGGTTAATTCTCGCCACGATGTTCCTGATCTCAAGGACCAGATCCACCAGGTCTTGACGCTGAAACCGGAGCACCTTTGAAATCTCAGAGATAGAACGGAAGCCGGAATTGGTCATCCCAATTTGATCCAAAACCTGTCAGCCTAACGGCTGCGAGCTGCCTGTGCTTGGGCCGCAGGCACAAGTGAGCAGCCCCGCAATCATCATACAACGAAGAAGCCCGTTCACTTTGGAACGAGCTTCAAGTGCCCTTAGCGGCTGAGGCGGGGTCCGCTCCAGCGAGTTGTTAGGCTGCGCTGCAAGATTAGCTTGCAGATCCACTAATCGCCGATGATCTCTATCTGTATGGTCGCGTCCCCCTCAGTGGAGATCACATGTTCCCCCAGTTCTACTCCAGAAGGGAGCACGAATTCGCCTTCGCAGCGATTCACAAAGCAGCCGAGATCTCCGATTTCCTCATCATCAAAGAACAGCTTGAATTCTCTATAACTCTCGTCATACATGATGGACCCTTCGACGCCTGACACCAGATACCCCCCGCGGCCTTGGATCGTTACTGTGGTTCCTTCCGCCGCGCGCACCGGCTCAATCGAATCGAATTCCGGCCACACTATCTTGGGTACTTCAGTTGGTTGTTCAAGCGGAAGGGCGGTTATCTCGTGCGCCGAGTTTCCACTGCATGCGGCAATGACAATGACGTACGCGAGTGCAAAAAACGGATGCATTCCTCGATCCAACGGCAGCCTCATATGATATTCAGAATAATCCATGCAGCGCAGCCTAACGGCTGCGAGCTGCCTGTGCTTGGGCCTCAGGCACAAGTGAGCGGCCGGGGATCGGTTCCTCACAAGGCATTCCAGGGACCCACATCGGTATTCTCTCCTGATTCTGCCGCAGCATCCCCGGTCCGCTCCAGCGAGTTGTTAGCCAGCACCTATTCAGGCCCGGCATGTGTGTCGACTGCAAGGACACTCTGACGTTCCCTATTCACAATTAGTCGAGTTACGTCAGGCCGTGCGTAGTGGCCAGCAAGATCAAAGTTCTGTCGCTCAGCTCTCACACGACTGTGATCGATAGTCGCGACAATCAATTCTTCCTTCTCAACGACTGGTTCGACGATCCATTCACCATCAGGCGCAACAATACAAGAGCCTCCATCGGCGAGTATGTCCGAAGCATTGGCGAGAATAAGCTCCGAGTGGGGCGTATCTGGCGATATGTCAGCATTCCGCATGAGCCCGCTAGCCGAGAGGACGTATGACCGTGCCTCTTTGGCGACGAACCGAGTGATGTCTGATGTATTACGACTGCTGCCGGGCCAAATCGCGATATGCAAGTCTTCCCCGAGCGCAGTCAAAGTGGCACGTGCTAAGGGCATCCAATTCTCCCAGCAATTCAGACCACCAACGGAAAAGGCACCCAATTGATGTACACGCAAACCGTGTCCGTCACCCGCCGCCCAAGTTAAACGTTCTTCGTATGTGGGTACCAATTTTCGATGCACCGATTGGATAGTTCCCACCGAATCTATATAGACAAGTGAACAGTACAAGCTGTGACCACCGCGGTCTGGGGCACGCTCGACGCAACCAACGACAATAGCGATCTGATGCTCTGAAGCTGTGTTACAGATTGAATCCAAATGCCCTGCTTCGATTTGAATTGCCTGGTTCAAATAGTGTGCATGAATGTCCTTCTGGATTGGCGAGTTGAAACGTGCTCCATCAGTAAGCTCAATCCAAAATGGATAGCCAGGCAGAATCGCCTCGCCGAATGCAACCAGCCTACAGCTTTCTTCTGCAGCTAATTTCACGTACTCAACTACTTTGGCGATTGTTTCTTCGCGATTCAGCCAAACAGGCGCAATTTGCGCAATGCCGACTTTTAGGCTGTCAGAATGATTTTCTATAGCCACATCACCCATAACGAAATGCTCCTTTAGACTAACTCAATTCCTTATCGTGCTGCCTAACAGCTGCGAGCCGAGCGGCCCCGCTATCATCTTACAACGAAGAAGCTCGTTCCCTTTGAAACGAGCTTCGAGTGTAATTGGTGCACGAGCCGGGGTCCGCTCCAGCGAGTTGCTAGGCCGCAAATTAATGATTCGCACCGAACTATGAGAGACGAAACCCAATCAGGTATTCAATTGCTACGATTGGCTGTCTACATGTATTTTGGAACGTCGAATAAATTGAATGAATGCGAACACTAACAAGAGAACAGCCATGGAAAAGAGTACATAACTGATTCTCGTTCCCTTGCTAAATAAAATCCACCCGCCTACGATCATTAAGCCACCGTAAATTAATGGACCGATGGGTTTATTCTTTCTGATCGAATAAACAAGCGCGGATGCTCCACCAATCAAGTAAACACTTGTAAAGGCAAGTTCAACCCCCCACTTTTCAAGAAGTCCTGCTGCTGGCTTCGGGAAACCTCCAGGAGGGATTTCCTGTCTCGTGATGACTCCCGAAGGTTGAAGCCAACCCAGGTCCTGGGGACTAGGTTTGATCCACCCAGCTTGCCAGCGCCATTCGCCCATTCCCGGGTAATCAGTCCTCTGACCTGCACGTATCCCAAAGTGGAGATGGGTTACAAGTGGTTGTTCGGGGCTGCCGCCGTTTTCATCTGAATCACCCAGATAAGCTATCAAATCTCCCTTCTCAACAGATCCTGATTCTAGCCGCCACCGGCTGGGGCTTAGGTGACCGTAGAGCGAGTAAATGTTGGCTTGAGGGTGATCGATGATGACTAACCATCCATACCCACCCATAGGTCCTGAGAAGCTTATTGTGCCGTCCGCCATTGCGTATACAGGAGTGCCGGCGGGCAGGTGGTAATCCTCCGCCGCGTGATACTTTCGGGATGATTCGCTGCCGCCGCTCGTACAGAAAATTGCGGGATATGGACGTACATCGTCGCTAAGTTCATCGAGTGGAAACCTGAAGTCAAGTTGGTCATTCGCAGCATAAGCGATCGCCCCGGACAGATCTGCGGTTGGTTGCGGCGGACAGGAGCTCGATGATTCCGTACAACCGACAAGCAGAAAAACCATGAGGATGTAGATCGCAATAAAGCGTTGATTGAACATCGGTTTCTGCTATTGAAGCTGGTTGGCGACCAACCGAGAATGGTATCTGAACGGATTATCGATCAGGATAGAAGATCGCTAGCTTCCTCCGCTAACCGGACTTCTCAACAATGAGCAGGAAGTCAATCTTAGATGTGGCTCCCATCAGCTGGAATGTTGGCGACACATACGGAACTATCGCAAGAATCTCGCCTTCCAGCTGATTCAAGAAGTTTTGCAGCTTCTCCCGGGATGTGTCTTTCTTAACCTCGAGTTGGTGGACACGATATTTCATTGTTCCCTCCAGTGCTAGCAGCAGTTTGAGTACTGCGCGAGAGAAACCAAGCCTCCTGCGCAGGCTGCAACGTAATCCTACAGTTCAGCCATGAAACGCAGAACATATGAATGGCCTATTCGCGCCTCGGCCAAATGTCCAAGATAGTGTGTGACGTAACGACAAAGAAAGAAGTGAGCGGCCGGGGATCGCCCCCTCGCACATCTATCCACCAGCCCGCAGATTGATCTCCCCTTGCTTTTGGCGCAACATCCCCGGTCCGCTCCAGCGAGTTGCTAGGCCGCATCAGGCCTCCAGGAAAACCATCAGCGTTGGGATCATATTGATCATATAGTGAGCGCCCACGGCATGCTCCCAGTCCCGCCTGGCGAATATGACCGCCATAGGCAAGCCGAAGAGTAATCCCGTTATCAGTAGGTTCTCCAGCAGCGTTCCCCCGTGACCCAGGCCAAAGGTGATCGCACTGAAGAGCACAGCGCAAACAAGAGCAATAGCAGGACGTTTGCTGAACGCAGGTCGCAGCAGAAAGTAAACCAGACTAACCAAGAAAAGCCTGAACCATGCTTCCTCCACAATTGCCGAGAACAGGGGCTGCGATAAGGGTATCCACCAACGAGTCACCCAGGGCATCGACAGACTCGGCGAACCGGCGGCAGCGTTGGTCAGGCCCAGAGGAACGAACAGCAGACAACCCCATAGGAAACTCACCACTGCCTTCCTATACTGCCCGACATAGAGCTGACTCCCGCGTAGGCCCGTGCGTTTACTGAGCAGACTCCCAGCAACAAACATCGGTATTACAAATACCAGAAATACAAAAAAAGCCGCGGTCCCGATGGATTGATTTTGATAAAACGGCAATCCTCCCAAGAAGGCGACAGTGGCGACCGCAAGACCAAGAAGGATGGCAGGTAGACTGATTTCACGACGCCAAGCAATCATTATCCATATGGTCGCGAGCATTAGCAGCGGCCTCAGAATGCCCTGATCAGAGAATTCCGCCACTAACAGCAAAGCTATGAGGATGACAGGTATTAGCCTTCCTATTCTCTGCTTGGGCAGCAAAAGTGGACTAATATCAGGTAGTTGTTTTAAAGAAGGTCGCGTTCGAATGAGATACCAAAACAAGGCTAAGACATATGCAACCTGGAGGGTATAACGCACGACACGGAATTGACCGGTGTTTCGGACCCCAAGAAACAACATGACAACGAGGGAAACAGTTGTAAGAAGCCACATTGTGATCAACGCAATGCTATGCGGTGTAAACAAAACTCTCTTGTTTAACTCTGGTGGAGTCACAGGAGCTTCAGGTTCTTCTGTCATGAGCGTCTCGCTCGAAACCGTTTATCTTCCTAACGAATAATCGGACTTGGTGGCCCTTCTAGCATCTAGATGATTTTCCAATCGGATGCATTGATGAAATTGAGCGGGCTCACAAGATCTGTAAGAAGTGCATCTATCCCATCAAATTATTGTTCTATTCTGTAATTTGTTCTTGCGCAAACTCTATGGCCGCTTCGATCTGTGCATCGATACCTTGCAGAAGCTGTTCGCGATCTAAGGCAACCTCGATGTTCGGCGCCACTCCGTTGTCTTCCAAGATGCGCCCATCGGGAGTCTGCGGCTGTGCATAGGGATATATAAGAATCGCGCCTTTATCCAGGACCTCAAGGTTCATCACGAGGCAACTGCCGGGCGTCTGCGAGCCTATGATCGTGGCCCGGCTCAGAGCCTGAAGGCTGCCAGCGAACTCCTCACTGGATGATTGGCTCAGCTCATCAACCAGGATCACTACTACGCCCGGATACATGTCGGTGACCGCGTCAAGATAAACCTCTTCCATCCCATCGCGCATTTGATAACGCATAAACATCTTCGGTTCACCGACGAGCTGGCTGGCGATGGCCGTTCGCACCGGGAACGTGCCACCTGGATTTCCGCGCAGGTCAATGATCAAAGCTGGAGTCTCGTGCAGGTCATCGATGGCTTGCAGCACGCTGTCCAGCACCGTCTCCAGAAAGCCGGAGAAGCGAATGTAGCCAATTCCATTGGCCAGGCGTTTCACCTCAAATTCGGTGCAAGCCGGCGGCAGGGATGGGTCAAGCTGGCCGCAGGAAATGCCATTGCGTGGGGCGAACTGCAAGGTGGCGCGCTGTGTCCGATCGTTTGCGTCCAGGTAATCGATGACGACCTCCATGCCCACCTCGCCATACAGGACGGCACGTAAGCCGCCGACTGCGTTGCGCCGCTGGTTGCGCTCGTTATCGGGTGGTGTCTGTAGGTTAGGAAAGTCGCTTGGTTTCCGGCCGTCTACCGAACTAACCACGAAACCTGGACGAAGTCCGGCCTTGTCGGCGGGAGAGCCACTGACGACTTGGGTAATCACCGCCATTCCGTCCATCAGGCGCACGTCCATGCCCAGCGATCCGGTCGCGAAGGTAATGGTGTCCAATTCGTTGGAGAGCTCGGCAGGCAGCGCGCCGATGTGCGACACACCCAGTTCGAACAGCATCGAATTCACCACCTGGAACCAGAAGGTCTGGTCTTCCTGCACCGTCACGAGATGTTGGCGGTACTCATCACCGATGGCTTGCCAGTCCTTGCCCCCAAAGGTGGGATCAAAGTAATTGTCGTTGACTGTCTGCCAAATCGAGTCGAAAATGGTAGCGCGCTCGGCAGTGGTCAGCTTAGTCTCAATTACGGGCGTCGATTTGGGGGTGTGAGTTGGCGTCGATGCAGCCTCTCCGGCGCAGCCGGCCAGCACTAAACAGAAAGCTATGATCAGTAGCTTGACCCGCCCTATAAGCCCTGGTTGGGATCCCGCCGACAATATCCAGCGGGATTCTGTGAAAAATCGCTGAATACCTCTCATATTCAACGTTCCTTTCCTTGGCATCGCATGCACTTCAGAGCCCTTTCGAGGCCTTCATTCATTTTCACGTTTTCAGCACACCGCCCAAGTCCTGTCCTCTGAGATGCCACCTGCATCATAGATTCAGCGATGGACGCGCATAACCCACAATCGTCCAGATTCACTCCTAGTCAGTTGTCCCATGTTAGGTGGAAGGAGATACGGGCTATAGCAGAATTGAGCTTGGTGTCACAACTTCCCAACTCATGTCGTTCTTACATATGTGGTTAATTTGGTCGGCCTAACGGCTGCAAACTGCCTGTGCTTGGGCCGCAGGCACAAGTGAGCGGCCCCGCTTTCATGATAAACGAAGAAGCCCACTCTAATGAGAGCAGGCTTCATATGCAATTGTCGGCTGAGGCGGGGCCCGCTCCAGCGAGTTGTTAGCCAGCAGATCGATGAATCCAGGGATGAATTCGATTTGATCCCTTAACTATTCTCACCCCTGTGCCTTGATATTTGTCTCTGCGACCCACGCGGGGATGACGGCCGAGCTTCGCGGCTCCATCTCCCATTTCTGCGCTCCAGGAGGCGCTGGCGGCGGCCAATGTAGTAGGCTGGTCTGTGCCATCCGGGTGACGATTTGCTCAGGTGTGAGATTGATTACCATCAAATCCTGGGCCAGCACAAAAGGACGATCAGACTCAGCACGCAGCAGGTCGAACCATGGGTCAATCGTGTCGTCATCCAGGGCATAGTGGTAGCCAACTCCCATCGCAGGTTGAGCAATCTCCAACAACTTGCCAAAGTAATCGCCCGTTGTATGTTCTCCTACGACTAGCTTGGTGTTCTCGAGAGGGATGCCTGTTTTCTTGTGGAATGTGACGGCATCAATAAAGCCCTCGTGCATGAACAAATCTACGCCCTTCACTTGCTCCGCTTCAAAGCTGCTGGGTGAACCATCGCCATGGAAACTGAACGAGAGGCCGTTCCACTCCAGCTTATA
>Ga0255054_10000931_pt1 | contig 16997 bp, 17 predicted proteins | sample JV7_2_23_MG_FD_188634 | JGI IMG/M metagenome (GOLD analysis project Ga0255054, IMG submission 188634) | Seawater microbial communities from Jervis Inlet, British Columbia, Canada - JV7_2_23 | ecosystem: Environmental > Aquatic > Marine > Inlet | place: Canada: British Columbia | collected...
GGTAAATTTTTCCGTCTACCATCAGGGCCTTTCAAATACGGCCGCGCGTGTAAGTTTATTATTATTATAAATTACAGACAGATATGGAAAAAATGGACTTGAAGAGGATTTTGCATGATTTTTGCAGTGTAAATGGTACAGCACTATTTGTAAAGCGCCATTGTGACGCTTAAAACCTTATAGATCAAAAAGAAAAGAATCGAAACCAAGGATGTGAGCGATGAAAATTTATGGCAACGATGAAATTTTAAAAAACGCCTATCACGAGAAAACGCCAAAAAATGAACAGGCAACGGATGCCGATTTTAAAAATATCCTTAAGGAGTCTGTCAAAAACTCGACAAAAAATCCATCGGAAATCCAGCCGACTACTTTATTGGATTCGGTATCGGCGATTCGATTCAATCCGTTATCAACCCAGGATAAAAACATCACGGTTGAACGCGCTGAGAATCTATTAAATTTACTTGAAAATTATCGTCAACAACTGGAGAATCCGAATGTCACCTTAAGAACCCTCGAACCGGTGATGAACACCATCGCCAAAGAAAAAGATCAGTTGTCAGCGGTGCTGGATTCGATGCCGAACGAGGACAGGCTTAAAGATATACTCAATCAAACCTTGATTACGGCATCGTTGGAGGTCATTAAATTTAATAGGGGAGATTACATCACATCCTGAAGTCGTGTCAGGCATGACTGATGCTTGAATCCTGCAACCATCACAATCCGTATCTCAAACAAATTCAGACCTATATTGCCCGGTTACCCAGCCTGTCGACCACGGCTGCCAAGGTCCTGCAGACCTGCAACAATCCCGAGGCATCTCCCAATGATCTGAACCGCGTGATTTCCTTGGACCTGGTCCTGACGGGTCAAGTATTGAGGCTGATTAATTCTGCGTATTATTCACTTCGCCACCCCATCTCATCACTAACCCGCGCGATCATTATGCTCGGCATCAACACCGTAAAAAATCTGGTGCTCAGTTTTGCCATCCTCGAGCAGATGCGCAATAAGCGATCTTTTCCGGTCTTATCCGTCGAGGACTTCTGGGCGCATTCACTTTGTGTCGGCGTGACAGCCAAATGCCTTGCGGTGGCAAAGGGTGTTTCTCTAACCGAACAGGAGGAATTTTTTGTGTGCGGACTCTTGCACGATTTGGGCAAAATTCCGCTGAATCACCAGTTTCCTGAGAAGTATTTTCAGGCTTTAGACATGGCCAAACGTTCTCAACGGGCGCTGTTTCATGCCGAGGGAGTGGTCTTTGGCATCGATCATGGCGTCATCGGGGGAATGATTGCTGAAAAGTGGCAGTTGAGTCCAGCCCTGATTGAAGCCCTTTGCTTTCATCATCGTCCAGAAGAAGCCCATGAAGACAACCATCAACTGGTTTTTATCGTCGCACTGGCTGATATTTTTGCTCAGCTGCTGGGTATGGGGTCCGGAGATAAAACATTGGCCAACAACTCCCTATGCGGGTATTTACTTGAACGGGTGGGGGTGGACTGGTCATTTCTTTATGATTTACGCGACACGGTTTTAGGTGAAATCAACAAAGCCAAAATATTTTTGGAAATTGCCGAAAAGGGGTAACACGATGAAAATAAAATTTTGGGGCGTGAGAGGATCGATTCCAAGCCCGGGCCCCGAATTTGTAAAGTATGGCGGAAACACGCTTTGTGTGGAGGTGTGTTTGGAGGGTTTAGACCGATTGATCATCATTGACGCCGGTTCCGGTCTGCGGTTGCTGGGTAATCAATTGATGAGCAAGCAGATTTCAGAAAAACCGTTCAGAGTCGATATCTTCTTAACGCATACCCATCTGGATCATATTCTCGGGTTTCCCTTTTTTGCTCCCATATTTCAACACAGCACCCGATTAAATATTTACGGCCCGGTCACCTGTGAGGAGGATTCCCTGGAAGCGGTTCTCGGCGGGCAGTTGTCTTACCGTTACTTTCCAATTCGTCAGGTTGAACTGGCCGCGAACATTGATTATATAAACCTGAAAGAGGGCAGCTTTGATCTTGGCGATGGTATTCAGCTGACCACAAAATATTTAAACCATCCGCTATTATGTTTAGGGTTTCGTTTCGAATATGAAGGGAAAATATGCTGTACCGCCTATGACACGGAACCCTTTCAAAACCTTTTTATTACCGATCCTCACGATCCCGCCTTTGATGCCATCATGGCCCATGAGGGGGAGGCAGCGGCCAGGGATGAAAAGCTTCGGTTAGAGGAATTTTTTGCAGGCGCAGATTTACTAATTCATGATGCCCAGTTTACTCAGCAAGAATACGAAGCTTCCAAAAGAGGCTGGGGGCATTCGCCCTTAGAATACGCCATTAAATCAGCCATGCGGTCACAGGTCAAACGCCTGGCCCTTTTTCACCACGATCCAATGCGCACGGATGCCCAGTTAGACGCATTGGCGGAAATGCATTTTGATTCTCAAGAAAGTGATTCGACCGAAGTCTTTTTTGCACGCGAGGGAATGCAGGTGGAGTTATAGGAAGTTTGAAGTGAGCTAAAATGCGCTAAAGTGCCTAAAGTTATGGTGTCGCTATGCTCCATCTCTTTTAATAAAATGGACAGAATTCCGCAACTTTAGGCACTTTAGCTCACTTCCAACTTTAGTCACTATTCAGATACCTAACGGTAATCTTTTTCGCAAATACTGTCTTTGTAATCGATAAATCAGGTCGGTTAGCAGCCTTTCATGGCGTTTGCTAATTTCAGCAAACTCAAGGGCCATTTCGTAACGCGGTGCTTCCGGATTTTTTTTCGTTCTCTTTATCTCTGCTGTTTTGATTTTTATGGGTTTTCGGCAGATTTCCGCTGGAAAAACCAATTCGACATGCTTTAATTCGCCGATATCAGAAAAAGGCGGCTCTTGGTAGACATGGCTGTCGGCTTGGACCAGGGCAGCAAGAGAACCCCCGAGGCTAATGTCAATAACTTCAAGTTCGTGTCGCGTGACGTTTATCGTGAAGCAAAGTATTGTACCGTCAGGCGCCTTGATCCTGAAAAGTTTTCTGCGTTGCTTGCGCTCTACTATTTCAGGCAGTTTAATTTTAATCTGGTTATCGATAATTTCTCCGCCGATGGTTTTAAAGATATATTTGATATTATCTTTTCCGGTAAATTCAAAACGGATGTGCCAGGGATCAATATCTGCGGCAGCTTCTCTAAATCCTTCAGGTGTTTCAATAATAAAGCTGGGGCAAGTTTTTTGAATGGTAAGGGCGGTTACGTTGGTCAGGTGCTGAAAATCGGTATCTAGTAGAATCAGTTTAAGAAGGGTTTTACGTTGCAGTAATTCTTCAACTATTCTGGTGGCTCCATCTCCACTGATTATTTCTGATTCGGCCATAGGCTCTTGCCGCACTCCGGGCTATAATCTTGTTACGCTATCGGCATATGCTGGATCCTGCAGCAGCTTTTTAGCAAAGTCCAGGTACTTGTCGGTTATCGCTCGGACTGCCAGCTGCAGCGCATAAGGTTTAATCGGCTTTTCCAGCAGGTAATTTACTTTTGAGGCCAAACACATATTGACTACATCATCGCTGGCATTGCCGCTGATGATGATTGCATCTTCATGGGCTGTGGGAAACTTCTTTTCGATAGCGTCCAGAAAGTAGAATCCGCTTAGCCCACCAAGAAATACGTCAACAATGAAGATTGCTACACCGACATCACGGTTCAGGCAGTGTTCAATCGCGCTATCGGCATTTGAAAACGAGACAACATTGCCCCAGCTATAAAAGCTTTCGACAAGTTCGCGAATGACATCGCAAATACCCTTATCATCATCGACGACAATTACATCTAGACCGTCCGACATATTTCTCCCTTCCCTATATATCTGTACTCGCCTGGCCAGGGTTTAGAGTGGAATCTCTGATTGGTTATTTTATTTATCAGCATCGCTGAATTATATTTCACTATAGTTTATGTGATCCAGGCTATATTTTTCAATTTTTCGGTACACCGTCGAAACATTTACTCCCAAGATTTTGGCTGCTTTGGGACGATTCCCAGCGGTGATTTCCAGAACTTTTTCAATATGACGTTTTTCAATCTCCGCAAGGGAAAGCAGTTCCAAATTTTTGCGCCTTTCCGGTCCTTCATAAGGCAGTAAATTTAGGGTCGCACCCAGCGTCAGCGTTTTTCCCTTTTCCTGCAGCACGGCTGCCGCGATGATGTTTTCTAATTCCCTTACGTTGCCCGGACAGGAATACTGCATTAAGCGCTGTTCAAGATCAGGCGCCAGCATACCAATTTTTTTGTCATTTGCACTCGCATGGGTTTTTAAGAAATGACGTGCGATGGGCAAAATATCTTTTTTTCTTTCTCTGAGGGGCGGCATTTTAATATTATACATATTGATGCGGTAATATAGATCGGATCGAAAGCCTCCCCGAAGAATTTCCTCATTGATATCGCGGTTCGTCGCCGCGATGATGCGAACATCCACGTTCCGAATCTCGGTACTGCCAAGACGATAAAGTTCGCGTTCTTCAATTACGCGCAACAGTTTGCCTTGCAATGATGGATCCAATTCGGTGATTTCATCTAAAAACAGAGTGCCGCCATTGGCGGCCTCAAAAAATCCAATTTTTTCGCTAGAGGCATCTGTATATGCCCCTTTCGTATGGCCGAAAAATTCATCTTCAAAAATCGTTTTGCTAAAAGAAGCCATGTTGACAGCATAAAAAGGTGCATTTGAGCGGGTACTCAATTTATGAATGACGCGGGCGAGCATCTCTTTGCCGGTGCCGGATTCACCGCTGATCACCACACTGTAGTCGGTTCCGGCCACAGCTTCCACCTGATGAAATATTAGCGCCATGGCCTCATCTTCAGTCACAATATCTTTAAAAGCCTCAGGATTCTTGAGATTGGAAAATACTTTTTTGCTGCCAAACTGTTGCAACTCATGCTGCAGAGAGTGCTTTTCGAGGGTTCGGTTCACCAAAGCGATTAGCTTTTCGCTGTTCAGTGGTTTTACGAGATAATCCGATGCTCCCAGAGTCATTGCCTGAACTGCAGATGCCACATCATCAATGGCACTTACGATAACGCATTCGACGTCAGGAGATTTTTCTTTGATCTTTCGCAGAACTTCCATCCCGGTCAAATGCGGCATCATCAAATCCAGCAAAATCAATTGGAAGTCATATTCGCGAACCAGGTCCATTACCCGTCGGCTATCCGATACCAACGCTGGCTCTGGCAAGCCTGAGCTGACCAGGGTAGCTTTAATGCTTAACAGCAGGCCCTCATCGTCATCTACGACAAGAACAGGACTAAGTTGATGCGGTATCGATTCCATTAACTTTTATGTTAGATTGAAATGCGAAAACAGTCAACGATTTTCTCTTTAAAAGGTTTATAACTATTTGATATATCACTATTTATATCGATTTGTAAAATGCATCAAACACAATAAAGTTATTTGTTATTGGTTATCAGTTCTCGGAGAAGATGCGATCAATCGTATGTTTAAGACTTTCCTGCCACGGTTTGGGCTCAATTCCGAATTGGCTTTTTAGGCGGCTGCAATCCAGTACAGCATAAGGCGGACGTCTTGCCGGGGTTGGCCATTCAGCAGTGGTGATGGGCGTCACCTGCTTAATTTGGAGGGTTGCGTGTGATTCTGCCAGCTGAATAATTTTTTCTGCCAAACCGTGCCAGGATGTGATTCCTTTGCCGCAATAATGATAGGTTCCCCAGGAAAATTTTTCAGCAGCACCGATTTTTTTTGCGATGGTCAGCAGTGCCTTTGCCAGGTCTGCTGCACTGGTGGGCGAACCAAATTGATCGGCCACCACACGAAGATCTGCTCTCTCATTGCCCAGCTTAAGTATCGTTTTGACAAAATTATTCCGGTAGACACCATACAGCCAGGATGTGCGCACGATAATATGGTTCTTCAGTACGGATCGGATGACGGCTTCGCCTTGTGCTTTGCTCTGACCGTATACACCCAGAGGAGCGATCGGGTCGCTTTCTTGATAAGGCTGGCCTTTGGTACCGTCAAAAACATAATCGGTGGAAATGTGAATTAGCGCCAGGCCGTGATCAGCACAATAACGGGCAAGATAACCTGGCCCGCTTTTATTAACCGCATAGGCAATATCAGACTCATTTTCCGCCTGGTCTACATTTGTATAAGCGGCTGCATTTATCACCAGAGAAGGTGAAACACGCGTCATCATCTGGTGTAGCTGGTCTTTATTGGTGATGTCCAGTTGCTGATGGCTAAGGCTTTGAATTTTATAATTAAATTCCTGCCCGTGACGGACCAGTTCCCGCCCAAGTTGTCCGTTGGCGCCCGTGATTAAAACTTTCATGATCCTTTTGCCGGATTATGCAGGTCTTGAGGAGAGACTTCGGTGATACACGGCAGCTGGTTGTCCTTATCCGATATAATCGGATTTTTTAGCGGCCAATCAATGCCAATGGTTGGGTCCGACCACAAAATGCCGCCTTCGTCATCCGGGTAATAATAATCTGAACACTTATAGGTGACATGCGCGCTATCACTTAGTACGCAAAAACCATGGGCGAATCCTTCCGGAATAAAGACCTGCCGTTTTTTGTGCTCTGTGAGATGAATACCCACCCAGCGGCCAAATGTAGGCGATCCGCTGCGAATGTCTACCGCCACATCAAATATTTCTCCGGAAATGACCTGTATCAGTTTGGCCTGGGGATGGGTTACCTGAAAATGCAGCCCTCTTAAGGTGTTTTTAACCGAGAAGGAAAGATTATCTTGAACAAAGGTATAGTCCAGCCCGGCTGATTTAAATTGGCGAACATGGTACGTTTCCAGAAAGCATCCGCGGTCGTCTTCAAATACCTGCGGCTCAATAACGAGGACGTCTTCAATATCGGTAGGTATGACATTCATGCCAGCTCCCATCTTCTTTAATCTTATTCAGGCCCTATCGTCAGTCCGGTGCGGGTGGATCTTTCATGCAGTACATTTATTTTATGCTATTTGTGCTATTCATGCAATACTTCTGGTGATAGGTAGTGGAAAGCCGGTCGAATATGTATCGATAAGATCTCAAATTCAACCCACTTATTGATGGGCTCATCAATTCCAATTGACGAGTTAGGAGCGGGCTAGACCATACTGCCATGTGGTTTGCTCAGGATAATTTGTATTTATCGCCGAGCTGTTCCAGCTGAATTAAATACTGCTTTTGATGGATCAAACCGATTTGAGACTGGATATCGTTTATTAAAAAATCAATATGGGGCCGGATATCAATGCCGTTTGAATTCAAGTTCTCATCATTTGCTTTGTCTAGAATAAGGACTGAATAGTATGTGGTTAATCGCCTGATCTTTGAATCTCTTCTATATAGATAACTTTTTCCCGCCAAAGTGTTCAAAAAAAATCCGGAATATGCGTACATTACATTAAGGGTCGGCCGACCGGTTTTTACTTCATTACCGGACGTATCGGTAAGCCACAAATAAAAAGTCTGCATTACAGATTCCAGTATGTCGGCTTCATTTTGCAAGATATCTCTTATTAGATGAACCCGCTTTTTCCCCAAAACCCGAAAAAAATGAGCCATATTGCGATACAGGTTGTACAGAGAGGCCGTTTCACCGGTGACAGTTGGAAGATTTGAAGATAATTTTTTAATGACCTGCTGAAACTGTTGATAGGTCCCACCTTTCAGCTCATATGCTTGTACATAATCCTGCTCATCAAGATATGTGAAAAACGCTTTAATCTGTTCTTCGAGTTCTTCAAAGCTCAGGGGACCCTCTGCAGTGCGAGCACCTGTTTGGGTGCCAAAAACTTCTTTTAGCTTTTGTTGTGGAACCGTTTCACCCTTTATTGATGCCAGCTCTTCTTCAAGACCCGTTACCTTTTCCATCAACCCTTTTGTTCTTTTCTCCCATTCAACGCGCTCATCTTTTTTGGCTGTTTCAATGCTTTCCATTTGCCAGCTGCTAAATAGATTATAGCCGAAATAGACTGCGATTGCGACGATCACGATAACAATGGCTACTTTTACAAATCTTTCCATTTCTAATGTAACCCTTTCATTGATAATTAAATTGTATTAGACAGCTGGTGCCCCCGGCAAGAATCGAACTTGCGGCACATGGATTAGGAATCCATTGCTCTATCCACTGAGCTACGGGGGCGGATCAACTTTTAAATACATATGCTTAAATGGTTTTACTATTTTACCGTCCTATCCGCATATCAGATCGGCCTCGATAATTCAAGAACCTCTTTAATGTTAAATACCCTCCAAATCAATTGATAACGGCACCCAATCTCAATCTAGCGTGCGATGGCTTTCGGATGGCTTGACGATTTGTCCATTGGCACTTTGATGATCCTGTCGGGCGAGGTTTACGTGACGAGATTCATTGATATATCGAAAGGTTGTTGCTAATTTAGCTATCTTCGTGATATAAGCATACTCTATTCTAATTACTCCGAAACGGATTGCGGGGGTAAAACCGGTCACAATCTAAATTTAACAAAATAGGCCAGCATATGCATCTTCGAAAAAGGGTTTTGGTAACAGGCGGCGCAGGGTTTCTCGGATCTTTTTTGTGCGAGCGCCTTCTGAAAGAAAATTGCGACGTGGTCTGTGTAGACAATTTTTATACGGGTACCAAACGAAATATTGTTCATCTTCTGGAGAATCCCTACTTCGAACTGATCCGGCACGACATCACATTTCCACTCTATCTGGAAGTCGATGAAATCTATAATTTTGCCTGTCCTGCATCGCCGATTCACTATCAAAACGATCCCGTGCAAACCACCAAGGTCAATGTGCATGGCTCCATTAACATGCTCGGCCTGGCCAAGCGCACGAAATCGAAGATTTTGCAGGCCTCCACATCAGAGGTATACGGCGATCCCACCGTGCATCCACAGACAGAAGATTACTGGGGCAATGTTAACTGTGTGGGAATCCGGTCCTGCTATGATGAAGGCAAACGATGTGCCGAGACGCTTTTCTTCGATTATTACCGGCAACATAAATTGAATATTCGAGTCATTCGAATTTTTAATACCTACGGTCCACGCATGCACCCCAACGACGGCCGGGTGGTGAGTAATTTTATCCTTCAGGCCTTAAAAAATGAAGATATCACTGTTTACGGTGACGGGAAGCAAACGCGTTCCTTCTGCTACGTCGATGATATGATCGAGGGGGTGATCCGGATGATGAACAGCCCCGGGGACTTGACCGGTCCGGTGAATCTGGGAAATCCGGAAGAGTACACTATTCTTGAGCTGGCGGAAAAGATCATTGCGCTTACCCGATCCAAGTCGAAAATTGTTTTTAAACCGCTTCCGGAAGATGATCCGCTGCAGCGTAAACCCAACATTGATCTGGCAATTGATAAACTGAAATGGAAACCGCGAACGCAGTTAGAGGCGGGACTTAAGGAGACGATAGACTATTTCAGGAACCTGTAATGAATTCTGAAAGCATGCAAACAGCAGTTAGGAGAAGTTGATGAAACGTGCGCTTATAACCGGAATTACCGGCCAGGACGGTGCCTACCTGGCCGAGTTTCTGCTGAAAAAAGGCTATGAGGTGCATGGCATCAAACGCCGGGCGTCTTCGTTTAACACCGCGCGTGTGGATCATTTATACAAAGACCCCCATGAGGAAGATGTGCGCTTTTTCATGCATTACGGTGATCTTAGCGATGCAACCAACCTGATCCGCGTCATCCAGGAAGTCCAGCCGGATGAGATCTATAACCTGGCCGCTCAGAGCCATGTGATGGTTTCCTTTGAAACCCCTGAATATACAGCCAATGCAGATGCCCTTGGAACGCTGCGGTTGCTTGAGGCCATTCGCATACTGGATCTCATTGATAAAACCCGTTTCTACCAGGCATCGACATCAGAACTCTATGGGCGGGTCAAGGAGACACCGCAAACTGAAACCACACCATTTTATCCCCGTTCGCCTTATGGCGTGGCCAAACTTTATGCTTACTGGATTACGGTCAATTACCGCGAAGCGTATGGAATGTATGCCTGCAATGGTATTTTGTTTAATCATGAATCCCCCATTCGGGGCGAAACCTTTGTTTCCCGCAAAATCACACGTGCTCTGGCGCGCATTGGCAAGGGCTTGCAAAAAATGCTCTACATCGGCAACCTTGATGCCCGCCGGGACTGGGGCCACGCCAGGGATTATGTCGAAATGCAGTGGCTGATGCTGCAGCAGGATCAGCCTGATGATTACGTTATTTCAACCGGCAAGCAGCATTCAGTGCGTGAATTCATCGAACTGGCTGCCAAAGAAGTGGGCATCTCCATTCGCTGGAAAGGGCAGGGACTTAAGGAAAATGGAATTGATGCCGAAAGCGGCAATGTGATCGTATGCATCGACCCGCGTTATTTTCGACCGACTGAAGTCGATACCTTGCTGGGCGACAGCTCCAAAGCCCGAAAACAGCTGGGCTGGGAACCGAAAACTACTTTTAAAGAGTTGGTAAAAGAAATGGTGACCATGGATCTGATGGAGGCGGAAAAAGATCAACTGTGCCTACAAGAAGGATTCCAAACCTATAATCAGGCGGAATAGCTTCCTACAGAATGTTATGAGAGCTTATGGCTAAATCACAAACCCAAGTTTCCGATCCTCAGCGTTATTCAGGGATTTTAAACCAGGACTCTCGCATTTTTTTGGCCGGCCATCAAGGGATGGTCGGTTCTGCAATTTATCGTTATCTGCAGGTTGAAAATTATCGTAACATCATCACCCGGTCCCATGACGAACTGGACCTTGTTGATCAAGCGGCAGTGAGGTATTTTTTCCAAAATGAAAAAATCGATGTCGTTATTTTAGCTGCAGCAAAGGTTGGCGGTATCCACGCCAATGATATGTATCGGGCCGAGTTTATTTTTGAAAACATCATGATCCAGGCCAATGTGATTCACGAAGCTTACCGGTCGGGGGTGAAACGGTTGTTATTTTTGGGCAGTTCATGTATTTATCCTAAATATGCCGCACAGCCGATGCGTGAAGAGCAGCTTCTGACCGGAAGGCTGGAACCCACCAATGAACCCTATGCGATTGCGAAAATAGCCGGCATCAAGCTATGTGAGTCTTACAATTTCCAGTATGGGACGCATTACCGTTCGGTAATGCCCACCAATCTCTATGGACCCAATGATAATTTTGACCTGGAAAATTCACACGTTCTGCCGGCCATGATACGCAAGTTTCATCTGGCAAAACTTGCCCGCGGCGGAGATTGGGAAAGCATTCAGAAGGACCAAGCTTTATTTGGTCCCATTTCGGTTGATTTCCTGAATAGATTAAAGGCGCTGCCCCAAACCAAGGCGCCCGAATCCCAGCAGTCATCTGCCATCCGCCTTTGGGGCAGCGGGCATCCCAAGAGGGAATTTTTGCATGTCGATGATCTGGCCTCAGCCTGCCTGTTTTTGTGTAATCTGGGGGATGATGCTTATGCGGCTGCTTGTGCAGTGCCCCTTGAACAACCGGATCAACCGAAACACAAAGCTCTTTCGGCTTCGGCAAATTCCGATCGAAAAGATCGAAACCGGGTATCCCATATTAATGTGGGCAGCGGAAAAGACATTCATATCGCGGAACTGGCGGAGGTCGTGCAAGAAGTGGTCGACTATGAAGGCGCTGTTAGCTGGAACACCTCGATGCCGGATGGCACACCCCGCAAACTGTTGGATATATCTCGATTAACACAGCTGGGATGGAAACCCCGGATCAGTTTGAGCCAAGGCATTAAAAGCACCTATAAGTGGTATCTTGCTCAAAGCGAATTAGATTCGTGTTGAAGACAAAAAAAAATATAGATAAACATCTTCAGATATAAGCGAACAGCGGTCTCAAACAAAGCAGGTCTCCTTTTGGAGATCGCTGATGATAACGTTACTGCGGAACGACTTAAATAAGGAGGACAAATGGTAATTATCGACCCACAAAAAAGGCTGTGCCCGGTAGTTTTAGGATTAGTGATCGCTATGGTCATTTCTGTCGGCGGCTGTTCGTCGTTAACCAAAAAGGATAACACCGCCACGGCACCCTCAACGGAAACCGGCTCCGGTGTACCGGCCCTGTATTATGATTTCGGCGATGTTCTGGTTCCCAAAGAGCTCAAGATCGACAAAAAATCATCTTTTGTTTACCAAACCGAGGGGTTTTCTGCCGGTGTACTGGTTTTAAAAGGTCGAATTGAAACCAGCTCGCTAATTTCTTTTTTTGAAACAAATATGGCCAAAGATAATTGGAATATAATCAGCTCATTTAAGTCCGAGCGAACCATGCTGCTGTTTCAAAAAACCCATCGCTGGTGTGTGATAAATATTACCGACGAGACTTTTAATACCTATGTTGAAATTTGGGTGGCCCCAACCACCAAAGGCACCCAAACCGGTCTGTTAAAATAAGCAACATCCAATTCGCGTAAAGCCGCCAGGTCCGCCTAATCTTTAAGGCTCGATGGGTCTTTACGTGAAATCGTAAACCATGATGAGAAACGGAATTAAAAATAAAAAAGTTATTCTGGCTGTCTGCGGTGGTATTGCGGCCTACAAAAGCATCGAAATCCTGAGGCTTTTAAAAAAGGCGGATGCCGAGGTACGGGTTATTTTAACCAAAAGCGCTCAGTGGTTTGTCGGCGCACTTACGTTTGAGGTCCTGTCGGGTCAGCCGGTTTTCAAGGATATGTTTCAAGAAGGCAGTGAGGCCTCTTTTCGGCATATTGATTGGGCCCAGGAGGCCGATGGTGTCATTATTGCCCCGGCCACGGCAAATACGATTGGGAAACTGGCTAACGGTATTGCCGATGACCCCTTGAGCACCTTTATGCTGGCGGTCACATCACCGGTTCTGATTTGCCCTTCCATGAACACCCACATGTACGCAAGCCAAGCGGTTCAGCGAAATCTTGACACCCTCAGGTCCGATGGATATGTTGTAGTGGAACCCGCCTCCGGCCAGTTAGCCTGCGGCACCACCGGTTCGGGGCGACTCCCCGAACCGGAAGAAATTTTTGATCGATTTCTCGGTTGCCTGTCACCCAAAGATCTGGTTGGGAAAAAAATACTTGTTACCGCCGGTCCAACCATCGAACCCATCGATCCGGTACGATTCATCAGTAATCGCTCATCGGGAAAGATGGGCTTTGCCGTTGCCAGGGCGGCAGAGCATCGCGGAGCTGAAGTTACCCTCATTTCCGGCCCGACGCATCTGGCCGATCCGATGAATGTGACCACGATCAGAGTTCGTACCGCAGAAGAGATGGCGGGCCACGTATTTCAGCAAATGGGAAATGCGGATGTGATCATTAAGAGCGCGGCGGTTTCCGATTACGGACCCAAAGAAAGTGAAGCTCATAAGATAAAAAAGGGTAAAAACGAACTGGTTTTACATCTGCAGCAAAATGAGGACATTTTGAAGGTTCTCGGCCAGAAAAAGAAGCATCAGATTCTGGTGGGATTTGCAGCCGAAACCAAAGATCTGGAAAAAAACGCCACCCAAAAACTGGCTGAAAAAAACCTTGATATCATTGCGGGCAATCTGGTGGGGTCGTCGGATTCCGGATTTGAGTCCGATACCAACACGGTTACGCTTTTCTTTAAAGACGGCACCACCGAATCATTACCCACAATGGAAAAACTGGGGGTCGCCCACATACTGCTTGATCGGATTGTCACCAAGATGTTGAGCGCTGCAACAGCTCCGAAAAGCACAAAAAACTAGCAATACGGTTTGTAGTGGCATCAAGTTCTCAAATAATAAAAACGATCGATGCGTTAAAGCATACCCTTCAAGATTTAGCAGAGAAAGGGCATCGGGGGTTTGGCTGCAGCGCCGGCAGTCTTGAAAAACTGGCAGACTGGGGTGCAGCCCCTCAACTGCTCTCCGAAACCCTGAAGAATATTCGTCTGGATCTGGGAGATTGTCAGCGGTGCAGGCTTGCGCAGCATCGCAAACATATTGTTTTTGGCTCCGGCAATCCTAAAGCCAAACTTGTTTTTGTGGGAGAGGGCCCCGGTTTTGAAGAGGACCGGCAGGGAGAGCCCTTTGTCGGTCCGGCCGGGCAGTTGCTAACAAAAATCATCGAAGCAATCAACCTGACTCGGAAACAGGTATACATTTGCAACATTGTCAAATGCCGCCCTCCAGGAAACCGCAACCCTGAAACGGATGAAATCGCTACGTGTATTCCATTTCTGGAACGACAGATTGCCGCAATCCAACCCGACTTTATAGGTGCGCTCGGAGCTGTCGCCGCACAAACGCTCCTGAATAAAGCCGAACCGATATCAAAACTAAGGGGGCGTTTTCATCATTACAAAGGGATAAACGTCATTGCAACCTACCATCCTGCATATCTTCTTCGCAATCCTGAAAAAAAGCGTGATGTGTGGGAAGATATGAAGATGTTGATGAAGGAATATCCATATGAAGTCTAAACTCTTGAGCATCGCGATATTACCATTTTTTATTTTGCTTTTTTCCTTTACTGCCTGGGCTGCTAAAAATGATATTTACATTATCGAAGTGTCTGATGCGATCGGTCCGGGTATAGCGGAATTCATTAAAGACGGTATCGAAACAGCCGAGAAAAATGAGGCCGCCTGCCTCATCATTGAACTGGACACACCCGGTGGCCTGGCCGAATCGATGCGCATAATCGTACAGAACATTTTGGCCAGCAGTGTTCCGGTTGTGGTATATGTATCGCCAAGCGGCGCGAGAGCTGCTTCAGCGGGTGTTATGATCACCATGGCAGCCGATATCGCCGCAATGGCCCCGGGCACGAATATCGGTGCTGCTCATCCTGTAGGAGCTGGCGGTAAAGAGATAGGCGGTACCATGTCTGAGAAAGTGATCAACGACATGGTCGCTAATGCCAAGAGCGTAGCCGAAAAGCGGGGTAGAAACATAAAATGGGTAGAAAAAGCCATTCGCGAAAGCGTATCTTCAACCGAGACAGAAGCGCTTGAAGAAAATATAATCGACCTTATCGCCAAAGACACCGATGATCTTATCCAGCAGCTTAATGGCCGCGAAATAAAGGAAAAAGGCGTTTTAAAACTGGATAAGTCTGAAAAAGTTAGGGTTGAACCCACCCTGCGGACGAAGATTTTAAAAACCATCAGCGATCCCAATATCGCCTACATTCTGTTAATGATCGGCCTGGCCGGGCTTTATTTTGAATTATCCCACCCGGGTGCAATTTTTCCCGGAGTTGTCGGTGGCATCGCCCTTGTCCTGGCTTTTTTCGCTTTGCAGACTTTGCCGGTTAATTATGCCGGAATTTTGCTTATTGTTCTGGCGATTATCTTTTTTATTATGGAGATGAAAATCACAAGTTATGGGCTTTTGAGTGTTGCCGGCATTATTTCGTTGCTTTTAGGATCGCTGATGATGTTTAAAGGCACCGGCCCGGATTTGAAACTATCCTGGCGGGTCCTTTTGCCGACTCTCATTTTGGTATCCGGATTCTTTGTGCTTGTTGCCGGGTTGGTATTTCGTGCTCAAATATCTCAACCCAGAACAGGGTCGCAAGGATTGGTGGGGGAAATGGGGATTGTCAAAAAAGCGCTGGCGCCGGAAGGCAAGGTGTTTGTCCACGGGGAGCTATGGAACGCAAGATCCGAACAAACGATTGCAGAAGGTGAAAAAGTTCGGGTCGTAAATGTGATGAATTTGATGTTGGAGGTCGAATCCCCGGATGAGCCACCGGGTGTCATAATAAAAACATAAAAGCTAAAGATTATTAATGTCTAAAATGTTTAAGTGAACTTACCCAATAACCGAATAAAGGAGGACAGCATGAGTTTTCTTACTCCAGTGGCCATACTTGTTCTTGTCATTTTTTTCCTTTCTGCGGCGATTCGTATTTTAAATGAGTATGAACGTGGCGTCATATTCAGGCTGGGGCGTGTTATCGACGCCAAAGGACCCGGCTTAATCATTCTGATCCCACTGGTTGATAAAATGATGAAGGTGAGCCTGAGGCTGGTGGCCATGGATGTGGATCCCCAGGATGTGATTACGCGAGACAATGTATCGGTAAAGGTCAATGCCGTTATTTATTTCCGGGTGATTGAGCCCATCAAGGCGATAGTGGAAGTTGAAAATTATAGCTACGCCATGTCCCAACTGGCTCAAACCACCCTGAGAAGTGTATGCGGCCAAGCCGAACTCGACGAACTTTTAGCTGAAAGGGAAAAAATCAATTCCGAACTTCAGGAAATATTGGACACGCATACGGATCCTTGGGGCATTAAGGTCGCGACCGTGGAACTGAAGCACATTGATTTGCCTTCCGAAATGCAGCGGGCAATGGCCAGACAGGCCGAAGCCGAGCGGGAACGGAGAGCCAAGGTGATCAATGCTCAAGGCGAATTCCAAGCGGCCGGCAAATTGGCAGAAGCATCCAAGATTATAGAGAAGCATCCCACGGCCTTACAGCTAAGATATTTGCAAACCGTGAACGAGATGTCTACCGAAAGCAATACGACGACTATCTTTCCGATTCCAATTGAGCTTTTCAAGCCATTTATAGGTCTATTTGATAAGGCAAAAAAAGAATAGGTATTGAATTAGACTTTTTTATCTGATATCAGAAAAGGTTAAGTTTTTTTTAAATAAATTGAAAGCTTAACTGAACCTGCACGAGTTATAGGCGGGGGCCTTGCGCCTCCGTTTATGCTTTCAACAAGAAAGAGCAAAGGAGAATTAAGAGAAATGAGCGAGAAACCAGCCGAAGCCAAGGAGAAGTCAGCGAAGGCCAAAAAGAAGCCGGCCGAAGACAAGGAGAAACTTACTAAAGCCAAGGAAAAGCCGGCCGAAGCCAAAGAGAAGTCAGCAAAAGCCAAAGAGAAGCCAGCCGAAACCGAGGAGAAACCAGCCGAAGCCGAGGAGAAGCCAGCCGAAGCCGAGGAGAAGCCAGCCGAAGTCGAGGAGAAACCA
>Ga0255054_10000937_pt1 | contig 16948 bp, 14 predicted proteins | sample JV7_2_23_MG_FD_188634 | JGI IMG/M metagenome (GOLD analysis project Ga0255054, IMG submission 188634) | Seawater microbial communities from Jervis Inlet, British Columbia, Canada - JV7_2_23 | ecosystem: Environmental > Aquatic > Marine > Inlet | place: Canada: British Columbia | collected...
TTCGATTCCACGAGCAGCGCAAGTGCACTGAAACCCGTCGATCGACTCGATTTGCATTGGTACGGCGAGGCACATTTGTCAGCCTCCGTATCGAAAGTTCGGCGACCGGCCGAAACTGGGTTCTGATTAAGCATAGTCGGACGCTGTAACGAACTACTGTACGTAATAACGCTTATTCAGTTGGGACAGTTACCCGCCTACTCTGTTTTTTGGGGGCTGTCTCACGACGGAGTTAACGGAGTTACCTGTTGTGAGCCGAGGGGTGCGCCATGTCCGACACGAAGAAAGGAGGCCAACGGTGACGAACACGTTGGTACTGGGTGTCGGCAATACTCTTCTGGCGGACGAAGGCGCTGGCGTACATGCGATGCGCTACCTAGAGGATCACTACGATCTTCCCGATACTACTTACCTCGATGCCGGCACGCTGAGTTTCACACTCGCAGCCGATATCGCTGCAGCCGACAACCTGATCGTTTTTGATGCGGCACAGATTGGTACGGAACCCGGCGATGTCAAAGTTTTCCAGAACGACGAAGTTGACGCGTTTCTGAAATCCGGCCGTTGCAGTGTGCACGAGGTCGGGTTCGCCGATCTCATGGACATTGCACGACTCGAAGGCTACTTGCCAAAACGTTACGCGTTAATCGGTATTCAGCCGGAGCAACTCGGCTGGGGTGACGAGCCAAGCGAGACGGTCCGTCGCTCGATGCCGAGGGCGGCCGGCAACGCAGCGGCGCTGATTCACAAGTGGGCACGACCTTCGCTGAAGGCGGCCACTGCATGAGTTCCCTTGACGCAATTCCGGTCACCGCAGAGGTGGCTAGCGGAAACGTAAAACCGTTGCTACACGAGGTTCGACACGCACTAAGACGCCTCGCGAAAGGCGAGGACGGCACGGTCATCGACCTGCAAAGCGTTCCGCTCGCTCCCGGAGAAGCGCAGCGCATCGAGGAACTGTTAGGTAAAGGCGAGGTTCGTGCTGAACTCGACGCACTCGGACCATCGGTAGTACAGGAAACATCGTACCCGGGTGTCTGGCTGGTTACACATAGCAACACCGAGCAGGCTGTGGTCGGTCGATTTATCGAAGTGACCCACATGCCTGAATTACTGAAATCGCAGCAGGCTGATATCGAGCACGGCATCAGCAGGCTGGAGCAAGAGCTTGAGAACTAGGAGGCAATAGCATGCGCAAAGATCAATCATTGGGCGAATACCTGCGAGCGCAGGGCGTTTCCCGTCGCGGTTTCCTCAAGTTTTGTTCGGCGACTGCCTCCATGATGGCGTTACCGCCGTCTGCCCTGGCCCAGGTTGCAGAAGCGCTGGAAAATGCACGGCGACCATCTGTCATCTGGCTGTCATTTCAGGAGTGCACGGGTTGCACCGAGTCATTGACTCGGTCACACGCACCAACTGTGGAATCCCTGATATTTGATGCAATTTCGCTCGACTATCATCACACGCTGCAAGCGGCTGCAGGTCATGGTGCCGAAGAAGCACGCATGGCCGCGATGGAGGAAAACGCAGGCGAGTACCTTCTCGTCGTCGATGGCTCGATTCCGGTTGACAATCCGGCGTACTCAACAATTGCCGGCATCAGCAATCTCGATATGTTGAAGGAAACCGCGGCGAACGCTTTTGCCATAGTTGCCGTCGGTACCTGCGCAGCGTTTGGTGGTCTGCCGCACGCCGATCCTAATCCTACTGGCGCGGTTTCGGTTTCGGACATCATTACTGACAAGCCGATTATCAACGTATCCGGTTGTCCGCCGATCCCTGTCGTCATCACCGGGGTTCTTGCACACTTCCTGACATTCGGAAGCATTCCGGAACTGGACGCGCTGGGCCGGCCCGTTGCGTTCTTCGGTCAGAATATTCATGATCGCTGTTACCGCAGACCGTTTTACGAGCGCGGACAATATGCCGAGACCTTCGATGATGAAGGCGCCCGCAAGGGCTGGTGTCTTTACAAGCTCGGCTGCAAGGGCCCGACAACCTACAACGCATGCGCAACGCTGAAGTGGAACGCGGGCACGAGCTTCCCGATCCAGTCAGGACACGGCTGCATTGGCTGTTCAGAACCGGACTTCTGGGACAAAGGGGGCTTCTACAATCCGATTTCTGCTGGCAACTGGGGCTCTCGTGATGCGTTACTTGGTGCCGCCGCCGCGGGCGCAGCCCTTGGCGTCGGATCAGCGCTCGCTGCGCGAGCGCGCAAGAAGAAAGCACAGGCGGCAGAGGGAGCGTAATCGTCATGACTCTACTCGACTTCGCCAGTGGTCCCGGTTTGCAGTGGGCGCTCTGGATATTCATGTTTGGTGTTGTATGGCGCCTCGTCGGCGCACTGTTCCTCCTGTCAAGGAAGGATTTGACCAAACCACGCGAACACAACAGCGTTGCAGCCGGACTCGGCGCGGTCATATCGCGATCCGCGCCGGCACATGCGTTTGAAAAACGAATTCTATTTCAGCATGTCACCGGGTACGTCTGGCATTTCGCACTGTTTATTTCAGTGCTGTTCTTTGCGCCGCATATTCTGTTCTTCGAGTCTGTGCTTGGTTTCAGTTGGCCACACTTGCCGAACACGATCATTCTGGTAACCGCGATCGTCGCAACAGCAGTATTGATTGCACTGCTTATTCGCCGTGCGACACATCCGGTGCAACGCTTCATTTCTAATGCCGATGACTACATCAGCATCTTCGTTGTGCTTATTCCGCTTGTCACGGGAATTCTCGCATTTACTCACTTCGGCGGGCGTTACGAAACGTTGCTGGGCATCCACGTGCTCAGTGTCGACGTCATGCTCATCTGGTTCCCGTTCGGCAAACTGATGCACGCAATTATGACGATGCCGGCCCGCTACCAGGCCGGGACGGCATTTGGGCGCAGGGGGGTGAAGGCATGAATACTGAAGCGATGTCTTTGCAGGACTTCCGCGCCTTGCTGCAAAAACTGAGTGCGGGTGCGCCTGGCCAGGACATGACTGATGAAGAACGAGTGCGGCGCGCCAAGAAAGGATTCATGCAGAAGCTTAACGGGCACCGGGCTGTCGATCTCGATTCCTGTCTGCAATGCGGCATGTGCGCCGAGGCCTGTCATTTTTACGAAGCAACGCAGAACGAAAAGTACGCCCCGGTTTACAAATTTCGACCGTTGCGCCGCTTTTATCGCCGTGAGATGAGTCCGTTGCGCTGGTTTTATCGCCCGTTTACACGCGACATCACCGTCGCGGATCTCAAGGAATGGCAACACCTTATCTACGACGCGTGCACGGGTTGCGGGCGCTGCGACATGATCTGTCCGATGGGCATCAAGATTTCTGCGTCGATCAGAGTCATGCGCCATGGCCTCGCCGCTGCCGGTTATGTGCCGGATGAGATGCGAGTAATTCGGAACGAACAACGAGACCAGAACAAGCTGTTTGGAGTGGGAGTGGAGCAACTCAAGGCCCTCGTGGATAAGCTCGGCGCACAAGGTGTCAATATTCCGCTCGACCGCGAGCAGGCCGATGTATTGTTGTTTACGACGGCTGTCGAAGTCCTGCTATTCCCTGATACGTTTGCGGCGACTGCCAGGATTCTGAACAAGGCTGGTGCCGATTGGACCATTCGCAGCGATGCTTTCGAAGCAGCAAATGTCGGGATTATCACTGGTGACGACCCGACAATGAAGCTCGCAATACGGCGTATTGTCGACAAAGCCAAAGCCTGCAGCGTAAAGACCGTATTGATACCCGAGTCAGGCCACGCCTATCAGACGATACGCTGGGAGGGTGCCACCGAGATGGGTGGGCCGCTGCCATTCGAGACATTGTCGATGCCGGAGTTTATTGCGGGCGAGATTCAGGCAGGCCGCCTGAATCTCAATGCGCAATCGAACGGCGCCTCGGTTACGTATCACGATCCGTGTCGTCTATCCCGTAAAGGTGGCGTGATGCAACAACCACGAGACGTGCTTGCGGCGCTGGGACTCGATGTGCGTGAGACGCCCGCGAACCGACGCGAGAACTACTGCTGTGGCGGTGGTTGCGGCGAATATGTTTTGGAAAATGCGGCGGACTTGAGGCAAAAGGCGTTTGAGATTAAGAGAAGGGAATTTGAGGATACCGGTGCGGACGCAGTCGTTACGAGCTGCGCTAATTGCAGAATCAATCTGATGATCGGCGCAGAAAATTCCGATTGGCAGACACCGGTTACGAGTTTAGTAGAGACGGTTGCAGCCAGCTTGGCTGACTAATACAGGTAGGAAACGTCATGAATGATCGTGTGGTCGTAGACCCTATTACCAGAATCGAGGGTCATTTGCGGATCGAAGCGCAGATGGATGGAGATCGAATCGCCGAGGCCTACTCCTCAGGCACGATGGTCCGCGGAATCGAAATTATTCTGCGCGGCCGGGATCCGCGCGACGCTTGGGCGTTTGCACAACGTATATGTGGCGTTTGCACGCTGGTACACGGCATCGCATCGGTACGCGCCGTAGAGGATGCTCTTAATTACGAGATCCCCAAGAACGCACAGCTGATTCGCAACCTGATGATCGGCGCTCAGTACGTGCACGATCACGTGATGCATTTTTATCACCTGCACGCGCTGGACTGGGTCGACGTCGTGTCAGCGTTGTCGGCGGACCCGAAGGCAACGTCCGATCTTGCTCAGAGCATCAGTAACTACCCGAAGAGTTCACCTGGGTACTTTTCTGATATGCAGACAAAGGTCAAAAACTTCGTCGAAGCCGGGCAGTTGGGCATTTTTGCAAAAGCGTACTGGGGCCACCCCGCGTACAAGTTACCGCCCGAAGCCAATTTGATGGCTGTTGCACATTATCTCGAAGCGCTGAGCTGGCAGCGAGATGTTGCAAGACTGCACACTATTTTTGGTGGCAAGAATCCGCATCCGAACTTCCTCGTTGGTGGCGTGCCATGTCCTATCGATCTTGATTCGGATTCAGCAATTAACTCTGCGCGACTCGCCACTGTTCAAACCATCATCACGCAGATGCGTGAGTTCGTTGACCAGGTTTATGTCCCCGACACACTTGCAATCGCCAGCTTCTACAAGGATTGGGGTGCGCAGGGCGAAGGTGTCGGTAATTTCATGTCCTACGGTGACTTCCCCGAACATGGTGTCAACGACCCATCGTCATACCTGTTCCCGCGCGGCGCCATTCTCGGTCGCGATCTGTCGACGATTCACGAAATCGATCTCGATGCCATGGATGAAGTCAAAGAATACGTCGCACACTCCTGGTACGACTATGAGGGCGGCAAGGAAGCGGGCCTGCATCCGTATGAAGGTGAGACAGCGTTCAACTACGACGGGCCGGAGCCGCCGTATACGCAACTGGACGTCGAAAAGAGCTACTCCTGGCTCAAGTCACCGCGCTGGAAGGGTAATGTCATGGAAGTTGGCCCGCTCGCCCGGGTATTGATGTTGTATGCGTCCGGCCACGATCAAACGCAGGAACTTGTTAATTACACGCTGCAGACCCTGAACATTCCGGTTGAGGCATTGTTCTCGACACTGGGCAGAACAGCTGCACGTACGCTTGAAACCAAAGTCGTCGCCGACAATCTTCAATCCTGGTATGACAACCTGATCGGCAACATCAAGGCCGGCGATACGCGCACCTTCAACGAGGTCCTTTGGGAGCCGTCTTCATGGCCGAAGAAAGCTCAGGGCGTTGGCTTTACGGAAGCACCGCGAGGCGGTCTGGCGCACTGGATCGTCATCGAGGACGAGAAAATCGCGAATTACCAGGCGGTCGTTCCGAGCACGTGGAACGCCGGGCCGAGGGATGCCGAAGGCCAGCCAGGCCCGTACGAAGCGGCATTGGCCGGTCATCAATTGCACGACCCGAAACAGCCGATCGAGGTATTGCGCACGATTCACAGCTTCGACCCGTGCATCGCCTGTGCGGTCCATGTGACCGATCCGAATGGTGAGGAACTCGTCAACGTCAAGATCCGTTAGGAATTCAGCCTGATTCTCTTTGCCAGCATTTCTAGTGTGGCTGATGCACATACGCTGGGAATGGCTGATGGACTGATCGCTCGGCTCGGCCATCAGCTGCTCGGTTTGCACCACTTGCCATTCACGCTGCTGCTCATCGTAGTCGGCTTGGTGGCATTGCGGCGCTTGAGAAAGAAAGATAACTGACTGAACAAGATTTAGCTGTGGTGGCGTCTGCTGGTAGCTCCAGCCGCGATGGCTTGTAATCGGTCGTGGTTCCGAATCTCGATGTGACCGCGTGGCGAGTAGACAACCCCTCTACGTTTCATATCGGCCATTATTCGACACACTGTTTCTTCGCTCATTCCAAGAAGATTGGCAATTTCCATGCGCGAGAAGGGCAGAGAGAACCAACAATTGCCATGCTGTGACTTGGGGGTCATTAGCAAAATGAATGAAGCGACTTTCGCGGCCGCGCTCGTGTGACCTAACACCTGCATAAGCGCTCTGCTGTGAGCCAGCTGAGCATTCACGGCGTCGATCAGGCGAATGGCCAAGTCGCCCCTGTCCTGCACACGGGCGAGCAAGATACTGTGGTTGATCTTGCAAGCGCGCACCTCCGTGATGGCGGTGGCAGAATATGCGTAGTGCTCGTCGTTGATCGACTGAAGACCGACAAGCAGATTGCCGGGACTACTCAAGCCGACGATTTGCTCCCTCCCGTCGCAACTGTGGTAACCGATCTTCACCATGCCACTGGTCAGGGCGTACAGCCTTGAACTCGGCTGGCCCCATTGAAATAGGACCTCGCTTTCATGGAACGTTACTTGCTGCACTGCGTCAGTGATTATGCACTGAATGTCCGCTACTGAAAAAGGGCCGTTCTCGGCATGTAGCTCATAAAACGGGCAATCGCGATTAGCGCACACCATTTTGTTTAATTACTTTTTTTCAAGAAACCGAGCTGTAATTCGACGACAATATTGCCGTGCACGACAGATCTTGCGATGTCCTTTCACGGCAACCAATCAAACTCGATTTTACCACTTCCGTATACGTTTCTCCTAACCGAGACAATTACGACTTATCCATTCGGTGCCTCGGTATTTGCTTGGCCGAGAAAGCTGCTTGTCCGTGCGCGGTGGTTGCTTTTGACAGAATACACTTACCGGTCGGTAATGATCGAACGCGCAGCCTGCACCGATAAGTTTAATCCATTGCCTTTCCTTGGAGCCAAAATTGACTGGTATCAATGCGGTAGCAAGTAGGCGACGTTAAACTTGGCCGGTGTTGCCAAGTTAACTGATCCGTACGGAAGCTACGTGCAGACCTTCGGTCAGCGGGGAGATGCCTCGGGAGAACATACCTTTGGTGAACCTGGCGGATAGAATGTATCAATAAGTCAGCTTTTGCTGGTGAACGATAACGAATGGGGCTCGGCCCGCTGGGGCCGGGCGGGATAACATGAACAACGGCGGCATCACCCGTACCATCAAGTACGAAGGCGAACTCGACCACATGTTCGCCGACAAAATCGCCTCCGTACCCGGGAACGAAAGGCTCTACAACTGCATCCAATGCGGTACCTGCAGCGGAACCTGTCCGCTCAGCATCTACATGGACTATACACCCCGCCGCATTATTGCCATGACCCGGGCCGGGTTTCGGGATGAGGTCCTTCGCAGCTTCACCATCTGGCTTTGCGCCTCGTGCTATTCCTGCACGGCGGAGTGCCCGAAGGAGATCCGCATCACCGACATTATGTACGCGCTCAAGAGGTGCGCCATCCAGGAGGGCGTGCACCGTAGACGGTTCCCCATCCCGATTTTAGCGCGCGAGTTCTTCCGGCTGGTGTTCCGGCAGGGACGCAACAGCGAGGGCCGGCTGCTCTTGCGCCTCTACTTGAAGAGCAACCCGTTCCTCATGCTTAAGAACGCCATTCTCGGGCTGCGCCTCTTTGGCAAGGGTCGCATCAGCATGCGGCGCGAATCGATTGAGAACCGACAGCAGTTGAAAGTGCTTCTGGATGCCGTCAACGAGAGCGATTTCAGGGAATCGTTTACAGCAGGGAGGCAGACATGAAATACCTCCACTATCCCGGCTGTTCGCTGCAGAGCACGGGCCGGGGTTACAAGGAATCACTGACGGCCGTCTTCGACGCTCTCGATGTTCCGATCGAAGAACTCCGGGACTGGAACTGTTGCGGGGCGACGGTCTATATGTCGATCGACGAGCACCGCGCGTTTGCGTTAGCGGCGCGAAACCTGGCGTTGGCGGAGCAACAGGTCAACGGCAACGGGGGCGGCGAAGCAACCCATCTGGTGGCCCCCTGCAGCGCCTGCTACCTTGCCCTCACCAAGGCGCGGCGGTACGTGGATGAGTACAGTGACGTCAAGCACAAGATTGCAAGTGCGCTCGACTCGGCCGACCTGCCCTTCCCGGGTCAGGTGGAGGTGCGTCACCCGCTCGATATCTTCTGTCACGATATCGGTTTACCCGCTATCACCGCGCGGGTCAGGCGTCCGCTCACGGAGTTGCGTGTGGCCTGCTACTACGGTTGTCAGATCATCCGTCCCTATGCCGACTTTGACGATCAGTACAATCCCACATCGATGGACCGGCTGCTCCAGGCTCTCGGTGCGGAGACAGTCGACTGGCCGCTCAAGACCCGGTGCTGTGGGGGATCGCTGACCGGTACCGTCGAAGAGGTCGGTCTCAGGCTTAACTATATCCTGCTCAAGGAAGCGATCCGAAACGGCGCGAATGCGATTGCCACCGCTTGTCCGCTCTGCCAGTTCAATCTCGAATGTTTTCAGGATCGCATCAGCAGGAGATTCGAGGAGCAGTTGAACTTGCCGGTGGTCTATTTCACACAACTCATGGGGGTTGGCTTCGGATTGTCCGAGCGGGAGCTAGGTCTCAAGCGGCTCTTTGTTCCGCTCAAGCTTGATCGGCCCGAGACGAGGGAGGTGGCGCATGCCGTCACATGACTTCCCATCAAACGGCACTCCCAAGATCGGAGTCTATGTCTGTCACTGCGGGACCAACATCAGCGCCAAGGTGGATATCGCCGCTGTCGTTGAATTCGCCGAGTCACTCCCATACGTGACGATTGCCCGCGAGTACAAGTTCATGTGTGCCGATCCCGGACAGGACCTGATTCAAAAGGACATCCGCGAGAACGGCGTCAACCGCGTCGTGGTGGCGTCCTGTTCACCTCTTATGCACGAGATCACCTTCCGGCGCGCGACCGCGGCAGCCGGAGAGAATCCCTTCTACTTCCAGATGGCCAACATCCGGGAGCATGTCAGTTGGGTGACGCTCGACACCTCCAAAGCGACCATCAAGGCCCGGGCGCAAATCGCCGGCGCTGTCCGCCGGGTTGCCCTCCACGAGCCGCTCGAGATTCGCAAGTCGCCGGTGCACCCGGAAATCATGGTGGTTGGGGGCGGGATCGCCGGTATCCACGCCGCGCTGATACTGGCCGATGCCGGTCGCGAGGTTCACCTTGTCGAACGGGAGCCGACCATCGGCGGCCGCATGGCGCAATTCGACAAAACCTTCCCCACGCTCGACTGCTCAGCCTGCATCCTTACGCCGAAAATGACCGCCGTCAAAGCTCATCCCAAGATCAATCTCCTCTCATATTCAGAGGTGGAGGCGGTCGATGGGTACGTCGGGAATTTTACCGTCAAGGTGCGCCGGAAATCGCGCTATGTGGATGAGGCGGCCTGTACCGGCTGCGGCGAGTGCGAAATAGTCTGCCCCGTGACCCTGCCCTCCGAATTCGATGAAGGGTTGGGACAGCGCAAGGCGATCTACCGTCCATTTCCGCAGGCGGTGCCCAATACGTTCACCATCAGCCGCAAGGATGCGCCCCCGTGCCAGTCGGCCTGTCCGCTCCATCAGAATGCCCAAGGCTATATTAACCTGATTGCTGCGGGCAAGTTCGCCGAGGCGATGGAGGTGATCCTGCGCGACAACCCGTTGCCATCGATCTGCGGCAGGGTTTGTACGCATCCCTGCACGTTCGGTTGCACGCGTAAATGTATCGATGATCCACTGAATATTCCCGATCTCAAGAGGTTTGTGACCGACCACGCGGGCAATTACCGGCTTCCCGGTCCGAAAGAGGAACGCGATGAGCGCATCGCGATCGTCGGCTCCGGTCCTGCGGGGCTGATGTGCGCCTACGAACTCCGGCGGCAGGGATACCAGCCTGTCGTCTATGAGGCGCTTGGAGTGGCTGGCGGCATGCTGGTCGGCGGCATTCCCGAGTTTCGTCTGCCCCGCGACATCCTAAAGGCCGAAATCGCGCGCTTCGAGGCAATGGGGATCACGATCAAATTGAACAGCCCGATCGGTCGAGAGACCACGCTCGATGATCTCCGCCGGGATCATGACGCGGTCTTCATTGGGATCGGCGCATGGGTCGAGCGGCAGCTCGGTATTCCCGGTGAGGATATGTCCGGCATCGAGGGTGGCATCGAATTTCTCACCCGCGTCAATCTCAAGGGAGAAACTACAATCGGCGACGAGGTGCTGGTGATCGGCGGAGGCAATTCAGCCCTCGATGCGGCCCGGACGGCACAGCGTTGTGGAGCCAAATCGGTCACCATCGTTTACCGGCGCACGCGCGCCGAAATGCCGGCCGACGACCGGGAAATCGAGGACGCCCTGCAGGAGGGTATTAAGATTCTCTACCTGACTGCGCCCCTCGCCGTCCGCAAAGCGGGCACTATCACAGGACTGGTGTGCCGGAAGATGCGTCTTGGCGAAGCAGACGAGAGTGGCCGTGCGCGGCCCGTGCCCATCGAAGGCTCCGATCACGAGATCCCGTGTGATCAGATCATCGTCACTATCGGACAGTCGCCGGACCTCAAATCGCTCGGGGACCGTCTCGATCTGGAAACGACGAAGTGGGGAACGCTCACCGCCGATCCGATAACGCTCGAGACCAATATCCCCCGTGTCTTCGCCGGCGGTGACTGTGTCACCGGTCCGGATATCGTCGTCAACGCCATGTTCGCAGGAAAGAAGGCGGCGATCTCGATCGATCGCATGCTCAACGACCGTGATCTTCGCGTCGGCCGCGAGTTCGAGGGAGCGTACGAGAGCACCATCGCGGTAGACGCCGAAGGTTATCTCGTCCGGCGGCAGATTCCGGTACCCGCCATCGGCGACGATCTGCGCCGCTCCTTTGATGAAGTCCACACCGGATACACCGAGGAGCAGGCGAAGGAGGAGGCGTCCCGTTGCATGAATTGCGCGGAGTGCTGCGACTGCCGACTCTGCGCCCCGGTTTGCGAACCCGACTGCATCGACTACCGGATGGAGGGCCACAGCGAAGAACTGGAAGTCGGAGCTATCCTCCTCACGACCGGGTTCAAGGGTTTCGATGCGCGACGTATTCCACAGTACGGATACGGAATGCATCAGAACATTTACACCAGCCTCGAAATCGAGAGAATGTTCAACTCCTCCGGCCCGACAGGGGGACAGATCGCGCTGCGTGACGGCGCCAAACCGAAGTCGGTCGGCATCATCCACTGCGTGGGCAGCCGTGATGCGAAGACCAACAAGTACTGCTCCCGGGTCTGCTGCATGTACTCGCTCAAGCTGGCGCATTTGCTGAGGGAACGGACCGGGGCGGCTCTCTACAACTTCTATATCGACATGCGCACGCCGGGGAAGGGATATGAAGAGTTCTATGATCAACTCCTCGAGGACGGCGTGAAGTTCATTCGCGGACGCGTGGCCGAAGTGACCGATTGGGCCACGAGACCCGAGGAAGAAGGCAAGCTCATCATCCGTGCGGAGGATACGCTCATCGGCACGGTCAGGCGTATTCCGGTTGACATGGTGGTGCTCTCAGTCGGTCTCGAACCCCAGGCCGATGCCAATGCCGTCCGGCGCCTGTTCAATATCAGTTGCAGCAACGAGGGGTGGTTCCTCGAACGACATCCCAAACTGGCGCCGGTCTCGACCTTTACCGACGGAATCTTCATCGCCGGGGCATGTCAGGGACCGAAGGACATCCCCGACAGCGTGGCGCAGGCAGGTGCGGCGGCATGCGAGGCTCTGGCGCTCGTTGATCGGGGTTTCATCGAGATGGAACCCAACACGGCCTATATCCACGAGGAGATGTGTTCGGGCTGCAAGACCTGCATCGCGCTCTGTCCCTTCACGGCGATCAGCTTCAACGCGGAGACGGCCGCATCCGAGGTCAACGAAGCGCTCTGCAAGGGGTGCGGGACATGTGTCTCGGCCTGTCCATCAGGTGCGGCCCAGCAGCACCTGTTCACCGATGAACAGATCTACGAAGAAATCGAGGGGGTGCTCAGCTATGTCTGACCAACACCTTTCGAACAATCCGCCGGGTTTCGAACCGAAGATCGTGGGTTTTTTCTGCACCTGGTGTACTTACACGGCGGCCGATCTGGCGGGTATATCGCGCATGGATTATGCGCCCAATGTCCGCATCATTCGCCTGATGTGCTCCGGCCGGCTCGATCCGCAGTTCGTGCTCAGCGCGTTCCGCGAGGGGGCTGACGGGATTCTCATCGGTGGTTGTCATCCCGGCGACTGTCACTATCAGGAGGGCAACTACAAAGCGCTGCGACGCCATCACCTTCTCACACGTCTTCTAAGAACGATGGGCATCGAACCTGAACGTCTTCGATTGGAGTGGATATCCGCCTCCGAGGGCGACCGGGTGAGAGACGTGATCAACGACATGACCGCAGATCTCCGGCGGCTGGGTCCGTTGCGGCTGGAGCCGGTCCCGAAACCGGACGTGCCGGCGCCTGTGGAAGACGCCGCATGCCCCAATGTGGCGCTGAATGTTGCGGCAGGAGAGAAGCTATGAGCAAACCAAAAATCGGATTCTACTGGTGTGCCTCCTGCGGCGGCTGCGAGGAGGCGGTTGTCGACCTCGCCGAAGAAATCCTCAATGTCGTGGAAGCGGTGGACCTTGTCTTCTGGCCGGTGGCTCTGGATTTCAAGCGATCGGACGTCGAGGCGATGGCCGACGGCGAGATGGCTGCCTGCTTTATCAACGGTGCAGTGCGTATGTCGGAGCAGGAAGAAATGGCACACCTTCTCCGTCGGAAGGCGCAGGCCGTTATCGCGTTTGGCAGTTGTTCGCATACCGGTGGTATCCCGGGGCTGGCCAACCTGTATGAACGGGAGGCGATCCTGCGAAAGGTATACGACGAATCCCCGAGCACGATCAATCCTGAAGGCACCCGGCCCCAGGTGCAAACCAGTGTACCGGAAGGAACGCTCACGCTTCCCGGGTTTGACAAATCCGTCAGGACGCTGGACCAGACTGTAGACGTTGATTTCTACCTCCCCGGGTGCCCGCCGCCTGTCAAGCTGATCGCGGGAGCGGTTACCGCGCTATTAGAAGGCAAGCTGCCCCCGAAGGGTTCGGTACTCGCGCCCAACATCGCCATGTGCAATGAATGCCCGCGCAAGGAATCCAAGCCGGATCAACTCTTGATCACCGAATTCAAGCGGCCGCACCAGATTATGATCGACCCGGACAAGTGTCTCCTCGAACAGGGATTGCTTTGCATGGGGCCTGACACCCGGAGCGGCTGCGAGGCGGCCTGCATAGGCGGCAACATGCCCTGCACCGGCTGTCTCGGTCCAACCGACGGTATCCGCGACTATGGCGGCAAGGCAGTTTCGGCCTTCGCCTCAATGACCGCCGGCGATGAGGACGAGCAGATCCAAGCCGCCATGGATAGTATTGTCGATCCGGTCGGAACCTTTTACCGCTACAGTATGCCGGCGTCGCTCCTGCACCGACGGATCTCAGGGAATGGAGAGGGAGAACCTCAATCATGAGCCAGACGATTACGATTGATCCGATCACCCGCCTCGAAGGGCATGGGAAGATCGATATCCTCCTGAACGACCAGGGAGAAGTCGAGCACGCCTACTTTCAGGTGCCCGAGTTGCGTGGTTTCGAGAAGTTTGCCGAAGGACGGCCCGCCGAAGATATGCCGCAGATCACCAGCCGTATCTGCGGGGTCTGCCCCACTGCGCACCACATGGCCTCGACCAAGGCACTGGACGATCTCTATCGGGTGGCGCCGCCGATTGCCGCGAAGAAAATCCGCGAGTTGATCAACAGCGCCTTCTTCGTAGAGGATCACGCCCTCCACTTCTTCTTCCTGGGCGGACCGGACTTTATCGTCGGCCCGACGGCCCCGAAGGGCGAACGCAACATCCTCGGCGTGTTGGGCAAAGTCGGCATCGACATCGGCAAGGAAGTCATCGGCCTGCGGAAACAGATGCGCGATCTGATTTCCCTCACCGGGGGGAAGGTCATCCATCCGGTCATGGGGCTGCCCGGCGGCGTATCCAAGGGCTTGACTGAGGAAGATCAGGCGCAGTTCGTCGCCGCCGCCGAACGGGCGGTGAAGTTCGGACAGTTCAGTCTCGAAATCTTCGGCGACATCGTTTTGAAGAACCCCGATTATGTGGAGATGATCACCTCGGACACTTACACGCACAAGACATACTACATGGGCATGGTTGATGAGAACAATCACGTTAACTTCTATGACGGACAGATTCGCGTGGTCGCTCCCGACGGGCAGGAATATCTGAAGTTCGCGGCGCGCGATTATCTCGATCATGTGGCCGAGCATGTCGAGCGGTGGAGCTTCACCAAGTTCTGCTACCTGAAGGACGTCGGCTGGACAGGTTTCAACGAGGGTCCCGATAGCGGCATTTACTGTGTGGCGCCGCTGGCGCGGCTGAATTCTGCGGAAGGTATGGCGACGCCGCTTGCCCAGCAGGCGTACCAGCAGTTCCACGCCACCCTGGGAGGCCGCCCGGTGCATCATTCCCTCGCCAATCACTGGGCACGGTTGATCGAGATGCTCTATGCCGCCGAACGCCTGGCCGAGCTGGCGGGCGACCCCGATATTATCAGTCCTGATTTTCGAACCATACCCACCGAAACCCCGACCGAGGGCATCGGCGTGGTTGAAGCGCCTCGCGGTACGCTCTTTCATCACTATAAGACCGATCCACGCGGCGTGATCACCGATGCCAATCTCATTGTCGCCACACAGAACAACGCCGCCCGTATTGCGATGTCGGTGGACAAGGCGGCACGCAGCGTGATAGTGAACGGCCATGTTGACGACGGTATTCTGAATCTTGTGGAGATGGCGTTTCGCGCCTATGATCCCTGCTACGGGTGCGCCAGCCATGCACTCCCGGGACAGATGCCGTTGATAGTGCGCGTGTACGATCAGGCGCATCAAGTGATTCAGGAAGTCAGGCGGGACTGAGGCGATGCGAACTCTGGTCCTGGGTCTCGGTAATGAACTGATCGCGGACGATGCCGTCGGTCTGCTGGCTGTGCGGCGTCTCCGCGATCAGTTGAACGGTGAAGCGGATGTCCTTGAGAGCAGTCTCTCCGGGATAGCGCTCGTGGAACTGCTGGTCGGCTATGATCGAGTGATCCTCGTTGACGCAATGCAGACGGGCCGGACTCCCGCGGGGACAATCCATGAATTCGCCCCCGATGATTTCAGAGCGATCAACGCGCCATCGCCGCACTATGCGGGAATACCCGAGATTCTGGCTCTGGCCAGGGAACTCAACCTCGATTTCCCAACCGATATCAGTATTACCGCAATCGAGGCGGCAGATCTGTCCACGCTCGGCGGCGGCCTGAGTACCCCTGTTGCTGAGGCTCTGAACGAGTTGGTTGACAGAATTCGAGCGTTACTCGATGCACCGCTCTCCCAGCCACTCCTTCGGCACCATCGTGATCTCGGTGCAAATTGCACGTCATCAGCATAGTTCGGATTCCGTGGGTCCAAACTGCGTGACGGTTCACTGTAACCGATCCGAACGGTGAGGAACTCGTCAACGTCAAGATCCGTTAGGAATTCAGAAACACGAAGTGAGAACCACTCCGTAGTATCCACCGGATTACAATCCCTGCCGATTTCGGTATAAACACACAAAGAGCAAGCGCAAGTCAGCCACAATGTTGTGGCTGACGGCGCCATGGAGCAAGTAATGCCACCAGATACCGTAGAAACCGTCGAGCCGTCCGTACAGCAATTCGCGGGCGGCTCCTTTGCACAGACAGCCAGGCGTCTGTTTCACGCCACTCGACCCAAATTTTTCCCGGCCTCTGCATTGCCTGTTCTGGTGGGCACAGCCTGGGGAGTGCAGACAAGCGGCGAATTCGAGTTTTTGGTCTTCGTGTTGGCGTTATTGGCCACGGTATGTGTGCACGGCGCAAGTAATGTCCTGAATGACGTTGGTGACGACTCCGGCGGCACCGATCGACAAAATGAAGACCGTATTTACCCGTACACCGGTGGCTCGCGGTTTATTCAAGCCGGCATCATGAGCGCGAGCGAAATGGCTCGGCTCGGCATCAGCCTGCTCGCCGTGGCTGCTATCGCTGGCCTTGTGTTGCTGGTGCTGAAAGGCCAGATGATTTTGTATTTCGGCCTCGTCGGTATCGCACTCAGCATTCTGTATTCGCTTGGTCCGGTACGACTGAGTTCTCTCGGGATCGGGGAAACTGCGGTTGCCATCGGGTTTGGTGTGGTGCCGGTGGCCGGCGCCGCATGGTTGCAGGGCGCTGCGCTCGACACCTCTTTGCTGCTGTTCTCTCTGCCAGTCAGTGCCTGGGTCGCGGCAATACTCCTGATCAACGAGGTGCCCGATATCATCCCGGACGGCGCGACTGGAAAGCGCACGTTGCCGGTCCGATTGGGACTTCACCGCACCGCAATACTCTATGTCGTTTTGCACGTCATAGCAGCGGCGACAACGGTATGGCTGGCGATTGCCGGGGCAATGCCCGTTTTGGCGCCATTGGTACCCGTCGCACTGCTGATATTGGCCATTCGTAGCGGTCTCGCAATTCGAAAAGGTGTGGAAGACCGAAATAGTATGACGCGCGCGATTGAGGGTACGCTCGCGATTCATACAATTGGTTC
>Ga0255054_10000938_pt1 | contig 16943 bp, 13 predicted proteins | sample JV7_2_23_MG_FD_188634 | JGI IMG/M metagenome (GOLD analysis project Ga0255054, IMG submission 188634) | Seawater microbial communities from Jervis Inlet, British Columbia, Canada - JV7_2_23 | ecosystem: Environmental > Aquatic > Marine > Inlet | place: Canada: British Columbia | collected...
AGCGGCATAGATGGGCGCCGAGTCGTCCGGCAATCGTCTTACGATCGAGGTTGGGTCCCTTGTCGTCGATGAGGGCTTTGGTGCGCACGAGGATGCCCGGAGTGCAGAAACCGCATTGCAGGGCGCCGTGGGCGGCGAACCCTCGGGCGAGACGGTCGCGTTCCGCGTCGTCGAAGCCCTCGAGCGTCGTGATCTCCTTGCCCTCGACCTTGTCGAGCCCCGTGACGCAGGCGACCCGGGCCTTGCCGTCGATGAGGACCGTGCAGCAGCCGCATTGTCCCATCGGGGAGCAGCCGTCCTTCGGGGATGTGACGTCGAGTTCTTCGCGGAGGGCGGCGAGCAGGTGGGGATGGCCGGCCGAGACGGCCACAGGCTCGCCGTTGAGCACGAACGAGACCGTGTCGCGTGCCGTGGTCGTCACCGGTCGCGTCTCCCTTCCTTCGGTTGCGAGCTTATCGGGGCTCCAGCACGCGCGAAACCCGTTTGTAAACGGAGGAAACCTCGGCCCCATTGCCGGCGGCAGGGAGGGGGGCATCAGCACTCGTTGTGGACGATCTCCATCCCTGTCAGGTCGTAGAACAGCTCGGCCCTCTGCTCGCACTGGAGTTCCTGCATCCAGTAGGCGGCCTTCGGCTCGGGGTTGAGTCCCCATGCGACGATATCTGCGGCGCGCTCCTGGCCACGGTTCTGCCAGCGGTCGTTCGGGTCGTTCCAGCTGTTGCTGCGGCTTTCGTCGATGAAGGTGTTGATGTCGGAGCCGGTCATGGTGTCGAAGGTGTGAGCGTGGCCGAGCTCGTGCAGTATCCAATGGCGGCGCTCTTCGTCAGGCCTCGTCGAGTTGCACATGTCGATGGTGCGACTCGAGCTCTTGTAGTAGGCGACCGCTCCCCTACATGGAGCCCAACCCTCGTCCCGGCTGTGGAGGATGATGGTCACAGGCCGGATGTCGATGCCGGCGGTGTCGTACTGGGCGACTCCCCACTGCACCAGGGAGATTTCCCTGTTGGTGGCGCCGACGATGGTGACCTGCGGCTCGGCGTGGGCGATTGCGTGGGCGCCGTTGGAGGCGAGAACCGTTGCTGTGACTGCGATGGTGACGATCCAGGCGCTGACGTTGCGGGCGGTTGTGGTGTCCATGATCACACCGTCCGAAATCAGCGTTCAGCCGCTCTTGGACTGCGTTAACAGGCTGTTTCGCGGTGTGAAGCGGATCGAGAAACGCGTTAACGCACGATTAATCGGCGATCGGCAGGCTCCCCTCCATGCAGAGAGCCGACGCGATAGGGTCAGAAGTCGCACACGGGGCAGAGCAGATGCAGTTCGGCATCCTCGGACCGCTCGCCGTTCACCAGAGCGGCGCGGTTGTCGACATCACCGGTCCCAAGCAACGCGCCCTGCTCATCTACCTACTGCTGCACGCCAACGAGATCGTGTCGACCGACCGCATCGTCGATGCTCTCTACGGCGATGAGCTGACGGGCCGGGAGGAAGGCACCCTCCGCGTCCATATCACCAACCTGCGCCGAGTCCTGGAGCCGAGTCGGGCCAAGGGGGAGCATCCGCGGGTTCTCGTCACGAGAGCGCCCGGCTACTCGCTGCGCACCGATCGTGATGCCATCGACGCTGGCCGTTTCGAGCGGCTGGTGGGGGAGGGACGCCGGGCGCTGGAGGTCGATCCGGAGCTGGCCGATGATCGGTTCACCGAGGGGTTGTCGTTGTGGCGCGGCGACGCGCTCGAAGATGTCGCCTATGAGTCGTTTGCTCAGGACGAAATCGATCGCTTGGAGAGCCTTCGGATGGCCGCTCTGGAGGATCGGATCGAAGCCCGGTTGGGATTGGGGCAGCATCTCACGGTCGCCGGGGAGCTGGAGACCCTGATTCGAGAGCAACCGTTGCGGGAGCGGCTCTACGGACTGTTGATGTTGGCGCACTACCGGTCCGGCCGGCAGGCTGAGGCATTGCGGCTCTTCCAGCAAGCACGTGGGACGCTGGGTGCCGAGCTGGGCATCGAGGTGTCTCCTCAGTTGCGTCGCCTCGAGGCCCAGATGCTGCAGCAGGACCCGGAACTTGACTTGCCGTCGGAGATGCGCCGCCACGAACGTTCCGGCCCTCTCGAGCCGGGACGATCGATCCGCGGTTTCGAGCTGCGGGAACGTATCGGTGCTGGCTATTTCGGCGAGGTCTTCCGTGCGTATCAGCCGGCGGTGGGTCGCGAGGTGGCGCTGAAGGTTGTTCGTCCGGAGCATGCCGACGCCCCTGAGTTCATTCGTAGTTTTCACACCGAGGCGCAGATCGTGGCGCGCCTGGAGCATCCCTACATCGTTCCGCTGTATGACTACTGGCGAGAGCCGTCACGGGCATATCTGGTGATGCGTTGGCTGAAGGGTGGGAGTCTCCGTCAAGCGTTGGACCGGGGACCGTTCCGTCCGGAGGCGACGCTGCAGGCGGTCGAGCAGGTGGCGTCGGCGCTGGATGCGGCGCACCGACAAGGTGTCATCCACCGTGACGTCAAACCGACGAACATCCTGTTCGACGATCGCAACAACGCCTATCTGTCGGACTTCGGCATCGCCGTCACCAGCATCGTCGACTTCGAAGGCGAGGAGCGGTCGACATTGTCCCCGCCGTACTCGTCGCCCGAGTTGCTGCAGCGTGAGGCTGCCAGCCCACAGTCCGACATATTCTCGGTCGGTGTGATCACGTGGGAGATGCTCACCGGTCGGCGTTTCGCCGATTCGATCGAGGAAGGTGGCACCGGGATCAACGGCTACCTGCCGCCGCTCGAGGTGACAGGGCTCGACCAGCGGGCGGCCGGCGAAGTGCTTGCCGTGGCCACTGCGCGACTTCCCACCGAGCGCTATCCGGATTCGGCGTCGTTCGTTCAAGCTCTGCGGAGTGCACTTGGATCGGCGCGGCAGGCGGTGTCACGGCCTCGAACTGCCAAGCGCAATCCGTACAAGGGTCTTGCCGCGTTCCAGGAGGCCGATGGCGGTGACTTCTTCGGGCGCGAAGCTATCACTCGCGATCTCGTCGATCAGTTGGGCCAATCTCAGGTCGTGGCCGTTGTGGGCCCGAGCGGAAGCGGGAAGTCGTCCCTCGTGAGGGCCGGCCTCGTCCCGGCCTTGCGCGGAGGGGCACTTGATGGCTCCGAGCGCTGGCTGGTGCTGTCGATGGTTCCGGGCCGGCAACCGTTCGAGGAGTTCTACACGGCGCTGAACCCGATCGCCGTTGAAGCGCCCAAACCACGAGGTGTCCCGGCGCCTAAGGACGATCGAGAACTGTTGAGGGCACTCGACCGCGGCTTGCCGGCCGGCGCGCAAGTGGTGCTGATCATCGATCAGTTCGAAGAACTGTTCGCTCTGACGCCGGAGATGGAACGAGATCGATTCATCGCCAACCTGGTCACGCTTCTCCAGGACGACGTTCGAGTGCGGCTCGCGATGACCGTTCGCGCCGACTACTACGACCGCCCTCTGCGGTATCGCACCTTCGGCAAGATCGTCGCCGACAACAGCGTCACCGTGACCGCGCTCACCCCATCGGAGCTGGAGAGGGCGATCGTTCGTCCGGCAGATCGCGCAGGCGTGGCGTTGGAGCCGGGACTGGTCGCCGAGTTGGTCAACGAGGTCGCCGACCAGCCCGGCGGCCTCCCGCTCCTCCAGTACGCTCTTGCCGAGCTGTTTGATCGCCGCCGCCAGGATGAGCTCACCGTGGATGCCTACCGGCAGATCGGAGGCGTCATGGGCGCTCTCGGCAGCCGGGCCGATGATCTGTATCGCGAGCTGGGGGACCATCAGGCGACGGTTCGGCAGGTATTTCTTCGCCTGGTGGCCCTGGGGGAGGGAGCAGGCGACACCCGTCGGCGGGTGCTGATCACCGAGCTGGAGGCGCTCAGCGACCAGTCGGCGGTCGTGACCGAGGTCGTCGAGACGTACGGTGCCCACCGCATCCTGACGTTCGACCACGACCCGGTCACACGAACGCCGTCGGTCGAGATCGCCCACGAGGCGCTGCTGACCCGATGGAGCCGGCTGGCCGTTTGGGTGAGCGATGCGAGAGAAGACCTCATGACGCATGGGGCTCTCGCCACCGCCGTCCACGCCTGGGAAAGCGCGGGACGCGATCCCGACTACCTGGTGCGGGGAAAGCGGCTCACCGAGTTCGAGGAACTGGCCGCCGACGGGGAGATCGACGTCAACGCCGACGAGATGGAATACCTCGATGCCGCGCTTGGCCAGCGGGCGTCCGAGGAACAACATTCGATGGAGGAAACCAAGCTGCGCGGTAGGGCCCGACGCAGACTCTGGGGGCTCGTGGCTCTAATCGCACTGGTGATCGGTGCGGCAGCGGTGTGGCTCGGGGTCGCCTGGCTCTCCGACCTTCCCACCATTGCCGTCATCGGTACGCCGGAGGACGACACCGAGTCCGAAGGCACCTACATGGCACTCATGCGGTCCGGCCTCAACCAGGCAGCGGCGGTGAACGACTTCGAGCCGCTCGAGGTCAAGTGGCCGTGGACGGATTACGACGCTGTGCTGCGCAACATTGCACAGGTCGCCGATCTCGTGATCACTCCAGAGTGGTGGGGCACAGAGGCTGGGGCCTCCGAAGCCAACCCAGATACCACCTTCGTGGTACTCGATCGGTATCCGCGTCTGAACGGACTGGTCGAAAACGAGATTGGGATCTCCTACGCAACGCACGAGGGCGGCTTCATGGCCGGCGCCGCCGCTGGTCTGGTTTCAAAGACCGGGATCGTTGGTTTCATCGGTCACTCCGCTGCCGACGACATTGATGGGCCACGGGCCGGGTTTTTCGCCGGAGCCAGACATGTGGATCCGGCCATCGAGGTCATCTCGATCGACGTGCGCGGCAGCCCCGACTTCGAAGAAGCCAACCGCATCTCGAAGGAAGCGGCCGTGCAACTCTATGCCATGGGCGCGGACGTCATCTACGAGTACACCGCAGCGCAAGGAGACGGTGTGGTCACTGCTGCCTATGAGCAGTCGGGGGCGACGGGAGTCAAGCGGTGGGTAATCGGTGGGGGCGACGGCAGCAACCGCATCGAACACGTTGCGCCAGAGGAGGCTCCTCACGTGCTCACCTCGATCGTGAGGCGGATCGATGTGCTCGTCGCATCCACGATTTCGAACTTCGTGAGCGGAGAACTCACCGAAGAGCACGTCGTGCACCGCTTTGGCGACAGCGGTCTCGGGTTGGGGACGCTCAACGGTCCACTAGTCGGGTTGGCCTCTGAGCTCGAAGCGATCCAAGCCGGGATCCGGGACGGGTCGATCGAGGTGCCTCGGGTGCCGGTCGATCGGGCCATCCCGCCGGTGGGGTTCGACACCTCGATGGCGAGCGGACGCGTGGTGATCACTGAAGACCGCAATTGTCTTTACAGCTACGAAGGGCCGGACCCGTACGTTGGGCTCGATGTGGTGTACGAGGTCGAGAACAATTCGGACGTTCCCGTCTTCTTTGGTGAGGAGTTGATCTGGGTCGTGCCCCTCTACGTATCCGTGGCTCCCGGTGGGGCCATGCCGTATTACCACGAGCTTAACGATCCCATCGAACTCACGATGGAGTGCATCGTCGATCCTTTCGGACCGGACCCGGACACGCAGGTTCTAGCGACGTTCAAGGTGGCCGAGAACGGATGACACCAGCGAATCGCGCGTGCTTACAACCACGTCACAGGTGGTCGTAAGCACACGCGACGGGGTCACATCGTCAGGGCCATGACGGCCTTCTGGACGTGGAGGCGGTTCTCCGCCTGGTCGAAGACGACAGATTGCGGCCCGTCGATGACCGCATCCGTCACCTCGATGTTGCGGTCCGCCGGCAGGGGGTGCATGTAGATGGCGTCCTCGTCGGCCATGTCCATGCGGCGCTCGTCGACGATCCAGTCCCGGTACTGCTCGCTGATCCTTGCCGACTCCTCGTGGTCGTCTGTCGTCAACATCGATCCCCATGACTTGGCGTAGACGACATCTGCGCCGGTGACACCCTTGTCGAAGTCCTCGAGGATCTCGAATGAGCCGTGGCTCTGCCTGGCGTTCTCCTCCGCCTGCGCCACGATCTCCGGGATCAGCTTGAACTCCGGCGGCCGCGTCAAGCGCACGTTCGCCCCAAAGCGCGTCATCAACAGGATCTCGCTCTGGGGAACGCTCAGCGGCTTCTGGTAGCTCGCCGCATAGGCGTAGCTCACGTTCACGGTCAGTTTCCGCGGGTCGCCCTTCTTCTCGATCATCGTGAGCAGGTCGGCCAGTGCCTGGAACGGGTGGTAGTAGTCACATTGCATGTTCAGCACTGGTACCCGACTTGCCTCGGCGACGGCGCGGATGTACGCGTCGCCGATGCCCCAGTCCACGTTGCGGATGGCGATGCCCGATGTGTAGCGACCGAGGATCTCGCCGATCTCCTTCCACGTATCACCGTGTCCGATCTGGGTAGTCGTGCTATCCATGAACATCGCATGCCCACCGAGCTGCGCCATCCCCGCTTCGAAACTGGCCCGGGTGCGGGTGGACGAGAAGAAGAACAACATCGCCAGCACCTTGTCTCGTAGCAGCGCGTGGTCTTCGCCGAGAGCCCGACGTCGCTTGAGGTCGAGGGCGATGTCGATGATCGTGTCGAGCTCGTCCTTGGTCCATTCCTGGGTCGTGATCATGTCCCGACCGTGCAGATACGTCTGCATCAGCGTCTCCTCGCGTTGTCTAAGTGATTAGGTCGATGGTGTCTTGCGTCTGATCATCCTGAAGCGAAGCAACTCGTCGCGGAACCACGACGATGCCCGCACGATCGGAAGGCTCTCCTGGTCGTAGCCGACTTCCTCGAGCCGGATGACCGCGGTGCCGGTCTCCACACCGAGTTTCTGCGCCACTTCGGCTGCGACGGCTTCGGGAACGATGTCCGACAGGTAGTAGGCGAGCGAGGCGCCGCAACGATCCGACAAGAACTCGTAGATCGGAGGGATCCCATCGTCCGGGGCGACCGCGCCATCGACCATGCCGGCGGGGATGCGGTTGCTGGTGAGGACGACCGGCTCAGCGTCTTCGCGGAACACCTTCTCGATCACCATCATCTCGGCGACGTCGCCGAAGACGTTGCGGTCGTCCTCGTCGGAAGGCTCGATGTCCGTCGATGAAACCCGCACCGATGGTGTGTAGCCGTGGGCCTCGAGAACTTCCTCATACGACCACACCTCGTCGAGCCGGGACTTGATCTGCAGCCCGTGCTCGTTGACGAAGGTCCCGGCACCCTGACGGCGGATGATCGCCCCCTCGTGCTCGAGGCGGCTCAGGGCATCGCGGATCGTCGTGCGGCTCACCCCGAGCTCCTCGGCCAACTCGGTCTCGGAAGGAATGCGACCGCCGTCGTATGCCTCCTCGGCGATCTGTTGGCTGAGGTGACGGCGTACCTGCTCGCTGAGGCTGGGGCCTCTGGCAATCATCTCTCGACGTCCCATCCGGAGGGTGATAGAGTTATCGGGTCATATGGTTGTATGACGAATTATAGTAGTGATGGTATCGGAGCGTTGGCACCCTGTCCAGCGGCCGGATTTCTGAGAGGACCAACATGCGTAGCTTTGCCGGGCGAGACATCTTGTCGCTGAAGGATTTCGAGAGGAACGAGTTCTTCCACGTCTTCTCGGTTGCCGATACTCTCGAGCCGATTGCTCGCGAGCGCCGCAACACCGATCTCCTCAGACACAAGACGCTGGTCACCGCCTTCTACCAGCCGTCGACGCGCACCCGTCTTGCCCACGAGGCCGCCATGCACCGCCTCGGCGGGGCGGTCACCGGCTTCTCCGACGCCAAAATGACCCGGGCCGGTGACTTCTACCAGGAGTCGATCAAGGACACCGTCCACATGCTGGAGTACTACGGCGACGTCATCGTGATGCGCCACTTCCAACAAGGGGCGCCACAAGAGGCGGCGAATTGGGCATCGATTCCGATCATCAACGCCGGAGACGGCTGGGGAGAGCATCCCACCCAGGTGCTCACCGACCTCTACACCGTCTACAAGGAGAAGGGCACCCTCGACGGGCTCACGTTCGTGTGCATCGGCGATCATCGGATGCGCACGATGCATTCCATCGGGTACGCCCTCTCCCAGTTCGATGCGGAGATGGTGATTCTCGCTCCGGAGGAGATGTCGCCGACCGAGGAGTTCCTCGGTGAGCTCGAAGAGATGGGCACCGCCAACCGCATCGTCGAGCACATCGACGACGTGATCGGCGAGGCCGACGTGATCTACATGGAGCCCGTCGTCCAGCCCGACTACACGGCGTCCCGCCAGGAAAAGCAGGACGAGTACGGACTGACACCGGCCAACTACCAGATCACCAGGGAGGTGATGAGCCGGGCCAAGGGCGATTCGATCATCCTGCACTCGCTGCCGCGTATGGACGAGCTTCTCGTCGAGGTCGACCAGCTCAAGCACGCCCGCTACTGGCAGGAGGCCTACAACGGCGTCGTGATGCGGATGGCGTTGCTCAGCCTCGTCCTCGGAGCGATGGAGTAGCGGAGGAATGCCACGAGCCGTCGTCGCCATCGGAGGAAACTCCCTCATCACCAGCCCCGACCACAAGACGGTCGAGGACCAGTATCTCGCCGCCGGCGAGACCGATCACCACATCGCCAACTTGATCGAATCCGGCTGGGACGTTGCCATCTCGCACGGCAACGGCCCCCAGATCGGCTTCATCCTGCGGCGGTCGGAGCTGGCGTCCGGCGAACTCCATGAGGTGCCGCTCGACGTATGCGGCGCCGACACCCAGGGAGCCATCGGCTACATGCTGCAGCAGAACCTGATGAACGACTTCAGGGAGCGCGGCATCGATCGTTCCGTGGCGACGATCGTCACTCAGGTCCAGGTCGCCGCGGATGATCCGGCTCTCGTGACTCCGACCAAGCCCATCGGGTCGTTCTTCGACGAGGAGGAGGCTATCCGCCGCCGCGACGAGGACGGTTGGGACGTCATCGAGGATGCCGGCCGTGGCTGGAGGCGAGTCGTCGCCTCGCCGCAACCGCTGCGGATCGTCGAGATCGACGTGGTCAAGAGACTCATGGACGACGGTGTGATCGTCATCACCATCGGTGGGGGAGGCATCCCGGTCATCGCCGACGAGAACGGCGATCTCCACGGGGTTCCTGCCGTCATCGACAAGGACCTGGCGTCGGCACTGCTCGCCAATGAGATCGATGCCGACGTGCTGATCATCTCCACTGCAGTGGAGCAGGTGGCGATCAACTGGGGTACTCCGGAGCAGCAGTTCCTCGATGCGATGACCCTCGCCGAGGCCAAGGCTTACCTCGAGGATGGGAAGCACTTCGCAGCGGGATCGATGGCTCCGAAGATCCGCGCCGTCATCCAGTTTCTCGAGGCGGGTGGCAAAGAGGCGATCATCACAACCCCGGAGAACATCGGACGCGCCATCGCCGGCGAGACCGGGACCCGGATCACCCGGTGAGCGACGGCCTCGATCACGTCACGGGTCTGCGCTGTGTTGTCTGTGCGAAGACGTATCGAGCGGATGAGGTCGATTACGTGTGTCCCGATCACGGCAACGAGGGCATTCTCGATGTCGAATACGACTACGACGCAATCGCCCGGCGGCTGACGAAGATGACGCTGGCAGACGATTCCGATCCGACCATGTGGCGATACCGGGCGGTGCTGCCCGTGGCTGCCGACGCAGACGTGCCGCCGTTGACCGTCGGTGGGACCCCCCTCTACGACGCCCCCCGCCTCGCCGAAGCTCTCGGCATCGCCGCGGTGTGGGTGAAGGACGAGGGTCGCCAACCTACCGCGTCACTCAAGGACCGCGCCTCGGCGATGGCTATCGTGAAGGCCAATGAGCGCGGGGCAGAGGTGGTCACCACCGCCAGCACCGGCAACGCCGCGGCGGCATTGAGCGGGATCGCGGCGAGCGTTGGTCAGGCCAACGTGATCTTCGTCCCCGCATCGGCTCCTGAGGCGAAGGTCGCCCAATTGCTCGCGTACGGCTCCACGGTGGCCCTCGTGAACGGGTCGTACACCGACGCCTTCGAGCTGTGCATGGCGGCCGCCGACGAGTACGGCTGGTACAACCGCAACACCGGATTCAATCCGTACATGACCGAGGGCAAAAAGACCGTGGCTCTCGAGATCTTCGAGCAGCTCGGCTGGGATTTTCCCGACGCGATCTTCGTCAGCGTTGGAGACGGATCGATCATCGGCGGTGTCCACAAAGGCACCAAGGACGCATTGGCCCTCGGTCTCATCGATCGTTCCCCACGCATCTTCGGTGTCCAGGCTGCCGGAAGCGACTACCTCGTCCAGGCCTTCGAGAAAGACGAGGACGTCCTCACCAAGGCACCCATCGCCGCAGACACCGTCGCCGACTCGATCAGTGCGGATCTGCCACGCGACCGGATCAAAGCCATGAACGCGGTCAAGGAGACCGGCGGTGCCTATTTGCGGGTGTCCGACGAGGCGATTCTGGGAGCAATCCCGATCCTTGCCAGAGGCTCGGGCGTGTTTGCGGAGCCGGCGGGGGCCGCCGCGTACGCAGGGCTCGCCGCCGCCGTCGAGGAGGGCATGATCCGACCGGACGAGCGCGTGGTGGTGATTGCCACCGGCAGCGGCCTGAAGGATGTGGCCTCGGCAATGCGAGCGGTGGAGGCGGCCGGTACCGAGCCGATGCACGTCGAGCCGAGCCTCGCCTCGTTACGAAATGCGATGAGTGAGAAGGGACGACAATGATCGATCTGACCATCAATGAGGAGACGCTGGCCTCGGCAGCACGAAGGGCAAAGGAGCGGTCGATCCGCATCCCCACGTTCGCCCAGATGCGTGACTCTTCTCTCATCCCGGCGGACGCCGCGACGGCTCTGCGCGACGTGGGGCTATGGGATCTGGATCCCCTCAACCTGTTCCGTATCACCTGGCACAACGAGCCGACACAGCACGGCGGGGGATTCGGGCCGGTGAACGTCATCGATCTCCCATCGGAGCTCACCGGCGTCGCTGCCCGCATTCTCATGCTCGAGGGCAAGTGGTTTCCGACCGGTGCGCACAAGGTGGGTGCGGCGTTCGGGTGCCTCGTACCCCGCTTGGTGACGGGGCAGTTCGATCCGGCGACGCAGAAGGCCGTGTGGCCGTCGACGGGAAACTACTGCCGTGGTGGCGCCTACGACTCCAATCTCCTCGCTTGCGAGTCGATCGCGATTCTCCCCGAGGGCATGAGTCGGGAGCGCTTCGAGTGGCTCGAGGGCGTTGCCGGAGAGATCATCAAGACCCCCGGATCCGAGTCCAACGTCAAGGAGATCTTCGACAAGTGCTGGGAGCTGAGGGAGTCGGGCGAGGACCTGGTGATCTTCAATCAGTTCGACGAGTTCGGGAACTACCTCTGGCACTACGCGGTGACGGGTCCGGCCATGGTCGAGGTGCTCGAGGCGCACATGGGTCCGAACGACGTGTATCGGGGAGTCGCCCTCACGACCGGATCGGCAGGGACGATCGCCAGCGGCGATTACCTGAAGCAGGTGTATCCGACGTCGAAGATCGCCGCCGGCGAGGCTGTGCAATGCCCGACGATCCTCTACAACGGCTTCGGCGAGCACCGGATCGAAGGTATCGGTGACAAGCACATCCCGTGGGTGCACAACGTGAAGAACACCGACGTCGCCATCGGCCTCGACGACGAGGCGACGGTGAGCCTGATCCGCCTCTTCAACGAGCCGGCCGGGGTGAGCTACCTCGTCGACCAGGGGGTCAAGCCCGATCTCATCGAGCAGCTGCCATTGCTCGGGATCTCGGGCGTCGGCAACCTGCTGGCCGCCATCAAGTTCGCCAAGTACTTCGAGCTCGGCTCCAACGACGTCGTGCTCACCGTCGGCACCGATTCGATGGAGATGTACGGGAGCAGGCTCATCGAACTCAACGAGGAGCGAGGTGAGTACACCGCGCTCGACGCCGCAGGGGACTTCCACCGGTATCTGCTCGGCCAGGCCATCGACCACGTCCACGAGCTGAGCTACTACGACCGCAAGCGCATCCACAATCTGAAGTACTACACGTGGGTGGAACAGCAGGGCAAGACCTTTGAAGAGATCCAGGCCCAGTGGTACGACGATGGCTACTGGACGTCCATCCAGGAGATGGTCGGTCCCATCGACGAGCTGATCGACGCCTTCAACGCCCGCGTCGCAACGTCCTAAGAACCGTTTTGGCGTAACTGGGCACGGATATCCGTGCCCAGTTACGCCAAAACGGGGGTCATTCCTTCCCGCGCGCCGTGAGCGTGTTGCGGACTGCGGTGATGTCGCCCGGCGAGGTCTGCGACGCCTTCCAGTAACACCATCCGGTGGGGAGGAAGAATGCCAGAGACAGGGTCAGCGAGGCCGCCCAGTTGTAAGGCGGCGGCATCGATCTGCCGAGTCCGGTGGCCACCGCCGATGCTCCCCAGGTGCCGGCGAATCTGCCGCCGCCGTTGGCGAGGTTGCCGACGCCGAACACGGTCCCACGGTGCTCAGGCAGGTTGACGTCTGTGATGAGCGCGAACCAGTTGGGAGAGTCGGCCGAGGTGAAGGCGAGGGCGAGCAGCGATGACAAGAAGGCAACGGCCACCCAGGGGTTGGTGAACAACGAGACCAGCACCTCGCCGGCGAGGGTCAGGGTCCCGGCACCCTCGGTCACGTCGAGCCCGCGCAGCGGAACCCAGAAGAAGACCAGGAAGAATGGCAGCGCGCCAACGATGCCGATCGTCGAAACCAATGCTCGACCGCGTAGCGTCCGACGTTGGGCGGCATCTCCCGCCATCCCGCCGATGATGGAGAGCAAACCACCGACCTGGAAGAGCACCGCAAACAGGCCCCCCACCATCACGCCCGTTTCGATCGAGTACCCCTCGGCAATGACCTTCTCCTGATAGAGCCGGCCGGACCAGACCAGCGCGCCGTAGGCAACTTGCGCGCTGATGCCCTGGAGGACGAGCCATACGTTGGTCCGCACCTTGGCAAGGGCGGCGAGCTGCGAGCGGTCGATCCGGTATGCGTATGAGCCGCCGGCGCCGTACAGGGACGCGAGCTCGGGTTCGCGAAAGCCTCGAGGTGGGTCGAAAGTGAACAGATAGAGCAGGGCGAACACGAAGCCGAGGCCGCCGATGATGACGAAGGGCGCACTCGGGTCACTCGCCCCGAGCTGGCTCGCCACGAGAAACCCGAGGACACCGCCGAGGCCCTGGGAGATCCCCCAGAAGCTCATCGCCAGACCGCGTCTGCGGGGGCTGATGAAGTCGGCGATCACCGAGAAGCCGACACTGGCGATGGAGCCGAGGCCGATCGCGGCCATCACCTGGAAGAGAGCGAGGGCCCAGAAGGAGGTCGATGTTGCCGAGAGCAACTCGGCGGTGGCCCAGATCAATGTTCCCCACAACAACAGAGGCTTGCGCGCTCGGGAGTCTCCTGCATAGCCCCATGCGACCGCGGTCAGCGCCGTGACGAGGATCTGGGCGCCGATGATGAAGCCGACGGCCGTGGCGCTGATGCCGAGAGCGGCCTCGACGCTCGGTGACATCGCGAGCAGGATTGCCAAAGCTGCGTTGTCGAGTGATGCCAGCGCGACGAACACGACGATCGTGTAGATGATGTGGAGGTGGCTGCCCCACCACGCCGGCTTCCGGATCTGCACTTTCAACGCTTCCCTACCAATCGGACAACGTCACCCAATGATCATGTTCGCCGATCGCACGACGCGCCATCGGGGACGCCCCCCATGCGCCGCGGTCGGCCGCTCAATCGTCCGGGCGCAGATAGCCGGTTTCGTAGGCCCGCGCGGTGAGTTCATACCGGCTGGCGACGCCGAGCTTCTCGAAGATGTGATGCATGTGGGTCTCGAGCGTCTTCACCGAGATGTCGAGCCGAGATGCGGTCTCCCGATACGTGTAGCCGCGAGCGATGAGGTTGACCACGTCGCGCTCTCGCGGCGTCAGCCGCTCGATCCCGGCCACGTCCACATCGATAGCATCGTCGATGTCGAGGAGGTATCCCGCCACCTCCGGAGAAACGGGGCGCCGGCCGTCCATGGCCTCGATGATCAGCTCATAGAGCTCCGAGCCGTGGGTGGTCTTGGTGATGTACCCATCGACTCCTGCATCGAGCAGTCGGATGACGTCTTCTTTGGACGTCGACACGGTAAGGGCCAGGAACCGGATTCCCGGAAGTGATCTGCGGACGGCGTCGATCACCGCGACACCGCCTCCCCCCGGCAAGCGCACGTCGAGGAGCACCAGGTCCGGCTCACGTTCCAGGATGAGTTCGATGGCGGCTTCGGTGTCATCCGCTTCGCCAACGATGTCGACCCGATCCCCGAGGACGGCCCGGGTGCCGGCACGAACGATGTCATGGTCGTCCACGAGGAAGACCCGCAGACGATTGCTCAATCGGTGCTCCTCACACTGATGGACACCTCGGTGCCCGCTCCCGGCTCCGATGCCACCTTCACCGTACCCCCCACGGCCTCGACGCGGTCTCGTATCGAGTGAGCGAGGCCGCCTTCCGATGAACCGGCGCTGAAGCCCTTGCCGCGGTCGCGGACGAACACCGATGTGAGGCCGTCGCTGATCTCCGCATAGACATCGATCTCGACGACGCCGGCATGCTTGGCGGCATTCGTCATGGCCTCGTGGGCGGCGTCGATTGCCGCCTGCAGCGACTCGGTCAGCTCGGCATCGTCTCGATTCACCACGTGGATCTGGATCCGGAAGAGGTCTTCAACCGCATCGCGGGCCGCGAGGAGCGCAGCTGCGAAGCTGTGTTCGTACGGCGAGCGCATCGTGTCGATGACACGCCGCAGTTCACGCTCCTGGCGCCGCGCCAGATAGCGAACCTCGTTGGCGTCGTCGGCGTCACGCCGGATCACATGCAACGTCTGGAGGTACGAGTCGTGAAGTTGGTTGGCGAGATTGGCTCGCTCTTCGTAGCGGGCCTGTTCTGCCATCGCTGCGGCGACACGGTCTTCGGCTTCGATCCGTGCCCGCTGTGACTCGCGCAGGCTGTCCACCGCCCAGCCGACCACGATTGCGAACACGATGAACACGATGTTGCCGAGCGTCGGTACGAGATCACGCTCGCCCTCGACCGTGTACATGACGACCTGCTGGCCGAACAACACGAGTGCGGCAGCGACGGCGTACGGCAAGCCGCCGGCGTACGCGGCGACGACCACCCACGACATCGGGTATCCGCCGTGGAAGAGGTCCCCGGCTCCAGCCCAGAACGAGGCACTGGCGATGATGATCGCAACCACGCCATCTGCGAATACGAACCACGGCGAGCGCATCAGGTCGGATGGGTTCCGGGCGGCGACGATCGTCACCAACGTCCATGCCGAAGCCAGCACCAGAGCGCCGATCGCGATCCCCTCGTTGACCCCATCGTCCGTGAAGAGCGTGGCGACCACCAACATCGCCATCCAGGCGAGTCCAAGGAGGCGGAAGATGATGACGACGCGGCGAAGCATGGAATCGACCGGCAGCGGCTCGCTGCGCGCAAGGTCGGCCGCCCTCATGAGCCGACGCTACAGGTCACGACTCGAATCATCGACTACTCCGCGCAGAGCGACTGTTTGCCGGGGAACCGGTAGTGCCGGGGTGTAGCCTCCGGTTGTCGATACGAAGGGGAGGATCCATGGGCAGAATTGCCCGATTGCTGCTGGCGAGTGGCATCTTGGTTGGGATCATGGCGGGGCCTGCGCTTGCGCAAGTGGCGGTGATCGATATCTCGGGTTTCGTTCCGGACAATTTCGTAGACCTGAACGGCGACGGTGTTCCCGACCTCGGCGATCTGCCGCCGGGGGAACACGGCATTTGGGACGACACGGTCGGTGCGCTCACCGAGGAAGAGTTCTTCGCTCGGATCCCTGTGATCACCGACTTCGACATCGATGATGAGGGCTCCATTCTGGTGGGTCCTTGTGGAGGCGTGGCCATTGCCTACGACGCAGATGGCCTGTCGATCGACGCCGTCATCGACTACGCCGATGACAATCCGCCCGTCGACGTGTACACAGGCGATCAGGCGTTCACGTCATCCAACCCGTTCGAGGTCGACACGACGGGGACCATCGCCTACTTCGGGTTCACGAAGGAAGAGGGCGCCAATTGGTCGACCGAGGGCACGATGCCCGGTGTCGTCTATGCCGGGCAGCCTGCGCTTCACGACTACCAGTGGACGATCCTCGTGCTCGACGTGGCCGCCGACTTCGGTGGTGACCCGAACGCTCTGGACGAGAACCACAACGCAGGCCTCGTCCTTCTCGGCGAGGAGTTGCCGTTCCCGTTCAGCGCCAAGATCAAGGCGAAGGGTGCGGTCATCGACCTGTGGGGCCCGGACCGGCTCCCGGATTTCGACAAGGACAACATCGAGTCCCTCGCCGCCGGGCGCGAGTATTGCTTCGGCGAAGGCTGGGTCGTGACGACCGGTGGGGCTTTCTACGGAGCCGCTCTGTCCGGCTTGCTCTTCGCGGCAGGGTTCGCCGGGTTGCTCTTCAACGCCCGGCCCGCACAGACCTGGAGGGGATAGCCATGGCGGAAACGGTCACCAAGAAGCATCCGATTCGCGGAGCTCTGTGGGGGTTGCTCATGGGGCTCGGCATCGTGGGCTTTCTCATCGTCGGCTACCCGGTCATCGGTATCGGCGATCCGGCAACCCTCGCCATTCAGGTGGCGGTGGTCGTCGGCGGTGCGATGCTCGTCGGCGTGCTGTGGGCGCTGTTCGGCCCGGCGAAGAAGCCCAAGGGCGAGCCACCTTCGACGAAGACGGTGGCGATGGAGGAGCCGGCTGCCGGCGAGGGTTGACCGGGCGCGACCTCGCCATGGCCACACCGGCCTGGACGCCCGACCCGCCCACGGTCGAACGCGCCAACCTCACCGCGACGATGCGCCGCCTCGG
>Ga0255054_10000939_pt1 | contig 16931 bp, 32 predicted proteins | sample JV7_2_23_MG_FD_188634 | JGI IMG/M metagenome (GOLD analysis project Ga0255054, IMG submission 188634) | Seawater microbial communities from Jervis Inlet, British Columbia, Canada - JV7_2_23 | ecosystem: Environmental > Aquatic > Marine > Inlet | place: Canada: British Columbia | collected...
GAAGTGTGGAAACACCAATTTGTTTCTTAGAGAGGATGAAATGATAACTTATTTACTCAAGTCAAAGAGTAAAGACACCATAGTCTGTAAGAACTGTAATAAAATATGTACACAAGAGTTTATTTTGGAGAATTTTGAGCTTTTTACCAATGAAGAAATATTACTACGTATAAAGAGTAAAAGATATAAACGGAGATATTGACTACCATAGAGTTGTTAGATTAATTTTATATGTAGAAAAAAATAAATCATAAAAGCTGAAAACATTTTTTGCAAATTTCAGAAATCACTGGGAGTGGGGAAGTTTCCTAATTTCAACCTCACTCTCTTATAATTTTAAAACGGTGTTATGAATGAATAGAGAAGACTTGATAATATTCAAAGATAAGCGGATTCTTGTAAGTGTAGATGTTTACGGAAAGGATTATTTCTATGAAGGTAGGGTTATCTCTCTTAATGAGGATTCTATGATGTTTAGAGATAGAAAAGATAAGCTTATTCTAATCCGTTTTGATAAAATAACAAAAATAGAGGAAGGATAGTATAAGTTCCATAGGAAATTTAAGACGTGTGGTACATTTCGACTGTACCCCCACACACAAAGGTGTATATATGGTATATTATATATGTCGTGTGTGATGGGCTTATTTCCTAACTTATAGCACACACACATGAGGGTAATTATGGCTTATAAAGATTCGTACTACAAAGAATTTCCGAAGGATTTATTAAGGAAGATAAAAAAATCAAGGAAGGAAATTGAAAAAGCTATCAAACGGGATGGTGGAGTGGTTCTAGAGCTTAATTCGTGCTATAAAAACCTATCGTATGAGCTTATCAGGAAACAAAGCATCATAGTTTCAGAGAAATATAAGGGTTGTGTGTTTCTTTTTGTACCAAATATTGAGGGTACTTTTGTTCCAGTAGTGAAATTAGATGGTTTGAAGAGGATTTTGCTCATGTTTCACACAAAAAGCGATAATTTCTCGTTTTTTGAGGATAATTTCGATAAAAGACACAAAATTAAGTCAAAATGTGAAAAACTTTTCTACCCTTATTTAGCCGTTATAGAGGGAAAGGGGGGTATTGTGCTGTTGGATAGCCAAATAAAGCCCGAGCTTTTAGGAACAGAATTTGAATTTAATGCTCTAAAAATACCAAAACCAGTTTATGATGAGAAAATTAAGTTGAATTATATGAAAGATTTTTATTTAATGACTGAAACAAAACCAGTAGAATTGGACTTTGAGAAAATACCATCTATAATTAAAAAAATAAATGATATTCAGGACCTTAGTTTTGTTTGGGATTATTACAATAATAGACCAATGTATACTGACCTCGAAGTTGCTTTGATTATTGGAAATATTTTCTTTGCAGAAAGAGGAACACCCGCTATGAACATGATTCTTGCGGGTAAAACTGGAAGTAAAAAGACACCTTGGTTATCTGTTCTTAGTTGGATTACTGGTGATGAAATATATTCGGGAAGACATCTAACTTTGAAAGGTTTGATACCAAGTTGGTATGGGGAAAGAGTGAGTATAGGAGCATTTTTCTCATCCAAATATTGTACAATTGTTGACGAGTTCTTTAGAGTTGCAGATGAACACGCATTACGTATTGGTTTTCCAAAATCTTTAGGTAATGTTTTTTCAGGACTTATGAATATTTTTGATAGGGTTGGTAAGTCGTATAGTTCAGGAAAAGGAAAAGAACAACTTGTATTTACAAATTCTTGTTTGTTTACTGATAACTTTTATCACACTGATGCACTTCGTGAACTAGCTAAGACCGATGAAGCTAGTCTTAGAAGAGTTTCTTGGCTTATTACTTCTGATAAAACAAATGAAATAGCGGGTAGTTCAAGATTACTTAATGAGAAAAAATTTGAAGAGTATACAATGAAAAGATTTGCAAATATATTTGGAAAAAATCCAAAATATTCTTTACGATTATTGTTCAAGTACATGAGGAAAATAATTTCTGATGTTGAATTTAATGATAGAACTTTACAAAAAATAACTATGAAATATCAAACAGAAAGTAATAAGGAATTTTTAGCAAGTAAATCTGAACCATTAATGAAGATAGCGGTTATTCTTAATCATGTTATTTATAATACAGAAAAGTTAAAAGCAGTGGACAGGGATTATAAACTTTTTGAAAAATTAATAGAAAGAATTGCTAGTGATAGACAGAAAATACTTAGTATAAAAAAATTAGAAAAATTAAAATTTAGTCAAGTTGATTTCAAGGGGGATAGGGTATGAGTTTTAGAGATGATTTACAACAAATACAAAGAGATGTTATGAAGACACCAAATAAAAAGAAGAAAAAGAAGGATGAGAAGGATGAAACAAAAGATTGAAGACATGATTGCAGAAGCTTTGGTAAGAGAGGATAGGGAGCGTAAGGTTGGAGAATATTATGCATCTGAGATGCCTTTTTGTATCAGGAGAAATTATTATTTATATAAGAAACCAAAAAAGTTTCCACTTGGTACTTTGAAAATATTTGCATCAGGAACTTTGGTACATGATTGGTTTGCAGAAAAAGTATTTTCAAAAAGTGAGACGGTAGAGACCCATGAAGCTGAAGGAAGTTTAGTTTATGAAGAAGATGGTTGGCAAATACGAGGTAGATTTGATAATTTAATTAAGATGAAACTTGATGGGAAAGTCGTAGTAATTGAGATAAAATCTACAATGAACAATAGGTTTGTCAAAGAACCTAAGAATCATCATAAAGAACAATTGAATTTTTACCTTTATAAATTAGGGATGGAGAGTGGATACTTATTATATGTTGATAGAAGAAATTTATCTTTCAAAGTTTACGAGGTAAAATTTGATAAAAAAATGTTGGAAGAAACTTTGGTTAAAGCTAGAATTTTGCATAAGGCGTTGCTTACGAGTATACGACCAAGTGCAGAAGCAAAACTAAGCGTTACAAATAAATGGCAATGTAACTATTGTCTTTATAGACAGGAGTGTGTGTTTGATGAGGAAAAACAGAAATTTGCTAAAGACAGTATGTGAAGTTTGTGGAAGACACTTTTGGTCTAATGAGACTAGGGTGAAGGAAGGAACAAAGTGGTTTCATTTAGCATGTTATTATCAACAAGATTATAAGGATGATAAAAATGAAGGGTAACAGTTGTGAATACATCAGTCATTGTTTAGGAAAGAAAGAAGAGGTAAATGATTACTTATGTTTGACAGATAAGCATGAGAGTTGTGGTTATTTTCAATTACTTGAGAATAAAAAAGGTGGGTCTATAGGAGATGTAAGATTATGAAAAGGCATAAACATAAATGGCAATTTGTAATGAGTTATCATAGTAATAGTATTTTTGATAAACGTATGTTGAAATTTGTTTGTAGTTGTGGAAAAGTAAAGAGGGTTAGAGAAAAATGATGAAAGAACAGAATGAATATTTGCAAAAACTTGGTGACATGATTGCAAAATATAAAAGAAAGGGTTTATCTAAACCTGAGATTGAAGAATTTATTTTAAGAGAACTTGGGTACACCATAGTGCGAACAGCAAAGGGAAGATTAAATTTGAAAAGGTTGTGGTTATGAAACATGAAGATTTAATTTTGGATAAAGAAACAAGAGAAAAATTGTTAACGATGTATAGTGAGATGCCTACGTTGTACAAGATGCATGAACCAATGGATGTGAAAAAGAAATATGGTTGGTTTAGATTTTGGTGATGCTTATGAATATTCCATGTGTAAAAGAAACAGATTTATTATTTGGATTTGTATCCACTGTACCGAGAGACCCCAGTAAACATTTTTTACTTTGTGATATTGACAAGTACCATGACGAAACAGAAAAGATATTTTATGAAAGAGTAATGAAAAAGATTCAGGATATTTTATTTGAAGAATTTTCTTTTGATACAATATACTTAATAAAATCTTCAGATACGGGAGTACACATAGTATCATTTGATTATGAATTATCTTTAAACGAATATGTTACCTTACTTGAGAAGCTTGAATGTGATGATAAATATATCGAGTGGGTAAGAAAAGTAAAGTACGGTGTACTACGATTATCAAGACGTAGTAAACATTTTCAAGTTCCTTCTCTAGTTGGTGTGTTTAGAAGGAAAGGTTCAAGAATGAAAAGACAACACTTAGCAGAATATTATTTTTCAATGCTTAGAATGGAGAATAATATTTTTAAAATAAAAAGGGTAAAGGTGACTGAGTATGATACGAAAAATAGAAGTAATTCATAGAGAAATTAATACATGGGCTAGGGGTAATACCTTTGAAGGAAGTTTGGATACACCGTTTCAACCTAATCAAGTAATGTTTGAAAAAACTTATCCAAGACAAGTACCAACAGAAGTTGTTTGGGAAGAATTACGACAAAATATGATGGTAGCTTTCTTTGGAATATTTTATCCACAAGTAGTAGATTCTACTAGACCTAATAGCCAACATGTACAAAGAAGACGACAAGAAAGTCCTAGTCTTTACGAATTTATTCCTTCACAAGGAAAGTGGGCTATGAGTGAGACTGGTTATATTAGCAGAGTTGTTTTTGGAAAAGAATCACAAGGTGAAGTTCCAAATGTAAATCAAGTTGCACAAGCAATGAATATAGGAATTGCAGAAGGAGAAGAAGTTGCGGGTGGTAGGATGGGTAGTGTTGCTTTAGTAAATCAGATGCAACATCAGAATCGTGGTAAAACACACAGTGTTGTTTTATTTGTTTATCCCGATAGATACGACCAACATATACGTGCAATATTTGAATTAAAAATAACTCATTGGGAGTAAACTTTTAGAAAAAGTTTAATCAAAAAGATAGTGAAAAAAACAAGAGGTGAAAAAAATGTGGTGTCCAATAAGTAGTGAACAATGCAATGTAGATTGTAAGTGGTATTTAGATAAAAGAAAAATGTGTAGTATAAAAGCAATTGCATTAGACTTAGAACATATTAGTGTTGAGGGTGTTTAAATGCCGAATGAAAGAAGACACGTAGATTTTGTAGAATTTAGACGTGATACTTGTTATGACTGTGAGGGGATGTGTACTGCAAAAAGAATAGAAGATTGTATGACAACTTACAAAGCAAGTCAAGAAGAAAAAAAATATATTAAGAAGTAAATAGATGGATAGATGGAAAAGAATTTTAGCATTGTCGGTAGCGTTTGGAAGTATTTTAATTATGATAATGGATATGGTTATCTTTGCTACTGGAAGAGCATCGTGTCATTATGCACCCTATGGTGAATGGATTATAGAATTACCGTTGTTATTAGTTGGTGGTTATTATTTGGTTAAACTTAATAGAGAAAATATCAATGCAGACTTGGAAAAAAAGAAGTGATAATATTCCTGTTGCTGTGTATCTTGTTGTAGCAGTTATGTTAGTTTTTGTGGGAATGTATATTGTAATACTTGGGTATAGACCATATTCTAATTTTTATTCATATACAAAAGCAATTTGTTTAGATAATTATTGTTTTGATGTTTATGTTGAATGTTTTAGTGGTAATATGAATGTTACTAAAATAACAGATGTTATATTTATGGGAGATGAGTGGGTTGACCCAAGAAGTGACAGTGAAAGAAAAATTAACTGCGTTAAACTTTAATATGAAGAGTGCGTTCAAAGTTCTTAGACCACTTTATCAAAATGAGTTGAATGGTTTTACAAAACCTTTTTATCTTAGTGCAGTGAGTAAAGAATCTCGTGTGACTCAAAGTCAAATAACAAGATATAGGGAAATTGGATTAGTTAGATTTGAAAAGCAGAGAAGAAATACTATGGTTTATCTTACAGAATATGGGAGAGCAGTTATAAAAGCTTTTATGTTATTTGTCGGGGATAAGGCGGTTGCCGATGAGACCACAAAAGTATAATATGTAAAAAATAGAACTACTAATTGGAAAGCAAGACAAGTTTCAAGGATATGGTATCTCCTCCTTGGTGTTCTACCATGTCCGCTTTCGATGACATAAGAAAAAAGAACCTAATTCTAAAAACCTTTTAGAAAAAGCTTTACCAAAATTATAAACCAACTATTGAATCATCTAGAGAATCTTCAGCAGTTTCCATTAAGAATTTAGGATTAATATCTTTCATTAATTTGTTACAATAAGCTTGAACTTGCTTGGGGGTCTTCATCCCTTTGTCTTTGATTAGGTGTTTCATAAGTGCGGGATTTTCATGTAGTGCATTAAATTGTTCTACAAGTTTTGCTTTGGTACTTAGACCTTCTTCGTCAGGAATTTGTCTTATTTCCTCGTAAGTATTGTAAACACCGTAGATGGGTGCAGTATGGAAATAAATAGGAGGTTTAATTCTTGTTGCCATAGAAGGTTTTGGACCTCGGAAAATTTCTAATCTACACCAACTGTTGTCAAGGTTCATCATAGGGTAGGCGATGAAGTCTGTGATGTCTCTTACTCTTTTTTCAACTTGGTGAATTGATTGAGTTGTATAAGCAATAGTAATTCCTCTTTTCCTAGACTTTAATAAAATTGAAGCAATAATTTTTTGTTTTTCTTTTCTGCTACTTCTAGAATCTAACCAAAGCCAAAGTTCGTCACCCGCAAAAAACCCATCTTTCATTTCTTCTAAAGAAGGTAAAGTTTCAACATGGGTATAAGGGAATCCATAGAAATTATAATTAGAAAAAATCTTTCTTTTTTTGTTATACCAGTTAGACCAAGCTAGGTAAGAGAGACCCAGTGTCTTTCCAGCTCCTAATTCACCGACAATTGCAAACAGAACCACTATCTCACTTCCGCTAATTGTCTTCTTCCTTTGTTAATCTTGTGATTACTCCATTTTGCAAACATCTCTAGGATGCTAGGGTCGTCATCTTCTCCCATGTCATACATGTCATTTGGGGAAAACTTTTTCTGTTCCTCTTCGTCTTGGTTCTTCTTTTTTATTGTATCGCTAAATAAACCCATAATCATTAACTCCTCATACCACCAAATAGGTCTCTAACACTTTTAACTTTTTTCTTTCTGCCATAAGCATCACCGCTAGACCATGATGCAATGTCTGTCATTTCTCTTCTTCCTAATCTGAATCTAGAAATTCTGTAGAGAGAAAAATTCTTGCAAAAATTCTTTAGTTCTTTAATTTTTAAATCTTCTCCAATAGTAGAAAGCAATGAGAGTACACCGACCTCTTCATCAGACAAGTCGGTCATAACTTTAGGATTATCATTTCTCATTAATTCTTGTATCAATAAAGCTGTGGCTTCTTCTGTTCCCAGTATTTGTTTTTGGTCTACCATAATATTCACTTTTGATTAAATTTTTTTTAAAAGGTTAATCACACTGGCATAGCGGGGATGATTCCCGTTATGTATGCTACGTAAAGAATTATAACAGTGACAATCATTCCAACAATTAACATGGTTGCACTTCCTAATTCCAAGTTTTTCTTTGACTTTATCATGTTACCTAGAATTTTTAAACCAATTAATTTTTTAAATAGTTCGGGTGTAACATCTTTGTTTGCCTTTGTTTGTTTTGCAAATTTTGGTTTTTCACCTTTAACTAATGTTGTTTCAACATCGTCAGCTTTGAAGGAAGGATTAAAGTTTGCAGAAGGTTTTATTTCAGACCATTTTATAATGTAAAGAGGTTTTGCACTCATAGTTCCTTTTAGAATGATGGGAGTACTGGTATCAATGAAAAAAGCTTTTCCATCAACATTTGCGATACCATCTTTTACGTCTCCTTCAACCATTCTTGCTTCATTATCAGAATCTAATAGCAGAAATTTACTCTTCATTCAATACCTCGTTTATTTTTGTAATATTACCGATGACAATTTTTCCCTTGTCAGTAGATTTGTATACGTTGTAACCTTTATCGTCTTTGCCAATAATTTTGACAAGTTTGTGCTTTTCTAAGAACTTTATAGCACCATAGTATGCTAGTCCGCCATAAATTGTTTGTTCTCTTGATGTAAGTGATTTCTTGGATGAGATTTGTTTCAAGAGCATGATGTTGTTCTTTGAAAATGTCCAAAAATCCATAAATACTATTACTGTATAGTGGTATTTATACCTATGCAATATATCATCCAAACATTAATAGTTCATTTATATACCACCTTATAGTGAATAATATCTATGGCAGAAATTAAAGACTTCGTACAAGGATTTATTGGAGCAATTATAGGTCTTGTTATCGGTGTAGCACTGTTGCCAGTTATTACAGGCACAATTACCGATGCTAACCTAACAGGAACAGAAGCAACAATAGTTGCATTAATACCTTTGATGGTATCTGTTTCATTGTTACTTTACTCTTTGAGAAGTATGTCCTAATAGGGCAATTTGAGTAACATTAGATTTTGTTAGAGGAATTAATCCTTGCGGAAATGATGTTCTATCCATATTTATTTCTAGATTTTTTCATTCATGTAGCACAATATATCTTACCACTATAGAGGTGTAACATTTATATGCTAGTTCTTATGTAATCTACACATGGGATTAACAGCAGTTCCATTCATTTTATCGTTTATTTTAATTATTCTAGGTATTACAGGATTTTGGGTCTCATATCATTCAGTTGATTTATCTGTTAATGCTTTTGCCAGTGGTTTAGGAGATTATGAAGATACTGGTGCGTTTGGCAATGTTGTTTCAGTAAAACAGATGTATTTGAACGGGATTGGAGGGATGTTTGTTTCGTTTTTTACAATTGTACTTGGTCATGGAATTATGTTTGTAACTTACTTGAAGGGGTTGCTTGAACGTGGAAAATAAAATCAAAGCAGTCACCGTATTAATTATTTTCCTTATATTATCATCAGCATTTTGGGTTTACTCAAATGCTTATGCACTTGCACTTGTAGGAACGACTGATAACCCATGGTTACAATTGTTGTTTGGTTTGTTCCCGTTTGTGTTGATATTAATAGGAATAATTGCCAGTTATAGAATGTGGAAAGGAGAGTGAGTTTATGAAAAAAATGATTTTAATTATGGGTTTGTTGATTCTTTTATCTAGTCCAGTTTTTGCCTATGAACAATTTAATGCAAACTCACAGATAGCAAATTCTACGTCAGAATGTATAAGTCAGATACCCGATTCTACACAAAGTTCATGTTACGGAATTGGAGAAAGTAATAGTATTGAGGGTATACTAGGATGTGACGATGTATGTTTATGTGTTGTGTTTGGTCCTGTGTTTTTATTCTGTGACCCGCTCTGTGTGTTTAATCATCCTTGTGAATGTCAAGGATTAGATTGTCCAGTTGTTCCTGATGCATTTAGTGATTGTTGGTCTATTGAAAACGATGGTGATAGTATAAACATTGCTATGACAAATTCAAGTTGTACACCATTACAAAATACTCAGGTTATGATTCAACCAACAAGTTTAGAGGGTGTAGGACCAATATTGACAAATATTACAGAAACAACTTCTGTTTATATGGGAATTGAATATCAGATTGTACAAGGTAGTGCAGATTCCTTTGAAGCTGAAATGGTTCTTTGGGATTTTGATTCAGGAAGTGAAATGGATTTCAATTCGCTTTCTTTAACTGTTGATGGTGCTGTTCATAAAGAATGGATAGCATTTACTCTAGACCCACCTGATGAATTACATAGTTATGTATTTTTGAACGGTGTAAATGTTACTAACGATTCGTATATTAATATTACAGAATGGAAGGTTTGGACTGTTGATGCAGATATTGGTCAACCGTTTTTCCCAAGTGATACTCAACTTCGAGAATTATGTAATACAACCTCAGATGTTGGTGATGAGTTTTCTTATGACTATGGTGGGGGAGTTCACACAGTTGTTGTAAATGGTACAAATGAAAGTATGACACTTGCAACTAGAGTTGCTAGTGATTGGGATGATTCTGTTTGTACGATTAATGGTGGACCACAACATATTGGAACAAAATGTATAGTTTGGTTTGCTGATGATGTTGTACATGTTCGTGGTGTTAGGGAATATCCAACTTATGAATTTGAAGCACCAACATGTAGTTATAGTGCTAGTTCGGGTACAGGTTGGTCGTCACATAATTCAAATTCTCAATGGTTAACAAAAGATGCGTGGTTTCATACATATTATTATCTTAGAAACCAAGCTCCACCTTATGGAAAATTAATTAAAAAGGTTGGAATGATAACTTATGCAGATAGGAATGATTATTGTGGAACAGAACTATATTGTTATGACCAAGAAGATGCAGATACTTATGACCACTGTGGTGGTACAGAAACAAATGGTATATTAGAATTTTCTAACTATGGAAATTATTCATATCTCAATACACAAACTGTTATTGGAAATAATTATTCATTTAGTAATCTATATGATGATGGTTGTGTTGATGTTAGTGGATACCCAACTGGTGGAACTGAAATGGAATTTGGTGGTTGGTTTAGTGGATTAACAACGGGATTAATTCCACATCTTAACAATCTTGTTATTTGTGACACGAATACTTATTGTACAGAAGATGAGTTTGGTCAAGCTTCTATTTTTAGATTAGGAGTTGACTGTGTTACTACAAAACTTTCAGAATGTACATGGCAAGGCGGACAGTGTAATGATGAAGGAACTTTATGTATTGAAGGTCAAGCGGGTTTGCAATGTATAGATGCATATACTCTAGATAATTTAGATTATCTTGGATATTCTGTTTGGGATGAACCAATGAATTGTGATTATGGTTGTAACGAAACAACAAGTTGGTGTAACGATAATCCTTCAACTGGAGAACCTGATATATATTGTACAGTTGATTCAGACTGTGATGACTATTGTAGTGAAGCACAGAGTACACTATGGACTGGTGGGATTTGTTCAGGAGGAAGTTGTGTTTACACAGTTAATGAAGATTGTGAATATGGATGTAATCCACTTTCTGATGGTGCATGTGCAATTGAACCAGTTTTAGAAGAAGTAATTGTTCCTGCTACAGGCATGTTACTTGGTTGGGGAGAAAGTGCAACAAAGTTTTTCCTAGCAATTGTTATTACACTTGTGGGTGCATCTGTTGTAACATATTTTGTGTCACTTAAAGGTGGATTTGGTGGTGGTGGAATTGTATTTGGAATTACTACGATTGCGGGAATAATATTATTTACTGCGATTGAAAATCCATGGATAGACCCAGTAGTGATGGTAATATTAGTTATATTGTCGGGAATTTTGGTAGCATATCAGATAACAAAGTCGATGGGAAGCAGATAAATATGAAAGGCATAACTGGTTTACAGTTTATATTATTTTTAGGAGTATTTTACGGATTCTTTCTTCTAATCTTGGGATTAGGGGGAGTAAACTATGTTGCTAGTAGCTTTGAGTGTGAAGGAAATGTTACTACCAATTGTTTAAATGTTACAGCAATTCAAGAGGGTGTTGAAGAACCACCAACGGATTTCTTTGGAACTTTGGGGTATGTAGCTGATAATATTGGTTTAGTATTCACGCTGATGTTTGTTAATCCGTTGCATCCTAGTGCAATTTTACTTTGGTTTGTTATTGGATTACCATCAATATTAGGAATAGTATATATTGTGCTTATGTTAATACGTGGTGGTGGTGCATAGTGGCATATAAATGCGTAATCTGTAATCGAAAGGTCGATATTAAGAAAGAAGGAATATTAATTAAAGGATGGAACAGAGTTGTATGTCGAAAATGTTTAAGTGATAATTTATGAGGAAAATTTTTTTTGCGTTAATAATGTTAATTTTTCTAGTGACACCAGTATTTGCAGGTTCTACTCAACAATTTAACAAGCTTTTTCTAGACCCGTTCTATAGGATTTCTATGGAAGAAGATATTTGGTATGATTATACGATTACTATAGACCCACCTGATAATATAGAAGAAATTGTTTCAGCAATAATTGGTTTTGAAGTTTGGTTATCACCAACAGTTATTTTTGATTTGGAAGTAAACGGTAATCCATGTAATACTGAAAGTTATCAAGTTCATACAACTTATGCTAGTGCAGAATATGGAAAGATACAATTTGATTGTAGTAATGTTATAACTGGTTCAGGTTCTTTTGATGTTTCGATACGTTCTTCAAAAGATACTGGTGCAATAACTGGTTGGGTTGATTTAACTTATATGAATAATCCTGTGAATGAGAAAGGTAACGAAGTTAATGTTCAGGGAACTGATTATTTTATTGGTGAATATGGAACTGTGTTTTTACAGTTGAGAGATGATAATGGTGAAGCTGTCAATGATGGTCTTTGTCTTTTAGATGTTTATTATCCAGTTGGTGTTAATGCTAGTCATCCTATTTGGATAACAAATGCACCAATGTTTTATCTTCCTGATTCATCGGGTATATACTATTATGACATCAATGTTCCCAACGTGACTGGGATTTATATGTTAGATGCAAGTTGTTCTTATACTTTTGAAAATGTCAGATATTACGAGGGTCTTTTGGATTATCCAGTTAGAACTGTTAACTATGGAACTTTTTCAGGAGATGTTTCTGTTCTTAATGCTTATGATGATTATATTTATACAAAGTGTGAGTCAGAAGTTGCGGGAACAAAGCAGTGTGAAGCTGAATATGATTATGAGATAGACGATACTAATGTTTCTTCTTTGTCACTGTTGTACATGGGTGAAAGTAATATTCAATCTACTGGTATATTTTCTGTTTATAATTGGACTTCAGCAAGTTGGATAGAATTACCAAATTATATTTATTACACTGGTCAAGCAATTAATTTTCCATCAGGTATAAATGATGTTGCTACTAATTTGATTCCTGATTTGAATAATACAATTAATTCTACTGGTTGGGTAAAAGTTAAATTGAAAACAACTTTTCTTTCAGCGTTTGACCAATATGATAATTTTTTACAGATACTTTCTTCTCAAGAGGGTGTTATAGTGGCAGATGTAAAAGGTGCAGGGGAAATTCATGTTACAGAAAACTCTGTTGCTATTGTAGAAAATGTTACAAGTGTTGCTAACGCATTGTCAACATTTATCAGCATGAAATATGCGGGTGGAACTGAATACAAGTCAGGAGAAGAGGGATATGCTGTTTATCAATTTTTAGAGGTAAAATCAGGGAATCCAATTCCAATCAATAATGCAGATTGGTGTAACATTACTATTTATTATCCTGATAATTCTGTTTTTGTCAATAACGGTTTGATGACTTATCTTTCAGGAAGCAATGGGATGTATTCATATAATTTTACAACTCCTAGTACAGAGGGTGTTTACAAGACAGATGCACATTGTTACAGAGATGATGGGAAGATAGATGGTTACGGTGCTTCAACTTTTCATGTTTCTCCATGGGCAAATTTTGTTTATGAAATACCAAACGATGTTTGGAACTTTGAGAATAGAACTGTAACTGGTCAAGAACAACTTTGGGTTGGAGGTACAGAGTATAGTCCTGACGAAGATGTTGGAAAGATTGTTATTAGATTAGTTGATTCGACAAATAATCCAGTTGATATTGCCGATTGTGAGTTGGGAATTTTTTATCCAAATAATACACCTTATTTAGTAATGAACATGACTTGGCATAATGGAACAATGGGTGGAGTTTATTATGCTGATTTTAATTTATCTGAAGAGACTGGTGTACATCCTTATGGTGTTGATTGTCTAGTAACAACAGGAGCAGGACCAAGACATTATTATCTTCTTGATACTTATCATGTATTTGGAAGTAACGTAACTAGGATAGCAGAGGAAGTTTGGACCTATTCGACAAGAACTTTGACAGACTATAATCAATCAGGAATTTTTAATGAGTTTAATGATTTGAATACGAATATGCAAAATAATTTTACGAATACAAATAATCTTATTAATAATATTTATATGTCATTGAACACAACAATATCTAATTTGATTAGTGGTATTTCAACACAAATTATTAATCTTGATAGTTATTTGAACACCACATTGACGAGGATAGAGTGGAAGATAGACAATTTAAATAACACCTTGACCAACATAACAATAGGAAATGTGACACTAACTGTATCGGTTGATGAGAGAGAAATTGCGATGGATACACTTAGAATCTTTTGTTACTACGGTGCAATTGATATTTACGGTCAAGATATTTGTACGGGAGAACTTGATGGGGGTATAATAACATGATGATAAGTATTGATAGTAAATATTTGATGATGTGTTTTTTGTTTTTCTTATTGTTTGCAACACCTATATTTGCACAAGCTAATGTGACTACCAATTCTACAAAGTATTGTTTAGATAATACGGTCCTAGCAATTGAGACAGAAAGGGTTATTTGTATAGAGGGTCAATGTGATAATGTAGAACGTGTTTGGAATACAATTTGTGAGCATGGTTGTGATGAGACAAGAGACCAGTGTTATGCCGACCCGATTGTAAGATATGGATTTGTGGCTTTGGTAATAATAGTCATTATTGCAGTATTAATTTTAGGGTGGAAATATCTATGAAAGGACAATGGTATTTTGGTTTTGGAATAGCAATGATAATCTTTGTTTTGGGATTGTTGGCTTTAACAAGCTTTGGATTAAAGGATACAGAAAGGTTTCTAGGTCTACTGGGATTGGTTATAATTTCCGCAATGATAATGATACTTAGTTATCGTTCTTGGCAACATTCTCAGCAGTAGTTTCAGAATCTTTTAGAAAGTCCATGAAATCATTTTTTACGTCTAGAAATGGTTTTTTAATTTCACCCATCATGTGTGCCATGAAAAAATATTGTATAATCATTCTTAAAAGTTCAGACATGTTCCAAGAGGGATTAACTTTTCTCATTTCTTTAACAAGGTCGTTCATGTAAGCATACATGGTTTCTTTAACTCTGAAACGAATAACTTTCGTTTTGACCATGCTAATATTGTACCACAATGGCTTATATAGGGTGTGGGGTCTACAAAAGCTTATACTGTAGGACAATTAATTATTAATATGGCAAGAACAAGTTCGATAAGAAAATACGATACAAATACAGTTAGACATAAGCAAGATTGGAAATCAAATTCAATCGCTTCCGCAGACAAATATGCTAGAGTAATGGCAAGATTTGGAGCAAACTTTAGAAAAGCAAAAGCTGGATATTTGAAAGGTGTTAGAAAAACTTCACCAAACAAATTTGCTAGTTCTGTTAGAGGTAAAGGAAGAAAGTGGAAGCAGAAATTGAAGGAAGCAGTTTGCTGATAGCTGTGTACCCTTTTTATTTTAGATTAAAGTAATTATAACTAGGTGTGCTTATGGTTGAAGATATACGTAAAGTAAGAGTTAACGGTACAGTTTTAACTATTCCCGCAGACCACAAAGTTGTTCTAGTAGAAAAAAGAGCTTCACCATTCTCAAAAACAAGAGTAAGAGAAATTAAAACAGAATTTAGAAAAATAATTACTCCAAAGAGACAAAAAGAAGTTGTTGACTTTCTAACAAAGACAAGTGATGAGAGAAGAAAAAAACCAATAAATGTTAGTATTGACGAAGCAGAAATTAGTAAATATAAAGATTATGTTGAAGTCAAAGTTGACAAGGAAGCGTTGCATGATAAAAAATTTATTCTGACTGAGAAAGAGTGGAAAATGTTAGATAAGGGTCTTCACAGAGTTGCACATGGAACTCAGCAAGTTGTTGGAAAAATTGTTGATGAGATTAAGAAGAGAAGAAAGGTTAGTAAGTCTAGAGCAAAATCAAAGAAGATGTTAAAGGAAGAAGTTGGGTTGTTCGTAGGGGGATAATTATGCTTATGAAGAACAAAGTAGTGTTCAGTTTAATAATGTTATTAGTGTTAGCAATGCCAGTTTTGGCAAATGGTGGTGGAACACCTGTTCCTTCTAATCCACAATACGTAGACCCTGTTTTTATGACACATTATTGTGTTGATGAATATATTAACATAACATGGTCGCCACAATATGATGCTTTAAATACTGTTATAATTGAACATAATTTTACTGGAACTCCAAGTAATGATACTGTTTGGACTGGTTCGATTGGTACTCCCTTAACAGTCAATGTTCCTTATACTTTTTGTACAAATCAAAGTGAGAAAACATATTATTGGAAATCTTATGCTCACGAAACTAACGGATATTATGGAATTTCTTCGACATATACTTTTTATATAAATTCTACTGGTTTTGCAGAATCTACTTATCCAACATATTCAAACATTGAAAGCAATGCTACAATTGTTGATGAAATTATAAGGTTGGGTGTTGATTGGTCAAGTTATCAATTAGAAACAGGTGGACAGTATATGTTCTCAACAAACTTTACAGGTTCTTGGGTAAATCAAAGTTGGAGTAATTTTACATCAACTCCTGAAACTGTTGCTTATGAGACAACACTTCCTTCAGAGCAGGGCGTATATGCTTGGTGTGTTTATGCAAAAGATAATATTGGTAACGAGAATAATACAATGTGTGATAATCCAATAATACAAAATGTTTATCTTGAAGAGAATTGTGATTTGTTTGATGGTGGTATAAATGCAACAGAAGATATGTGGTATCTTGAACCAACAATTGGTGCTACTCTTGGTAATATTGTAAAGTTTCCACTTCCTGAAACAACAACAGTAGATAATGCGACAGTTTGTTTTTATATCTATGACCAAGCGGGGAGTAATCCACCATATTATGGAAATACAGATACAAGAATTTTATTGAATGATACTTGGGTAGAGTCTGATATGACAATTGCTTGGATTAAGTTACAAAGTTTTACATCTACTATTACAATGACTCCATCTTCAACAGCAAAGGATACTTGGGAATGTTATGATGTAACCGAAAATGTTTCTTATGTTTATGGTTTGGGTTATGATAGTTATACGATAGATTCACAAGCTTCCAGTTATCCGATTAATATTGCTAATGTTGTTGAAGTTGGTGATGCAGGTTCTTATCAGAACGACATTGGAGATTC
>Ga0255054_10000943_pt1 | contig 16905 bp, 8 predicted proteins | sample JV7_2_23_MG_FD_188634 | JGI IMG/M metagenome (GOLD analysis project Ga0255054, IMG submission 188634) | Seawater microbial communities from Jervis Inlet, British Columbia, Canada - JV7_2_23 | ecosystem: Environmental > Aquatic > Marine > Inlet | place: Canada: British Columbia | collected...
CCAGTGCCTCGGCCGGTGCGACCACGGCGTTCGTGAACGGGGTCGGCATGCTCGCTGAAGGCCTCGGCATCCCGCATGCCGTGGCCACGATCTTCGCGGCGGTGATCGTGATCAGCTTCGCGGCCACGAGCCTGGACACCAGCGTGCGTCTCCAGCGATACATCATCAGCGAGCTGGGCGTGCAGTACCGCGTGAAGATCCTTCAGAATCGTTGGCTGGCGACGCTCGTGGCGGTGGGCAGCTCCGCCCTCCTCGCTCTGGGCCTGGACCGAGGGGCGGGCGGGATGCGCATCTGGCCCCTGTTCGGGACCACGAATCAGCTCTTGGCGGGCCTCACGCTCCTCATCGTCAGCCTGTTCCTGATCAGGCTGAGGCGCCCGGCCTGGGTTACGGTCGTGCCGATGAGCTTCGTCCTCGTCATGACGACCTGGGCGATGATCCTCAACCTCATCAGGTACCGAAGCGAGAGCCAGACGCTGCTTCTCATCGTCGGCGGCGCGATCTTCGTGCTGGAGCTTTGGCTGCTGTTCGAGGCGGTAGCCGCCGTTCGGCGACTGATGGCCGAGCGGCGGGAGGGTGCTATGGTGCTCGAGCCGACGGAAGCGAGACCGGAGTAGCGGCCTGGTGCTATGATACACGAGATGGATATCGGGATCGGACGACGTTCGGATCAACGGACGTGAAGACAATCAGAGGACATGAAGACACAAGGAGGCGGCGGTGATCGCAGTGATGGGTGCCACGGGAAACACGGGACGAATGGTCAGCGAGCGGCTATTGGAGGCGGGTTCGGAGGTGCGGGCGCTGGGTCGATCGACGGAGCGGCTCGCCGGCCTGGTCGCCAACGGTGCGGAGGCGGCGGTAGGCGAGGCAGCGGATGTGGGCTACTTGACCGGTGCTTTCCGCGGCGCCGACGCCGTCTATACCCTGATTCCCCCGAACCTGCAGGCCGAGGACTACTCCGCGTTTCAGGATCAGGTCGGTGAGGCGATCGTCGGCGCGATCAAGGAGAGCGGCGTCGGCCATGTCGTCTTTCTCAGCAGCATCGGGGCCGACCAGCCGGCGGGGACCGGACCGATCGCCGGGCTCCACAGGCAGGAGGGGCGGCTGCGGTCACTGGAGGGAGTCGACGTGCTCTCGCTGCGCCCCGGGTTCTTCTTCGAGAACCACTTCGAGACGCTGGGCCTGATCAAGCATCAAGGGATCAACGGGAGCGCGATCGCTCCGGACACGGTGCTGCCGATGATCGCCACGCGGGACATCGCTGCGGCCGCGTCGGAGGCGCTGATCGCTCGAGACTTCTCGGGCTTCTCAGTTCGGGAGCTCCTCGGACCACGAGACCTCACAATGGCCGAGGCGAACGGAATCATCGGGGATGCGATTGGGAACCCGGACCTGACCTACGTGCAGTTTCCGTACGAGGATTTCGAGGCCTCGCTCGCTCAGATGGGCCTGCCGGCGAACATAGCCGCGCTCTACACGGAGATGGCCCGAGCGTTCAACGCGGGGAAGGTCAGGACCTTGGAGGGCCGCTCCGAGGCGAACACCACGCCCACGTCCTTCGAGACGTTCGCCGCCGAGGTCCTGGCCCCGGCCTACCAGGAGGCCTAGAGGAAAACCGGTCTCCGTCGCGGTGGGAGAGCTAGACTCCCGCTCGAACCGACGGAGGCCGGACTGGACTAGCTCTCGAGCAGGCTCAGCTCGCGGGTAGCCTCCACGAGGCGAACGAACTCGGCCCGGTAGCCGTGTCGATCCTCGCCCAGTGAGGCCCGAGCGAGTCGGGACACGTCGGCCAGCGTGAAGTCCCCGCACTGCTCCGAATCGCGAAGGAGCATGCCGAACGCGGCGACCGAGGCCGCGAAGCGCAGATCGGTCGAGGCGCTCGCTACCCGATCCGGCACCGGCAGCTCGAGCAACCGGCTGCGCTCGCCATCGGGTGCCTTGTAGCGGAGCTTCACGAACAGAAGCTCGTCTTCTTCACCGGCGCGCCGGGCCTCCGCTGCGTCCTCATCCGGCCGCTGATAACGGAGCGGATCGACGGACCCCGTCTCCACGGGCGGAGCCCCCACGGGCACGACCTCGTACAGTGCGGTCACCGAATGGCCGGCCCCGAGCTCGCCCGCGTCCTTCGCGTCGTCGTTGAAGTCCTCGTCGGCGAGCAGCCGGTTCTCGTACCCGATCAGGCGGTAGGCCTGCACGCGTGTCGGGTTGAACTCCACCTGGATCTTCACGTCCTTGGCGATCGTCACGAGCGTCCCGCCCATCTCCGTGACCAGGACCTTTCGAGCCTCGAGCAGGTTGTCGATGTACGCGTAGTTCCCGTTCCCGTGATCGGCGAGTGCCTCCATCTTGGAGTCCTTCAGGTTGCCCATCCCGAAGCCGAGCACGGTGAGGAAGATGCCGTGCTTCCTCTTCTCCTCGATCAGCCGCACCATCTCGGCGTCGGACGACGCGCCGATGTTGAAGTCGCCATCGGTGGCGAGGATCACCCGATTGTTGCCACCCTCGATGTAGTTCTCGGCGCCGATCCTGTAGGCGAGGGCGATCCCGGCGCCGCCCGCCGTGGAGCCGCCGGCTTCGAGGCTCTCGAGCGCGTCGAGGATCTTCTCCTTCTCACGGCCTGATTCGGAAGGGAGCACCAGCCCGGCCGCACCCGCATAGACGACGATTGCCACGCGATCCTCGGGGCGTAGCTCGTTCACCAGCAGGCGCAGCGACTTCTTGAGGAGCGGCAGCTTGTTGTAGGGCTGCATCGAGCCTGACACGTCGAGCAGGAAGACCAGGTTGCTGGGAGGCAGCTCGTCCAGTTCCATGCGACGCCCCTGCACGCCGATTCTCACAAGCCTGTGCTGCGGCCTCCACGGTGCGTCCGCTACGTCGGTCGTGATCCCGAACGGGTGCTCTCCATCCACGTCGGGGTAGTCGTACGTGAAGTAATTGACCATCTCCTCGATGCGCACCGCGTCGACCGGCGGGCGATCGCCGCCCAGGATGAGGCGCCGAACGTTCGTGTACGACGCGCGGTCCACGTCGATCGAGAAGGTCGAGAGCGGGTTGTTCTCGACGGCGAGCCACGGGTTCTCGTCGATGCGGGCGTAGCTTTCGGTGTGGAAGTTGGGGTTGTACCGGCCGGGCAGACGTTCACGCGCCGCGGACGGCGCCATGGAGTACATCGCGACGTCCTGGGCCAGGCCAACGATCGCCTTGTTCGCCACGCCGTCGACGACCATCTCGTCGAGCTCGACCGTGATCGATGTGAGGGTGAACTCGACGCGCACGGTCATGCCGGTGGCGAGCACCTCCCGGCGCGCGTCCTCGTAGCCGGCCAGCGTGACCAGCAGGGTCACCTTGGTGCCCAGGAGCGCGTCGTCTCGGATGACGATGAAGAACCGGCCGTCCGCATCCGTCATGGCGGCGTGAGAGGTTCCCTCAAGGACGACCTCCGCGCCGGAGAGGGGCCGGCCCGAATCCCCGTCCCGCACGACACCGGAAAAAGTGACCTCCGAGGCGGCGAGCCCCATCTTGGACGGCCCGTCGGACGGCACTTCGGATGACGAGGCGGAAGTGGCGGCGGATGAGGCCGCCCACCATGAGATCGGAACGACCGCCGCGAGGCTGAGGATCACTGCGGCCAGGGCACGCTTCTTCATCGCTCATCTCCTCTTCGATCTTCGATCTACGCGGCCGTCCGGTTGACAGCCTTTCCAGACGGGGTGACGATCGAAGCCGTGGAGATTGCACAAGTGACCGCCAACGGGTGCGAAGCCCCGCGGCGGCGGGACGACGCCTCGTGAGCGACATGTGGCGGAGCGGCTACCTGCGGCTCGCTCTGCTAGCCGTGTTCCTCGGGCTCAGCGGGGGAGGGAATCGCCTCTCGGCGCAACAGCCGTACGAGGGCGAGTACATCCGGTTCGTCCCGCTGTCATACCCACGACTGGTGAGCCGGACAGAGGCGAACGCCTTCTTCGACCTTTACGGGGATGCCGGCGATTCCGCCTATCGAGACGTGGACCCTGTAAACGGGATCAACGATTCGCGTGACTTGCTGTTGACCCGGCTGGGCGAGCGGTTCGCCCCGGTCCTCATCCAGAACACCGCCGCGATTCCGCTCGACTTCAAGGTGTTCATCAAGGAGTCGAGCTCGTTTCCGCTTTTTGTAGACACCTGGGATCTGGCTGGAGCGGAGGCGGAGCTGATCCGGACCGAGGTGATCGACTTCGTGGGCATGGAGTCGACGCCGTGTCCTTCTGTCGTGACCGCCGGAGATGAGGAACTCGCCGACTGCCGGTTGCTCGCCCTTCTGCGGGAGTTCAGACCGTCGAGCCCCACGGACGAGCGTTTTCGCACCCTGACCGTGGGAGCGGAGAGCGAGCTTTTCCGGGTGCTCTATGTCGATTTCCCGGGCCACGACGAGCGAACCTGGAAGGAGGCGTATCAGGATCCGGTCACGCGAGGGATACCGGAGAAGTACAAGGATGCCGTGAAGAGCTACGTCCACCCGTTTATCCACGAGGTGGACACCGCGGGCGGCGAGCGCGGGTACGAGCTCGTCTTGCAGTACTGGTTCTTCTATCCGTTCAACGATGGTGGGAACAACCACGAGGGCGACTGGGAGCACGTCAACGTCGCGATCGCGCCCAGGAGCCGAGTCGCGAGCCCGCTCAGCGCCGAAGACATCCAGGCCATCTTGCGCTACGAGGACCGGTTCTTCACCAGCGGTGGCGAGGAGGAGCTCGTCATCAAACGGGTCGAGTACTACTTCCACCAGGACGTGATGGAGCTCGACTACACCCGTCCGAACGTCTACCAGGCCGAGCAAGCGTGGCGCAGCGAGGTTCTCGAGCTCACCGAGGATCGCGTCGCCGAGCGCTGGTTCTGGCAGCAGATCCGGAATCTGGCGTATCTGGATCCCTCGTACTCGCTGGATGCGATCAACACGCATCCGGTCGGTTACATCGGCGCCGACAACAAGGGAACGGATCAACTCTTCGCGGCCCCGGGAGGGAAGAACCGCGACTCCCACGGCACGTACCCATTCCCCGGTCTCTACAAGAACGTGGGGCCGGCCGGGGCGTCCGAAGAGATCTCGGCGCGCTTCGACCATTGGGAGTACTTCTCGCAACCGGCTCCGCGAGGAGGCATCTGGACCCCGCTTCTCGGACCCCGCGCCTCGACGCACGGGAGCGAGCAGCCGTTCTATCTGCCACCCGAGCGGATCGAGGTAGTGCCCGACTGGGAAAGGGTCGCCGATCTTGTGGTGAGCGACGCCACGGCGCGGCGGGAGTGGAGTTGGCTGGTGCTGCCGCTACGGTGGGGCTACCCGGTCGCGGAGTCTCCATTCGCGGGCGTCGTCTCGCACGCGGAGACGGGCAACCTGGCGGTCGTCGGTCCCGCGTTCAACGCAGGGTGGAACCGAGCCGGCGCGAGTGCCGGCTTCGCCCACTACTCGCCGAACAAGTTCGATTGGTTCGTGCCGCTCGGCTGGCAGGACGGCTTTCAGAACGAGCTGGGCTGGGCGAACCTCACCCTTCCCACGTTCGTGATGCTGCCGCCGCTGGACCTCGTGTGGCGGGTCGTGGCGCTTCCGTTTCGCGCTCTGTTCGGAGGCAACAAGCCCGTTTTCTTCCCGAAGGAATCGGTGCCGTTCCGGTTCATCTCCGCCACCGGCGGCGTCTCCTTCAACGTCGTTTCGGACAACTTCGCGCTACTCCTGCTGGACGACGGTGAGGCCGGTTCGATGGACCTGGGTGGCGCGGTGATCGCGCCGACCGAGGGCGATCTGTTCGCGGAAAACCGCTGGGGACCGACCTTTCAGATCACGATCTTCATGGGCCGGCGCTTCGGAAGCCAGAACACTCTTCGGCACTGGCGGAGCGATTTGAGGTTGGCACTGGACGACGGCCCTGACGGCGAGCGCTCCTCGTTGGCGGGGGAGCTCAACTTCTGGGAGTACGCCGGCAGCTTTCGGTACAACTTGGCCACCAATGGCATTCAGCCCTTCGCGAAGGCGGGCTACGGGTGGAGCTGGTACCGTGTCGAGAACCGGACGGCCGACGGGGAAGCCAGGGAGCCCCAGACCTCCGAGTGGTACGGCGGGCCCTTCAACACGTGGCACCTGGGAGCCGGGATCGAGCTGATTCCCGTGCGGAGCTACGCCCCGCCCCTTCGTGGGCTGGACGTGGGCCTACTGGTCGAGTACGGGATCTACTTTCAGGGGCTCGGCCTCGACCTGCCCGCCAACCTCGACGCGAGTATCGCCCGCTCCAGCGTCAGCGCCGTCCTAACGCTCAGCTTCTGAGGTGCCGCCGGGCGTGCCTGAGTGCCGCCCGGCTGCATTCGCGACGCCTGCCCCTCAGTTGGTCCTTAGGGCGAGGTTGGATCCCGCTCCGCGATTGAGGATCCGGAGGGTCATGGTCCCGGTCCACCTCTGATTCCATTCGGCGGAGCAATCCTTCCACTGCCGCTCATCCCACACGACCAGCCGCCCGGCATCGTAGATGTAGCAATCGAGGTCGGCGTAACCGTTGCGGGCCCAGACGTTGACCCAGTTCGGCACGTATCCGCCCTGGAAGTTGATGTTGTAGTCCACCCATTCGCCCGGGTACAGATAGTACTCGGCCCAGATCGGGCCTCCGAGGGCACCGCGCGCGCCGGAGGCGCCGACCATCTCCTCCAGCGCCGCGGCAAGGTCGGCGTCCGCGAGTCCGGCTTCGGCGTTCCCGGCCAACTCGATGGCGGCCTCTGCGGTCGCCAGGTCGCCGTTGGCCAGCGCGATGCGGGTCGCCTCTCTCAGCAGGCTCGCGGCGGTCAGGTCGTACCCCTTCTCGCTGGACTCCATCCCCGGAGGAGCCTGGGCCGCTCGGCCACCTACCCTCTCGAGCCCGGCGGACGGGCGCTCGGCAACGATCAACAGCTGGGCCGCGCCCAGCACTGTACGCCCGTCCTCGAGCGCGATGCCGGTGCGAGCGAGCTTGGCGGCCGTGTCGACCAGGCCGACGATCGGCACGTCGCCTTCGCCCTGCCGCTCCTGCGACGCGGCAGCTGGCGCGTAGGCAAGGGTTGCTAGCAGGAGCAGCGGCGCGATTCGGTGTGTACGGGCTGTGAGGTGCATGGTATCCTTCCTTCCTGGGCTCATGGGGAACGGACTACGCGTTCGTGTTTCAGCTGTCTGTCGGTTCCGGCAGGATGAGCACGGCGTGATCCAATGTCTTCCAGCCGAGAACGGGCGACGCCTGCTCAGCGTCCTCCTCCCGTTCGCCGGCGCCCCTCTCCGTGGCCGAGCGGCATAGGCCGCTGACCCGGTCCGCGAGCGACCGGAAGTCGTACTGGTCCGAGTTGGCCACTGCCTTGATCACCTCGGGACCTGCCGGCGGCGCCATTCGGATTCCGTCTCTGCCCGCGGCCACCGGAATCCAACGTCCCAGCTCGACCGGCTGGGGCATTCCCCGATCCCTTCCATGGGGATACATGACCCAGGGATCGCTCACGTAGCCTTCAAGGGCCACGCTGAGATAGAACTGGGTGCCGCCCAGATCGTAGCCTTCGGTGGGGCCGACCCAGGCATAAAGGTCGTAGTTGCGGCCCACGAACGCCGTATCTGTCCGGGGGAGTTGTGCGTCGGGCGGCGCAGACGGCGGGGGTTGTCCTTCTTCTACCAGTTGCAACCGCAGGTCGAACTCGATCGGAGGCGCGGGGTTCTGAATGCGCTCGAACGAGGCAATGGCGAACGCGCGTCTCAGAGGAGGGCATAGAGCCTCCGCGATCGGCGCGAACACGACGATCTTCTCTCCGTCGTGGTTGCCCTGTCGAGCGCCGGGGTCGTCCTCGTTCAGCGGCGGGAGGGCCACGTGGTTCACCACGACTTGAGTCACGTCACCGGCCGTCCTGATTCGGGCATCCGCCGAAGCCGCGTCAGCCAGCTCGATGAAGGCGAGGCTCTTGATCGCTCTTGCCGCTTCCTCGGCTCCCGGCTCCACGTGGACGGCCAGTCGTTCCAGCGTCGTAGCTCCCACGGGAACGCGCGCAAGCGCGGCGCGGCTTCGCTCCAGGAAGCCTCCCGCGGGATCGGGTGGCGCCCCGGACTCGTCGAAGGCGCTGCCGAACGAGCGGGTCTCGCTCACAGAGTCCACCCGGAGGTGTCCCAGTGGCGGGCCGCCGAACTCGATCTCTTCCGGCGGAAACACGTCGTAGATGGCGCCCACTCTCACGCCGTGCACGGCGCCCGCGTCGATCGAATAGTCGCCGCCGCCGGCTCCTTCGACCAGCACGAACGGTCGCTTGGCGATGTCGCCGCCGACCCGGAAGAGGCGCGCACTGCCGTCGCCCTCGAGCTGCGGTGTCTGCAGGACATCCCAGGGTTGAGCTCGATCCGCGTCCATCCGGACCCGTCTTCGCAGGTCGTACATGAGCTCGTCGTACCTCGCGTGGGAGCCGGCTCCGTCCAGCGCTCTGGTAAGATGGTAGGTGAAGATGCCGAACGGCTCCTGATCATCACCCAGCCTCATCTCCCACGCCTGCTCGCCTGACCCGGCTGCCGTGAGTAGGGCATGGCTCGGTTGGGTCAGGGGGTTGAGGGCTGCGCCGGACCCCGAGTTTCCGATCGGGCCGCGGGGTGTGGCGGTGACCTCGGCCTCTTCCATCGGCGCCCCCCTCGAAACCGTGCCGGAGTAACACGCGTCGACGATCAGCGTGACGTTCTCCGTGCCGAGAGCATCGAGCCAATGGCGCAACTCATCGTCCAGGACGAGGGGAGCAGGGTCGTCGCCCCTGCTCGCGTCCCACGGGACCAGGGCCTCATCGTGTTCGTCACCCTTGGTGACGAGGGCCTCGTCCCCGTCCAGGTCCCCGGTGTACGTGCCATGTCCCGAGTAGTAGATGACCACGACGTCCGCGCTGTTGGTAGCCCGGTCGGTCAGCCAGCGGAAGCCGTCGGCGATCCCCTCCTTCGATGCCTCTGCATCGACCAGGATGCGGACGTTTTCCTCCCCGTCGAACCCGAACCTCCTCAGCGTCAGCCGCATCCGTTCGACATCTCGAGGGGGAGCCACTAGGTCGGTCTGTCCGGCCGGACCCCTCCTGTCGAAGTGCTTGTAGTCGCCGATGCCGATAAGAAGGGCGAGGCGGCGTCCCTCCCGCTTGTCGCTGGAGACTTCGTTCGGGCTCGGCGCGGGGAAAGGCGCCGATGAGGCGCTGAGGATCACTCCGAGCACGACCGCGGACAGGAAGCCACCTACGACGGATCTGCCGGACATCTCAGGATCCTCCGAAGAATTCCGGAGGGTTCTGCTTCACGCAGATCGAGACGATGGTGTCCTCCCGAGCCGCGACGGATACGGACCACCGCTCGGAAGGTGAGACGCTCCACCTCGGTTCGTCTTTGCTGAGCGAGCGGGCAGGGCTCGGCATGAGGTTCCGTTCGCGAGCATGCTCGCGGAACGCGTCCAGCGGATCATCGACATCGACCCCGAAGACCGTGGCCACGCCCGCTCGAGTGAGGACCAGCGACGTTACGCCATGCTCCTGATGGATATATACGCGCAGGCCCCGATCCTCGTAGACCCACGCGTCGACGACGCCTACCATTCGCCGGTTGTCGTCAGGTGGAGGGCCGCCCAACGCCGCTTCGACGGCCTCGCGAGAGTCGTTGAGGCGCACACCTGCCACGACCGGTGCCGGGCTGCCGGTCTCGGGTGAGGCCACCGGCCCACGCGGTGCGGTGCCCGTCAGCCACATCGCCTCGCGGCCCCACGGGGACACCGGATCCATGCTCACGTAGCGGTCGAGCAGGTCACGCCCCCGCGCGTCGCCGGCCTCGGCCAGGGTTCTCCCGAGGTTGAAGATCAGGGAGAGTTGCTGTTCGCCATGGGGAGCCACGGTCGCGCGTTCGAAGGCCGCTCTGGCGCCGCCGGCGTCTCCGGTCAGGTAGAGAACGACGCCCAGGTTGTTGAGCACCTGAACGTCGTCCGGCGCCAGCTCGGACGCTCGCTCGGCCCCACGGCGCGCAGCCGCGGAAGCGCCGGCATCCCCGAAAGCGGCTGCGTAGGCATCCAGTACGGCGAGGTTCGATACAGCATACGGAAGCTCCTCCTGCAAGAGCACCTCGTGAAATGCTTTCCGAGCCTCCTCCCACAGCGTTCGATTGGGCAGAGCGGGGCTTCCTCTGATGCCACCCAGGAAATACGCGGAGTAGACCGGCAGTGACATCTGTACTCGCAGGAGCTCGGCGGGGAGAGGGTTCGCCCACTTCGTTTGAAGGGCGACCGCACGGGCGTGCTTTGCCGGAAGCAGGTCGGGGAAAAGAACGAGAACCTCGTCGAGCAGGGCGATCGCGTGATCCAGCTCGGTGTTGTGGATGATGAGTGGTAGGGCGTTGTCGAAGGCCGTCTGGAGCGTCTTCAGCTCGGCCCGGAAGATCTCGACCGCCGCCTCGCGCGCCGAGGAGCGCGGGTGGGTGCTCAGATAGCTCGTGGCTTCCAGGCAATAGAAGCAGCCCTCGGGATCGGATCGCGCGAGCGCGTCCAGACCGCGGAACGTATCCATGGCCTGCTGGATCTCCCAGCCGGACCGCAGGAGATAGAGAGCGCCCAGGCGATCGGCGGCGAATTCACGCTCCTGGCTGTAGCGAGCGGCCTCGACGTCGCGCCGATTCAGCGAGCGTTCGCCCGTTGGTCGAGCCGCCTCCCCGGTCAGTTGCGCCAAGAGGCCCAGCGGCCGGTCGACGAGCTCTCCGGTGTGACCCAGCAGGACATGGGCGAGTTCGTGCGCTAGCACCGATGCGGTGTATCCCCGGGCGAGTTCCACGGGATCGGCGCCCGTCGCCGCTGCGTTTTGCTCGGCGAGCGATGCTTGCCACTCCAGCATCCCGCGGGTCAGCAGAATCTGATCACACGGCGTCGCATAGGCGGCGATCGCATCCTCGTCCAGGACCAGGACGTCGAGTTGTCGGCTTGGGAACAGGGCACCGACCTGAAGTCGGGACATGATTCCCGATACCTCGCGATCGAGAGCCGCGTCGTTGACCCTGGGGACGTCAGCCAGGTAGAGATCCAACTGTTCTCGGATCTCATCACATGCCGTCTGCGGGGGGATCGACCGGAGCCGGTCTTCAGGAGGCGTTGCGGCAGCCGGGAGCGCGGGGCACCAGGGCAGCGAGCAGAGGAGGGCGAGCGGAATGAGGCCGGGTCCGCTCCCGGTACGTATGGCTTTCCTCATGGCCATGCGAGTCTCCTAGGGCTGCGAGTCTGCGGATGTGGCTGCCGACGCCGTGTCCCGTGCGAATGCCTGGGCTCGTTCCGCCACACCTCGACGGAGGCGCTCGAGATCGTCCGCGTTCTGCAGTATCAGGTCCGCTTCAATCTCGTCCGGCCCGTGAGCGAGCGCACGCTCGAACGCCAGGTCCGCCTCGGCGTACTCGCCGACATTCAAGTGGGCGCTCCCGACGTTGAGGAGCAGGGATACGGTCGTATCGATCTCGAGCGCCTTGTTGTACTGTACGATCGCTTCTCGAGGCTGGCCGCTTAGCTGCAGGCTGACCGCGAGGTAAAAGCGCGGCTCGACCCGAGAGGGTTCCCGATCGAGCCAGGCTCGATAGACTTCGGTCGCCTTCTCGAACTCATTCTGACCCCAGTAGTAGTTGCCGATCATCTCGGGGTAGAGCCGGCTCAGCGACCTACTGGCCAACTCGAACGTGGCGCTGTCCAGTCCGGGTTTGCTCGCCGAGTGCTTCCCGGACTCCCACGGCCCGATCTGGCCGGCACGCGCCCGCAGAGTCAGCCCGTCCGACTCCATGATCGCCTCGCCGCTGATCCTCCGGACACGTCGTCGAAACTGATACCAACCGGCGAGTATCCCGTCAGTGGAGAAGGAGAACCAGGCCACCTTCACGCCCACCGTGGAGACGTCGCGGGGCGGTATCCGGATCTCGGACGTCTCTCCGCCGCCGGCGGAGCCGCCCAAGCCCGTTCGGGCGACGCTTCCGCCTTCCCGCGCAATGGCTTGAAGATCGTCGGTCAGTCCCTGCGCGATGGCGCGGCCGGTGACGCCGAGCGATGCCGACGGTCCCGCCGGAAGCTCGAAGGGGCTCACGACGATCGCGTGCTGCGGATCTGCCAGCCGAACGACCCAGGCGAGCCCGAGAGTGCCGAAGGTAAGGGCGAAAAGGAGCACCACGAGACCGGCGAGCGGGTTCGTCAGGAAGGTGTTCCACCACCAGCGGATCACGCGAGCGACTCCGCTCGAGATGGCCCTTAGACCGTTCCATAGGATCCGGATGGCGAGGCGCAGGTACCGCTTCACGGCTTCAAGGATGTCGGCCAGCTTCAAGACCCCCGCTTCCGTTGAACGCCGGCGCACCTCCGATGCGCGCTGGTAGAGCGATCAGCCTTGCAGAATGTCCCGGAAGCCCCGGCCGCACAAGGAGTCGCCGATCCGCCGAATCGGAGCACGCGAGGCGGCCGTCGCTTGAGAGGTGCGCCTAGGCGAGCCTATGATGGACCTCGTGCCTGCCCGTCTGTGGACCGAGTCAGTTCCTGCAGCGTCCGCCGCATCTCTTCGCGGTGCGCTCGCCGGCGTTCTGCTATGGACGCTCTCCGCCCTTCTGCCCGTATCCCTGGCCGCCCAGGAGATCGACCTGGATGAGGATCTCCGCGTCGCGGCTCAGTTCGGCGACCTCGAACGTGTCAGACAACTCATCGGAGAGGGCGCCTCGGTCAATGCGAGGAGGGGTCCGTACGGCGAGACTCCGCTCATGGCTGCCGCTCAGGCAGGCAACCTGGAGTTGGTGCGACTTCTCATCGAGAATGGGGCGGAGCTTCATGCACGCGACGACTACGGGAATCGCCCGCTGCACTATGCGTTTGTCGAGGAGGTCGCCCTCCTTCTTCTCGAGCACACGAGCGACGTCGACTTAGAGTACGACGACGCGCCTGTCACACCTCTCTCTCTAGCCGCGCAGCATGACTTTCCCCAAGCGGCTCAGGTCCTGCTGGATCGAGGTGCCGCTCCTAACCTGCCGGACACTCGCGGGGAGACGCCGCTCATGGCGGCTGCGGCGGCCGGCTCCGAGCTCGTCATTCGGGTCCTTCACTGCGGCGGTGCATCGTTGGCGGCGACCGACAGGGATGGCAACACCGCCCTGGATCTGGCGAGGATGGCCGGGCACGACCTGGTTTCCAGCTTTCTGGAGTCGCCGTCCTGCGATCCGGCTGCGGTCGCAGACCTGGTCAAGGCCCATCGGCTCGTGCGCGAGGCCAACGCGTGGGCCGCCCGGCCCACTTCGACGGACGCTCTCTACGGAGAGGCGCTCGAGCTGCGTGAGAGTGTGCTTGGCGCGACGCATCTCGACGTGACATGGATCCGCGCCCGGCTCGACGAGCGCGTGCGGTTTGCCGCGTTCGACGGTGACCTGTGGCGGGTGAGACGGCTGGTCGGGATGGGGGGCTCCGTCAACGCCAGTGGTTTCGGGGGCATGACCGCCCTCATGTCCGCGGCTCAGAGCGGCGACCTGGAGCTCGTACGCTACCTGCTCGAGCAGGGGGCGAATCCGAACGCCCGCGATTCCATGTACGCGATGATGCCGCTGCAGCACGCCTTCGTGGGTGGGAACGAAGACGTCGTGATCCTCCTGTTGGAGCATACCCAGGACGTGAACGCCACCGGCGCGGATGGGGTTACCGCTCTCCATGCCGCGGCCTTCGGATGGCCGGACCTCTACAGCACGGAGCGGAGGAAGGAGTTCGTGGAGGCGACCTACCTTTTGCTCGAGCGGGGTGCCGACGTCGACGGTCGTTTGCGCGACAAGGGATGGACCCCCCTCATGGTGGCGGCCAACCGGGAGCACGAAGCGACAGTGCGGCTCCTTTACTGTTATGGGGCGTCACCTGTGAGCGAGGACGAGGCGGGCCAGACGGCTATCGATATCGCCGCCAGGAACGGGTTCGTCTACCTCGCGCGCTACCTGGAATCCCCCACGTGCGATCGTGCCGGTAATGATGCCCTCGTACGGGCTGGGAGTATCGATCGAAAGGCCAGGACGCTGAGCGCCCAGGGCCGGTACGCCGAAGCCATCGCACTGTTGGCCGAGGTGCTGCGACTCCAGGAAAACGCCCTCGGCGAGACGAGCCCGACGGTCGCGATCACGTTAGGCAGACTGGCGGAACAGCACCTCAGAGCCGCGGATTTGAGAGCGGCGCGAGCTCTTCTGGAGAAGTCGCTGGGAATTCTCGAGGCGGAACGTGACGCCCTGCACCCGGACCTGGCCGCCAACCTGGGCAACCTCGCGCTCGTCTTGGAGGAACAGGGCGACTTCGACGCAGCGCGTCCAATGGTCGAGCGCGCCCTCGCCATCATGGAACAGGTCCACGGCCCCTACAACGGAGAGGTAGCCGCCCAGCTCGACAACCTCGCCAGGCTCCTCATGCTTCAGGGTCGGCCAGCGGCCGCGGATTCTCTGTATCGACGGGTCCTGGAGATTCGTGCATCCGCCTTCGAGGAGACGGCACGTGAGTTCAGGGCCACTGCGCTGAACAACTTCGCATCCCTCAAGACCCGTCTGGGTGACTACCGCGCGGCGGACACGCTGTACCGGGAGGCTCTCTCCATCTTTCGGGACGTAGGCGGCGACGCCCACCCCAACGTCGCTCGCGTACTCAATCAGATCGGAGAGCTGCAGCTGCTGCAGGGCAAGGTCGTGGCCGCTCGGCCATATCTGGAGGAGTCGCTGGCGATCTCTGAGCGCAGCCTCGGCCCAGACCACGTGCAGGTCGCCGTAGCGTTGAGCAACCTGGCTTTCGGCGCCCTGGTCACCGGTGAATCCCAGATTGCCCAGGCCCATGCCTTGCGTGCGGCAGAGATCGTGGACGGCCACATCGAGGGAGTGCTCTCGACCCTCTCCCCCGCCGAACAGCGCGCCTTTCTCCTGCAGCAGGTTCCGGTGCAGACGGCGATCCTCCTGCTAGCCTTCCCAGACAGCCCTCGATTGCCGGAGGCATATTCCTGGCTGCTGCGCTGGAAGGGCCTGCTCGCTCACCACCTGCGCCGCCAAACCGTCATCTCCAGCTTGGCTCGTGGCCCCGACGCGGAGCGGGCCACGGAGCTTCAACGAGTCCGCGGCGAGCTCGCGGCCTGGCATCAGCGCGCGGATGAGGTGCGGGCCGCCGACTGGAGGGCCCGCAGCGACAAGCTGACGCAGCGAAAAGAGCTGCTCGAGCGGGAGCTGGCGCGGGCGGCTTCCGAGTTCGAGACGATTTCCATAGAGCCGTTCGAGCTCTCCGCGCTGCGAGCTCGCCTTCCGGCTGGCGTCGGCTTCATTGACGTCTACCGCTATGGCGCGCTCATTCCGTCTCGCTACGGAGCGGTTTACAGCACTTCCGAAACGGCGTCGCGGTTCGTCGATCTCGGAGCGGCCTCTTCCATCGATTCCATGATCGTCGCATGGAGAAACGAAGTCGTGAACGGCGGCGCTGCCGTTGCCGAGTGGGACCACCTGGCGAGAGCGGTTTGGTCACCGATTGCGACGACGCTGGGAGCCGAGGTCGAGCGCGCCTGGATCAGCCCCGACGGGATGCTGGCGCGCGTACCCTGGAGCCTTCTGGCGGCGAGCGACGCCCGGACAGATGACGTGTCACTGTCGCACGTCGGCTCGGCACGGGAGCTGGCCGCACTTCTGACCGCCGAGCCTACGCCCGAAAACGATGGGCCGCGCTCCGCCCTGCTCGTCGGGGACATCGATTTCGATGCTGGAGCCGGCCACATCGAGGGGACATGGGAAGCGCTTCCCGGAACGGCGGCTGAGATCGAGTCCTTACGGGCCATTGCCGAGGACGCCGCCATCGCCACGCTGACATTGAGAGGACCCGAGGCGACCAAGGAAGCCGTCACCAGGCGCATGTCCGGCGCGGAAGTGGTCCACCTCGCGACGCACGGCTTCTTCTACGCCGAATCCAGCGAAGCCTATGAGAGTCGCGGAGGCACGGCGAAAGACGGCGCCGCGGCCGCCCAGAATACTGGAACCGCGAGGAATCCGCTGGTCGAGTCGGGCATCGCGCTCGCGGGGGCAAACGTGCGCGACTCGATAACGCTGGCGCCAAGAGGCCTGTTGACGGCCGAAGAGCTGCTCGGTCTTGAGTTGCCGACGACGGACCTTGTGGTGTTGTCTGCCTGCGAGACGGGTCGTGGGGCGGAGATCACGGGGCAGGGAGTGATGGGCCTACGGGCCTCGGTGATGGCGGCTGGCGCGCGGAGCATGTTGATGTCTCTCTGGAAGGTGCCCGACAAGTCGACCGCGCTGCTGATGGAGGAGTTCTACCGCGGCCTGTGGCTCGGAGGGCTCACCAAGGCGGAAGCGCTCCGGCAAGCTCAGGCCGAGGTCCGCGAGCACCCCTCCGGCGAGTATCGAGCGCCCCTGCATTGGGCGGCCTGGGTGCTGGCCGGAGAGGCCTGGTAGCGATCTCTCCAACTCGTTCCAGCTAGCGAAGCCCCCAATAGGCGAGCCCATCCTTCGAGAAGGCGTCCAGGTTCCGGTTGCCTGGAGCGTGCCTGTTAACCAGCAGCATGAAGAGATCGTCGATCGCGGTCTTTGTGGTCAGCGTGTAGCCGTGTCCGATGAAATCGGTGTCCACCTTGGAGGCATCGATCGTATCCATCTCCTCGAGGACCACGATGGAATCTCCCGCTTGCCCGAGACGCCGTGACTCACGGAGGGTCTCGGAAACCTGTAGCGCCCGGTCCGGCGACCGCGCGTACAGAGTTGTCCTGGCCGCGGTTCTAATGATCCTGGGCGCGAGCTGATCGACGAACACCCTGGCGCTCACGTCCGGGGCACTCAGGATGAGGTTCTCGAACAGGGTGTCCGTGCGAGCTGCAGAGATGACCTCGAGAGCGTTCATCAGGGCCTGGTTTCCAAGGCTG
>Ga0255054_10000946_pt1 | contig 16881 bp, 12 predicted proteins | sample JV7_2_23_MG_FD_188634 | JGI IMG/M metagenome (GOLD analysis project Ga0255054, IMG submission 188634) | Seawater microbial communities from Jervis Inlet, British Columbia, Canada - JV7_2_23 | ecosystem: Environmental > Aquatic > Marine > Inlet | place: Canada: British Columbia | collected...
TGCGATAAGTTGCTCAAGATCATCCTGAGTCTTTTCAATGATGACCGGCTCATAGATTTTACTCAGAACCAGCAACAGGATAATTGCGCCAAAGCCGCAACAGATGCAGTCGAGAAATGACAGGCTGTATGCTTCTACGTAACGTCGGCGCTTCATTTGCAGAGCTCCATCCGCCTACGGCCAGTCTTTGCTGACGGCGATCAAAGATCCACCCGTTTGGTAAGCCAGGACCCAGTACAGGAATGGAGCCTCGTAATCACCCTCGAGCGGGTACAGGAATATGTTGACTGGAATGCCGCTTGGCAGTTCACGCAACGCCCGAGTATGCATGTTGCGTCGATCACGTCCGTTTACCGTTTTCTTGTTCGTGGTCAGTTCGTCCATGGTCGGCAGGCCGTCCGCAAGCAGGACAATATTGTCCGGTCGCGGCGATAGTCTCGAAACGACCTCCCAGGCTGCCTTCATATTCGTGCCGTTCTCGGGCACGGTCCGCCGCAGGACGCGAATCGCTTCATCGAGCTGGGTCGAATCATCGGCTTTGAGCCAGACGCCGTCGCTGCCCTTGATCACCGGCTCAACATCGTTATTGAACATGTAGATCTGAAACTCGCTACCGAGCTGAAACTGTGCGGTCAGCCAGTCGACACTGGCAATTACCTGGCGCCATTTGACGGCTCTGAGCCGATCATCGACAGACATGTTGCGACGACGAATGACGTTGACGATCGTGTCATCGAGCATGCTTGCCGACCGATCCACGAGGATCAGCGTTCGCTTGCCACCGAGTTTCAGGCCGGTCAGGTACTGACGATCGCCTTCGCCTTTGAATTCGCGAAGCTTGTTGCCTTCAGCATCTTCCTCCGCCGCCATTGCCAGCAGTCTCTTAACCTCCTCCTCCAGCGACTTGATATCCGTCTGCAGTTGTTCCACACGCTCGATTTTTGCAAGCGTCTCCGAATCGTACTTCGACAGCTCGGCTCTCAACTGTTCGATCAGGGCAATAATCTGGGCAATCTGGCCTTCTGCCGTGTCCTCTTCGGTCTCGAGTTGTTCCATCGTGTTCTTGGCAAGTACGAGATTCTTTCGTCCATCGAGAATTTCGACTTCGATTTTGCGGGTCTCCGCCATCAGATCCGTCGGATCCTGCTCGGTCGTCTGCCTGACCTGCGCGTTGATGATCATGAAAAACAGGATAACCGCGCCGAAACCACAGCTCATGCAGTCGAGAAACGACATGCTGAAAACTTCAAATGGCCGGCGTTTACGAGCCACCGCCACTCTCCATTGTGATCACTTTCAGTTCGTAGCCCGGTGTCCCCAGTCGAATCAGGTCACCGACCTGCAGCACTGCCGATCCGTCGATGCGATGACCGTTCAGGAATGTCCCGTAGCGGCTGTGATCGCGAACAATGCACTGCCCGTTCTCCTGCTGCAGCGAGCAATGGCGACGCGACACACCGGGCATGTCCTGTTGCAGGTCAATGCACCGCTCCCGGTCGGACTGCTGGGACCCGAATGTCAGTGGCGATGCATCGATCGCATACGCGGTATTTTCGAACAGCACATGAGTCGGCAGGCCATCATGCCTGACTGTTTCGACTTGCCTGATCTCGACCGCAGACTGGTCCCACGGCAGAGTTCGAATGAGACTGATCGCACGGTTGCCCGGCTGCATATCGCGACACCGTGACAGCAATCCACGAGCGGTCGCGCCAGGTTCTTGCAGAAATATCTCCCCACCAACACGTGCGGTAAGAATATCGGCAAGACCTGGCAGGCGGGCAGCGCGATCGGAAAGCTGCAGCGCCGGCGTCTCATCGGCCCGATACAATGCACGCAGGCTGCTGACAATACGGTGGTAAGTCGGTGCTGCCGCAGCGAGGAGTTCAAGAGATTCGATCTCCGCCTCATGCGTGATGCCACAATAGTCGATTTTTAGCGCGATGTTTTTCCCGGCTGACGCCGCCGACAACCAGTCTGGCAGGCTGTCCTGCAGTATTTGTTCGGTTTCGGCGGCATGTAGCGGGTCGAACCTCGATTGCTGCACAAATGCTTCCGCGATTAGCGCGATCCAGGCGTCGTAAAGTGCGATGATGCCGCGCTCATCGATTACCGCAGAACGATCGGCTCTCGCCTGCCCGGACTGCGTCATCCGCGTCAGGATGGTCGAATGCAGACTCAGGTCGACGTGCACCGGTACGGCACCCTTGTACTCGCGCCGGGTTGCTGCGACAGCCGCATCGACCATGCCGACAAGCGGTACATTCAGCTCCGCCGCGATGCCCAATAGCAAACCAAGATTCTCAGCGCGCATATAAGCAGGTACCGCAACGACGATACGATTGCCATTATCCGCAACTCGACTCCAGATCTGCTCCAGTTGCCGGCTAACAAGATCTGCAGCGCTCAGGTGATGGAAACGCCGATCAGTCAACGGCGCCGTTTGCAGGTTGGACCAGTAACTGTGATGAATTTGCCGCGGTTTGACTCGTGCCTGTGAGAACGCGTCAGTGCCGGTAGTCAGCATGTCATCGTCCAGCAGGGCAAATCCCGGTTCCCGGTACAGGACCGTATCCGAGTCCATCACCGAAATACCGGCATCGTTGATGTGTGCTGCCAGGAGACTCACGTCCGTATTCTTCCTTTTGCTAGTCTGCCTTCATATGCCTGATCAACTTGTCGTCGCAGTAGTTTTCGCCGTCGAAGACAAGCCGTTCCTGCAGCAATTGCAACTGGTGGACGAGAAACATCAGGAAGATACTGATGAGCAGCGCAATAAACGTCGAGTTGAATGCAACACCAAGGCTCTGCGTTACACCGGCAATATCGCCTTGTACAGCCTTGTCTGCCTGGGCAAGGGCTTCACCAATGCCACGGACCGTGCCGATGAAACCTATGGAGGGTATCGCCCACGAAATATAACGAATCATCGACAGCTCCGATTCGAGACGCTCACCCTCCGTCTCATAGATATTCCGCGTGCTGCTCGAGACATCCTGAATGTTGCGCGTTGTGCTGAAACGGCGCAGCGCATTCAACAATGCTCTTGGTAACAGCATGCGCTGACTCTCCTCGGGCAATGCCTCAATCTGTCGTGCAAACTCGCGTGTGTCCTCGGGCAGTATTCGCATGCCTTCGGCAACGGGAACGAGGTCGACATCGAGCAACCGCCGTTCACCGAGAATCGTCACCGTTTTGTAGCCCATGATCGCGAGCGCCCAGATGCCAAGAATGAAACAAGCCTCCTGCTCCATATCTTTTATCAATACCGAGACGCGACGTTCCCTGACGTAGTCCGGGTCCGCTGCCGCAGCAATGTTCTGTTCTTCGATGATCTGTGCTGCATTGGGACGAACCACCGAAACGTAGAACGCATGTACGATGATGATCGCGATGATCAAAGCAAAAAGTTGAAATACGAACTCAACCGGTATGTTTTTTTTCTTCATAATGATTATTCAGGCTAGATGTCTGTTGGAAACGGTATCGACTGGTCGGCGGGAATATCTTCGCTGGGCCGGAAATCGTCGTCTTCATCGGTGAAACCCTGCTCGTCAAGTCCTGACTCGTCAATCTCTTCAGCTTGAGGCTCCGGTGTTTCTGTCTCGTCAATCTCTTCAGCTTGAGGCTCCGGTGTTTCTGTCTCGTCCGGCTCGGCGTATTCTTCCTGTGCCCAGACCGGCACAAACAGGAATGAACTGACAATCAGGAAAAATAGAAAACGGTACACGATAGTTCCTTTGCGTTAGCGGTCTCTGACCTTATAGACAGGTTTCGGGCACAATTATCTCATCAAATGTCAATCGGCGTTTCGGGCGACTCGAAAGCCCACATCCCGCCGCGCGTTGGTGCCAGAGTCACGAAAGCTCATGCGCAACTCCATCACACCGGCATGACTCCAGCCGGAACCGCGAATTACATGGCTATTGCCAAACTCCGGGCCCAGCGGGTCCACTACGGGTGTTGTTATTCCCGGTGTCGGCACCGTGTAGATATCATTGACCCATTCAGCGACATTTCCGGCACCATCGTGAATTCCTATGGCACTGGCGTCGAATTCGCCGACCGGCGCTGTGGACGCGAATCCATCGTCGTAACGCGGAATTATCGTCGGCACCAGATTGACCGCAGACTTGTCGGCGAAATTACCACTGTCCCTTGCCGGCGGCATATCCGTACCCCAGGCGAATTTTCGTGTTCCGGCACTGCCTTCGTAACGAACCGCCCACACCCATTCGGCTTCGGTCGGCAACCGGTAACCATTCGGGGCTGGCCGAACGGCAATCCATGCGCCAAATTTCTCTTCGTATGCCTGATTGAGCCCTTCCTTTGCGCTCAACCAATTGCAGTACTGGGCGGCATCCGACCAGCTCACGTTTGCCACCGGGTTGCTGCCGCCTGCCATCGATGGATGAATGTAACTGCCAGAATCGTGTCCGGGCCGAAATTCGGCAAATTCGGCATTGCTAACTTCGTGAACGCCGATCAGGTATGTCCTTGATAGCGCAACAGGTACGAGTACCTCATTTGCCCGCCGTCCCTGTTCGGACCGCGACGATCCCATCATGAACGTGCCGGGATCGACGCGTCGCATGATCTGGCCATCCGCCGTCTTCACCATTGTTTCAATTTTCGCACGCTCAACCGCTTCCAGTGACCGCAGACGCGCCGTCACGGTCTGTGGATAGCCCGGTCGTGGCGTTATTGACCGTGACCAGGTCTCGTAACCGGCCTTTCGAACCTCCACCCGATGCGGTGCTGAGCTGAGCTTAAGAGTGGTCGATCCGCTGCCGCGCCCGCGGCCATCTACATAGACGCTTGCATCTCCAGGCTGCACATTGATTTTCAGTGAGCCAGTTCGCGCGGACAGATCGACGGTGATCGAGTCACTCTCCGCGGCCTGCAGCCGGATCCTGCGGCTTGTTGCACCATAGCCTGCCTTGGACAGTCCGATCTCATAGTCAACATCCGGAGACAGCGCCAGTGTTATCGGTGACTGACCACGATAGCGGCCATCTACCGTGACGTTTGCCGCTCGCGGAATGGAGTTGACGAGTAATTTGGCATTCGCCGGCTCAAGCCGGATCAGCGGCAAGGCCTGGTCAGTATTCGCTTTCGCAACCACAGAGCCATCCCAGGCCTTGAAACCGTCCCGCACGACACTGATCTGGTGCGTTCCTTCAAGTAGTTCCACCGTCACCGGCGTTTCCCCAATGCGTTGTTCACCTGCAAAAATCGATGCACCAGCCGGTTCCGACCTCACCTCGACATTGGACCATCGCCGCACAAGCTGGACGTGCAGTTGCTCGTGTTGGCCGAGACCGGCCACATTCACGACATCGCCGAAAGGCAGGTAGCGATCAGCGCTGACGCTAACGCTATGTTCGCCTGGCTGCAGTTCGACCGGGCCGTACGGCGTTTTTCCAACAGTGCTGTTGTCCACTGCCACAACCGCTTCTACCGGCGGATGAGTAACGACCGAGAGACGGCCCGGCAAGCGACGCATTCGGATCTCGATCGTCTTGCTGGTTTCGTCACCGACGTCAAAATTCTGGTTTACATCGTAGTATCCGTCTTTTTCTATCGTGACCGTGTAGTCCCCCCTTCGCAGGAGAATGCGATCGCCGATCGGCATGCGGAACCATCCACCGGAGATTGATATTTCATCGGGCTCTGCAGGGCTTACGTCGAACTGAATCGATGCTGAGCTGAATAGCAGGTAGGACGTGACTATCAGAATCGCCAGCGCGGCACCGACAGTCGTCTTTAGAGGGCTGCGGTGCGACTCACGAACAACCGCACGAGTATCAGCTGCTCGCTGAAAAGCCGTCGGCGCGATCTCTTCGTCTGCAGCGTGTGCGGCATCATCGGCCAACTCGGGGGGCTGCGTAACGTACGCACTGTCCTCGAGGTGAACATTAAGGGTCAAACGCTCGTTCGTTGCTGAAACGCGGACGCGACTGCCAAAAAACTGTAACTCATCACCATCTGCAAGGCGCGTACTCGCTGACAGCGGCTCACCATTAATTTGCATCTTTGCATCACGCCCGAATGGCTGCACAAATGGCACGCCATCGAGCAGGTCGAGCAACATGGCGGGGCCGCCGCCCGGGCCCGGCAAGCGCAGCTGGCAATCGTTGCCGGTGCCGATGCGTAACGGCAACGCATCCGTATCAATGCGTCGCTCGCCCTCAACGTCCTTAATAAAGAGATGATCGAAACTCAAATTGCTTCCTCGCAGCGAATGATTATGGGCTTTAATTCGATTTCTGGCGCTACCCGAAATTCAAGCCGCACGTCGCGGTAACCAGGCCGGCTCCCCACCGCCACATAAGTGCCAGGTCTGAGGCCCAGTTGGCGCGTTCCGAAGCTGCCGAGTTTACCAACTTTGTAGATCGAGACGTCGGTGACATTGTCCGAGACCAGCTGCACCGTCAGGGGCGTCGCCGCGCGCTTTAGCAGGCGCGAAAGCTGATCGCGTTGGTCCGAAAGACGGGGGCCGATTTCCGGCAGGCGCGTAATGTCAACAACAAGCCGGGTCGCCCTGGCCATTGTCGAAGCGACGCTCAAGCTGTCAGGGTCATCGATGTAGTCATCAAGCTGTGCATGCAACGCCGACATCTGCTGGGCCCCGCTGTGGCCTTCCTGAGCGAACTGCAGTGTACTGTCGATCTCGAGAATGCTCTCGTAGGTTTCGACTGCGGTCTCCCATTCCTCGTCGCGTTCCTGATTCAGCGCTCGCTTCTCGAGTGCGCGTATGCGATCCAGGCGGATTCCCTGGTCAACCTGCAGCAAGCCATCGGCGGGTTCACGGGACTCGGGCTCGAGTTGCTGTGCCATCCGAAATGCCGCACGAGCGCCGGGATAGTCGCGCTCGGCCAGTGCGTTCAGACCCTCGGTCATACGCTGATCGAATTCCATTTTATTGATTGTCACCAGCACTCGATCGAGGCCAGTCTGCGCCGGCCGCCACTCAGGATCGATTTCGACCGCCCTGGCAAAACTCTGCCGCGCCGCTTCGAGTTCAAGATCGGTCTCAAACTCGAGACCCTGATCAGTCAGCGAGATTACCGTGTCGAGTGTCTGCGCACGTAGGTAACCCGCCTGTGCCGTCGCATTGCTCGGACTAATGGCGACTGCCAGCTCGAAAAATCGCAGCGCCTCTACGGCATCGGCGGCGTCAAGCGCTGCCTTTGCATCAGTAAGCGTAGTGGCAAAAACCCGGTCGACCTCATCAAGCAGCGGATCGAGAATCGATATCGCCTGGCGATATTTTTCAGTCGCAGTATCGTAGTCCCGCTCGAGGTATGCGTCGTCGCCTTCAGCATAGACCGCCTGAGCCTGCTTGAAACGCAGACCGCCCCACCGTTGTACTGCTCGCCGCTCCAGGGTATCCATTTTCGACAGCAATTCGCCCAGCACGTCTTCCGTATCTGCCCGTGCCCTGACGCGCCTGTCCCGTCCGCTCAGGTCTTCGACGTTTTCGGTGAACCCGACGCCTCGTCTTCTCTGCGTTTCTTCTGCTCCCGAGCTCGGCTCCTCAACGGTTTCCCCAGTTACCTCCGGTTCGTCGATCGTGACTGCATCCGGAAGGAAGAAGATGACTCCGATCAGCATGGCCAGCAAAACGATGAAACTGATGCCGAGCATTCTCCGGCTCATACCGGAGCTGGCGGCGTCTTCAACTGATACAGGCGCCGTGGGCTTTGCTCCCAAACGGGCGGCATCACTGATCTCGATGACTTCGTCAACCTGCACGTCATCACCGCCCGCGTAGCTTACGGGCGCCGGCGCAGGAGCATAGCCTGCCGATTCGATTGCGGCCACAACGGTCTCGGCATCAGGCCGCGCGATCGCATCCTTGTCCAGCATACTCGCTATGAGTTGTTGCACAGCGTCAGGAACCGGGGAGCCATCGGCCGCTACGACAGGCGGCGGTACGACGTGTCGGATGTCTTCTGCAGTCGACGACGAAGAATACGGGGATTGACCACTAACAAGCTCATAGATGAGCCCGCCCAGCGCGAAAATATCATCAGATGGCTGCGGCGCTTCGTGGGCAAGCACCTGCGGGCTCGCCGCGATCAATGATCCGCCGCTCGATTCAGATTGACCTTCCGATGCAACGCCGAAGTCAATCAGGTACGGCGCACCGTTTTTGTCTATGAGTACATTGCTGACCTTGACATCACGGTGGACGACACCCTTGGCATGGGCGTAGCGCAAGGCATCCGCCAGCAGAGCAATCGGCGGCAGGATATGTTCCAGTGGCGCACCGGAAAGCACACTGGCGTCAGGTCCGTTGACGAACTGCAGACTGTAGAACGTGTTTTCGGTGTCATCGTTGAATTCGAATACACGCACGATGTGCGCATGCATCAGGCGGATGCTGGTTTGCCATTCCTTGTGGAAATCCGCCGGGCTTACTCGATCGCTAACCAGTATCTTCAGCGCAACTGATGCGCGCGTCAGTCGATCCGTGGCCAGCCAGGTTTCAGCCGCACCGCCGGCCCCGAGCTTTCTGACCAGCGTGTAGCGGCTCGCAAGCTCAATTCCTTTCTTGAGGTCCTGCATCAATCAGCGATCGCTCATCCCGTCGGTTCGGGGATGCGCACCGGATCCGGATCAATAGTATCTGCCGTTTCGACGAACCCGGTCTCAACTTCATAGATTTCCTTGAGCAATCTACGCCAACTTTCATATTGCGCCGCAGCTGTGCCCGTCAGTCGACGTGTCTCGCCCTCGACCGTCACGACCATCGGCGCTGCCTCGGCACCGAACGACTCGGACAGTTCCTTGATTGACTCAAGGTGCATCCCAGCCTCGGAACGGCGGGAGAACCCGGTCATTATGGCGTCGAGACCCTGTTCAATGCCGATGTACTGCAAACTTTTTTGCATTTGACTCTTTGAGTAGCTCGAACTGCCGGTATCAACAGCCAAAGAGCCGGCCAGAACCACAGCCCCCATCAGTGTTTGCATTGCTGCGGACCGCTTTACCTGCCGATAATTGATCGCTTCCTCGCGCGCCGTCTTGCGCCATGAATGATATGGAATCGCAATACCGTAATAGAAGTTGGCGTAATGCTCGTTCAGCGTATCGACGACGAGCCGATCACGCTCGCGAATTTGCCGCAGGCGATCGACCGACGGATCATTGTCTGCCGGCAAGCGAACAATCGCCATCTGTCCTTCTTCGTCAGTTGTCAAATGCTCGCCGTAGGCGCGCGGCGACATGTCGGCGAAGAACTTGAGTTCCGTAACCTGGCGAAGCTCATGAACCGACTTCGGCGGCAGTTGCTCAACAAAAACTTTCAGATCATTCGCAATGTCGTTAAAGACTTTTTGATAAGGATCCTCTCGTTTGTCGCGATTTTCTGAATAGGACGATATTCCGGTCTGTGTGCTGTACGACTCGCTGTACCAGTGCTGTCCGCGAGCGTCGTCGACAGTGATATTCAGTGTGACGAATTCGCCATCAGACTTTTCGATCGCGCCGCTGATAACGATATCGGTAAACGCGTTACGCGACGGAATAACCCGGACGGCACCCCAGTGACCGGTACCCTGCAAAGTCGTTTTCAGATGGTATGGGACATACCGTACTTCAGCAGAGCGAATTTCCTCAAACGTTCCGGACTTTTCCGGATCATTGTCCTGGGCGATACCGCCTTCAAATTCCACAATGCCAATGTCGAGCAACATCGACTCGTCGGGCGGTGCATCCGCCACAATCAACTCGGTCTCTTCAGCCGTTATAACTTCATTGACCGCACACCCCGGCAATGCAAGGCAGATCGCAGTCAGCATCAATGATGTCTGTGTCATAGTTCTCAAATCGATGTCCTAAATGCCGGCGTACTTGCGGCTAGATACCGCTGTATTTTCGATATTCTTCCCAAAGCCGGTCGCGTAACGCCGGATCGTCTTCCGCCAGCGCAGCCTCACGCAACTGCCTGGCGATGATATCGTCGTCAACCAGTATTGGAATGTCGTCTGGCGTGCGCTCACTAATCTCCTGCTGACTCATACCGGCAGTCGGCGACTCTCGTGAGACGCCGGTATTCGCAACCGATACAGGATTTGCACTGCCACTGGCCTGTTCACCCAGGCTTATGCCGCCGCCGCTCGCGCCAGTTCCACCTTGACCGAATCCTTCAGTATTGCGTCCCGCAGAAGAGATTTCGCTTTGCTCCCCCTGCAGAATCTCGTCGAAACCACCGATGGACTTATCGAGTTCCTGTCCAAGCCGCTCAGCCCGCTCGTCAGCAGTTTCTTCGGGAAATTCACCAACGCTGCCGGCACCGCCTGTGCCCTGCACGCTGCCCTCGGCGCCGCCGCTGGATTCGCTGCTACTATCACTTTCAGAAGCAGACGCACCACCGCCAATGCACTCGCCGTCCTGCCCCATACCACCGACGCCGCCGGGTAGGGACCCGGTATCGCCGCATTCATCGTCAGAAGTACTGGCTTCCTCGTCCCATTCGCTCGTCTCTTCAGAATCTCCATCGCCGCTGCTGCCCGCGTCACCGGACATGTCACCGGACATGTCGCCGTCACCGCCCCCACCGCTAGAACTGGGCGGTGGTGGAACACCGGCTGATTCGTCACCCCCACCCGGGAAACTGCCGACCTCTCCGCCCGAGCCGCTGGAACCGTCGGAACTGCCCGATGGTCCGCCGTCTTGCGAACCGCCGTCTTGCGAACCACCGCCTTGGGAACCACCGCCCGGCATGGGTGGCGGAGGCATACCACCACCACCTGAGGAACCACCACTCGATCCGCTGCCTGACGGGGGCGGTCCCGGAGGAGCTGGCATACCGCCACCACTCGGCGGGCTGGGCGCGCCGCCACTTGATGACGATGATTGTTCTTTGCATGCGCCAGCAACAGCAGCGGCAAACACGATGAACAGGAGTGGTTTGATCCAACTGGGAATCGAAATGGTTGACTGACTTGCTTTCATCATCCTGAACCTCTTAGTCGCAAGGACTGCAAAGGGTTTGGAGCACTAAAGGCGCGGTTGAGTTCCATCGGAATCACCGCAGGGACCGACCCTGTCAGCAGTTACCTGCCATTAATGACGATAATACGTGGCCGGCGCGCGATCAACTCCCCAAATCGTATTCCTGCAAGAACCCCTCTCTTGTCGAGCTATATCCCTAACTATTTGATTTTATTAAATTGATATCGCTGATCGTGGCCGGACGGGCGGGTTTTCGAAACAGGATCAGGGACAAATCGTCTGGTTTGCTCGGCTGACCGGCCAATGCGCCGGCCATTCGCCGATTGGCAAGCGAGATCACGCGCTCAGCTGCAGCATCAAGCGGGCCCTTCCGAATCCTCTCTACGATCTCGTCAACGTGGACGTTATCCATGAGCCCGTCGCTCGCCAACAGGATCGTATCGCGGGGCCTGAGCTCAAGCTCAGCGCCCACATCAATGCGCATATCCCCCATGCCGAGAAAATTCGAAACAAGGTGCCGTTCGGCGTGATGCAGCGCTTCCCGTTCATCCAGAAAACCAGCCTCAACCGCAAACCCGGTCGGAGAATGCGCCGTTGTTTGCAGCTTTATCAGGCCCCGCTGGCCGACGACCATCGCCTCCGAATCACCGATATGATAGGCGCGGACCGTCAGTCCCTCAACTGTTACGACCGTGAGTGTCGTCGCCGAGCCATTGCCAAGGTCCTGCACCGCGACATTAGCCGCCTCGATGCCATTCAGAACTGCCGTCCGCAGCAACATCATCTCCGCGATCGCCGAATGCAACGACTCGATCAGTGTTCTCACGGCCGCCAGCGATGCCCGTTTGCCTGCAGGCAGGCCACCGGCTCCGTCAGCGACGATCAGGACAGTCGCCTGCGGACCGTACGGAAATACTGCGACCGTATCCTCGTTCTCTGTTTCTTTGTCGGGGGAAGGACATGTGTAGGCAACGAAAATACCGCCGCCGAGAGCGGCCACTCGCTGATCGGACTTGCGAGCACCATCCAGACATATGATGCCATCAGTCACGCCGCACAGGCTCCCTGCACCAGGCGCAGAAGTTCCAGAACTCCTTCGCGATACCCCATTGGCAAGCTTTGCATGAGTGTCTGCTACCTGTCAGCTTCCACGGCCGACGTACCTTTGTCCGGCACCATGGGCAATAACGCATGAACGGCATCAGCGGACCGCGACATCGCTGATTTCTGCAGCGTGCCTTGTAGCGCTTGTCGGGATAACGGCGGTTCGTTTCCTCGACGAATCCGGGCCCGTAGCACCACGAACAGTAATTCCAGTCGTTCTTGACGCCGCGCTCACATCGTGGACAGCTGGACGGCAACGATGATTCTGAACCTCGCGCCGGATTGTCGAAGCCGCACCACGGGCAAGCCTGCATGCTGTCGGACACAGGTCCCTCGCAATGGCGACAACCGTGAACAGTGTGAAGTGCCTGGCGGTATGTCCTCTGAAACTCGCGCCACTGAAGTTGTCGCCAGGAGGACCCGCCGCGACTGCCGTTCTTTGCCTTGGCACGCTTCTGCCGGCGAGCATGGCTTTGCAGGCGCTCAAATTCCGCCTGCATCTGCATCGCGTCGCGATATCGTCTCGCCGGGTCGATCTGCATGGCTTTTCTCAACATCTCGGCGAACTCCGGCCTCACTCTTTTGAGCAATCGTTCATGACCAACCGCCGGCCAGTCAAAAGGCCACTCTGGTAACTTGCCCGAGAACAATCGATACAAGACCAGCCCCATCGAAAACACATCTGACTGGAACTTCGGCCGACCCATTGCCTGTTCGGGCGCGATGTAGTCGATTGTCCCGGACCCGGACGCCTTGAGCGTGCGCAGGCTGAGTTTGGCAAAACCGAAGTCTGCGAGCTTGAGTTGATTGTCTGCAAACAGGATGAAGTTCTCGGGCTTTATGTCGCAATGAATGATCCTGTGTTCATGAGCATGTGCCAGAGCGGCAAGCGCCTGCCCGGCGAGGTCGAGCGCGCGCGCTGTCGAGATGCGCCGCTCGAGCCGGTCGGCGAGCGATTCCTGGCCCAACTCAACTGCAATCACAAAATAGTCGTCGATATAACTGGCATTAAGTACAGAAAGGATATTTGGATGTTTGAGCTTCGCAGCAACCTGTACTTCGCGGAGAAAATCTTCATCACCGGTATGGTTACCGGATTTCGGGATCTTGAGCGCCACGTGAGTCTTGTGAATCGTGTCAAAAGCACGATAAACATCGGCTAGCGGACCCGACGCGATGCGCCTCAGGATCCTGTACTTACCGACTATTTGTCGAGCTCTTAGCATAATCAGTTGCCGTTTCTCACATGGGTGACAGCGGCCGCCCAGCCAGCCATTAGTTGCCCTCGCCGATCACTCGACATCGCCGGTTCAAACAGCGCATCACGCTGCCAAAGCCCGGCCAGCCGATCGATCGATTCGATGACACCGCTTTGCAAGCCAGCAAGGTACGCAGCACCAAGCACGGTCGACTCGACGTTCACCGGCCGTTCTACCGCAATGCCAAGAATATCGGCGAGAAACTGCAGGAACCAGTTGTTCGCCACCATGCCGCCGTCAACACGGATGACAGATGGGGCAATTCCGTCATCCGCCATGGCATCGATCAGGTCACGCGTCTGAAATGCGATCGCCTGTAGTGTCGCGGTTACGATTTCATTGCGCCCACTACCGCGACTCAAACCCAGAATCGCACCGCGCGCATGCGGATCCCAATACGGAGCGCCAAGCCCGGCGAAAGCCGGTACGACATGAACATCATTAACGATGCCGGTCGACTTCGCAATGTCCTCAGACTGCGGTGCCGAATCGATAACGCCCAATTCGTCGCGTAACCACTGCAGCGCAGACCCCGCAACAAAAATACTGCCCTCGAGTCCGTAGGTCACTCTGCCATTGATACGACTCGCAACCGTTGTCAGCAACTTGTTCCTGGATGCCAACGCGTCACTGCCCGTGTTGGAAATGACAAAACAGCCCGTACCGTAAGTGCTCTTGGTCACGCCTTTTCCAACGCCGGCTTGGCCGAGCAACGCGGCCTGCTGATCGCCAGCAATGCCAAGCACCGGTACGGCGCCTCCGAGCGTCGCGTCATCAGTTTCGCCGAAGTTGGCGGCGCAATCTTGAACATCAGGCAATAATTCGCGTGGAATATCGAAGAGCTTCAGTAGGTCTTCATCCCAGGTTTGAGTGTGGATATTGAAGAGCAGCGTCCGGGACGCATTGCTTGCATCGGTCGCGTGAACGCGGCCGCCGGTAAGGCGCCACAAAAGAAAACAATCCACAGTGCCGAACGCGAGCTTCCCATCAAGTGCGCGAGCTCGAACACCCTGGACATTGTCAAGAATCCAGGCGACCTTCGACGCCGAGAAATACGCATCGAGCCGCAGTCCCGTTTTTTCGACAACCATCGGTTCAGCACCGTCCAATTTCAGTCGCTCGCACAATGATGCCGTGCGTCGATCCTGCCATACGATCGCATTGTGGACGCACTGTCCGGTCGCACGATCCCAGATCAGCGTTGTCTCGCGCTGATTGGTCACTCCGATCGCTGCAATATCCCTCGCAGATGTCGACTGTTCCTGGATCACCTGCCGCGTTACGTTCTGCACTGAATTCCAGATTGCTTCCGGATCGTGCTCAACCCAGCCGGGTCGCGGATAAACCTGCGGAAATTCCTGCTGCGCACTACCGACGACGGTAACGGATTCATCGTAAATTACCGCACGACTGCTGCTCGTACCCTGATCGATAGCGAGTAAGAAACGCTTGCTCATTTTTCGCCATCCCGGCGATCGCTGATACTAAAGATCGGAATGCGGACGTCCCTATGCTTCACTGAGCTCCGCGATGTTGCGAAATTGCTCCAGCGCCTCCGGATTGGCCAGCGCTTCGGTGTTATTGACAGTATCTCCATGCACGACGGAGCGTACTGCAAGTTCGACGATTTTGCCGCTTTTCGTACGCGGAATATCACTGACGGCAACGATCTTTGCCGGCACGTGGCGTGGCGTCGTGTTGCTGCGAATAAGCTTGCGAACGCGATCGCAGAGGTCGTCGTCAAGCACAACGCCGGGCCGCAGAACAACGAACAGTACAACGCGAACATCGTCTTCCCAGTTCTGCGCGATCGCGATGCTCTCGACTACTTCATCGAGCTTCTCGACCTGGCGATAAATTTCAGCCGTGCCGATGCGGACTCCGCCAGGGTTCAGCACCGCGTCCGAGCGACCATGCATGATAAAACCGCCGTTGCGCCGCAGCTCCGCGAAATCACCATGCCCCCAAATGCCTGGATATCGTTCGAAATAGGCGGCGTGATATCTCTTGTCGCCCTCATCGTTCCAAAAGCAGACCGGTGCGGACGGAAAAGGCTGCGTGCAAACGAGTTCGCCAGACTGCTCGATGACCGCATCGCCGGACTCATCGAATACCTGCACCGCCATGCCCAGGCCCCGGCACTGTATTTCACCGCGGCGAACCGGCAGGATCGGATTGCCCAGGACAAAACAGCTCAGGATGTCCGTACCTCCTGCGATCGATGCGAGCTGCAGGTTCTCGCCGATAGCGTCATACACGAATTCGAAACTCTCGGGTGCAAGAGGTGACCCCGTCGACAAGACAGCCCGGAGGTTTGGCAGTTGAAAGTCATCCTTCGGGCGTACGCCTGCTTTCTCCAGTGCGGAAATATATTTAGCACTTGTACCGAACACGGTTATGCCTTCGCGTTCGGCTAATTTCCACAGCACGTGCCCATCGTCGAAAAACGGTGAGCCATCATAAAGAATCAGAGTGGCGCCGGACGCAAGACCGTTAACCAACCAGTTCCACATCATCCAGCCGCAGGTCGTGAAATAGAACAGGCGATCGGTTGCTGAGATGTTCGTGTGCAGCACATGCTCTTTCAGAAGTTGCAGCAGCGAACCGCCGTGGCCATGTACGATACATTTGGGCGCGCCGGTCGTGCCAGACGAGTACATGATGAACAGCGGATGATCGAACTCGACCGGCTCAAATGTCAGTTCCACTTCATCGATCTGAAATTCATGCCATGCGACAGCGTTGCCGGTCGGCATCTCGCCATCAGCATCGCTGAGAAATGGAGCGATAACGGCGACTTCAATGCCCGGGATTTCATCGACGATTCCCGTGATGACGGGCAGTGAATCAATACGCTTGCCGTTGTAGAGGTAACCGTTGCATGCAAAGAGTACCTTCGGCTCGATCTGACCAAAGCGATCGACTACACCATTAACGCCGAAGTCGGGCGAACATGACGACCAGATTGCACCGATGCTCGATGTCGCAAGCATTGCGATGATCGCCTCCGGACAATTAGGCAGAAACCCGGCAACTCGATCACCTTTCTCTACTCCGGCGTCTCGCAGACCGGCCGCAATCCTCGCGACCGACTGTCGTAGCTGATCGAAACTCAGCTCCTGACGATTGCCGTCCTCGCCACAGAAAATGATGGCCGCACGATCGCCGCCGTGGCGCAACTGGTGTGCGGCGAAGTTAAGTTTGCTGCCGGCGAACCATCCCGCGTCCATGATGTTGTCGGGTCGCGAAAGACTCCTGTCGGCCGGGACGTCAAATTGAACATCGCAAAACTCGCAGAGGGCCTCCCAGAATGTCGCCGAATCATCAACTGACCACTGATACAGATCCTCGTAACGGCCGTATCCCTGTTCACGCATGAAACAATACATGGCAGTCGCCCGCCTGTATTCGTCACCTGGACTCCAGAGAATTGGATTCTCGGACATCTTTCAGACCGTTTGCTACTTATGCCACGCCAGTATCCACATTGTGCTAACCATTAGCCAGTTGCTTCGATCGTGCAGCCGCAATGATGCTCCTCGCCTTTTCGTCC
>Ga0255054_10000947_pt1 | contig 16873 bp, 16 predicted proteins | sample JV7_2_23_MG_FD_188634 | JGI IMG/M metagenome (GOLD analysis project Ga0255054, IMG submission 188634) | Seawater microbial communities from Jervis Inlet, British Columbia, Canada - JV7_2_23 | ecosystem: Environmental > Aquatic > Marine > Inlet | place: Canada: British Columbia | collected...
GTAGAGGATTGGGAAATTTGTGATCAACTTTGCCACGCATTATTGGGCCAGGCTTTGGCCGAGGACCCGAACTACATGGATCAACTGGAGATATGGGTCGATGACGATAACTTCTGGGTCCGGCGAGCCGCGTTGGTCTCGACCGTGATTCTCCGCAGGGCAAAGTACTCAGAGGTCGTAGCAAAGGGGCTGGATCAGCGAACGCTGAGAATGTGCGCCGTTCTGCTGGAGGACGGTGAGAAATACATCCGTAAAGCGGTCGATTGGACGGTGCGCGAGGTAATTAAACGCCACTACGCACTCGCCTTTACATGGATGTTGGCTCAGGCACGTCGTGGGCTTGGAACTATAGGACGCTCAACGCTGAAACTCTCCGCAAAGAAGCTCAATATGACCGACCAGCAGCATCTACTCGCTGCTCTCGAATAAATCCCAGAATCAGAACGCGCCGATTTTCCAATCAGCGCGACCTGGTTGGGATAGTAACCTATTGCCATAATTTTAGATGGCGCGAGGCTGCTCGACACACCACGTTGAATTCCCAAAACACAAACGTAGGATTTAAGTCCTCTGACCCGTTGGAGGGATGGTCATGGGTTTGGATGAGTGTTAGATTTAAGGGAGAAATTTAATGTTTTCTTGAGGAGGTTGATATGTTAGTACTGGCCCGATTAAATAGAACTGCAATATTCCTTCTGCTTGTCCTGAGCATTGCCCTGCTGCCTGCATGCAGCATTATGGAATCATCTCAGCCGGATGACCCGAAAACGGAAGTTGTGGTCGAAAAGCCGACGGTGATGTCACCATTGCTCACGGCGGTGCCTGATGTTTCTGAAGAGGAGATTCAAGAGTCGCCTCCAGAAGCGAAAGAGGTAGAAATCCAGCCCACACCAACTGTCGAACCTGAACCAGAAAAGCCGGTAAACCCAATGACGGGTTTAGCTGTGGATGATCCGGGGGTTCTCCAACATCGCCCCCTACTCGTTTCGATCTCAAATTTCCCGCCAACGGCGAGGCCTCAAGCAGGACTGTCTTTCGCAGCGCATGTGTACTCGACGTTCATCGGGTTCGGAATGAACCGCTATGTTGCAGTTTTTTATGGGGACTATGCTGAGCACCTCCAGGAGATTCTTAAAAATCGGCTTGCGGAGGGCAATGACGATGATTTTGCGATCGGTCCTGTCCGCTCCGGGCGGGTGGCCTTTGAGGACATTAAGAACCAATACCCGCACGCGCTCTTAATCACCGCCGGGGCATCTCCAGAAGTGCTTTCACAGCTATCTAATCAGGTTTCGGTATTTGGGTCGAACGATGAGAGTGTAAACAACACGGGAGTAGGTGCAAATGCGCTCGGTCAGCTTGCGAGCGACTATCCCGTTGATCCTCTGAAGTATAAATCGCTGGTTTTTGACGCGACCCCGCCCGAGGGTGGGGAGTCGGCCGAGTTCGTTCGCATCATTTATAACTACCTCAACCAGAATGGATGGGAATACGACCCGGGGAGTCGCACATACCTGCGATCGCAAGATCAGGCCGATGGCAGCGGAGAGCTCTACCCGATGACCGATAGAATGACCGGGGAGCAGCTGGGATTTGAGAATGTGGTTGTGATGTGGGCGAAGCATTCGTATCTCTCCCCGACAGTGCTCGAAATCAACCTTTCCTATGTATGGGATCACTTCGGTCTGCTCTACCGCGATGGTAGGGTCTACGAGATAAAGTGGTCCACACGCCATGGCGAGTTGATGATCTATGACGAAGAGGGAGCGCCGGTGCCTTTGATGCCGGGTAAAACCTGGTTTGAAGTCGTCAGCTTCCAATCCACATGGGATCGGGCCAAGAGCATCGTGCGCTTCCACGAACCCCCATCCGATTTCTAGTTCGGCGTCTCTTCGCCAATAGCAGTTCGCCAGCAATTGCTGGATCGCATCTTGAATATTGAAAGCATGGCCAGTATAGATCGGCCATGCTTTCTCGATTTATGTAAATTGCTTGGTATTTCCCCAAGAATCACTATGCCTCAGCAGTCTACTGAATGTTCCTGTGCCTGAGGGGCAATATTTATGGGCTACAATGTGTATATTCCGGAGAAGAATCGTCTTTTGAGCTAAGTTAGATCTCACAAACGACTTCGGCCGCCGAGCACAGGAGTTGTCCAAATGGAATTACTCACAGTGAAGATTGAAAAACCAGCTGATGTAAATGTCATTTTCGGCCAGGCGCACTTCATAAAGACAGTGGAAGATATTCATGAGGCGCTTGTAGGCGCAGTACCGGGGATCGAATTTGGGCTGGCGTTCTGTGAAGCCTCAGGCCCTGCGCTGGTACGGACGAGCGGCACATCGAAAGAGATGATCGCACTGGCGGAGTCCAACGCGCTGATGATCGCCGCCGGGCATACATTTCTCATCTTTCTGGCTAATGCATTTCCTATCAACGTTCTCAACGCCGTGAAAATAGTTCCGGAAGTTTGTCGAGTGTTCTGTGCGACTGCGAATCCGGTTGTGGTGGTATTAGCAGAGATAGATCAGGGCCGGGGCGTACTTGGCGTGATCGATGGCGAGGCTCCGAAGGGAGTTGAAAGCGAAAATGATGCCACTGAGCGGATCGAACTTCTGCGCAAATTCGGATATAAGCTGGGATGAGGTCGGGATTGCAGGGTAAGGAGTAGAATGGCATGACACTGCATAATACGATTACAGATGTGCCGGGGATTCGCGTAGGGCACGCGCAGGATGCAGAAGCGATCACTGGGTGTACTGTCGTGCTCTGCCCTGAGGGCGCGGTCGGTGGTGTGGATCAACGCGGGGGTGCGCCCGGGACACGGGAGACAGATCTTCTGCACCCTATGCACTTGGTGAATAAAGCGCACGGCGTATTGCTCGCGGGTGGATCAGCATTCGGTCTTGACGCGGCAGCAGGCGTCATGCGTTTCCTCGAGGAGAAGGGAGTGGGCTTCGATGCGCGAGTTGCCAGGGTTCCCATCGTGCCGGCGGCGATACTCTTTGACTTAGATATTGGCCGGTCGGATGTGCGGCCGGACGCGGCGATGGGCTACCTGGCGTGCCAGAAAGCCTCAAAGGATCCGCCGGAGGAAGGGAACGCCGGCGCCGGGATGGGCGCGACGGTGGGGAAAATCCTTGGCACAGCGGGCGCGATGAAGTCAGGAACAGGGAGTGCGAGCAGAGATCTGGGCGGTGGTGCGGTTGTAGGCGCGCTGATAATCGTCAACGCCTTCGGGGATGTGGTCGACCCTGGGAGCGGCGATATCCTGGCTGGAACACGTCCGGCCAAGCTGGGTCCTATGCGGTTTGGGGGTGATGGCCGATTCGCAGACACCATGGAAGTGATGAAAGGAATGGCTGGTAAACTGGTGCTGCGGTTTGCCTCGCGGGGCAATACAGTGATTGGTGTCGTGGCAACGAACGCACAGCTCACGAAAGATGAAGTTAACAAGGTCGCACAAATGGCGCATGACGGCATCGCCCGTGCGATTCGCCCGGCACACACAATGATGGATGGCGACACCCTGTTTGCGTTATCAACCGGGGGGAAAAGCGTCGATGTGAATATCGTCGGCGCCTATGCGGCGGAAGTTGTCGCAGAGGCGATCGTGCGCGCGGTGCGGGCGGCAGAGTCGCTGGGCGGATTGCCCGCAGCGCGCGATGTAATACCAGAAGATTGACATGCATAACCCCTGATGGTATCGTTTTGCGCCCTGGTGGAGGCGGCTGATGTTTCGAAAATCTACAGAGAAACCAATCGTTGGCGGGCATGTTCCTGAGCGCGTGGATTCAATTTTGGGTCCGGGGATTAGCTGGCAGGGGCAGCTCAGCGGAGCAGGGGGAGTCCGCATCGATGGCGCGTTCGACGGCGAGATCACGGTGCGCGGGATTGTTGTCATCGGCGAGCAGGGTCGGGTCACTTGTGAACAGATCCGCGCCAACACCGTTGTCATCTCGGGTTCTCTAAAAGGAAACATCACCGCGCATCGTGTGGAGATAACCAACGCAGGTCGGGTATGGGGTGATGTTGTCACGATCTCTTTCTCAACGGAGGAAGGTGCGTTTTTACGGGGCAAAATCAGGATGGAGGAAGAGCTCGACCTGGGGTTCGCTCCTGAGCTGCCCGCAGGTGAGGCATTTGAAGAAGAGGCTGCACAGCAGGAAGGTGCAGAAGAGGAATAATCACGATCGGGTACTGGGATTGGCCGGGGCTGTCCAGGATTTCTTGGGCAGCCCTTTATAGTACAAATCTTTTAGGAACGTGAAACACATGATCGATGCTTTATAGACTCGCCTGGAGAACGGACGCTAATCAATTCGAAACGATTGTCTCTGTAGGATGTGTTTATTACGGAGAGGCGGATTGCTGGTACGTGAACAGCCATGAGCCAGCGAATGGCTCGCTGTCGCCGTCCGCACAGGACTCTGCTGTAATGCCGGTTTCCAGCCCAACGCCCTGACTTAACTGCAGGGAATAGGTAACGCCTTCTTGCATTGTGAAGTCCGCAAAACCAGGTCCGAGTTCGGGTTTCAAACCGGTGAAGAAGATATCCTGGCCGGCGTCCCAGACAACAAGCGCTTTAACTCCGGGCACTCCAAAGCCAGCGGCATCGAGGACCAGGATCTGGATTTGGGTTTCTTGCAGTGCGGGATCGCAGATCGCTTCCTTGGTGCTGAGTGAAAACGGTGCGCTCGCAGTCGCGGTGGGGGAGGGTGTGGGGCTCGGGCTGGAAGTAGGTGTAAAAGTCGGGCTCGGAGGGGCTGGCGTCGTAGTGGCCGCTCCGCGGGGCGTCGGCGATGCAATCAATGGCAAAGGGCGCTCGCCCAGAATGGCTGCAAGCTGAGCGAGGGCGCGTGCTTCGGCGTCGGGTCGTTTGTCGGCTAAACTGTTTTGAGCTAGCCGGCCGAGTGTGCTGGCCAGATCGGCGATTTGGACCCAGGCGAGGCGTGCCCGAGCACGATCTGCATCTCCAGTTGCGGCATAGGCGGAGGCGATCAGGGTTAAATAATCGGATTTAAAGTCTTCGCGGAGCGAGTCCGGGGAAGAATCGATGTACTCAACGGGATTGATCGCCCAGCTGTAATATAACCCTCCGGCGACACCGAGGATCAAACCGACTAATATTGCAAGATTACCTAATCGATTCATTGTAGGCCAATCTCGGGCTCAGGCGGGATTGACCGCAAGTCTACGGCGAGCTGGTTTAGCGTCTGAAGATCGATGTGATTGATGTCGTTTTCCACTCCATAGTCGATAGCCTCGATGGTGTAGTTCAAGGGAGGGTGAGATCCCAGCGAGGCGAGTCTATACCTTGCCAACTCCAGATCGCGATCGACGAGGTAGGCCTCGGCGACCATGAGGACATAATCCGACCGGAAATCGTCGCGCAATGCCTCTGGAGCGGTGTCGATATACTCCACAGGGCGAATCACCCAGCCGAAAAGGAGGCCGAGGAGCAAGCCGAAGAAGATCCCAATGAGCAAGCGTGATGTAGTTCCCATACGATGAATGCCCTCTAGCGAGCATTGTGCCATAGAGGCTGAAGGGTTGCAACAAAGGAGACAGCCCCGACAGGTATTCCGAGATCCGGGGCTGCTTATGCTATAATCGCTGATGCCGAAGGTGGGAGTCGAACCCACACTCCCGAAGGAACGCGAGTTTGAGTCGCGCGCGTCTGCCAGTTCCGCCACTCCGGCGCACGGACAGTATAGTCAAGTGTAAGATGATGGTCAAGATGGCCTCCCGGCAGCAGAACCCGGGGGCTTACTTTTATACATTATGCGCTTAGGAATCATTGGGCTCGAAGCCTCCGGAAAAACCACAGTATTCAATGCCCTGACAGGAGCACAATTAGAGACGGGCACCATGGCTGGTCGTGGACGGATGGATGTTCATGAGGCCTCGGTAGACGTCCCTGACGCGCGGCTTGAAGCGGTGAGCGAAATCTTCAAGCCGAAGAAAACGACCCACGTAAAAGTGACTTTCGCCGACATTGGCGGGATGAATGTTGGTGCTGGTCGCGATGGACTTCCCGGCCCACTCGTCAACCAAATAGAACAAATGGACGGCTTGCTGTTTGTCGTCCGGGCTTTTCAAGATCCGAGTATCCCCTCTGCGCTGGGAGATGTCGATCCTGCTCGAGATGCCGCCGTTCTCGATGGCGAATTGCTCTTGAGTGACATGATCACGGTGGAACGACGTTTGGATAAACTGCAGGAAGAACGGCAAAAAGGAGGGCGCGATCGGGCGCAAGTCGAGAGGGAACAAGCCATCTTCCACCGAGCGATGGAGCATCTGAATCAGGAGCAGCCACTTCGGTCCATGGACATCACCCCTGAGGATCGAGGTAGGTTGACAGGGTTTGGATTACTCACTCTTATCCCGATATTAATTGTGGTTAACTTGGGTGAAGACCAATCGCTCTCAGATTTGGGTGAGATCATGGCGGGAGGATCGGTACTCGGACTGCAAGGGAAGTTAGAGATGGAGATCGCTCAACTGCCGGCAGATCAAGCGGCTGATTTCCTGGTTGAATATGGAATCGACGTTCCTGGTCGGGAGCGCGTAATCCGCTCCGCGTATGAAACGCTGGGGCTGCACTCCTTCTTTACCGGAAATGAAGATGAGGTTCGAGCGTGGATGTTGCCGCGTGGGGGTACCTGCCTCGATGCCGCTGAGACGGTCCATTCCGATATGGCGCGTGGTTTTATCCGCGCCGAGGTCATTCAATGGGATGAATTGGCGGATCTTGACGGTATTGCGGAGGCGCGGGCGCAAGGCAAATTGCGCCTCGAAGGGAAGAATTCAGTCGTCTCCGATGGGGATGTCATCTATATACGCTTTAACGTTTGAGTTTGAGGGCAATGAGATGTCCAATTAGACACAATATAATTCTGCGATCTCTCGATAAAATCAGGAGTAAAACATGATAGCCGGGAACTACGAACAAAAAGGTTGGAGCCTTGATGAGCTATTCCCTGGTCTCGGAACCACCGAGATCGAGCAGGCGATTGAGAAACTCGATGCTTCAGTTGTTGATTTTGAGAAGCATCGAGAACAGCTCGCAGCGGATATAGCAGAGGAAGTATTCGTTGCTATTCTTCAGAATTACGAGGGGATCACCCGCCAGATGTCCAGGGTGGGCGCCTTCGCTTCCCTGAGTCTTTCAGAAGATACACAGGATCAGAAAGTTCAGGCCTTCATGGCGCAAATGCTGCAACTTGGCGCTCAAATCGAAAACCGCATCATGTTCTTCAATCTGTGGTGGAAGAATTTGGATGACAAAGAGGCTGCCCGATTGCTAGAGGCTTCGGGTGACTATCGCTATTGGCTGGAGGCCCTCCGTTTGCAGAAACCGTACACGCTCTCCGAGCCTGAGGAGAAGATCATTAACCTTAAAGATGTTAATGGCGCTCGCGCCCTGGTGACCCTGTACAGTACGATCACCAATCGCTATAGTTTTCGACTTGAAGTGGATGGCGAGGAGTCGGAACTCTCCCGCGAGGAACTCCAGGCGTACTATCGCGATCCAGATCCAACGCTGCGGGAAGCCGCTTACAAGGAACTCTACCGCGTGTATGAAGCGGACGGACCCATCCTGGGGCAAATCTATCAATCCATTCTGCGCGATTGGCGCAGCGAGGGCGTGGACCTGCGTGGGTATGCTGCGCCGATTGCTTTACGCAACCTGGCCAACCATATTCCCGATGATGTTGTCGAAACACTTCTAGATGTCTGTCGAAAGAACGCGCCGCTGTTTCATCGCTTCTTCCAATTGAAGGCACGTTGGCTGGGCGTGGATCCCATCCGCCGCTACGATATTTATGCCCCCGTGACGAAATCCGAGAAAACCTACCCATATGCTGATGCAGTGGCGATGGTGTTGGAAAGCTTCCAGCAGTTTGACCCGCGCATGGCCGAACTGGTGCAACGGGTCTTCGACCAGGACCACATCGATAGCGAGGTTCGCAAAGGCAAGCGCTCCGGGGCTTTCTGCGCGACGGTCACGCCCGATCTAACGCCCTGGGTGCTCCAGTCGTACAATGGAACGCCGCGCAATGTAGCTACGATGGCGCACGAACTTGGCCATGCGGTCCACTCTATGCTGGCCGCGCACCACACCGCGCTGACGCATCATTCTTCGCTGCCGCTTGCAGAGACAGCCTCCACTTTCGCCGAGATGCTGCTCGTTGATCATTTGTTGGAGATTGAAGAAGATCCTGATGTGCGGCGAGATATCCTCTTCGTGCAGATGGACGATGCCTATGCCACGATCATGCGTCAAGCATACTTTGCAATGTTCGAGCGCCAGGCGCATCAGCGGGTGCATGAGGGCGCCGCGGTGGATGATCTCTCTGGTATCTACTTCGAGAATCTGAAGGACCAGTTTGGGGATTCGCTAGACTTGAGCGAGGACTTCCGTTTTGAGTGGTTGGCGATCCCACATTTCCTAAATGTGCCCTTCTATGTTTACGCGTATTCCTTCGGCCAGCTTCTAGTGCTTTCCCTTTACAAGCAGTACAAAGAGGAGGGCGAGAGCTTCATTCCCCGTTACCTCGACATTTTAACGGCGGGAGGATCAGCCTCCCCGGATGAGATCCTCACGAAGGCGGGGATCGACATGCGCAAGGAATCTTTCTGGCAAGGCGGTTTCGATGTGGTGAAACGATCCCTGGAGCAGTTGGAGGCGATCGAAATCGGAAAGTAAATCACTGTAGGTCATGATGCTGTTGGGGCGATCCGCCGGGTCGCCCCGTTTCGCGTTTAGCGGAAGATTATGAAAGGTAAAAGTCCGTTATTCTCTTCACGTCTCGCCTCCTTATCATTCCTGATTATGCCTTATAGCGAATCCGCACCTACATGCAAAACAATCCACAGAAATAGGAAAATGACGAATATTTCCTCTGAATCAGTGGATTCGTCCACATGGTAGAGACGTTGCATGCAACGTCTCTACCATCGCCAGCAAGGCCCTCAATTTCTCATCAAAAAGGATCCTTGGGTGTGATTGTTCGATCTTTCAAATCAGCCATTACACGTTGGGCACGGATGAACGGCTATCCCAATTTCGCCTGGCAACCTCGTTTCTATGACCACACCATCAGGAATGAGGGTGTCAGGGTAAAACTCTCTATTTAGGGTCCATGCGCCGTGCCATGTGTTCCTAATAGGAAACAGGTTGACAAAGGAAACAAGTTTTGATATATTAACCACAATAGCGTTCTGAAAGGATAGAAGATGGAGAAAAAACTCGATTTTGAAGGATTGACTCGACAGACCCGCCGGCTTGATTTTGAAGATGGGCTCACAGACCTGCAGGTCGGCGTTGTATTCCTGGTCATGAGTTTGGCAGCAGCATTTATCTTCTCCACTGCCGGACTCACCTGGTTCACCAAGGCTCTAATCCTCCAACCCGACATCACCAAAGTAGCACTTGTTGGCATCTTTGGCTGCTTCATACTCGTGGCTTTCGGAAGCCGCAGGCTGATCGCGCGAGTGAGGAGGGAATACTTCTGGAAAGATCGCGGTGAAATCGTGCCGCTACCCGTAGGGGTGGATAGATGGGTAAGCGTGCTCAGCGTCGCCGTTTTTCTGATCCTCATGCTATTAGGCCTCTGGGTATTGTTGCAAGGCGGCAGCGATGATGAAGCAATAATGCGATTACTCGTCGCCGCTTCTGGTGTGGGAACAGGGATTATATACCTGGGAATGGGTCGCTCTCTCCGTCTGAATCGATATCTCCTCGTGGGCATTATTGGTGGATTGCTCTCTGGCGTCCTCTTCTTCATCCCTCTGACGTTTTCGGAGAGCTGGCTTGGATTAGGTGCGATATGGACAACAGTTTTGCTGATATCCGGTCTATATGCACTGCGGAGAACCCGACTCTCCATGTTTGAGGTCAACCATGGCTGATTTCACGCTGCCGTCAAAGTTCGATCGCATGATCCACCAACCGGTCCGCCTGGCGATAATCGCAGTCCTGGCCGGGTGCGAGAGCGCAGACTTCACATATCTGCTCAACGCAACCGAAATCAATAAGGGGACACTGTCTAAGAGCCTCTCGGCGCTGGAAGAGGTGGAATACGTCGAAATCACCAAAGGGTATAAGGGGAAAATCCCCAATACTAGCGTGAAGCTTACGGTGAAGGGGAAGCGGGCTTTCACAAAATATCGCCGCCAGTATCGCCGCTTCATCGACTCCGTTGGTGATAAGTAGTGATTTCGGCCCATGCTGAAGCCATCGTGAACAGCCAGGGTGGCCGGATATTGGTGTAAAGAGTACCCAGGTTGTATACTCCAAACTGTTTTGGGATCGGTAAGTTTTACACAGGGGTCATAGAGGAAGCATTAAGGGCGTCCGCAAAATGGGACGCCCTTGTCTGGCGGAGAGGGTGGGATTCGAACCCACGGTGGCCCAAAGGACCACAACGGTTTTCGAGACCGCCCCGTTCAACCACTCCGGCACCTCTCCACGGGGTATCGACATTATAGCGCGCGGGGCGTCAGATATCCACACGTTCTCCCAAAGCAGGGTAGTGAACATTATCCAAGCCGGCCTGCTCGAGTTTTTCCAAGAGCGCTTGCGCGGATTCTTCTTCCCCATGGACCAGGAATACGCCCTTAAGCGTGTCCTTCGAGGCAAGGGCATATGCGATTAAATGAGGTTGGTCGGCATGGGCCGAGAGTCCGTTGATAGAAGCAACCTCTGCCTTCACCTTGTGTTCTTCGCCAAAGATCTTAATCCGTTTCTTACCCTCTGAAAGCCGTCGACCGAGCGTGTGCGGAGCCATCCAGGAGGTGATCAAAACTGTGTTGCGGTCATCCTCAATGTTATTGCGCAGGTGATGCAGGATGCGACCGGTCTCTGCCATACCCGAAGCTGAGATGATGATCACCGGATCGCCGATCAGATTGATGGCCTTGCTCTCATCGACAGATCGCGTGTAGGTTAATAGGTCGAATCCGAGCGCCGAACCATGGGGATCAGCGAGCATGAAATTCGTCGCTTCTTCATCGAAACACTCTGGGTGATCCCGAAAAATATCCGTGACATTTACGGCCAGGGGGCTGTCGACGAAAACCTTAATGCGAGGGATCTCATGGCGATCGATCATCTGGTGCAGATAATAGACAAGTGTCTGCGTGCGGCCGACGGCAAAGGAGGGGATGATGACTTTTCCGCCCCGCTCGATCGTGCGACTCAGGACAGCTTGAAGTTCATCGTATGCCTGCGAAGAGCTGTCGTGCGAACGATCACCGTAGGTCGATTCCATGATGAGGTAGTCGACATCTTTAGGCAGAACAGGATCACGCACGATCGGCAGGTCAGCGCGGCCGATATCACCGGAGAACATCAGGCGCAGCTTGCGGCCTTTCTCTTCGAGATCCAGGATCACTCCCGCCGAACCGAGGATGTGTCCAGCTTCAACTAGCCTGGCGATCGCACCGGGAACAACTTCAAATGGTGCGTCGTAGTGGCGCTGAACGAGCTGTTCCGCAGCGGTGGCGGCATCAGCGATCGTATAAAGTGGTTCGATCGGCGCTTCGCCGCGCTTGGCGCGCCGTTTATTCACAAATTTGGCATCCGACTCTTGTATATGCCCAGAATCGCGCAGCATCACACCGGCGAGATGTGCTGTAGCGGCCGTCGCGTTGATGGAGCCAGGGTAGCCCTGCTTAACCAGATTGGGCAAGTTGCCCGAATGGTCAATATGTGCGTGGGAGAGAATTGTTGCGTCGAGCGCGGTTACATCGAAGGGAAAGTTTAAATTTCGTGAATAGGTGTCTTTGCGGCGACCTTGAAAGAGACCGCAGTCCAGCAAAAGTTGATGCTCGTTCAGGTTTAATAGATGACGGGAGCCCGTGACCGTTTGGGCTGCGCCGTGGAAAGTGATATTCATGAGAGACCTCTTGGTTATGACTGATGAATTATTCTAAGGATTTCCTCCCCATACCTCTGGAAGCGGGAATCCAATGGATCCATGATCTCCTTCAAGTCCGCCAGGTCACGTGGAGTGCGGGTGGCAATTTCGATGAGCAGATCTCGAGGCAGGATGAGGTCTGATTCGAGCCCTCTCTTTTTTGCTGCATTTTTGCGCCATTCCCTTAATGCTTCGTAGCGGGCATGGACAGCTTCATCTAGCCTGCGGTTGCGCGGTTTCTGAGGTAACGGCGCTTTTAAGCCCTGCTCAACGGTAGCGAGGAATTCAGCGCCATAGCGCCGAATGGCATTACTCGATAATCCGGGCAACCCATTAAGTTCCTCGGTGGTTCGGGGTCGGCTCTTGGCGATTGCAAGAAGACTCTGGTCGCCCAGGATTTTAAATGGCGGGCGATCCTGTCGTCGGGCGTGACGGTCGCGCATCAGGTAGAGCTCTCGAAGGATAGCTGCATTGCGTTGGGAAAGTTCACGAGAGTGAGCAATTCGCCAGAAACCATCGAGGTTGAAACCGTTCTCCCGGCGGGGTGGATCGGTCATTCGCTCGCATAGTTCCAGGGCTTCTTCTATGCTGCCATTTTTGCTCAACAATTTATGGAAGTGGTCTCGAAGCTTGATCAGGAAATGTGTGTCAAGGCGAGCGTAATCGAGCATCTCTGACGATAAAGGTCGCTTGCCCCAATTGGCTCGTTGGAAACGTTTATCGACATTGATGGAGCAGACTTGCTCCAGAAGGTCGCTCAGCCCGTTGCGTTTCCAGGCCAGTGTCCGGCTGGCGACGCGGGTGTCGAAGAGGTTGCAGATCTGAAAGTTGAAGTCACGCGCAAGGCACATAACATCGTACTCGGCACCGTGGAGCACTTTCTCAATATTTGTGTTTGAGAACAGGGGTGCAAGCGAGCTTAGATCGCGAACCGCGAGGGGATCGACAAGGTAATCAAACCCGGGGATGGAAAATTGGATCAGACAAACTTGTTCTTGATAGGCATAGAGGCTGTTGGATTCAGTGTCCACGGCGAGAAGGGGTTCGCCCGTGAGCCTGTCGGACATCTCTCTCAGGCTCTCCCTGTTCTCGATGAGTAGTGGGGCGGGGAGAAGAGGTGGATTCATGAGGGTATTATACCGGCTCTGGAGGATATCAATCGGGAATCGGGGATGATGAGCGGCGGAAGGATTCCCGGTGGCTACCTGGCATCGTATGGGTGAATGTCCGCTCAGCGTCGAAGGAGTGAAGATATGACGGCGAACATCCTTTCCCTCAACCAGCAGCGATGCCCACCACAATCGGTCTGGATAGAAGCAACCTGGTTTGATAAACGGCCCAATTAACCCGACTCAATGAAATCGGGGATTCGGTTGTCGGAAGCCTGATAGTGTATTATCGTATGCACCGAGGAAAATATGAAGAGAATCTTGAATGTGCCAATTATCCTGCTCCTTTTGTTGATGTTCTCACCTTCGAAAGGAATTGCACAGTCCGAGGCGCGGCTGGAAAGTTTGGAAATTGCGCTATGGCCCGAGTACGATCAGCCGGGTGTGCTCGTATTGTATAAGGCGCGCGTATCTCCAGAAACTGATTCTCAGGCGATCCTTCGGCTGCCCCTACCGGATATGGTCGGCACTCCTCACGCCGTCGCGGCGTGGTACCCCGAGGGACAATTGGATGACAACGTAGAGTGGAATATGGTCCAGGAGGGGACACAGGCATTCCTGGATGTTGAAACTCCCACGACCGGCGTCTGGGTCGAGTTCTACACCGCCCTGGATGTTCAGGACGCGTACCGAAGCTTTGACTTTTTGGTACCCGGCGGGATTGAGATTGCTAACCTGATGGTGGAGGTCATGCACCCGGTCGGTGCGAGTGATGTGACGATAAAGCCTGAAGGGAGAGTGGAAGAGGGCAGCGATGGTCTCATGACCACCTATATCGATCTGGGGGCGCGATCCAAGAGCGATGAACAAGTCATCACCCTCAGTTATATTAAACCTTCATCGTCCATGTTTTCGGCGCCGCTGCAGCTTGGGAGCGCCTCTCCCTTGGAGCGTCTCGAGGTAGCGCTGTGGCCAGAGAATGATCAGCCAAGTGTGCTGGTGATCCTGCGCGGTGAGTTATCCTCTACTCTGGAGCTGCCTGCTCATGTGGAGATTCCTGTACCAACGATATATGGCGAACCATCAGCTGTGGCGATCCAAGGGCAAGAGGGCCAATTGTACGCGGCGGATTATCAACGTCGGGTGCAAGGACAATGGGCGACGATCATTATCGAGGCGGAAAGTGCTGGGATCTGGATCGAATTTTATGCTGATCTAACGTACGAGGGTGACAAGCGCAGCTTTACGTTCTTCTGGCCAGGCGGAGTGGACATTGGCGAATTTCAATACGAGATCCAACAGCCCTGGGGTGCAGCCAACATTCAAGTGACTCTCCCCGGTGTATCCGGGGTTAACACAGATGGGTTGGTATATCACCGCGCAAATTATGGTCCGCTGTCTGCTGCCTCGCAAGCGCTTATCACCTTCGCCTATGAGAAGCAGGACTCGGAACTCACGATAAACGCTCAACCCAAGATCGATCGACCGGACGGTGTTCGCGGTGAAACACCGGATCTCTCACGGATGCTGCCCTATATTCTGGGCGGCGTCGGTTTCGTTTTGATCGCAATTGGTGTGGTCATGTATATACGTTTCAAACGGCAGGATTCCGCAGCTCCACCACCGCAAAAACGTAAGCGCCGTCGAAAGACAACCGGAAAATTCCGGGAAGAGGTTGATGCCTCGCCGGTTTATTGTCATCTCTGTGGAGCGCAGGCTGGCGCGTCGGATCATTATTGCCGCCGTTGCGGCGCGCAACTCCGGCATTAATGAGAATCTTCAAGGTCTACAACACCTAGGAATCTCGGTGTTCATAAGGAACCATTCAAGGCGGAATGGTTCCTTCTCAACTTTTCGCAATCGCCCTGCAATGTTAAACTGTATGCGATCTTATCCGCGGAGGCAGTTCGTCTCATGGATATCCCCACCATTGCGATAATCTTCTTCTTTTATGGATTGGCTTTTTTTAGCATGGGGATGGCTATCACGCTGGAGGTCGGGCGAGGGACGGACGAGCGCTTACGCAGAGCTTTGCGGCCCTTGGCAGTATTTGGGCTGCTTCACGGCTCTCATGAGTGGTTGGAGATGTTCCAAATACTACGGCTGGTTCCAGGCTACTCCGTAGCTCCACTCGCCTGGGAAAGTGTCCGTCTAGCACTGCTTGCCCTTTCATTTCTCTCACTGGCGGCCTTCGGCGCTTCCCTTCTCTCACCTTCTGAAAGAACCCATCGCATGGGACTGCTCGTCCCGCTCGGCCTCGCTACCATATGGGGTTTCGGGATCCTGATGTTACGGGGGAGGATCGGCGTGGTTTCAGAACTCTGGGATGCAGCAGATGTATGGACACGCTACATTCTGGCGATTCCATCAGCCTTACTTGCCTCTGCGGGATTGATTGCACAACAACGCGAGTTTCGCAGAGCTGGGTTGGCGAGATTCGGCCGTGACAGTCTCTGGGCGGCGGTGGCTTTTGCGTGGTATGGAGTCATCGGCCAGATTTTTACGCGGGCGAGTCCTCTCCCTCCATCGAATGTTATCAATCAGGCACTCTTCTTCGAGCTTTTTGGGTTCCCTGTACAACTTCTACGCGCACTCGTTGCCATCGTCGGTGCCTTCTTTGTCATTCGCTTCCTCCGATCTTCTGAGGTTGAGACAAAGCGTCACATCGCAGAGCTACAGAAGGATCGACTTCGGGAGGCGGAGCGCAGGGAGGCATTACGCGGGGAACTATATGGGCGAGTCGTCGCTGCGCAAGAATCAGAGCGGCAGAGGATCGGGAGAGAATTGCACGATGAGACTGGGCAAGCGCTGACCGCCCTGGGATTAGGTTTGCGCGCTGCGAAATCTACATTGCCGGAAAATGTAGAAAAAGCGGTGGGTAATCTGAATCAACTCGAGAGACTCGTGGCGCACTCACTCAATGAATTGCAGCGTCTGATTTCGGATCTCCGCCCGTCACATCTGGATGATCTGGGCCTGGCTTCGGCTTTGCGGTGGTACGCTGGCGAGGTCGAAACACGCGTGCCACTGAAAATCAATGTAAAGATTAAAGGTGACGACAGAGATCTGCCAGCTCCTGTAAAAACGGGCTTGTTCCGTGTCGCGCAGGAAGCGTTGACGAATGTGGTAAAACATGCGGATGCTGATAATGTCGAAGTCAGCCTCACATTCGAAATGGACGGAGTACAATTGGATGTCATCGATGATGGTTGTGGGTTTAATCCACAAATCCTTTCGATGGATTTATCAAGACCGTCCTGGGGGCTCGCGGGAATGGAGGAGAGAGCAGCATTGTTCAACGGCCGGTTTCAGTTAGAATCGGTAGAAGGTGAAGGGACGCGTATCAGGGTGATAGTTCCCTATCAAGATATAGCTGAGGAGAATGATGACGATTCGTCTAATGCTGGTGGATGATCACGAAGTCGTACGCTCAGGGCTACGCATGCTTCTGGAGGGGGAGCCCGATGTAGAAATCGTAGGAGAGTTCGGGTTGGCGAAAGAGGCGTTGAGCTCCCTTGAACGACTAAAGCCTGATGTCATCTTGATGGATATCGGCCTGCCAGATCTCTCCGGGATTGATGCCGCGAGTGAGGTGAAGCGTTTGCGCGAAGGAACTGCCGTCGTGGCCTTGACCATCCACGAAGACGAGGAGTATTTTTTCAAAATGTTGGATGCCGGGGCAAGCGGCTATGTCCCAAAGCGGGCAGCGCCTGATGAGCTACTGACCGCGATTCGCACAGCGGCGATGGGTGAGGTCTACCTTTATCCTTCAATGGCTAAACTCCTGGTTAAAGATTATCTTACCCAGGAGTCGCAGGCCGAGAGTAGAGGGGGCAT
>Ga0255054_10000950_pt1 | contig 16857 bp, 16 predicted proteins | sample JV7_2_23_MG_FD_188634 | JGI IMG/M metagenome (GOLD analysis project Ga0255054, IMG submission 188634) | Seawater microbial communities from Jervis Inlet, British Columbia, Canada - JV7_2_23 | ecosystem: Environmental > Aquatic > Marine > Inlet | place: Canada: British Columbia | collected...
CACGGTGAATCCGTCCTCAATGGGTCTACACACCAAGCATCCGTCCCCTATTCGGTGAAAATACCAGTATTTCGGCTGCCTCTTAGTGAAGCGAGTCACACTTGCGTCAGTCATTGACTGATTCAGCTAGGCTCCTGCGCAATGACGCCAATGGCCGCTAATGATGAATGCTGCCGGTCAGTTTTGGACTTAAAAAAAGTCGTGCGCAAATTGAGGGCGGTTATCGGCGAGTGACGCCAAAAGGAGACAGTCCGTTACTAAAAAAAATTGGCTACAAAACAACTTCCTAGCTCGCTTGTTGTGAATCTTCCACGGTATCCCTAATCGTGATTAGACATGTGTGCTAAGCGCCCGTTAACATCTGCGCCGTTTCGCGGCGAAGCCAATTCGTCGGCCACATGGTGAGCAACAATCCGGAGAGTTTGATGAAGACGCTATTTCTTTTGGCAGGGTTGCTTGTGCAGGGTGTTGCCATTGCACAAACGGTCGAGAAAAAACCAGTCGATCTTGGTTATTCCTACGCAGAGCTACGGTTCGTCGACGTCGATTTCAGAGGCGGTGACGGGATTCGATTGAATGGTTCGTATCAGTTGGATGGTAACTGGCTCATTGTAGGTGGTCTGACGGCGCTCGACTTTAACAACAATGTTGATACAACGGTTTTTGAACTCGGCGGGGGCTACGTCTGGCATTATTCAGAAGACTTCGACTTGGTAAGTACACTCCGTCTGGTTCGGTCCGAAGTTGACGCCGGGGCTACTGACGCCGACGACACAGGCTTTGCGTTGTCAGCAGGCACTCGCGGCCTACTGGCGCCTCAGTTCGAGATACGCGGATTTGTTAACCACATTAACCTTGACAACAGCGACACATATCTCGAACTCGCAGGCGATTATTATTTCACTGAGCGGTTCTCTGCAGGAGTGAGCCTGGAGTTCGCAGGCGATACGGACGTTTTCACAATCGGCGCACGTTGGTTTTTCAAATAGGCATGTCTCGCCAACTTCCGCTTATGGCCGTTAGCGGACTGTCATATTGGCGATTATTGCGATGTTTGAATGACCGCTTTTGGTGAAAGCGGACGTTGGGCCTGGCACTTCCGAAGTCGGCCTTCCGAATGGCCGCAATACGCCCGAAAGCAGACTTTCAGCTAATATTGTCCTGAAGGGCCGCTCATGACCCGAAGCGGACATTCTAAGTACATCCCAGAATTGACTCCAAGTGGCTGACCGTTCAGAAAATATCACTGGCACTATTGAGAAAGAGCCGGGCTCCATCCATTAGTGGAGGGAATGATATGTTGACCAAAAATGGCGGTACGCTTCTTGCACTTGGCATAATCCTGGTGATTGCCTGTGGAAGCGTTTACGCGCAGCAGAAAATTTATAAGTGGGTGGATGAAGATGGAGTCGTCCACTATGGTGAGGAGCCGCCTGGCGAATCGCCTGAAGCGGAAGTAGAGGTTTTTACAACGGATCCGGCCCCGGCTTATGTGCCCCCCGTTCAGACGACCATCAAATCACCTTCGACTTCTGAAACGGATGTCCAAAAGCAACCAACGCAGCAGGAGATCCAGACACGTCCGCCAGTCAAGGAGATAGATATCAGGGAAATGAGTCTTGCGGCTTTGGATCGTCGCTGCGAGGACGCAAGGGAGGAAAAGATCGCACCACTAAAAGCAGCCGAGATCGCAAAATGCATCCAGACAGGGACTGGTGATCAGGCATGGTGTGAGGCTTTTTGGGCAGATTATGGCGACGGCGGACGAACGAAAACCGGTGTGTTTATCCCGAGACAGTTTGATGACCTTCCGGAATGTGTTGAAGCTTGGGAGGAACGAAATCGTCGCGGGCTATATCCTGGGGGCGAACCCTAGTTCTGTTAAGTATCGTGACCGCTGACAAGGCTACCAGCAACAACGTACGGCTGCTTTTGGCCGGAAGCGGACCCTCAAAACACCTGGTTTGTGCCAGTCTGAGCGTCCGCTTTCTGGAAAAGCAGACATTCGGCGACGTACCTTCGCTGACGGGACTTGGCTCAGAACGGGCCGCGGAGTACTCTGCTTAAGTAAGAAAAAACGCAAGGCTGAAAATGCGTTTTCAATCACGGAGAAACCGATATGGGCGATAAGGGAAAGAAAGATAAAGGCAGAAAGGAACAACAGAAAAAGGCTCAGCGTAGTCCAAAGGAAAAACGACAATTGAAAAAAGAGAAGAAGAATAAAGAAACACGTACCTTTATGTAGCGTCAAGTTCCAATTGCAACGTAGTTGCTTGGTGAAGACCTCAAAGCTGGTGCGCTCATTGCGTTCACGGGGCCGCTGTAGAGACAGCAACGCACGTCTGGTTCTGGCCGTTAGCTGACGTTCAAATCTGTGAAGTTGACGGAGCCTAAATGACCGCTTTTGGTGAAAGCGGTCATTCCCGGCGTGTGAGGGTTTGAGACTACGACCACCGGTTACCGAATCAGGAATGATAGCCGGATCCGCCCTGGAAAGGTGTCTGGTCTATTTTTTCCAACAATTCCGATCTGTGCACTGTGAGCGGGTCACGGTCCTGATGGAATCGAAAAAGATTGAACGCGACTCGCCGTAAAATCTGATCCATGGCATTAAGTGTTTTCCTTGTCCCGCATATAAAGTACGAGCAGCACGACAAAATATGCAGCGATTAATCCTGTTTGGGCCCAGTAAATCAAGGTGGACTGGTCTTCTTCAAGTACTGAAGCAAGTGCATCAGATCCATTTACGGATGCAAGACCCAAAACAGTAACTCCCAGGACGATCAACGCAGCAGGAACCACTTCTCGATGTTGAGCGGCAGAGTAAAACAGCGCGATATAGGATACGACAGCGAACGATATGATCTTATCTTGGTAGGCATAAAACGGCGTGTCGTAGTAGACAAACAACAGCGGTAGTTTGATGCCGAAATAATGGGCCACAGCCATGCAACAGAAATAAACCGCGCCGGCCAACAGGGCATATCTAAGAAGTCGTGAGTTCACGTTGCTATTCATGATCATTCGCCGAATGTTGATTGTAGCGTTAGTGACAACTTCGTCACATATGTACTTCAACCTGCATCGCATAGACCGGGGTCGGACCCACGATTTCAGGCATTCGCTTGCGTGATCGTGTTCGATCTATTTTGGCAGTTATCGTGGGCTAATTGTCATTCATGACAACGGCTGCTCGTTTTTAATGTCAGTCACCAAACAAACAGTCATGAAAAGGTGAATCTGATGAAACGAAGAGATTTTGTCGCAATGGGGGCCAGCGCTTCGGCGTTAGCACTGACAGACACTCTGATAGCTGGGTCATTGGAAGAACCAGGGTTGATGAGGAGACCGGTCGTCAAAGGTGCGCCACTGGAGGCTCCGGCTTCGGGCAAGATCAAGGTTGCAGTCGCGATAGCGAATCATGCAACGGTGATCGATTTTGCCGGTCCCTGGGAGGTATTCCAGGATGTAATGGTTCCGTCACGAGGCAACAACCATAGCGAGCAAATGCCATTCGAGCTGTTTACTGTGGCGGCGTCCGCAGACCCGATTAGAGCGACAGCCGGTTTGCACATCATTCCGGACTACACCGTCGATGACTCGCCGCAGCCTGATCTGGTGGTTGTCCCGGCACTGCAGGGCAGCCCCGCCCTTCATGAATGGCTGGCAGCCGTCGCACCGGAGACCGATGTCACCCTGTCTGTTTGTACCGGTGCCTTTCAACTTGCACGGGCCGGCCTGCTCAATGGGCAGATCGCGACCACGCATCACGATTTTTATGATGCTTTCGCCGAACAGTTCCCAGAGATTCAGCTGGAGCGCGGCCTGCGCTTCGTCGAAAATGAAAAAATCTCGACTGCCGGCGGCCTGACCTCGGGTATCGACTTGTCGTTGCGTGTCGTTGAGCGATATTTCGGTCGCTCGGTGGCGCAGAGGACGGCGGATTACATGGAATATACAAGCACAGGCTGGAAAGCTTAATCCCTGATCAGTGACCGCCTATCGAATGATCGTGCCGATCGTTTAGTATGGCGGTAATGGCAATACACCGTGTCGTCATTTTTACGTATCCGGATGCCCAGACACTGGATGTTGTCGGGCCACTCGAGGTGTTCGCCCGGAGTGCCCGTTGGCTGAAGGACAACGGCTACTGCAAGAAGGATGCGTACCAGATCGAACTTGTTGCGCCGGTTGCGGGACCGGTCGTGATGTCGTCCGGTTTACAGCTGATCAGCGAGTGCAGGTATCAGGATGTCGATTCAACGGACACGCTGATTGTTTCTGGCGGCCTGGGCTATGCCGCGATCGCACAAGATTCGGACGTCATTGCATGGCTCAAGGGCATGGAGGCTAACTCAAAACGCATCGTGTCCATCTGCACCGGTGCTCTTATACTAGCTCGAGCGGGTCTGCTGGATGGATGCGCTGCAACGACTCATTGGAATTATTGTAACGAACTGAGCAAGAAGCATCCGACCGTGAAGGTCCGCTCCGATGAGATCTTTGTGCGGCAGGGAAAGATCTACACGTCAGCGGGTGTTACCGCCGGAATGGATCTCGCCCTGGCCCTGGTTGAGGAGGACTGGGGCCGCGCGGTTGCGCTTGCGGTTGCTCAGGAACTGGTCATGTTCATGAAACGTCCCGGCGGCCAATCACAGTTCAGCAACATACTCGCCGCACAACATAGTTCTTCTGAGCGGTTCAAAGAGCTGATGGTCTGGATCCAGACCCACCCCGGAGCGTCTTTGGATGTAGAAAGGCTGGCCGACAAAATTGGCATGAGCCCACGCAACTTTGCCCGAATGTTTAACCAGGAAATCGGTGAGACGCCCGGAAGATATGTACAACGCGTGCGCGTCGACGCCGCCAGGCGGGACTTGGAAGACAGTCGCTATGACATGGAGAGGATTGCATCGCGCTGCGGGTTCGGGAGTGCCGAAGTGATGCGACGCAGTTTTATCAAGCTTCTTAATGTATCCCCGAGCGATTATCGACGTCGATTCCAAAGCACGGTTGATAACCAGATCAAAGCATCTGCGCCGATTCGCCCCTGATAGCGGTCATTCGGCTAGTATATCCATCAAGGGCCGCTACCGACCCATACCCTACATGATTCGCATTCCGATTTAGATGGCTGGTCTGTAAATCAGCCATATAACAGCAACAAAGAATTTTGGAAAAGGCGTCTGGACGATATGTATCCGGAGATGAGAGCAACCACACCACGCGACATGTGGTACCGCTCAATACTGAAGCTTGGCGCGTTGTTCCTGGTGGCCATACTCGCAGGCTGCGCTGCCCGGGGACCACAGACCGTTCCACGAGACGCATTTGATTACTCGGCGGCAATAAGCCAGTCGCGTAGCGATCAGATGTTGCTCAACATCGTTCGATCGCGGTACTCGCAGGTACCGAACTTCCTGACAGTGAGCTCGGTGATCGCAGGGTACACCTATCAGGGCAATGTCGGCGCATCCGTACAGTCCGGGATTGGCCGCTTCGATGAGAACTTCGTTGCCGGCTCGGCCAACCTGAGCTATATCGAACGCCCGACGATTACCTATACCCCGTTGCAGGGACAGGAATTCTCCCGAAGGCTAATGAGGAACATTCCAGTGGAGGTGCTGTTCTCACTCGGGCAGGCTGGATGGCCGACGGACGTGCTGTTCAGAATCGCGGTGGAGCGCTTCGGCGACACTCAAAACATGGGCTTTTCGCCCTCCGAAGTCGTCGCCCATGCCGACGATCAGGTGAAATACCTCACTCGCTTTGACCGCGTCGTCAACATCATCAAGGAACTAGGGCAGGCAGGTGTCGTTGAGGTGATCCAGGCCGAACTTGACGGTGAGCAGCGACAGACAGTTAGATTTGCCAAGTCAATGGGTCCGGAGCTGATGGACGCGGCGACCGAACTCAAATCCTTGCTAGGTCTCCATCCCGATCGAAACGAGTTTTATGTGACCGATCGTGTTGTCAGCAGGTCGGACAATGAGATCCTCATTCAAACGCGCTCAATGCTGGCTATATTGAGCTTTCTGGGTCTGGGTGTCGAAGTGCCGAAGGAGGATGTTGACGCCAATCGCGTGACAGCGACGCCAGCATACCTGCTGAAGGTGATCCGGGAGCGTGGACCGATGCGTATCCGTGTGCAGAAGGAACGGCCCGAGGACCCGTTTGCGGCGGTCCAATTCCGAAATCAATGGTTTTATATCGACGCCACTGACCACCTCTCGAAGCGGACCTTCGGTACGATCCAGCTGCTCTTCGAGTTGCTTGCACCGAGTGGTGTTAGCGCGGCACCTTTGTTGAGTTTGCCCGCCGGTTAAGGCAACGACCCGACCGATCTTCTTCGTTTGGACGGAAACGCGCTCAACACCCGCATCGCGGAGTAGGGGTTTTCGATTTTAGCGTTAAGGCGATACCTCATATCTGGCAATCATGCCGCCAATGAAGTGATTGGAAACGTGGCAGTGAAACAACCAGGTACCCGTCGCGTCGGGCACCATGTTGACTTGTTGCATGCCCATGGTTACCAATGACGTCGTATCTACCCTCATGTTATCCAGAACAGCAGTATTGCCATGCCAATGCGGAGCGTGAATCTCGAAATTTGTGCCACCCATAAGATACCAGCGTACCCGCTCCCCCTGTTTCATGGTTAACATCGGCAGGTTTCCAAACAAGAATCCATTCAGATTGTCCCGTATCAGGAAATCGGGGCCGTTGGGTGTCATGAGCGAGAGACCATTGAATACATTGCGGATTACGGAAACACTATCCGGGTCCTCCAGATAGGTTTGGATATTTTCCTCGATATACCAGCTCGCAGCCTCCTCGGTGGAGCGAAACGCGATGACAAACTCACGGTCGACATCGAGGGGGGAAAGGTCGTCGCGGGCCATGCCTTTCGCGGTGACTATCATTGCGCCGACCAAACCGGCATTGAAATCTCTGTATTCTTCGGTATGCGAGTGATACATCCAGAACGCGGTTGATGATGTACCGGGCATTGGACCGGTCCGCTCTCGTACTTCCCAAACGTATTCATGGGTTCCACCCGGCGGCACTAAATCGTCAGCCTTGTCTTTGCCCTCAGTATTATCTTCGTAAGGAGCGCCTTCAGAGTCCTTCTGGTAGAACACGCCATGCGGGTGCATGGATGCTGGAAAACTGACGTTATTGCGGAACGTGATACGGATGGTGTCACCCACTTCCGCGCGAATCAGTGGGCCCAGGAAACCCAGATGCTCCCACTCTTCGTCGCGTGGCTTCAGTTTCTCAAAGCTGGCATCAGTGTATTCGCGGTACAGGGCCTTTTTGAACTGGCTGCCGAAGTTGTGTTTGCCGGATTTAACAAGGAACTGTTCGTGTTCTGTGAATGGTTCCCCGCTGATCAGGTTTTTGCCGGTGGGCACGTAGTCCCAGATAACAGGATCAGCCGCGATGTAATAGACGCGGTCCTCGCCTGTCGCCAGACATGGCAACAAGGCAAATAGCCACAGGAACTCTCTGTATATTTTTGCGGCTGGCATTTTCCGTCTCCCTGGTCTGTTTCAATTCGTTGTCCATTGAGTATAGGAAACCACCCGGGTTTTGCTCATAACAAGAGATATGCGAACTATTTGACGTTCGGCTTTGTAATCAGTAGGTAGGGAGTTCGAATCTTGGTGCCGGTACCATACAATCAACAAGATAGCGCCCCGTCCTGGGGCGCTGAGTGATCGTGCGACTGCGGCACAGCTGGAGGTGCAGGGCTCGTAGTGACGCCTGACCGATCCGGGATTGGCCTTATAAGCAAAGGCCCCCGAATGGGGGCCTTACTTTATTCGATACGCATCAACCTGCCGCTTTGGTCAAAAAAGACGACGTACTTGAAATTGCCGGGTTTATCGTAAATCCAGGTATTGCCATTTCTTTGCGTGGGTTCTCCACACTTTTTCAGCACTTCGTATTTGCCGGGCCCGTGTCGTTGGCCAGCGGAAACAATGTGCGTCCCGCAGCGCATGGAACCGGATGCGAATACCGGCTCCGGCATTAGAAACAGAAAAACAACGGCGAATGCGACGATCATTAGAGATCTGCAAAACATTATTCGTACCTCCGATACTTTATTCTGTGGTCGCAGTAGATGCCCGGTTACGGGATGCGATATTCAAGATCCTTGATAACAGCCAGACCGGATCCGATGCGGATATCCGCGCCAGCTGCGATATCTGAGAGCAGAGCGCTGAGCGGCGACCGAACACGGAGCTTGCCCGAGCCCGAAATGCCCGCAAACTTGCCTTCACCGTCAATCAGCGTGAACGTACCACTGCAATCGCCCACCTTGCCGTTGCAGGACAATTCTGCATAAGCGACATCTTCGGCGGATGCCGTAATCTCACAACGTGCGGAGGCCTCGGAATCGCCTGATTCCAGGTCGAGATTCTGAGTTATCGGACACATGACGAATGCTTCGTTAATCTCGCCGCGTGATGACTGGACATACATGATCCCGTGGATTGCACCGACGAACATCATTGTTCCGGTATCCACCTGGAATACACGTCCCTCAGCATCCCAGGGAATGATCGCCTGGATGGTGTCCTGCTCGGCAGCCTGAACTGCTGAGATATTCAATAGCAGTAGCGTCGTGGCCGCTGCCAGGTAGCCCTTCCTCTCGGTCATTACCTCGTCTCCTGAATGATGTTCCGGTTTTATTGTAGCTTCGAAAGTCGGTACCAACAAAAGATTATGTCCGCTCGACGCGGGAAGGGCATACTTGCGACCGAGAAAGGAGGTGATGTGCGAAGAGCGATACTGCTGTTGGTTCTTGGATTCGCAATATCATATCCGTGGACGATATTGCTGGCTGACGAAATCGAAGGCACGACACAGGATGCCTTCAAGTCCGGATACGGTGACCTCGAGGTGTTTGGCGGCCCGGCAAGTACGGCTGCGGAACTGAAGGAGGCCGACCGCGTAAAATCATCTCTGTTTCGATTCGATAATATTGAGAGCGGCCTCGAACCCTGGTTCGAATGGAAAAACCGAATTTTCGACGACTATGGCTTGAGTCTCGGATTCGACGTGAACTGGCTGTACCAGCGCGCGTCGGAAAGCCTCGGTCAGAGAGATGCATTCGGAGCGATTTATCGCTTGCGAGGTGAGTGGAACGCGGTTGGCCGCAGTTCGTCCAACACAGGCAGCCTGGTTTACCGAGTAGAGTATCGAGACAATCATTTTACGGATGTTGCGCCTGCGGCGTTTGGCAAAGAGATTGGTGCGGTCTCCATTACCACGGGATTCGCGTACGCTTCCAACTTCGGTCCAATCGTATCGGAGCTGTACTGGAAGCAGCTTTATGGCGACAAGCGCTTCGGTCTCGTGGTCGGCATCCTGGATTTTGGACCCTATTTCGATTACTACCCATACACGACGCTCGGCAAGGGTTTTCTTACGCGCGAGTTCTTGCTGAATCCGACGCTGGCGACAACCGGTGTTGGTCACCTGGGAGCTGCCGCGAAAGGCTTCATCGGCGATCACATCTGGGTCGGTGGCGCATTCTATGATGCCAACGCCGTCAACGGCGAATTGAATCTCGATACCTGGGACAACGGTGAAATGCTGAGCCACGTCGAGGTCGGCTGGACGCCTGAGCGCAAGCGCAATCGTACGGACCGAGTCCAACTAACCTACTGGGAGGTCGATGAACGTCGCGAGGCCGGTATTCCGGCAGGCCGGGGTTGGGCACTAAGCATCAGCGGCGAAGTCGGGGAGAGATTCGTGCCCTTTTTTCGCGTCGGTGATACCGACGGCGGGGGCGGTGCACCGGCCGAGCAACATATTTCTGTCGGATTTGGAAAGATGCTTCGCCACGACGACCGGATTAGTGTCGCGGTTGCCCGGAACAAACCCTCACGCAAGACGAATGGCGCGGACCTGAACCATGAGTACTTGGTCGAATCGTCGTATCAGCTTCAAATGTCTCAGAACCTGTCGCTTCTTCCCAATGTTCAGCTAATAGTCGATCCGGCCAATTACCCTGCGAAGAGCCACATCTGGGTGTTCAGTCTGCGGATCCGCTTGACGTTGTAGCGATAAAAGACATAGAAGGCCGACACAAGTCCCGCAGACCTTATCGCCTGCGACCACCACCACGAGATCGGTTGTAACTGCCGGAGCGCTGGTTACCACGCTGTCGCTGGCTGTGATTACGGTCCATTTGTTGCCTGTTGTAGCTGCTGCTGCGCTGAGAAGAGCTCTGTTGCGATGAACGTTGGCTCTGTGCTACATCTGATCGCGATTGCTCCGACTGCCAGCTGTTACCCGATCGCTGCTCCCAACCCTGGTCGGTCTTGCGATGCACGTTGCCGCTTTGATCGGCATAGACGTTGTTTGCACGACTGCCGCCGGCCGTCGCGCCGGCTTGGCTGCGCGCCTGCCCCTGCGCCGTGGATTGAGCCTGGTTTCGTGCGGTGGACTGCGCCTGATTACGCGCCTGGCTCTGCGGTGTAGACCGGGCCTGGTTGCGGCCGCTGTTGTACATGTTCTGCCGGTTGGCGTTCCTCTGTCCGGCACGATATCCCGCCCGGTATCCGGCGCGACGACCACGCCGGTAGCCATGACGGTAACCGCCGCGATAGCCGCGGTAACGACGGGGGCCCCACCAGCCGCCCCGATACCAGCCGCCGCGGCCTACATAGAAAGTAAATGGACCGGTCGAATAGCTCAGGCCGAAACTCCATCCGCCCCACGGGTTGTAACGAACGTGAAATCCCCAGGTGGACTGACGCGGGTAATAACGCGTGCCATACCAGTACGGGTAGTAATAGCCGGTGCCGTAGACGATGGTCGTGTTGTACACATAGGTACCGGTGTAGCCTGGTAAGTAGCCCACGTACACCACGTCGTCCGTGTAACTGTAAATACGCACGTAGGTAACGTGATACATAGGTGAAGACGGTGGAATCGTATAGATGACATCGGGTACCGACGTCGCAACCATCCACGGACCGGTCGCACTGCTTGCCACAAACCACACCGCGTCATCGACGGCATAGTATGCTTTGTCTACCTTGATCACTGGTGTCGGCGAATTCAACGCGTAATCCAGCGACGTGTCTTCGATATCTTCGAACTTCGGGTCGCCGTCGTATTCCACGTCGAGACTGGCTTTGTCGCGATCGATGGTTGCCGTTTGCGGTACCTGGGCATTGATCACCGCCTCCTCCGCGAGATCCGTGCCGGGTACCGCGTATAAGACGGTGCCCAACTGGTTGTCTTCGGGAATCTCAGCGAAGTCATCCGGCAGGTCATCGCCGGGAACATAGGCCCACGGCCCGTCCAGCGAGTCCGCGGCATACCAGCGACCTGCCAGCAACACGTAATGCAACTGAGTTGTCAGGTGCATCAGTACGTCGCTGTCGGTGTTGCTCACATACAGGAGGTCAGTTCCGGAAATCGGCGTGTATTCGGGCTCTCCTGTCGAGGAGATGAGCTCTGTAGGGTCGGTCGCGACGACGATCGCAGGTGGCGGTCCTGGCTCCTCGCCTTCTTCAATCTCTTCCGGGTCTTCGATCTCTGCGGCGTCGGGTTCCGGCGCTAGTGCGGCGACTTCTTTTGGCACGGACGTTGCGACTGTCCACTCGCCCTTGATGTCGGACGCTGTGTACCAGGTCTCGGCATCGGCATTCAGGTAGTAGGTTTTCTTCTTCGAGTCCAGCAGCACCGTAAACGGCGTGTTGATAACCCGCATCAGGTCGCTTTTCTCTTCTTTTTTAAGCCTCGGTTCGCCGTCGATCGTGATAAGTACCGCTGCCTCCGGCATGAATATGATGATCGGCGGCTCAGTACTGATCTGGCTCGCTGCATTGATTCGTTGCTCACGAATGTCCAGGCTTGCCAGCAGCCGGTCCAGTGAAATCAGCAAGTCCCATTTCGGCATCTCTGTTTCCAGCAACTTGCTCAGCTCAGCCGCCTTCGCCTCATCCTGCTCCGGGAATCGTGTCCGGGTGACCGTGACGTCGGTCAAAGTTGCGGTGCGTTCTTCGCGATCTGTCTCCAGCCTCGCGGAAAACCAGACGGCGCCAAACACGGGCTGCTCGCTACCATTGATTTCAAGAGCGACCGCCGCGCGGCCATCCAGACGGTTGCCGTCGAGTTTCTCCGGCTGCGGTTGGTAAAATACGACCGTGCCATGGGACGTCGGAATCTCTCGAGGCCATGGATTGTCTGCCTGTTCCTGGCCAAAAGCTGTCGTTGCGAAGCATGTGCTGGCGAAAATCGCCAACGCCATTAAATTCGATCGCTTCATGGTTTTCCTTTGCTTGAGTTTAGGCAGCCGACTCGATCTCGAAGCTGCCACCGAGCGCGAGGTGCAGGTTGATTCGCCGGGCCAATCGTTCATTCTGCACTCGCAGCAGGGCGATGCGGGCAGCGATCCAGCGTGATTGCATCTGCAACACACTAAGCAGATCGGTCGCGCCGAGGTCGTAGCGGTCTCGCTGGATCTTGTACGCTTTTTGTTCGTTTTCGACGACGCTGCCGAGAAAACCCTCCCGCTCCATGAGCAGGGTCTCGTAGGTCAGCGCAGTCTCCACTTCCTCGAACGCATTCAGAACCGCGACAGCATAGGCTGCGATCGCCGCCTCCTGGCTTGCGGAAGCACCTTCCAGTTGTGCCTCCAGCGCACCTCCCGTGTAAAGAGGTGCAATCAGGCCCGCCGACAAGTCGCTGATGGCGTCGCCGAGCCCCGCACCGACCGTCAGGGAAAAGCGTGGCAAGCGCGCCAGACGTGCTTCTTCAGTGAGGAAAAATTCTCTCGCGACACGACGATCGGCAGCTATCAGGTCGGGTCTTCGTTCCAGCAGCTCGGAAGGCAATCCCGTCGAAACGGGCGGGGGAACCGGGACCAGGTCTCGCGCGACTTCGATTTGAGCGCCCGGGTAGCGGCCGACGAGAATTTCCAGCGCACGCCGTGCATCCTTTTGGCCGCCCACGGTCTGTCGGAGTGCATCCTCCGCTGCATTCAGGTCGGCTCGCGCGAGGTAGACATCCTGCTCGGAGACGGCCCCGAGTTCAGCCCGGGTTTCGACGACCTCCAGCAATTCTGTGCGGAGATCGACCACGTCTCTTGCAAGACGCTCCTGGCCCTGCAATTCGATCGCCAGGTACCAGGTCTTTGCAACGTTTGCGGCCAGCGACTGGCGGGCAAACTCGAAGTCCGCGACAGTAGCCCGAAGATTTTCTTCTGCCGCACTTGCACCGGCCTGCACGCGACCCCAGACATCGGCTTCCCACGACATGACGACACTGGCGCCACTGCTTGTCGACTCCGGGCCGCTGTCGCTGAGGTTTTCTGAAATGCCGGTCGCCAAACCGACATTGGGTTTGAGTGCGGAACCTGCGAGGTCAACGGCGGCCGCCGCACGGTCAACCTGCGCCGCAAGCACGCGCAGATTGGGATTTTGCTCGCGTAAGGCCTCCGCAACCAGGGCGTCGAGACCGGGATCATTGAAGGTTTTCAACCAGCCGTCGTCGACGACGCCCGAATCACCTGCGGGCGCGACCCATTCTGGCGCAATTTCCGTGTCCGGCAATGCGGCGTCGACAACCTCATCAGACGTCGGTTCTTCACGTAACTGGGTAGCGCATCCGGCGGCCAAAAGTGCCGTCAGCAAGACAAAGTATCTGGGGAGGGCAACCATCGGCGTAGTGTACTTTTTGCGCTGATGCATTCATAGGTCGCCGCGAAATGTACGCATATTTGCTTCGTTTCGCGGGCGTGGCCAATTTGATACAGTACATGCCCGTATCCCGGGCACATATAAAAGAAGGTCCGGATAACCGGACGTTACGGACATACAGGTTCTCCCATGTTCCTAGAATATCTAGCCCTGACGCTCCTGATCGTCGTTTCCCTGATTTTGATTTACGCGGCAATTTATATTCACGACATCCCGTACGAGATGGCCGTGAAGCGTAATCATCCGCATCAGGATGCCATTCACTACGGTGGCTGGCTCAGTCTTTTCACGCTGCACGCCATCTGGCCGTTTCTATGGATTTGGGCAACGCTTTACAAGCCGGGGGTCGGCTATGGTTTCGGCTCCGGCAGAGGTGAGTCGAGTCAGGAACTCGCTGCTACGGTTGAGGAACTGGCCAAGGCGGTTGACGAACTGCAACAGCAGGTAAGTGACTTGCGGCAGTCGTCTGCGGATGAGGAACAGACATGATTGATATCATCATCCTGACTTATGCCGCCATCCTCTGGGTTGTATTCAAAGTCTTCAAGGCCCCGATCAACAAGTGGACAATAACGACGTCAATAGTTGTCGGGGTTCTCGGCATCGGTTGGATAATTATCACCATGAATTACAACCATCCGTACAGCCGCGAGGCCCGCATGTATTTCTACACGACGCCTGTTTATCCGCGTGTAAACGGCCGCGTGGCGGAGGTGCCGGTCGAGCCGAATTCACCGCTGCAAAAGGGCGATGTCCTGTTTCGCTTCGATCCTCGGCCCTTTGAGGACGACGTCGATACTCGCCGAGGGGAATTAGCCGGTGCTGAAGTGGAGCGCGATCGGGTGAAGGAAGAATACGATCGCAGCCTGGCCCTGCTGGAAAGGGGCGCAGGCTCCGAGCGCGAAACGGCGAGATGGCGAATCCAATACGAGTCCGCACTTGCGGACATTGAAGCAGGTCAGAGCCGTCTGGATCGAGCCTTGTTCGACCTCGAGGAAGAGGTTGTAGTTCGTGCGCCAAGCCCAGGCTACGTGACCCAGGTCAGGGTGCGGGCGGGCATGGCATTACTTGCCCAACCGCAAGGCATTGCGGCGATGACGTTTGTGCACTCGGAAGAACCGGAACTGTGGGCCGGCTTCTTGCAGAACGGGCTAAGCAATATCGAAGTCGGTCATGAGGCCGAGGTCATTTTCGATGCCGTTCCCGGGCGCGCATTCGCCGGCCGGGTTGAGAAGATCAGCAGCGCAATTGCACAGGGTCAGCTGCAACCCAGCGGTGAACTGATTAACTTTGACAATTTCGCACAACGTGCTCAACAAGGACGGGTTGCGGTAATGATTAAAGTCGAAGACGACTTGTCGGAATACAATATTCCTGCTGGCGCAAAAGCAGAGGTTGCTATCTACAGTGAAAACTGGAAACCGTTTTCAATCATCCGCAAGGTGTTGCTGCGAGTTAAGAGCTGGAAGAAATTTATATTCGCGGGCGGCTAGGGGGCCGTCGGCGTAAATTCTCGTGATTCCACTTCGCCGGCATTAAAGGCGCGTGACTAAAGCTGGCGGAGCCAGACTGTTTTTTCTCGCGGAGCGCAAAATATGCTTTCTGGAAACGGCAACAAAATCATCGTCCTCGGCGTAGCGCTAATGCTTGGCGCGGCAATCGCCCACGCACAGCAGAAGGTTTACAAATGGGTGGATGAAGATGGCGTCGTACATTTCAGCGACTCGCCACCCGATGATTCGGCAGCCGCAGAGACCATTACGACGGCGCCAGCTCCGACGCCATCCGAAACGCGAACGCCGTCTATGCCGCAAACCGGTCAAAGTCCTGCTGCCGAGGATTCAACTTCAACGAATTCTGCGTCACTGCCGAAGGCCGAGGTGCTTGCTCCAGCACCTAAAGACGACATATCGAGCATGAGCCTTACGGCGCTGGATCGGAGATGCGAGGTTGCGAGGGAAAAAAAGATCGCACCATTGCGGGAAGCTGAAATTCAACAATGCAAGCAAGACAGGCGTAACGACCCGAACTATTGTGAGACATTCAACGCGGACTATGGTGATGGTGGACGAACGGCATCCGGTGCGATGCGCCCGAGAATGTTCGACGATCTTTCGGAGTGTGTCGAGGCCATGAATGAGCGAAACCGCCGGCCTCGATAGGGTTTTGAGTAATGGTCTTGGCACATGTATCCGAGGCGTATACCCGGCTCACTCAGCTTCGGTGTCTTCACTGGCTGAAACCCACCTGGACAATGGTCGTGCTGAGACCCCGTGAGCAATCAGGCTGAAGAACACGGTGATAATGACAACGAGGCTCATGAGTTCCGCGCCGGGTAACTCATAGTCGAGCACAATAACGGCGAAGACGATGCTGGCGAGACCGCGCGGCCCGAACCAGCTGAGGAAAAAGCGACTGTTGACGGATTCACCGCTGCCGGTTAACGATAGGAAAACGGGTAGTACGCGGATAATTGTCAGGCTCAGGATCGAATATACGAATACCTGCCATGTAATATATCCTGCCAATTGACCTATGACGGCAACGCCAAACAGCAGCCATGTCAGCAATGCGAGTGTTTCAGCGACTCCCTCCGCCGCAAGTACGAGTTTGTGGGTCGAATGTCCGGCAAGCAATCCGAACGCGATGCCACCGGTAAACGACGCGATATAGCCGCTTCCGTGCAAACTCTGGGCGAATGCGAAGCAGGCGAGGGCCAGTCCGGCAACGCTAACCTGCATCCAGATTGGAGTCACCCAACCCTTGCGCCAGCAGAATCGATACAAAGCAGCACCAATCGCCGCGAGCCCGACACCAACCAGAGCTCCAATGCCGAGTTCCTGGGCGACCAGCAGAAGTGGCGACGCGTGGTCACCGCCTTCGCCGCCACTTTTGAGTTCGAGGGCGATAAACACAAAGAGAATCGGCACGCACAGGCCGTCATTCAAACCGCTCTCCACATTCAGCCCTTCCCGGATTCGCGCCGGTACAGATTGATCAGTGATTACGGCCTTGCCGAGCGCTGCATCGGTGGCGGCGAGCATCGTCGCCAAAATGGCGGCCTCGAAGACACTGAGCACGTCGAACATGATCAGTGCCAGGCTAAATCCAAGGGCGATGACACCCGGCA
>Ga0255054_10000952_pt1 | contig 16847 bp, 16 predicted proteins | sample JV7_2_23_MG_FD_188634 | JGI IMG/M metagenome (GOLD analysis project Ga0255054, IMG submission 188634) | Seawater microbial communities from Jervis Inlet, British Columbia, Canada - JV7_2_23 | ecosystem: Environmental > Aquatic > Marine > Inlet | place: Canada: British Columbia | collected...
CACGTTGGTGTACGCCGCCCGACAGCACTCGTATCGCGATCTGCCGATCCGCATGGCCGAGATCGCCAACGTCTATCGCAACGAGCTCTCGGGCACGCTACACGGGTTGCTGCGCGTGCGGATGCTCACGATGGACGACGCACACGTGTTCTGCCGCGAGGACCAGATCGAGGACGAGATCTTCGACATGCTGGACCTCACAGACCTGGTGTTGAGGCGCACCTTCGGGTTCGAATACCGGATCGATCTCGCCACGCGTCCCGAGTCGAAGATGGGAGACGACGAGGCGTGGGACGTGGCGGAGAAGGCGCTCGAGCGGGCGCTCGACCGGCGCGGTGTGACCTACGGGATCGACGAGGGCGGAGGCGCCTTCTACGGGCCCAAGATCGACATCAAACTCAAGGACGCGATCGGGCGGGAGTGGCAGGGCACGACGATTCAGCTGGACTACCAGCTGCCCGAGCGGTTCGAGCTGGAGTACGCCGGATCGGACAACCGGCCGCACCGTCCCGTGATGATCCACCGCGCCATTCTCGGCACGCTGGAGCGGTTCGTGGGCTGCCTCATCGAGCAGTTCGTGGGCGCGTTTCCGGTGTGGATCTCGCCCGAGCAGGTGCGCGTGATACCGATAGCGGAGGACCAGGCGGAGCGGGCCCGAGCGGTGCACCACCTGCTCCGCGCGGCGGGAATCCGCTCGTCGGTGGATGACCGGAACGACACGCTCAATTACAGGATCCGGGATGGCGAGGTCATGAAGGTTCCGTACCTCGCGGTGGTCGGGAAGCGCGAAGTCGACGACGGCACCGTAGCGGTCCGGGTGAGGGGCGCCAAGAAGAAGCAGGAGGTCATGCCGGTCGAGGCCTTCCTCGAGCGCGTTCAGGAGAAGATCCGCACACGGGCATTGCAGGTCTAGGCAAGAGGGGAAGGGGGAAGGGGGAAGGGTACGTTCCGACACGATGTTAGCCGGTCGTACCGTTCCCCTTTCCCTCTTCCCCCTTCCTGGCGGGGTGGGGTGGCGGGGTGGCGAACCCAGCCGTTAAACTCCAAACGGTTGGTTGCTTAGCGTCGCAAAAGGCGGTGTTGGAAGGTCGGGAATGATGGGTTAGACGGGAGGGAATGGAACGGTGTCCAGCAAAGAGACTACTCCAGTCATCGTTAGCGCGGTCAGGACCCCGGTGGGCAGGTTCCTGGGCGGCTTGAGCGCAGTGCCGGCTACCGGGCTCGGGGCGATCGCAATCCGTGAGGCCATGGCCCGGGCGGCGGTCGACCCCGGCGCGGTAGATGAAGTGATCATGGGCATGGTGGTGCAGGGCGGTGCAGGGCAGGCTCCCGCCCGTCAGGCGGCCATCCAGGGCGGCGTGCCGGACGAAGTGCCGGCCCTGACCATCAACAAGGTCTGCGGCTCGGGGCTCAAGGCGGTGATGCTCGCCTCGCAGGCCATTCGCGCCGGCGACGCGCAGTGCGTCGTCGCGGGCGGCATGGAGTCCATGTCGCAGGCCCCCTTCTACGTGTATGGCATGCGCAGCGGAGTGAAGTACGGCAGCCAGAAGCTGGTAGACGCCGTCCAGCACGACGGCCTGTGGTGCTCCTTTGGCAACAACGTGATGGGGAGCTATGCCGAGTACACCGCCGAAAAGGCCGGCATCACGCGCGAAGAGCAGGATCAATACGCGTTCGAGAGCCACCAGAAGGCGGTGGCGGCCATGGAAGGCGGCAAGTTCGAGGAGGAGATCGTCCCGATCGAGATCGCGGGTCGCAAGGGCAAGGTGACCGTGGTCAAGCAGGACGAGGGGCCGCGCGCGGACACGTCGGTCGAGGCGCTCGGCAAGCTGAGGCCCGCGTTCCAGAAGGACGGGTCGGTGACAGCTGGTAACGCGCCCGGACTCAACGACGCCGCGAGTGCGCTGGTGGTCACCTCCGAGGCCTTTGCCAAGGCGAACGGCCTGCCGGTAATGGCTCGCGTAACGGGGTACGCCACGGGCGGCGGGCCCCCGAAGGAGCTGTTCTTCGCGCCGATCGTGGCGGTCAAGAACCTGATGGCCAAGACGGGCGCGGACATCGGGTCCTACGGCCTGATCGAGGCCAACGAGGCGTTCGCCGTGCAGGCGCTGGCGGACGGTCGCGAGTTGGGATGGGATTGGGACCGGGTAAATGTGAACGGTGGCGCGGTGGCCCTGGGACATCCAATCGGCGCGAGCGGCGCCCGCATCCTGACGACGCTGCTGTATGCGATGAAGGATCGCGGTGCTGAGAGTGGGCTCGCGACGCTGTGCCTGGGTGGCGGAAACGCCGTAGCCCTCAGCGTGGAGCAAGCTGCATGAGCGAGAGCCGGACGGCACAACTGACCATGACCCCGACCGCCGTGGCGCGGCGGGCGTTGGCGATCCTCGCCGGAGCGCTGTTCGTAGCGCTTGCCGCCCAGGTGGCGATTCCTCTGGCGGGAACTCCGGTGCCGATCACGCTGCAGGTGCCCGCGGTGCTGATCGTGGGCGGTCTGCTGGGGCCGCGGCTCGGTGCGGCCAGCCTGGCCATCTACCTGGCGCTGGGCGCGGCGGGCCTGCCGATGTTCGCGCCCGTCGGGGTGCCGGGCGCCGCGCGACTGTTCGGTCCAACCGGCGGCTACCTGCTGGCGCTTCCGCTGGCGGCGGCGCTCGTGGGCGCGGTGTTGGAGCGGGGCCGGTCGTGGGGCAGGCTCGCAGCCGCCATGATTGCCGGCCTGGCTGTGGTCCACCTCGGCGGCGTGGCGCAGCTCGCCGTCCTCACCGGCGACTGGGCGATTGCGTTCGCCTGGGGATCGGTGCCGTTCCTGCTGTTGGACTTGTCGAAGTTGGCAGTCGCCGGTCTAATCGTCCGGCGTTTCGCACCGAAGACGCGCGCGCTCCTCTAAAGGGCGCGCGTCGTGTTTTCGGCCGTTGGCGCGCTCGTCGGCTTCTACCTGGCGGTCGCGCTGATCGCGCTGCCGCTGGGGTACGCCATGCCGGCTGCGTGGAAGAGCGGGACCCTCGGCATCGGGCTCCAGACGTTGCCGATTGTGGTGGCGGCGCTGTTCGTGAGTCACCTCCTGGTTCGCCGGCGTATGGCGACCTGGGAGATGATGGGATGGCGCAGCCGCGTGCGCTACGTGAAGGCCTTCGGGCTGGGCGCGGGCCTCGGCATCGCCATGGCCCTGCTGGCCCTGCTCATTGCGATGGGGCCCGGGAGCGCGAGGCTGAGCCTGAGCGGTGAGCCGCTCTCCGCGTACCTGCCCGCGGCGTTGGCAGTGGTGATCGGGCTGGCGGTGGCGGCGCTGGCGGAGGAGTTGCTGTTCCGGGGCTACCCGCTGGCGCGCCTGGCGCAGCCGATCGGGAAGTTGGGAGCGAGTGTGGTGCTGGCGGCCGGGTTCACCGCCGTGCATCTGGCGAATCCCGAGGCAACCTCGTTCGGGATGATCAACATAGGGCTTGCCTCGCTGGTGTTGAGCGCGGCGTTCTTCACGCCCGGCGGGCTTCCCGCCGCCTGGGGCTTGCACCTGGGGTGGAACGCCGGACTGGGGTTGGCCGATGCGCCGGTGAGCGGCATCGCGCTCCAGTTGCCCACACTCGAGTTTCATACCGGAGGGCCGTCCTGGGTTACGGGTGGCGCGTTCGGACCGGAAGGCGGATTGTCCGCCACGGTGGCGATGGGTGTGGCATTGATCTGGCTCGGCCGCAGCGCGGCGAGAGCCGGGGAGGGAGGGCCGACGTGAAAGGGATCGCGGTGGTTGGTGCCGGCACCATGGGAAACGGAATCGCGCACGTCTTCGCGCAGAACGACTGGGACGTCACGCTCATAGACGTTGACAAGGGGCAGCTCGAGAAGGCGCTGGCGACGATTCGCAAGAACTTCGACCGACTGATCAAGAAGGAGAAGCTCACGGAGGCCGATCGGGACGGCGCCCTGGGACACATCACCACGGCGACCGATCTCGCAGCCGCCGCCAAGGCCGAGCTCATAGTGGAGGCGGCAACGGAGAACCCCGAGCTCAAGTTCACGATCTTCGAGAAGCTCGACGAGTTGACGCCCGAAGGCGCGATCCTCGCGACCAACACCTCTTCGATCTCCATCACCGAGATCGCGGCCCGCACGGGCCGCCCCGACAAGGTGGTCGGGATGCACTTCATGAACCCCGTCCCGATGATGAAGCTGGTCGAGATCATCCGCGGGCTGGGGACGTCGGACGAGACGACGGCCGCGGTGATGGAGGTGGCGACGTCGCTCGGCAAGACACCGGTCGAGGCCAGCGACTATCCGGGTTTCGTTGCCAACCGGATCCTGCTGCCGATGATCAACGAGGCGGTCTACTGCGTCATGGAGGGTGTTGCCACCCCGGAGGCAGTGGACACCGTGATGAAGCTGGGCATGAATCACCCCATGGGGCCGCTGGCGCTGGCGGACCTCATCGGACTGGACGTGTGTCTCTCGATCCTGGAGGTGCTGCACACGGGGCTGGGAGACTCGAAGTACCGGGCGTGTCCTCTGCTGCGCAAGATGGTGGCCGCCGGGTACCTGGGCCGCAAATCCGGCAAGGGTTTCTATGACTATAGCTAGCCCGCTGCTGCTGGACGTTCCCGAGCATTCGCGCGAGATCGTGGAGATGACCCGCGAGTTCGCGCAGAAGGAGATCGCACCCCACGCAGCGGAGTGGGACAGCACGAAGCACTACCCGGCCGAGGTGATGAAGCAGCTGGGCGAGCTCGGCTTCTACGGGCTGAGAATCCCGGAGGAGTACGAGGGGTTGGGGCTCGACACGCTGACCTACATGATGGTGTTGGAGGAGATCGCGGCCGCCGACGCTTCCGTGTCGATATCGCTGTCGGTGCACAACTCCCTGCCCGTCACGATGCTGCTGCGCGAGGGGACCGCCGAGCAGAAGGAGCGCTGGCTCGGGCCCATGGCGCGGGGCGAAGTGCTGGCCGCGTTCTCGTTGTCGGAGGCTGACAGCGGCTCGGATAGCGTGAGCATACGGGCGCAGGCGGTCCGCGACGGCGACGAGTGGGTGCTGAGCGGGGAGAAGACGTGGGTCACCAACGGCGACACCGCCGACCTCCTGGTTATAATGCTTCGGACGGATACGCCGGAGAAACGGCGCGGAGCGCACGGTATCTCGACGTTTCTAGTGCCCGCCGCTGCGCCGGGAGTCGAGCCCGGGAAGGCGGAGGACAAGATGGGCCTGCGGGCCTCCCGCACGACGTCGCTGAGCCTCAACGACGTGCGACTGGGCCCGGAGTACTTGCTAGGGATGGAGGGTGAGGGGTTTATTTACGCGCTCCAGGCGTTGGACAACGGGCGGATGGGAGTGGCCGCTCAGGCCACAGGGATAGCCCGGGCCGCATTGGAGCATTGCATTCGCTACAGTCAGGAGCGGCAGCAGTTCGAGAGGCCGCTCAAGGACTTTCAGGCGATTCAGTTCAAGCTCGCCGACATGGCCACGCGGATCAGCGCGTCGCGCGCCCTCATTCTCGAGGCCGCTCGGGCCAAGGATCGTGGCGAGTCAGTGACCGAACGGGCGGGCATGGCCAAGCTGTTTGCCTCGGAGACGGCGATGTGGGTCACGACGCAGGCGGTACAGATCTTCGGAGGCTATGGCTACATGCGCGACTATCCGGTGGAACGGCTGTTTCGCGACGCAAAGGTGACTGAGATTTATGAAGGCACAAGCGAAATCCAGCGAATCGTTATTGCACGGGGGCTCTACTCCGACTAGAGCCGAAATCACAAAATCATTGGACGACGGATTGTTTGAACTCATCGGCGAACATCGACACGAGCAGGTGTCCCTGTGGAGCGAGCCCGAAACCGGGTATCGCGGGGTTGTGGCCATCCACAACACCACTCTGGGACCCGCGCTCGGCGGCACACGGATGTGGGCGTACGAGAACGATCTCGAGGCGCTGATCGACGTACTGCGGCTGTCGCGCGGCATGACCTACAAGGCTGCGGTGGCCGGGCTCAACCTGGGTGGCGGCAAGAGCGTCATCGTGGCTGATCCCAACGTCGAGGATCGCGCGGACATCTTCCGGGCGCACGGGCGCCACGTGCAGTCCATGTGCGGGCGATACATCACCGCCGAGGACGTGGGGACGAGCCCCAGCGACATGGAGTTCGTGCGCGAGGAGACCGAGTACGTGGTCGGGCTCGCCGGACGCTCCGGCGATCCATCGCCGGTGACGGCTCTCGGGGTGTACCGCGGCATGCAGGCGTGCGCCAAGACGCGCTGGGGCAGCGACTCGCTGTCCGGCAAGACCGTGACGGTCCAGGGCGTCGGGCACGTCGGCTACCACCTGTGCAAGCACATGCACGAGGAGGGCGCCACGCTCGTCGTGACCGACATCGAGGACGACAGGGTCAAGCGCGTGGTGGATGAGTTCGGCGCGACCGCCGTGGGCGCCGACGAGATTTACGGCGTGAAGGCCGACGTCTTCGCGCCGTGCGCGCTGGGCGCCGTCATCAACGACGACACGCTGCAGGTGCTCAAGGTCGAGATAGTGGCCGGTGCGGCCAACAACGTGCTCGACGAGGAGCGGCACGGCGACGCGCTGCACGAGCGCGGGATCCTCTATGCTCCGGATTACGCCGTGAACGCAGGCGGCCTGATCAACGTAAACGCCGAAGTCGAGGGCTGGGACCTGGAGCGGTCCCACAAGAAGGCATCTGAGATCTACGACACGATCCTCAAGATCGTGCAGATCGCCGACGACCAGGGGATCCCGACGTATCGGGCGGCGGACCGGCTGGCCGAGGACCGGATCGCGGAAGCGACCGCGCGCAAGAAGAAGAAGTAGCAGACCGGAGCGTATATGAGCGATGCACGTGAGCGGGCCCGCCCGCTCGAGTCGGCTGATCCGGCCATCTCCTCGCTGATCCAGCGCGAGGTGGCGCGGCAGGAGAACGGGCTCGAGCTGATTGCCAGCGAGAACTTCGTCTCCCGCGCCGTGCTCGAGGCGATGGGCTCCGTACTCACGAACAAGTACGCCGAGGGATACCCTGGCAAGCGCTACTACGGCGGCTGCGAGGTGGTGGACGAGATCGAACAACTCGCCATCGACCGGGCGCTGGAGCTGTTCGGCGCCGACCACGCGAACGTGCAGCCGCACAGCGGGGCGCAGGCCAACATGGCAGCCTACTTCGCCGTGCTGGAGCCGGGCGACACGCTGATGGGGCTCAAGCTGACCCACGGAGGGCATCTCACCCACGGCTCGTCGGTGAACGCCAGCGGCCGCCTGTTCAGGGCCGTGCAGTACGGCGTTCACGAGAGCACGGGCCTCATCGACCTCGACCAGGTTCGGGAGATCGCCCGCGCCGAGAGGCCCAAGCTCATCATTGCGGGTGGGAGCGCCTACCCGCGCCACATCGACTTCGCCGGGTTCGCCGATGTGGCCCGCGACGTGGGAGCCCACCTCCTGGTGGACATGGCTCACTTCGCCGGGCTCGTTGCGGCTGGAGTCTGTCCGTCGCCGGTGCCGCACGCGGACCTCGTCACGTCGACGACCCACAAGACCTTGCGGGGCCCGCGGGGCGGGTTCATCCTGTGCCGCGAGGAGTTTGCCAAGGCTGTGAATAAGCAGGTGTTCCCCGGCACGCAGGGCGGGCCACTCGAGCATGTGATCGCCGCCAAGGCCGTGGCGTTCCATGAGGCGTTGCAGCCGGACTTCAAGCAGTATGCGGCCCAGGTCGTGACCAACGCCAAGGCGCTCGGTACGGCCCTGAAGGAGCGGGGCTACACACTGGTTTCGGGCGGCACGGACACGCACCTGCTCCTGGTGGACCTGCGCCCGCAGGACATCACTGGCAAGGACGCCGAGGAGGCGCTTGGGCGCGCCGGACTCCACGTCAACAAGAACACGGTGCCCGGCGATCCCAGGTCTCCGTTCGTGACCAGCGGGATCCGCCTCGGGAGCTCCGCGCTCACCAGCCGCGGGATGATGGAAGAGGAGATGGCGCAGATCGCGGGGATGATCGACGACGTGCTGCGGTCGGCGGATGCGGAGACAGTCGAGAGGGTAGCGGTCCAGGTGCGGGAGTTGACCGGGGCGTTCCCGCTATATCCAAGCCTGGCCAGGGTTTAGCGGCGGTCTTGCTCGCAGCGTAACGAGTCTCCACCTTACTACCGTGTTCGAGCTACAACTGGCCAACGAGGTCCTGGAGCGGATCCGCGCCGTGGACGGGCGCTATCACGAGCGGGCATACCTGTTCGTGCTGGCGTCGCTGGAGTACTGTCAGCGCAAGCGCAAGGCGCGCGGCCACATCGCGGGTTCCGAGCTGGCGGAGTCGTGCCGCGAGTTCGCGCTGGACCAGTTCGGATTGACCGCGCGTACGGTGTTGTCGCACTGGGGAATCGAGTCCACCGGCGACATCGGCCGGGTGGTGTTCGTGCTGATCGAGGCGGGGCTGCTGATCCAGCACGCCAATGATCGGCTGGAGGATTTCACATCGGTGTATGACTTCGCGCAGGCGTTCGATGGGGATTACCCGTGGGGTGGGGTCGCACGAGCGGATACTGTCAGGTAACATATAGATAGCCCTCAGGCCGCGGCTGGAGGCCTTGGGAATCTGGGAAGGGAGGAGCAGCATGGATGATAGGAACTGGCCTGCGTGTCTGAAGTGCGAGAAGGGCGTGCTGATTCCACTCTCGGACTACGGCCGTGACGGGGCGTCAATCAGGTACAAGGCGTGGGCCTGCTCACATCCGGAGTGTGGTTTCAACATCCGTATCGACAATGGCGAGATCTCTTTCGGCCGAGCGATCGGACAGAGCTTCAAGTAGCAAGCCCTCCGGGCCGTCGGCCCTTTTAGCTCGCGGACCGCGGGGCTGACGGCTTACCTTCGATGCCGATACCCGTTCTCAACGCCACTCAAGCCGCAGCTTGGGACGAGCGCGCGCGCACCAGCGCCGCCATCCCGAGCCGCGTGCTCATGGAGGGCGCCGGCCGCGCGGTCGCGCAGCTACTCGCGCGGGACTTTCCGAGCCAACTCGAACACGGTGTTCTGATCGCCGCCGGGCACGGCAACAACGGAGGCGACGGCTGGGTAGTGGCGCGGGCGCTGGGCGCCGTTGGTGTGCGGGTGTGGGTGGCGGAGTTGGACCGCGAGCGGTCACCCGACTGCGAGGCAAACCGCAAGCTCGCGCTGGAGGAAGGCGTCCAGCTGCTCGCGTCCGATGCCGCGTGGCCCGAGGCTGGCATCGTGGTGGACGCGCTGCTCGGCACGGGCGCGTCCGGCGAGCCGCACGGAGCCATCGGTGAGCTCGCCCAGCGAGTGGCGCGGCAGCGCGGCCCCGTGGTCGCCGTGGACGGGCCCACGGGGCTCGATCTCTCGACCGGGGAGGCTCTCGGCCCGGTGCGCGCGGACCTCACGGTGACGTTCGGCGGCGCTCGGCGCGGGCACCTGCTCGCGCGAGAGTGGTGCGGCCGGATCGTGATCGCGGACATCGGGTTCCCGCCGCCCGAGCCGGACTGGCCCACCCTTTTCACCGATTCCGATGCCGGCGCCCTGCTGCCGCCCTTCAGCGCGGAGATGCACAAGGGGGACCGCGGCCGCGTCGTGATCATCGGCGGTGACGAGGGCATGGCGGGAGCGGCGCTCCACGCCGCGTCAGCGGCCTTTGCGGCCGGAGCCGGCCTGGTGAAGATCGCGGCATCCGCCGTGACGGTACAGGCGGCGCAAACGGTGTTGCCTGACGCTCTCTCGGTGGCCACCGGGCTGGGCCGCTCGCTCGAGCCGGAGCTGGTGGAGGCGATCGAGTGGGCGGACGCACTCGTGTTGGGCCCGGGCCTGGGTCGAGGTGAGCATCGCTCGGCCTTCGTCGAGGCCGTGCTGGAGCGCGCCGCCGCGCCCGTGGTGATCGATGCGGACGCTCTGCACGCCGGCGCCGCGCTGGCGGCCGGCGCCGCACCCCGCGTCCTCACGCCCCACCCGGGAGAATTCCAGGCGGCGTTTCCTGGGCTCGGCTCGGCGCTCGAGGAAGACCGGTTTGCTGCCGCCTCCGCTGCCGCGCCGGAGAATGCCGGGCCCTCCTCAGTGCTGCTCAAGGGCGTGCCCACCGTCATAGCCGCTCCAGGCCGGCCGCTGCGGGTCGTTGCCACCGGCAACCCCGCTCTCGCCACCGGCGGCAGCGGCGACCTCCTTGCCGGGTTCATCGCCGCGTTCCTCGCGCGGGGTCTCGAGCCGTTCGATGCGGCGGGGCTCGGCGCATTCACACTGGGCCGCGCCGCCGAGCTCGCGGCGGCGCAGCACACGGTGCGGGCCACGAGGCCCGCCGACGTCCTGGCTGCGGTCCCCGATCTGTGGCGCCGGCTCGCGGCCCCGCCCGCCTTCGCGCCGCCCGTCCTGTTCGAGCTGCCCTCGCCCGCAGTCGTCTGATGCGCTGGATCATCGCGCTGCCCGCCGCGCTCGCGTGCGCGCAGCCCCTTGCCGCCCAGGTGGGCTCGCGCCTGTGGCGACCGGATGAGCGCGCCGTTCTGGCCGGGTTCGGATTCGTCACGGCCGTGGCCGCATCGCAGGACATGCTGTACGTGGCGAGCACGGGCGGCCTGGGAGTCCATGAGCGGCCGTTCGGACGCTGGAAGCCACCGGTGACCCACCTCGACGGGTATCCGCGGGAGCCGGTCGGGGTTGCGCTCGCGGATCCGCTGGACCGTTCCGTCTGGTTGGGGACCACCACGCGGCTGGTGAATTACTCGCCCACGATGCTGCGGTTCGAGTCCGTGATGGTGCCCGGCGGCGTAGTCGATCTGATGTTCGACCGCGACAACACCTTCCGCGGCATCTACGTGCTCTCGCCCACCGGTTGGTGGTTGGTGGCGCGCGGCTCCCTGATGCTGACTCAGCCGCCCAGCCTCCCGCCGCCGCGGCAGCAGCTGCGGCCGATCAGCGTGGACCAGGCGCTCGACAGGGCGCCCTACCTGGTCAGCGGCGCCTCCCTGCTGCTCACCGACGAGCTGAGGCGCTCGTTCCGCTACACGGCGGCGGCACTGGCTTGGGATACCGAGGACCTGTACATGGGCACCAACGGGCTGGGCCTGCTCGCGGTGGACGGATTGACCACCAACGTGCGGCCGATGCCGTTCGGCCTGCTGGCCACGAGCGTGGGGGCCGTGGTGGCGACGCGTGACGGCGTGTGGGCCGCAACGGGTCCCATGGCTCCGCGAGCGGGCTTCACGTTCGTGGGCCGGAACCTGCAGGAGTATCGCTTCGATGAGGGCCGTGGCGGCGGTTACCACTTCGCCTTCGTGACCGACCTGCTCGAGCGGGGTCAGGCACTGTGGGCCGCCACCGATGACGGCGTTCTGCGTGTGGTGCCCGGCGAGCGCCCCGAGCCGATGCTCACCGGCTTCGGGCTCGGGGCCGAGTACGGATACGCTCTGGCGCAGACCTCCACGGGCGTGTGGGTCGGTACAGAGCGCGGGCTTGCCTTCGTGAGCGACTATGGCGAGGTGGTCTTCGTGGACGAACGCGTGCGCGAGCCCATCTACGCGCTCGCCGCCTCGGGCGACACCGTCTGGGTGGGTGGGCGCCGCGGGCTCGGGGTGACGTGGGAAGGGAGTGACGCCATCTACGTGCCGCGCCACGCGGAGGACGAGATCCTCCTCTCCGATCCGATCATCGCGCTCGCGCTGACGGGTGACACGCTGGTGGCCGCCACCCCGGACCGCGTCCTGTGGCGCGCCCCCGGGGAGGAGTGGGTGGTGGAGCGGGTGCTCTCCGGGGATCTCGGAGAGGTGACAGCGCTGGCAGGTGACGAGGGGGGGGTGTGGGTCGGCGGCGTGCGTGGTGTGGCCTATTTCCGGCCCCGGCTGCACGAGTTCAGGGTGTTCAGTGCGCCGGGTGATCTGCCGGGTCCGGTTCGGGACATCGCCGTGGACGACTCATACGTGTGGGTGGCCACCCCCGGGGGCATGGTGCGCTTCCAGAAGCGGGCGCTCAAGCCGTGAGCGGCGGCGAGCGGGGCCACACGCCGCTGGGGCCGGGCGGAGAGTTCGACCGGATCCGGGCAATCTGGCGCAGGCTCGGGGAGCAGATCGGCGCCGCCGGCGAGGACTGTGCGCTGGTCACGCTTGGCAGCGAGCGGCTCGCAATCTCGACTGACGTGACCATCGAAGGCACGCACTTTCGGAAGGGGTGGCTCGCGCCCGAAGAGGTGGGATGGCGCGCCACCGCTGCGGCGCTCTCTGACCTGGCGGCCGTGGCCGCCGAGCCCCGCGGGGTCATGGCCAGTCTCGGTGTGTCGCCCGATTGGCCCGAGGAACTGGTGAGCGAGGTCATGCACGGCGTGGGCCAGGCAGCCGCGGCCGTGGACGCCCAACTCTGGGGCGGCGACCTGGTGCGCAGTGAGCGCCTGGTGCTGGACGTGGTGGTGGTGGGACGCGCTGAGACTCCGGTCCTGCGCTCCGGTGCCGCGCCGGGAGAAGGGCTTTGGGTGTCCGGTGCCCTCGGCGGTCCGGCAGCCGCCCTCGCGGCGTGGCTAGCGGGCGGGGAGCCGGAGCGGACGGCGCGCGAGCGCTTCGCGCACCCGCGACCGCGCATTGCGGAAGCGTTGTGGCTGAGGGACGAAGGCGCGACGGCGATGATCGACTTGAGCGACGGGCTCATCGGCGACGCCGGCCACCTGGCGGCGGCCTCCGGAGTGCGGTGCGTCATCGAGGGCGAACGAGTGCCGGTGCATCCGGCTGCCTCGCCCCGCGGCGCGCTGGTGAGCGGGGAGGAATACGAGCTGCTGGCGGCTCTGCCCCCGGAGACCGCCGGCGAGCTTGCGGCCGCCTTCGAGGATACCTTTGGAATCCGGCTGACGCGCGTGGGGCGCGTCGAGGAAGGGCAGGGCGTCGAGCTCCTTGAGAACGGCGCGCCGGCCGCTCCGCCGGATGGGTTCACTCAGTTCTGACGACTATGCTGCGTTCTGTCTGGTACCTCATAAACCTGTTCGTGTGGACGATCTACTACGGTGGCAAGGTCGTCGTGGCTGGGTTACTGCGCATCCCGAACCGGCCGGGCGGCGTGTTCGATCGCACGGGTCGGGCGTGGTCCTCCAAGCTGCTGCGAGCTGCGGGAGTGCCGGTGCGCGTGAGGGGCATGGATCTGGTCCCCCGCGACAGGCCGGTCGTCTACGTTTCGAATCATCAGTCCTTCTTCGACATCCTGGCGCTGTCGGCGACGCTGCCGGGGGCGATGCGCTTCGTGTACAAGAAGGAGATGGCCAAGATACCGATCCTCGGGCCGGCAATGCGCAACGCCGGCCACATCATGATCGACAGGCAGAACAGGCAGAAGGCCTTCGGTGCCTATGAAGAGGCGGCCAAGGCCGTCCAGGCGGGGCTGCACGCGGTGGTGTTCGCCGAGGGGACACGGAGCCGCACGGGACACCTGCTCCCGTTCAAGAAGGGACCGTTCGTGTTCGCGATAGCATCTCAGGTGCCCGTGGTTCCGATCTACTGCGCGGGCAGTTTTGACATCTTGCCCAAAGCCAGCATTCGTGTTCGGTCGAAACCGATCACAATCTTGTTCGGCGCGCCGATCCCCACCGAGGGGCTGACGTACGAGGATCGGGAGAAGCTGATGAACCAGACCCGCACGGTCATCGAGCAACTGCGGTTTGACGCGGGCGAAGACGGGGAATAGGTTGCGCGGTCCTATGAGCACAATCATCGAAGTCTCATCCAGAGAGATCCTGGATTCCCGCGGGAATCCGACGGTTGAAACCGATGTGCGGCTGGCGAGCGGCGTGGCAGGGCGTGCCGCGGTGCCGAGCGGTGCGTCCACCGGCGAGCACGAGGCCGTGGAGCTGCGCGACGGCGACGGCGAGCGCTACAACGGCAAGGGCGTGCAGCAGGCCGTTCGCAACGTCAACGAGGTGATCGGGCCCCGGCTCGAGGGCGTGGACGCCGTGGACCAGCTGGCGGTGGACGAGGAGTTGCTGGAGCTGGACGGCACGCCCAACAAGAGCAACCTGGGCGCGAACGCGATGCTGTCGGTATCGCTCGCCGTCGCGCGCGCCGCGGCGGCCGACCGCGAGTTACCGCTGTATCGCTACCTCGGCGGGCCACTCGCGCACGTGCTGCCGGTTCCGATGATGAACATCTTGAACGGCGGCGCCCACTCCTCCAACAACGTGGACGTGCAGGAGTTCATGGTGGTGCCGGTTGGCACCGATGAGTTCGAGGAGGCGCTGCGGATGGGCGTGGAGGTGTTCCACGCCCTCAAGAGGGTGCTGAGCGCGCAGGGGCTCTCGACCGCAGTGGGCGACGAGGGAGGGTTCGCCCCGATGCTGCCCACCAACGAGGCTGCTCTGGACGCCGTGGTCTCCGCCATCGAAGCGGCCGGCTACGCGCCGGGCGACGACGTGGCCATCGCGCTCGACCCCGCCGCGAGCGAGTTTTACGAGGACGGTGCCTACGTATTCAAGAAGGGCGACGGCTCCAGGCGCTCGGCTGCTGAGATGGTGGAGCTCTACGCCGGCTGGCTCGAGAACTACCCGATCGTGTCCATCGAGGACGGCCTCGCGGAGGACGACTGGGAGGGCTGGCGACTGCTCACCGAGGCGCTGGGCGAGCGGGTGCAGCTCGTGGGCGACGACATCTTCGTCACGAACGTCGAGCGGCTGGCCCAGGGCATAGAGCAGGACATCGGCAACTCGATCCTGATCAAGGTGAACCAGATAGGGACGCTCACCGAGACGCTGCAGTGTATCGAGCTGGCCAAGGGCGCCGGCTACGGCACGGTGATCTCGCACCGCTCCGGCGAGACCGAGGACACGTTCATAGCCGATCTCGCCGTGGCCACGAGCGCCGGGCAGATCAAGACGGGCAGCGCATCGCGCACCGACCGGGTGGCCAAGTACAACCAACTGCTGCGCATCGCGGAGGAGCTGGGCGACTTCGCGCTCTACCCGGGGCGCAACGTCTATAGCCTGTGACCCCCGGGCGCTTCATTGCCGTAGTCCTGATTCTGGGAGGCGTCGCCTTCGGGCTGTGGGGCGGGCTGTTCTCGACTGTGGACTGGTGGAAACTCAAGCAGAGGGTGGAGGGCGAGCGCCAGGCCATCGAGCGGCTCGAGACCGAGACGGACAGCCTGGAGGCCTGGGCGCAGGCGTTGGAGAGCGACTCGGCCACCCAGGAGCGGGTGGCGCGCGAGGTGTTCGGCATGATCCGCGACGGCGAGACGCTGTACCGCGTTGAGCACCTGGAGCGGTGACTGGAGGCTGGACCCGGGCCTCGGTATCTTTGTGACGGCCGGCTGCGGGATGGGGCCGGCCTACAACTTGGCGGAGTAGCTCAGCCGGTTAGAGCAGCGGAATCATAATCCGCGTGTCGGGGGTTCGAGTCCCTCCTCCGCTATTCCACATAACTATCTGCAGAGTAAGGGGTTCTCGTTTCGATGGGGACCCCATCTTTGTGATCTGGGCCCTCTAGTGTGCCTAGATCCGCGGCATTGGGGGGCGCTTGCGACACCTGACAGCGCACGTGACCCCCTGAACCCCATGGCTGGCTAGTTCCCCACGTCCGCCTTCAACTCCTCGAACCAATTGAGAACAACGCGAATCTCCCTGGCCATTGCGTCCTGGTTCACGGTACGAAGGACAAACCGCTGGCCAGGTCCCAACCTCGATACGCCGGTAAGAGGCTTGGGTAAGCCGTACCGAAGCTTGGGTAAGCCGTGCCGAAGCTCGGGTAAGCCGTGCCGAAGCTTGGGTAAGCCGTGCCGAAGCTTGGGTAAGCCGTACCGAAGCTCCGGTGAGCCTTACCGGAGCTTCGTAACGGTCTCCCGAAATGGCCCGGCGCGCGCACGCAACTGCGGTCACGGCAGGCGATTGCGCCGAGCAGGCTCAAGGAATGCGTGATTATGGAATCAACCCAGCTGAGTCGGCTGGGCGCGCGGCGGCAAGGGGCGAGTGTGCCCGCGGGTCTCTTCATGAGTGTACTCATGTTTACTTGACAGCACCGCCGGCGTGGGTTAACATGAGTACACTCATCTTTGCAGCAATCTCGTGAGCGAGGAATCATGGCGACGTCAACCAAGCGCCAGGCAAGAAAGAAATCGACATCCAGCCGAAGCACGAAGAAGGCTCCGGGGAAACGCGCGAAGAGCAAGGAGCAAACCAAGGCGAGGATTCTCAAGGCTGCATTGGTGCTGTTTGGGAAGAAAGGATTCTACAAGACAACTACGAAGGAGATATCCCGGAAGGCGAAAATCGCCGAGGGCACGCTCTTCAACTACTTCAAGACCAAGGAAGATCTGGCCCTGTATTTCTTCGAGACGGAATTGCAGAACTGTATTGAATGGTACTACAAGGATGACTACGTGCAGGCCGCTCCCTTGCCGGAGAAACTGTTCGGCATCGTCCAGCACTATCTGGACCGCGTCGAGCCCTACCAGGAGTTCCTCGGCGCCGTCTATTTGCGGGCCCTGCAGCCTCGATCGAAGCTGAATCCGCTCAGTCTGGAGGTCCAGGAACTCCGCGTCCGTGAGCTGATGTTCATCCGTGATATCCTGGAAGAAGCCGAAGAGAAGGAAGAAATCCCTCCGCTCGGCGATTTCGGGGTGTACGCGCTGGGGCTTGGATTCCTCGGCGTCGTGACCTATTGGCTGCACGATCGGTCGGAAGGCAAAGAGAACACCATGGCACTGCTGGACCGCGCATTGACGCTCGCAAACAACGTCTTGCGCCAAGGAGGCTGGGAATGGTGAAGCGGAGCCAGGCAACCAACAAGGCCAGCCGTGCATTGAAGGTGGGCGGATTGGGCGTCCGTATCGCGGGGAGCTATCTGGGCTACCAGATGCAAAACCTCTTCCTGGATCCACCCGCGCGCGCGCAAAACAAGACGACCTTCCGCCAGAAG
>Ga0255054_10000953_pt1 | contig 16836 bp, 8 predicted proteins | sample JV7_2_23_MG_FD_188634 | JGI IMG/M metagenome (GOLD analysis project Ga0255054, IMG submission 188634) | Seawater microbial communities from Jervis Inlet, British Columbia, Canada - JV7_2_23 | ecosystem: Environmental > Aquatic > Marine > Inlet | place: Canada: British Columbia | collected...
GCACCGGCCGGCTTGTCGCTAAACTTCAAACACTTCGATCTGCGTCGGAGCCCTACCCTCCAGAAATATCCGCCACATCTCACTATAAGCGTGCTCCAGATTTCTGACAAAACGAGCAGTATCGAACAGCGGTTTTTTCAGGCGATTGATGTTGAGCTTGTGCCGAACGGCTTTCAGCTCGGATGAACGCGATGCCAGCTGAACCGCTAGTTTCTCATATCCTTCCAAACGGTAAGTGACCGATTCTGAAAGTCCGACGGCATACAATAAACTGGATGACACCCGTGATGCAAAATGACTGCCCTGTAAGGCAATCGCCGGCACACCGGCCCACAATGAATCACTGGTGGTGGTGTGGCCGTTGACAATGCGGGTGTCCAGGGCCAGATCAGTCCATTTTAGGCGTGGTAAATGTTGCGCTCAGAATCGAAAAACCGTTAAGGCGCAACCGTTAAAAATTATTGCGGCAGATTTTCGAATTTAGCTCCCTGGAAATCCGCCTGCGGGGATTGAGGAATATGTGAACATTTTTGGGTCGCTTCCTTCATTTTCAAGCACTCTTTAAACAGGGCCAAAAGCTCCGGATTGACGATATCGCTTTCAAAAGCCGCCTCCAAGACCCATAAGGCATATTCCATTTTTCTAGCCGATATGAAACCCTGTGCAAGTTCACTACATGGAGTGGCAAGGTGGGCGCCCACGGGCGTGTCTTTTAATTTTTTGATGCCCTCGAGTCCTTTTTCTTTTTGGCCCGCACAACAATACGCAGCCGCAAGAATAAATTGAGCTGGCGGGTAATCGGGAAAACCGCTTAACAGGTCTTCGAGAATGTTGATGGTGTTTTGCGCATTTCCGCAATGCAACTCAGCCATTGCATGGTTGTATCGGGCTTCTTTCAGGTCCGGGTCACATTCAACGGCTTTTTTGCCTGCATCAAGGGCATCTTCGAATTTCCCGAGCCGATTGTAAATGGTCCCCATATTCACATAGGCAATCGCTGCCAGATTCGGTTTTGGATTCAGGGCAAGCAATCTTTGCCATAATTCAAACGCCTCCTGGTTTTTCTCCAGAATAGTGGCTTGAATCGCCAATTCCCGCAGGGCATTAACATCCTCACCCATCTCGGACAGCTTTTTTTGACCGATATCAAAATAGATTTCCCCTTTGCGATCCAGCTTTTCTTTATCCAGCCGGCCGTAATGGTGCACCGGAATACGGCATTTTTTGATTTCGATACCATTTCTTCTCAAAACCGGATCGACCAGCTCATGTACCGCACCTTCAAACCAGATTTGATCTTTGCCGTAAAACAACCTTACTTTTTCACTCGGCAGCCACCCCATGGCCGCTTCTTCATCGGGATAATATCCATCATTGGGCACCCACCCCACAATGTTGGCCAGTTTGTTATAATTTCGGGTGGTAATGGTATACGCTACGGGTGCCTTGGGTTTCTTTGTGACAATTTTATTGAAATGGTCATAGTCCAAAGGCGAAATCACTTCGTCTCCGTCCAGAATTAGAATCCATTCACCGGATGCTTTTGAAATCGAATAGTTTCGCGCTTCGGCAAAATTATTCTTCCACTCATAATCATAAACCTTGGCTCCAAAAGTGATGGCAATATCTTTGGATCGGTCGGCAGAACCCGTATCAACCACAATCATTTCGTCCACGATGGGTTTTACACTCGCCAGACATCGAGCCAAATATTTCTCTTCATCCTTGATGATCACACATAGGGAGACTGCAGCCTTTTTTGAGGATTTCTGAATGGTAATCGGCCCCAGTTTCTCTCTGACCTTCAGAGCGGCGCCTAGAATTCCATCATCAGTCCCGAATTTAATAATCGCCTCTTTAATTTCAGGCATCGCCATCTCATATTTGCCCTGCTGGACCAGAAAATCGATCAGCATATATTTTATTTTCTGATTGTTCGGGTACAGGGCAGCCGCATCACGAGCAACGTTCTCAGCTTTTTCATATTCAGCGATCCCTGCGATCAAGGTGTGATAATTGGTTGCAATATCAAGATCAGTGGGGGTGAGCCGGAAAGCCTTTTCAAAAGATTTCAGAGCCTCGTCCTGCTGGTCGGCTTCCAATTGCAGCATCCCCAAATTGGTGTAGAGCTCGCCATAACCCGGATCCGCATCGATCGCCCGTTTAAAGTATTTTTCAGCAGAATGGCGGTCATCATTTCGATAGGCCAGGATGCCTTTGAGGTTCAGGGCGGGTGCGCGGTCGGGATTCATCGCCAGCACCTGTTCAATATGGGCCTGGGCCGCTTCAAAGTTTTCCAACCCTTCTTCAGCATACCCCAGCAGTTCAGCTTTTCGCATTTCCTGATTGTCACCGGCGGACGGCATTTCCATTAAGGCATCTTTGGCATCCTGAAATCTTTTTGCGGCCAGTAAAATTTCAGATAAGGCAAGGTAGAGACGTTTATCTTCGGGCTGAAGCCCTATTCCACCCAACACGGTTTCGATGGCCGCATCAATTTGGCCTCTCTGGCTCAATTCATCCGCCCTTGCCAGAAGTTGAACCGTCTGAAAGGCTTTGGCTTCCGGGTTTTGAGCGCTATTCCATTTTTCTTTAACCTTCTTTCGATCTTCGGCGCTGGCCGAATTTTTGGTTGAAGCATTCTTTTTGACTTTGTGGCGATCGTAATGGTAGACATACGTATCAGCTGCGATCAAATTCTGGTAGCTCCCTGAGGCCGCCCGGTTGCAAAAGTCTTCGACAACGACTTCTTCTGAAACAAATTGCTCATCAAAATATCCGATTTTCTCGACTAAGTCGCGCCGGAAAACCAAGCAAAAGTCTGATAGTTTTCGCGTCGTTACCCGTCTATATTGGTTTTGTTCATAAAACGCTTTTGCAGCGGATTCGAACTCAACCCGGTCGGATTCGTCGGAATGGATCATCTGTTGGATGCCCTTTGTCCGGTTGGACATGGGGCCCACTACGCCGATATTCGGCTCAAGGTTGATACACATTTTAAGGGCTTTAAGCCAGCCTTCCGGCACCGCCACATCATTATGCATTAGAACAATCATTTTACCGCTGGCTTTTTGGATCGCCTGGTTGAGAGATTCAGCACGGCCCGCCTGCCTGGCGCACTCAATGATGTGATAATGGTCGTTATCCTTTACGAGTTGTTGCGCCCATTTGAGTATGCCTTTAGTGGCCCCGCGATTGATAAGCAGTATTTCATGGGAATCTGAAGTGTGCATCATAACACTTTTAATACATTCTTTGACACGGTTCTCAATCCCATCAAGGCTGATAATAATAGATGCTGTTGCTGCCCGGTTTTCGGCCTCAGATCGATCCGGCTCAAAATCATTGGATTCAACCTTATCCGCTAAAGCTGAAAACGTGTTTGCAGATTCAGCTGGCAACAAACCATTTCCAGCCGGGTGTTTATTCAGCACCTGGAGATTGTTGCTGGCATCTTCATTGCCGGGCGCCAGCTCCAGCACCCGATGATAAAAATCTCGAGCATCATCAAACTTTTTCAACGCCACACAAATATGGCCGGTGATTAAAAGGGTTTCAACATCGTGCGGGTTCACGGCCAGTATGTTCACATAAATTTGAAGCGCTTCTTCTATTTTTCCCAATTCAACAAATAAAAAATCAGCCAGATTTTTTTGAAACGTTAGATTTTCAGGCTGCAGTTGTGCCGCCTGCCGATAGTGAAGCAATGATTTTTCTTTATCGTCAGTCTGATAATACAATACACCGAGGTCGTTATGGCCCAATGCAAAATCAGGATAAGATCCCAGCAATTTTTCTAATTCATCGATGGCCTCGGCCCGGCTTAAGGTGCCCAACTTCTGTTTCAGCTTCTGGTAAATCTCATGCGGGGTTTCTGCATTCATCAAAACGGCCGCTGAAGGTGGTCGCTCCAATTCTTCTAAACGGTGACGGGCTTCTTCATTCCACGGTTCGATTTCCAGAACCTGGTTGAAAAAATCCCTGGCGTCATCGGGTTTTCCCAACGCCTTGCATATCTCGCCGGTCGCCATCAGGGTTTCAACATCCTGTGGATCGGTTTTCAGTATGCTGACGTATATTTTTAGGGCATCTTCAATCCGGCCCAACTCAATACAATAGAAATCAGCCAGATTTTTCTGAAAGTTGATATTCTCGGGCGTCAGTTCGGCGGCACGCTCATAATGATATTTGGCCTTTTCTTTGTTATCCATATGATAGCAAATGACACCCAAGTCGTTGTGTGCCAGGGCGAAATTCGGGAAATTTTCAAGTAATTTCTCCAACGCAGCAATGGCCTTATGTGGATCCCCATTGTTTAACAATGGCTGGATTTCCTGATACAGGTCTTCGGCTGATTTAAATTCAGGGCGCTGCGCTTCCATCTGGTTCAATTTTTCAAGATTTTTTTGCGCAGCTTCATTTAAGGGCTCCAGTTCCAATACCCGGCGATAAAACACCCGGGCATCCTCAAACTGATGCAGGGCTACACAAATATGACCGGTGATCAGCAGGATTTCGACTTCTTCCGGATTCGCTTCCAAAATTTTTACGTAGACTCGCAGGGCATCTTCGACCCTGCCCATTTCAACGTAGTAAAAATCAGCCAGATTCTTTTGAAAAACCATGTTCTCTGGATCCAGCTGTACGGCTTTTTCGTAAAATTGATGCGCTTTTTCTTTGTTGCCGGCAGTATAGTACAAAACGCCCAAGTCGTTGTGAGCCAGAGCGAATTGAGGGTAAGATTCCGCCAGCATTTCCAGCTCACTGATCACTTCCTCAGGTTGTTTATTTCTCATCTCTGCTTGGATGTTTCGATAGATTGTCTCAGGGGATTTCATATTTTCGCTCCTTGGCTCAGTATGACCCGGTGATGTATTGACTCGAATGCGTCTGATGATTTTACCGGAAGCTTGGGCATATTTGTACATCTTGAAAATTTTGTTATTTTCTTCTCTTTGCTTTTTCCGGTTGGAATGTTCAATACTGCCTGGAGATCGTAAGTACAGCCCCAGCTGAACGGGAAGATGCATAAATGTATGACTTTGAGAAATACGCAGCCAAAATTCATAATCTCCCGAAGTTACAAATGAAGCATCAAAATAGCCATATTCATCATGAAGCTCTCTGCGCCACATCGGCTGAGGGCCCACAAAGCACCCTTTATTCAACAAATCTTCCCTGCTGAAGTTTAGCCAGTTAAAAAAACCAACGGGTGTGCAAATTTCAAAGGTCTCGTTTTCGGTTTCAGTGATAATGACATCTGCATAAACCAGCGCAATCTCAGGATTTGCTTCAAGGGTGTTCACCATGACTTCAAGTGCGTCCTGGCGAAGCCGGTCATCGGTGTTCGCATTGGTAATATATTTGCCTTGTGAGGCCTTGATACCCCGGTTCCATGCCGCATAGACTGTTTCACGCTGATTCGCTTTTATATATTTAATATTTGAATATTTTTCCTGAAATTCTTTTATAATTTTCTCTTCATTCTGCTGGGAGCCGCTGTTGACCACGATTATTTCGAGTCTATCCGCAATGGTCTGGCCTTCCAGATCTTCAAGGCAGCCCCGGATGAATCGCTCTGAGTTGTAGGTCGACACAATGGCAGAAACAAGATATCCGTTTGAATCTGTTTCAATATTTGTCTGATCCAGCTGCCCGCTTACTGATGACAACTGATATTTTTCCAGCTTCTCAAGGAATTCTTTTGCATCTATATTCTCTGGTTCGATGTTTAAAATGCGGTTGTAAAAAATGTTGGCATCATCGAATTTTTCCAAAGCAATGCAGATATGTCCTAAAATGAGCAGGGTCTCTATATCTTCTGGGTTTGTATTTAAAATCTTAACATAAATCTGCAGTGCTTCTTCCACCTGACCCAGTTCAACATAATAAAAATCAGCCAGGTTCTTTTGGAATGTAATGTTTTCAGGATCAAGCTGGGCCGCCTGCTGGTAATGATACTGCGCTTTTTCTTTGTCTCCCTGATTATAAATCAATACACCAAGATCGTTATGTGCAAGAGCATAATCAGGGTAGGATTCTAACAAAGCTTCAAGCTTATTTATTGTCGCTTTGGATTTATCGCTTTTAAGTGATGATTTGATATCTTGATAAATATTTTCCGGGGACAGTTTATCAATTTTAGATAAGACAGAAACGTCTTTTGGGGGATCGGTTTGTTTAATTATTTCTTTCCAATCCGGTTTTATCCGTGATAAATACTGATATAATTTAGCCGCATCTGTCTCCTTACCGCATTCTTTTGAAGCGACAGCCATGTACCAGTATAAACGCCAGTGGTTAAACCCATTTTCATGGGCTATTGCCCAGCATTCTATTGCCTGCATAGTATTTTGACGACATTTTAGTACCAACCCGGTCCAAAAATTTAGATATGCATCTTTGGGATCATATCCCCGATACCATAAAATGCCGATGCGATATATAATGTCGGACAAATTGGCAATTGCTTCATCTGCTGCAAACAATGCACTATTTGATAAATTAGAATCCAAGCTATTCGCAAAACAATCTCCATATTTTCCCATGGATGCTATAAAAATATCAGACGTTTTTCGTTTTGGAGGCTCTCCGGTAATATCCTGATAAGTAATGGATTGCTCCAGTAACGGTTTATGAGGATCTTTGCCCCATTCATGCCAGGTTTTGCTTTTCTTGAGCAACCTATTGTAAACAGAATGATATTTTTTTATCGCATTCTGAATACCGAGATTTTTTTCTACATATAACTTGGCATTTTTGCCTAATCTCTCACGATCTGCGGGATTATTATATAAGTATTCAATAGCTTCCTTATATTCTTTTTGTGTATTAACAATTATACCATTTTGTCCATCTTTTACGGTCTGCGACAATCCACCATAGTTAAAAACCACAGCAGGAATACCTGCATACATAACTTCCTGCAATACAAGGTCGGTTGATGCATAAGTATCCGGACACAAGGGATAACCGAAAACATCCATCTCCGAAATAATTTCCCCAATATTATCTACATATCCTTTGAAATCAAATTTATGTTCGGCGCTGAATTTATGAACCTGTCTCAGTAATGATTCTTCTTCAATGTTACCGCATATAACAAATTTAATATTCGGGATATTGATTTCATTACTCATTCTTACATACTCAGGATGCATCTTTACAAAAGATACGGTACCGATATACCCCACATTAAATGTTTCATGGGGCTTACGGGTCGTATCTTTCATGCGCATCAGATCGGTCCCATGCAGAATCCAGTCAATCTTTTCCTTTTTCCAAGATTCTTCGTACTGTTGAAGTATAGGCAGTTCGCTATATGAAATCACATTCACATCTGCCATATCCAAATGTTCTTTGACGATGCACTGCGGTGGGGTATGGCCTGATACGTGATAACGAATGATAAGCCGTGTATCGGGAATATAGGAGTGCAAAAAATCTGTGATTTCCGGATTGTTCCACCAGCTGACTTGGGTAATATCTGCATCTTCAACCTCCTTTTCAAGCAGCTCTCTTGAGGGTTTTTCGATAACCGAGACATCGTATTCTTCAGCGAGTTTAAATCCACCGGGGGTAGATGGACATAAGCTCGCTATCTTGTGATGAAATTGATTTGTATCCATAGAATAACGGGCTAAATAGACTATTTCACGCCCAGCACCACCTCCTGATAAGCATTCAGTTATGTGTAAAATTGTTTTCATTTTTAATACCTAATTCTATGAATTTATGGAGAAATGATTCCAATGACCTGTTTTTCTTAATTTACTGGCTTATTTGAACTTAGTGAATTGTTATTTTGATTCATTAACTCATCTGCTAAAACCCGAGAATATTGATGGTTCGGTTTAATTGCATTTAACCTATTTAATGCCTGGTTGGCTTCCTTAACCCGGTTTAACTTTGCCAACACAAATGCTCTGGCGTATAGGTAGACGCCATCATGCTCTGAGGAATCAGGCATCATGCCAAGAGCTTCTTCATAATTATGGTTATTAATCAGGGTGATTAAGTAATTAATTCTTTGATCAATTTCTTTATGGTGTTCTCTTGGCCAATCTGTAACGCGTTTTGAACGGTCTTTTAGATTCTTCAATTTTTTCTTTCCATTCAAATAAGGAAAAGGTTTTCCTGAAATCAGGGCCTCGACGGCTGTCATTAAGTTTTCATCACGGGTTAATAAATCAAAACCACCTGGCGGCCATTTTTCAAAATCTAAAGGGTCGAGTCCAAAATTGGACTCGACGATAGAGCATCGGGTAAGCATAAAGTAAAGAAGCAAAGATTTTTCATAGCTAATATTGTCCTTTAAATTTTTCTGGGATCGATCAAATTTCTCATAGAAATGCTTTATTTTACAAAAATAATCTTCTTTTGATTCTGCTTTTACAACAAACGGTTGATCTTTGTAATAAACGCTGCTTTCTATAATAACCTTTTTCCCCATTAAAGCAGCTTCGATACCCACGGTCGATGTGTGAGGCAAAACAACTTTGCATTGCTCTATCAGCAAATAAGTGTTGATATTGTCATTGCAGGAAATAAATCTGAAACGCGGATGGTTATTAAACTGATTCAGTAGATATTCACCTAATTTTTTACCGGTCCCATAGAGTTCGAATTCTCTTTCTCCTGGATGTTGCCGCACCACAACTCGAGCTGTTGTTTTTGTTAAAATAAAGTCAATTGTTTCTTGCAGCCAAAACAATGGAGTCTCAAAAAATCGATTCCGCCCTAAACTAGCAGCATCCCAAAATATATTTATTGGAATTAGAATATCTACCTCAACAGCCATGTCACTTTTGTTGGTTGAAACAATTTGATAAGTTCTTGAATCCTCGCCGTTTTTTCTGAGCTTATGTTCTTTTATTGCTTCATTTTTTGCGATCTGTTTATTTTCTTCGGAGTCCAAAAAATCAGTCATATTTTTTTCAATAATATCCGGCAGATCACTATTATACCCTGGGACATCTTTTATACCGACCAAACCTCTTCCTTGGGAAATATCCATGCAGCCCACGCGAATGCCATATTTCCTTCCAAACCATTTGTGCAATCCGCCGTTATTATTTACTAAACTCTGGTGAACACAATGTTCGAAAATGTTAGTTGAGTATAGTCCCTTTATTTTTTTTGCATTTGCTTCTAACGTTACATAAGAAAGATTTATATATTGATTGAGATTCTCTGACGGTACTACATTGCGAACATTCCAAATTCCATTGATAATAGATAATCTTTTAATTTCTTTATAATCAAAATCGTCTAAATCAGTATCGACTTGAATACTAGTTTTTAGGTAGCTAGTGTTTAAATTATTGCATATATATTCTACTGTCTCTTCAACTGCATTTAATTGATTTTCCCATTCCGGATCTAAAAAGTTTAAATCGTCCAATATTATTTTAAAAGGCATTTTTTTATAGGCATAAAGAAGAGCGATAGTTATATTACACCAGGGAATACCGGAGTTATTTCGCGGTGAGACAATTACCCCGGCAGATCTATTAACACTATCTTGGAATTGCAATTTTTCATAAGGAACTGTCTTAAGAAATTCCTTAAATAGATTATATGTTTTAAAAAAATTATTTTTACCATAATTTATATAAACTGGGATCTGAGATTTTACGTTCATTTGGTGTTTATCCTCATATTTAATTCCAAAAAAAACTGTTTCATCAACAGAAATAGAGAAAGCTAAGGTCTTGGGGCCGATAAAGATTTTGGTTTCAAGAAAGGACGGTTTTTCTGATTCATAATAGCCCTCTTATCTTCGCAACTTCATACATTGCTTCTGCTGTTTCCCAATCCTCCGGGGTATCAATGTCTTGTACAAGACAGCGCGGAAGAATGACCGGTAATGCATCGCCTGTGTATATTTTTTTTGTCTTAAGAAATTTTTCACTATCCAGCCAGTAAAACTGTCCTGCATCATGGTAAGCTTCTGGCAAATCATTGGACCGCGTAAGCTCGTGCTCAGGCCAGAACATCTCCAGGCCACCTGCTTCGCTTATATTCAGCGCGCGAAAAATTGAAAAAGGAAACGTGGTCACCGAGAATACGGAAGACACCCTTTTGCTCATTATCAACCCAAGACCCTTCTTTATGTAATCAGGCTGGACAAACGGAGCGGTAGCGTAAATGCAACATGCATAATTAGGGGATACCCCATTCTCCTCCAGCCATTTGAGAGCATGCAACAACACAGGGGCTGTCGGGGTGAGGTCGTCAGATAGTTTCTTGGGGCGCATAAATGGTACTTCCGCTCCGTATTCCTTCGCGGTATGTGCGATTTCTTGCGAATCGGTTGAAACGATAATCTTGTCAAACAATCCGGATATTTTTGCCATCTCAATGGAATAAGCGATAATCGGTTTCCCCGAGAAAGATTTGATGTTCTTATCCGGGATGCGCTTGCTTCCACCCCTTGCGGGAATAATCGCTACATTCATGACATCATCATCTCACTATTAATCGTTTTCCATACTTTAGTTTGCTCAGATATTTCTTAAACCACTAAAAATATTATCAGAAGTCTTTACATGCAACCGCAATTTCGGATCGGTTTTCATCAAGTTGGCAGTGATTTTAGCCCACATCCCTTACCAACACAAAGGCTTCGGAAGCCTTTAATCCCACCATAGATCCCCACCGCCGCGCATTATTCCGAATTGCCTCAAACGAGCGTGGGTGTGGAAATGAACGGGTTTCGCTTTCATAAACAGCCATTGCTTTGATTTTCGTTTCGAGGGTGTCAGTTATGTCTACAAATACATTGGGCTGGAAAGCTGATTGGAATTGGCCGAATGACCACTCGGTTGAGGATGGCACTTCGAATGCGTATATTTTTTTGATCGGGCAACCAACAACCGGACGGGTTGCCGTCAGCACTGCCCGTTGTGTTATAGCGTGGTCTATATTGAGGTCACCACCGTGATGGGTATATATGACTTCCGGCTGCAAGCGCTCAATCAGTTCCTCGATAATCTTGATCACGTCTAGCAACGGTATGGTATCAAAGCGGTTATCGGGAAGGTCGTATAAAAAAAGTTCTGTGATACCCAGAAGATCGGCAGCTTGTCGGCTACACTCGCGTATTTCCTCCACCAGGGCCATTTTCGCGCTCTCTCGTTTGTTGTAACGCGAGGTGATACCTTCACCCAGAATAGCTGCATGAATTTCATGTCCCTCCTCAGTGAGTTTGGCTATAATTCCGCCACAGCCCAAAATTTCGTCGTCAGGATGTGCTGCCACAACTAACACAGTCATGTCTTATTCTTCTCCAGTTGCCTGATTGAAACGTCAGCGATTATTCGTCCATCATAGATAGCTGCTCGAAAAAATTCGTACCGAAAACCTTTATGCTCGATAAATGCTTTGGGATACCCCTCAGCGTCGAGCATGCGCATGAAATCATGCAAACCATGTAAGGAATTGTGCTTTTCAATTCTACTCTGTCCGGGTTTTCGTCTTTGAAAGACTACGGGTTCGCCCATTTGAGGTTTCGGTTCGGGGGTTGAATCAATGATTCTCTTGATCATCTTGGCCGATAGATACCCTACACGGATATAAATTTCTTCAGCGTTGCCTTCGAGACTGAGCGGCTTTTGTAAATAGACGGGACCGGCGTCAAAATCTTCGACCATACGCAGCGCGGTAAGCTTCGTTTCTCTATGACCCCTGGCGATTAGATTTTGCAACGGGCTTCCACCCCGGCCGTAAGGCACATCCGCCATATGGAAACAAATGCATTCAAATCTTTCTATAATTTCTTTGGGAACCTTCCAGGACCAATGTAGGAAGAATATGTACTTAGGATTTATTTTTTTTACCAACTCGATGGTCAACTCGTCGGTGGAATGGATAAATTGCCAGATACCTGTAAACTCGCAAATGACCTTATCAAAAATCCGGAGGTTCCACGACTTTGAACCCACGACTATGTATGTCTTACAATTTTCCAAATCTTTTGTTCCTCCGCCATAAAAAAGACAAGATTTCCCTGTGTCCCCATTTCGCTTATGCAATCAGATCCCAGTCAAGTGGAGTTCCCTTCAGAATATCCTTCTTTGCCTTACGTCCAAGTACCTCTTCCAGGTGACGCGTGTGTAGCCCGTAGCTAGGTCGAATGCTTCTGATGTTTTTCTCTTTGAACACTTCACCGGTCTTCATATCCTTAACAACGAAGAGAGATCTTCTGAAGACCTTGCTGAATTTTTCTTTTTCGGTAGTCTGGTATTGGACTCTGCCCAAGGCCTTTTCCACTTTCCGTATAGCCCTAACCATTTCTTTGAATTCATCCGGTTCCATTGAAAACGAACTGTCTGGTCCTGCATTTTTTCGAGACAGGGCAAAGTGTTTTTCGACAATGCAGGCTCCTAAGGTGACTGCAGCAACAGCCACTTCAGCGCCTAATGTATGGTCGGAGATGCCCACGGGCACACCAAAGGCTTCTTTCATGTGAGGAACTGTTCGAAGATTGACTTCCTCGGGTGGTGCAGGATAGGCGCTCGTGCATTTAAGGAGGGCTATCTGGTTTCCACCCGATGCCCTTACGGTTTTCACAGCTTCATCGATCTCGACAAGAGAGGCCATACCTGTAGACATGATAATTGGCTTGCCGGTTATAGCAACCCGCCTTAGTAATGGTAGATCAACCAATTCGAAAGAAGCAATCTTATAGGCCGGAATATTTAGTTTTTCTAGGAAATCGACAGCTGTCGTATCAAAGGCGGTAGAAAAAAAATCTAATCCCAGTTTGGTGGCGTGTTCTTTTAATTTAGAGTGCCATTCCCATGGAGTCTGCGCTTCGCTGTAGAGATTATAAAGATTTTTTCCTTCCCAGATTGTTTCCTTTACCTGGAAATACTCATTACAGAGATTTATCGTCATGGTGTCTGGTGTATAGGTTTGCAGCTTGACCGCATCAGCACCAGCTTCTTTGGCCGCCTCGATAATTTTTAAGGCCTGCTCAAAACTCTGTGCATGATTTGCAGACATCTCGGCGACAATATAACATGGCTCTTCAAATCCTACTTTTCTGCCTTTAATAGATATCTTGTGCATGAATCAGCAAAACCTTTTTCAATTCAATTGCTTTTCAAAGACAACACAATCAAATCCAGAATACGTATTGCGTTTGAGTTCTTGAAAACCAGATTTTTGGAAGGAAAAAATCGAGCATTTGTTATTTTTTTTGACAATGCCTCGAGCCCGCTGGACGCCCAATTCCTCGCATGCACTTTTCCAAGTCATTTCCAATATTTTGCTGCCAATATTTTTCCCTCGAAAACTTGGGTTTACAGCATAATCAATTTCTGCAGTGCTATCATTTGTGTCATATCGAATTTGCGCAACGAGAACTCCGGATACATCTAAAACATAGATTACCGAAGTGCCGGAAGCTAATTTTTTGTTGAGCCATCTTACATGGTTCTCGTATGTAATGGGTCCGGTATTAAACGAATTGCGGCGCACATCTAAATCGTTAGCCAGCATCCAAAGCTGAAAGGCGTCTTTTATTCTGACCTTTCGCAGTAAGAAGTCATTTTTGTTCTCGGCCGTTTCAATCCAATCCATTAGGTTTAGGAGACGGTTGCGACCCCTCCCATCAACAATTTTTTTTGCTTGCAGAGACATTAACCTGAGCTGGTGAAAATTACTTAAGAAATTCTTTAATGTTGAAGATAATCTGACCGGGTCGACATCTTCATGCCAACCTAAGCAGGCGGCAGCTCCCGTATGGTCTAGCCCTACAGCGGTGCTCTGCTGGTTTTCTGCGGCGATAATTAAAAGACTGGGTATCCCAAAAAAGCACAACTCCCAGCAGGTACTCCCCCCGGCTGAAATGGCCACATCGGTCATAGCCATGATTTCGGACATATTTATGCTGTGTAGGAATTGTATGGCTTTTGCTAGTGGCACAGATGCTTTTCGGGCGCATTGAATTTCAAACTCCAGCTCCTTGATATTAGGATTGGCCGGCCCCACAATGACATCTACACAAAAATCTTTTAAGCGCGTTTGGAGCAATGCTCTGAGGACTTTGAGGGTTATGTTATCAGGGTCTGCGCCTCCGAGAGTCACCATAATCCTGCGTTGGTCTTCAGGTTGTTTTTGAATTCTATTTTTCCAAGTTAAAAATTCAGTACGCAAAAGCGAATATTTCGGGCCAAAGAGTTTAACTGTCTTTAAATCGCAGATGTAGGGGATCAACTCGGCCCCGATGTTCTGATTTAAAAGAATGTCTGCATGGTAGTTAGACAGATGATTGTAGTCGTCGATTACGACCAGCCTGCTTCCCGCTTCGCGAATCGACTTCTGGTAGTCCGAGTCAAAATGATAACCGTCAAGAGCAAGCCAGGGAATGCCATTGCCATTTCGAAAATTTTGCAATTGGTCAAGAACTTGTTTTAAATCAGCAGGATCTGGATGCGGTCGCTCTACGAAAACAAATTCGAAGCCCTCTTTAATAACCCGCCGTTGCAACGCCTCGTTTTGGCAATGACTCAAAAAGGTTACGTACCCTCCCCTTTCTTGCCATGCTTGCGCTAAAGCGATGCAGCGCATCAGGTGGCCTGTTCCTATTCTAGAGTTAGCATCAGCACGAATTACAAGATTTAAGGACATTTGGTTCTATCCAACGGCAGGACAGCATAAACCTTTTTCGCTGTTTCCGCTTTCAGGGGTGTCTAAATGCTGAATAATGAAACGGGAAATAAGGAAAGGACCTGCATTTGATTAAAAAAATTTCTTCTTATTATATATTCTAATCGGAAAATTGGAGCCGGCAGATCATTACAGAAAAAATTAAATGATACTTTTAAAAAAATTTGTCTCATGATTCGCTACTTAATGAGAATTTTCTTAAAAGAGGATATGACAATGTTTATATCTTGCTCTTTCATCTCAGGGAACATCGGCAAACTGATCAGGCGTTCATAGGCCGCTTCAGCTGCTATACATAATCCCGGCTTTGTAGCGAAGCAATTGCGGTAAAACGGATGCAAGTGTACCGGGATGTAGTGAACGTTGACTCCGATACCTTTAGCATGCAATTTTTTGAAAATGGCATCTCTATCGATATTCAACTTTGTCGAGTCTATTTGGCACACGTAGAGGTGATACGCATGGTACACGTCGGGCTTCACGTTGAGTGGTTTGATAGCAGGAATTTCGGCAAATGCTTCATCATATTGCCGAGCAATTTTTTGCCTCTTTTTTATCCATCCAGAAAGTTTGCACAACTGACTTGTTCCCAGAGCGCATTGAAAATCGCTAATGCGGTAATTATAACCCAGATCCACCATTTCATAAAACCAGGATCCTTGGGACCGCCTTTGATGGTGATCACTGGTGATTCCGTGGTTGCGGAATCTTCGCATCTTCTCAGCAAACTTGGTTTCATCTGTAACGACCATCCCGCCTTCGCCTGTCGTTATGTGCTTGACAGGATGAAAGCTGAAGACCGAAAGGTCAGCAAGTGTGCCTACGTTTCTCCCGTTGAATTGCGCTCCGATCGAATGACAGGCATCAGCAACAAGGACCAGGCCATGGCGCTCCGCTATGTTTCTCAAGGCATTATAATCACAGGGCTGTCCAGCATAATCTACAGCGATAATGGCCTTGGTACGCTCTGTGATTTTAGACTCGACCTCGGCAGGATTAATGAGAAGCGTATCCGGATCTACATCAGCAAAAACAGGCGTAGCCCCCTGAAAAACAACACAGTTCGCGGTTGCCACAAAGGTCATCGGGGGCAGAATGACCTCGTCGCCCGGCCCAACACCAATAGCGTACATGGCAGCATGCAGAGCTGCTGTACCACTGCTGACTGCAACCGCGTACTCTGCATCCACAAAATCCATAACGGCTTGTTCAAACTCTGAGACTTTTGGACCAGTCGTTAACCAATCGGAACGCAGAACATCAATTACAGCTTGGATGTCTGCTTCATCAATCCACTGACGACCATAAGGGATCATCGGATGGTTTTTTTTATATGCTTGTTTCATTACCAAGAAACGAATCTAATGACTTTTCACCTTAAGTTGAGTAGCACTTTTCGAAGCGTTTAGAGAAATGGCACCTAAGTAGGAATATTATTACCGAAGTCTATATTTTTTGCAGGCGCTATGACCCTGGATTTTGCTTTACGAATGACACGTTTTGTAAGATGCCCGGTAGCTTTAAATGAACTTGGAGATCCAGTCTGTTCAAAAGGAGTTGAGAATTCTAGAGCCATGTTCTTTAGTTGGTTTAGCGTTAGCCATCTATCATTATTATTGCTTGTGTATGTAAATCCATCTAGCAAGGCATCAGCATCTTGATAATTTTGTCGGCGCCACCATGAAAACTGGGGCAAAATTACGAAAAGACCATCATAGTCAACTGTATATCTTCCATCTTCTTCGGTTATAAGAATTTCATGGAGCTTCTCTCCAGGCCGTATACCAATAATTTCAACATCACAATCCGGTGCAATGGCTTTTGCTAAGTCCACGATTTTCATACTTGGGATTTTAGGGACAAAAATCTCTCCTCCCTGCATATGAACGAGCGCCTTAATGACAACATCAACTGCGTCTTCCAAAGAAAGCCAAAATCTAGTCATACGTCTATCCGTAATCGTGATTTTGCCTTTTTTTCTCTGTTTAATAAAAAGGGGAATTACGCTTCCTCTGCTTCCAATAACATTTCCATACCTTACACAGCTGAAACTGGTGCCCTGGATCCCTGAATATGCATTGCCCTGAATAAATATCTTTTCAGAACAAAGCTTTGTTGCGCCATACAGATTTACAGGGTTCACTGCTTTATCCGTACTCA
>Ga0255054_10000954_pt1 | contig 16833 bp, 14 predicted proteins | sample JV7_2_23_MG_FD_188634 | JGI IMG/M metagenome (GOLD analysis project Ga0255054, IMG submission 188634) | Seawater microbial communities from Jervis Inlet, British Columbia, Canada - JV7_2_23 | ecosystem: Environmental > Aquatic > Marine > Inlet | place: Canada: British Columbia | collected...
ACATTTTCATAGTCGTGGTCGAAGACTGTTTTCCAGGGGTGGAACCAGGTGAGTCGGTCGGCCTGCTGAGCCCAAAAGCTCTCGGGTTCGTCGAGGGACAGGCGGTAGAGTCTTTCGTACTCCTCCATCGACCCGATGTGGGCGCGTTTGGCGATCTCGGGTTTCGGGGGCAAAACCTTGATTGCGTTGTCGGCCATCGTCTCTCCTCTCGCTATGCTGCGGCGTCCAGTTACTCTAACAAACCTCGGATCTGGTCCATTCGAGGGCACCGTTCTTGAGAGAATCAAGTGCCCCGCTTGCTCTTTGGTGAAGTTGACAGAATTCATGTAAATGCTTAAGATTCAAGGTCTTGTGCGTAGCGACACTATTCTCCTCGGAGGAAGAAAAAGACGATGACAGGTGCGGCGAAAAGTGGTCGACAACGACCGGTGCCCCTTATTTCGACAGTCTCTGGAATCCTGGCACTCATCCCTTTGACGGTTGTGTTCATGTCGTCCAGCTCGGATGCAATCCAGGATCCGGCGACGGTGGAACGTCGTGCGTGGGCGATGGGAACGCAAGTCAACATTTCTGTTGAGGCGGTTGACAGGCTGACCGCGGTGGACGCCTCTGAAGCCGCTCTCCGTACGGTGGCCGAGGTCGAGGCTCGCCTCTCGACCTGGGTTCATGATTCCGAGTTGAGCCGGCTCAACAGCGCCGTACCCGACGCGGATTTTCCGATATCCCCGGAGCTGGGGTCCGACCTGCGCGTGGCGATCCACTGGTGGAAGGAAACGCGCGGCGCGTTCGATCCAGGCATCGCGAGTCTGGTCAGTGCGTGGGACGTGCGGGGCAGTGGGCGGCAACCTTCTGGAGTCGAACTGCAGTCGGCGCGGACAGCCGCTGGTCTCGGACATCTCGCTCTCGATCCAGGAGTCGCGCGAATCGATGCGGCCGACTTCGGGATCGACGAAGGCGGGTTCGGCAAGGGCGTCGCCCTTCGGCAGGCTGCGGATGCGGCCCGGTCGGCAGGTGCCGACTGCGTGGTGCTGGACTTCGGTGGTCAGGTCGCGATCGAAGGCGACTGCCGGGAGGTCAGGGTGGATATCGCCGATCCCGACCTCCGCGATGAGCGGATTGCGGTGTTGACTATTCGCTCCGGGTCGGTTGCGACCTCAGGCAATTCTGAACGCGGGATGGTGGTGAACGGCGTGGCCCGGGGACATCTCCTCGACCCGCAGACCGGTTATCCGGCTCCTGATTGGGGTTCGGTGACGGTGGTGGCCTCAGATCCGGCGGCGGCGGACTGCCTGTCGACGGCGCTCTACATCATGGGACCGAAGGCGGGCGGGGAGTGGTTGCTAGGACGGCCGGAGATCGAGGTCGTCTTTGCCGAACGGAGTGGGGAAGGCACGAGGATGACAGCGACGTCCGGCCTGAAGGGCCGGTTGGAAGTTTCCGTTGGGAACCTGACGTACCTGCATCAGGACCAGGCGCAGACAGAAGGGTCTCTCGCAATAAAACACAACCATAGACGTTGAAGTGACGTCTTGCGGAGGAACGATGATTGGACGAATTTTTATGAGAAACGGACTGATTCTCGTTATGATGGGAATCATGTGCTGGTTGGCCATACCGGTCGCGGGCGCGACACCCGACGACGAAAAGCTGCGCGAACTCGAGCGTGAGGTTGCGGAGCTCAGGGCGGCGGTGGAGGAGCTGCGCGCCCTCGGACTCGCCGAGGACCGGCTGACCGAGATCGAGCGGCGCCTCGGGATCCTCGCCGAGGAGATGGAAGACCTCAAGGTGGGCGAGGCGGCGGTGAAGGTGAGCCGCGATCAAACGATCTCCGGGCTCGGCCCAGCCGCTTCCAAGGTCTATCAGAAGGAGCAGGGAGTGTCGGTCGGCGGCTATGGTGAGGCGCTGCTCGAGTTCTTCGACGATTCGCGGGATGACGGCAGCGAAAGCGGGGCGGTTGACCGCTTCGATTTCCTGCGGGCTGTCGTCTACTTCGGCTACAAGTTCTCGGACAGCTGGATCTTCAACTCCGAGATCGAGTTCGAGCACGCCTCGACCTCGGAAGGCGGCTCGGCTTCGGTCGAGTTCGCCTACCTCGACTATCTCTACCGGGATGCTTTCAACCTGCGCACAGGTCTCGTGCTCGTGCCGATGGGCTGGCTCAACGAGCTCCACGAGCCGACGGTCTACCTCGGCGCCGTGCGTCCACGGACCGAGAATCGGATCATTCCCACGACTTGGCGCGAGAACGGTATCGGCGCGTACGGTGCGTTCGGTGGTTTCGACTACCGCACCTATGTGATCAACGGTCTCGACGCTTCGGGCTTTTCGGCCAAAGGCCTGCGTGGTGGTCGCCAGAAGGGGGCCAAGGCAAAGGCCGAGGATTTCGCCTGGGTCGGCCGGCTCGACTACACCGGCGTGCCGGGTCTGACCGCGGGAGTTGCCGGCTACTTCGGCAACTCAGGTCAAGATCTCGAGGATTCCGGCGGCGACTCGATTGCGGTCGGAACCTCGATCCTCGACCTCCACGTGGAGTATCGCTACCGCGGCCTCGAGCTGCGCGGTCTCTGGGCCCGCTCAGAGCTCGACGATGTGGCGCGGCTCAACGAGGCCCTTGGGTACGAAGGCAATCAGTCGGTGGGCGAGACCCTCGAGGGTGGTTACCTGCAGGCCGGCTACGATATGCTGGCGGGGCGTGGCAAGAGCTCTCTGACTCCCTACCTGCGATGGGAGCAGATCAATACCCAGCAAGATGTGCCCGATGGCTGGTCGGCCGACACCGCCAACGACGAGCGGTTGCTGACCCTGGGGCTTGCCTACCAGCCGATCGAACAGCTGATCTTCAAGGCCGAGTACCAGAACATCGACAACGAGGCCGGCACCGGTGTCGATCAGTTCAACCTCTCGATGGGCTACATCTTTTGAAATATGGGTTCATCCGCTGGATTGCGGTGTGCGCGGTACTCCTGGTCGGGGTCACCGTGGGAGCCACCGTCCTGATCACCGTCGAGGAGGCCCTCGAGCTGGCCTTTCCCGGTGCGACCACCACACGGGAGACCCTCTTTCTGAGCAATGACCAGCGGAGTAGGGTTGAAAAGGATAGCGGTGTCGAGGTGTCGAGCTCTCTCGCCACTCGCTATGTGGCGAAGGGGGAGGACGGCGCCGTCCTCGGGTGGGCTTACCTCGACACCCATCGCGTGCGCACCCTGCCGGAGACGTTAATGGTTGTTCTCGGAGCTGAAGGCACGGTGCAGCGGGTGGAGGTCGTGACCTTCCGTGAGCCGCTCGAGTACATGCCTCGAGAAGGGTGGTATGGCCAGTACGAAGGACAGACGTTAGACGACGACCTCGCCCTCAAACGCGATATCCGGCCGGTGACGGGCGCAACTCTCACCGCCCGCGCGACCACCGAGGCGGTGCGTCGGGTGCTGGCCATCCACGCTGTGGCGGTGCAGGAGGAAACGCCGTGAGCCGCGCCCAGTTGCTGTTGGTCCATCTCGCCAACCTGGCGGTCTGCGGGACCGGTCTGGTCTACGCCTGGATGCGATACCTGGTCGAGCCGGCCGACGAGTGGGCGGTGGTCAACCACCCCTGGCAGCCTCACATACAACACCTGCACGTGTTGGCGGCGCCGCTGCTTGTTTTTGCCTTGGGTCTGATCTGGAGCGCCCACGTTCTCGGCAAGCTGGAGAATGGCCGCAAGAACCGGGTCGTCGGGATTGGCCTCACAGCGCTCTTCCTGCCGATGGCGGCGTCGGGCTACCTGCTCCAGGTAGCGGTCGATCCCGTGTGGCGGCGAACCTGGGTCTGGGTCCATGTCGTCAGTTCACTGCTGTGGGTCGCGGCCTTTGTTGTGCATCAGGTGGTGGCTCTTGCGACGAAGAAACGCAATGGGCTGGGCGAGGACAGTCAGTCGCCGGTGGTAACCCCATTCCGGATATCGGCTCCGTCGTCCGATCCTGTCGAACGGTCAGCCGATTCGCCCGAGAACGATGCGTCCGCGGGCTCCACCTCCGATTGAGTAGGTATTTCCTCGGTCATCAGAAGGTTGGACCTCGTTCATTCAGTAGATTCGGTCATCAAGTCGCGGCGTCTTCTGATGAGCCAGGAAATCATTGACAAAACCTCTGGCGGATTTCCTGTAGGGGCGGGATATATCCCGCCCTGTTGAATTGTCAGTGGGGATTTGAAAAAGGGCGGCATTTATGCCGCCCCTACAGCAGGCAAGGAAGGATGGGTGGCCCTCAGGCCCAAGAGCCGACGTTGGGCGAAAAGTCGGGCACGGAGACGGAGACGGATACGGGCAGGGGATAGAATGGACTGGTGAACGGAATTATTCGTAGTATGCGGCCCGAGCAGTGGCTCAAGAACGGTTTCGTGCTCGCGCCGATTGTTTTCTCGGGGCTCATCGGTGATGCCGATGCCTGGCTGCGAACAGCGTTGGCGGTTGTCGCGTTCTGCGCCGCCTCCTCGGCCGTCTACCTGGTCAACGATGTGATCGACCGCGAGGCGGACCGTTCCCATCCGATCAAGAAGAACCGCGCCATCGCTTCGGGAGAGGTCTCGGTGACGACGGCGTTGGTCGTGGCGGTGGTTCTGGTGGCCGCGGCCGCCGCCGTCGCGGTCTGGCTCGGCGGCTGGTTCCCGGCGGTGCTCGCCGCCTACGTTCTCCTGGTGCTGCTGTACTCGGCGTTGCTCAAGCGCGCGGTCTTCCTCGACGTGCTGGTGGTGGCAGCCGGCTTTGTGCTGCGGGTCGTCGGCGGTGCGGTGGCAATCAACGTTCCGGTTTCGGCCTGGATCTTGGTCGTGGCCTACCTGCTCGCCCTCTACCTGGCTTTGGGCAAGCGGCGCTCGGAGCTTGTTCTGCTCGGTGGTGAGGCGGGCAACCACCGGATGGTCCTTGGTCACTACACCCTGCCGATGGTGGACCAGGCGATCAGCGTTGTTCTCGGCGCAACGGTTTTGGCCTACGCGCTTTACACGGTGGCGCCCGACACCGTCGCCAAGGTCGGGTCGGAAGGACTGCTGGCGACCGTGCCGATCGTGCTCTACGGCCTCTTCCGCTACCTCTTTTTGCTCCACCGGCACGAGCTCGGTGGCAGCCCCACCCGCGCCCTCCTCACCGACCGCCCGTTGCTCGTGTGCGTCGTGGTCTGGCTGGCCGTCGCCGCGGCAGTGATCAACGCCTCGCGCTGACCACGATCCTCGATACTCGTTTCTCGATACTCGATGCTCGATTCTCGATACTCGATACTCGATTCTCGATGCTCGATTCTCGATTCTCGATACTCGATTCTCGATACTCGATTCTCGATGCTCGATTCTCGTACCACCGTTCGCTCAAAATTGCCCACAGATTGACCCAGATAGACCCAGATCGACACAGATGAAACCATCTGCGTTCATCTACGTGATCTGCGGTTTCTCATGGGCAGGTGGGCGGATCCGGTTTCCAGCTCTGCACTACGCCGTGACGAGTCGAGCATCGAGCATCGAGTATCTGTTGTTTAGGGGCGTAGGCGCTCAGCCAGGCGGGTCGCGGCCGCTCTGGCTTGTGTAATGCAGTCGTTGACCGACACCCCCCGGTAGGGCGATCCGGCAAGCTCGATGCCGGCGTCGCCGGCCGCGGCCTCGGCCGCGGCGACCCGGTCGAGATGGCCGACGGTGTACTGCGAGATGCCCTGTTCCCAGCGCACGATCCACACCCGGTCAGGATCCGGATCGGCCCCGAACACCCGCGCCAGCGAAGTTCGCACTCGATCGAGCAGGCGATCGTCATTGAGACCTACGGCGGCCGGTGATCTGGCGCCGCCGACCATGGCGCGGAGGAAGAGCCATCCGTCTGGGGCCTGGCCGGGGAAGATGTCGTGACAGTAGAGAGTGCCAAGCAGCGCCTCGTCCTCGCCGCGAGGAACCAGGAAACCGAAGCCGTTCACCGGGCATCCAAAAGCGTTGTTGTCTGAATATCCCAACATCACGACTGCGATCGGTGCGGTCGGGGTCGCCGCCAGAGGCTGGACGGCGTCCGGCGCGGGCGAGGTCATCAGGCGGGCGGCGCGTTCGGCCGGCAGGGTGAGGAGGACTGTCTCGGCCTCGATGACACCCTCCTCGGTGTTCAGGATGTGGGTCGATCCTTCGCACTCGAGGGTCTGCAGCGTTCGTTTGAGCAGCAGGCGATCGCCGGCGCTCTCGGCGAGTCGGTCGGTCAGCCGGACCATGCCGCCGGAAAAGGTCGTGAGGGTCCCGCCGGGCCCAGCCGGTCCGGCGGAGCGGGACCCGGTCCTCTTTGCCTCCCGCATCTTGGCGAAGAGGGCTTTGGTCAGCGAACCGTGCTCGGACTCCATGGCCGCCATTTTCGGAAACGTGGCGGCGAGAGACAGCTTGCGCGAATCACCGGCAAAGACACCGGTGACCATGGCGTCGACCAGGACCTCCGCCGCCTGCCGTCCGATGCGACGGCTGGCGAATTCGAAGACCGTCTCGTCGTGGCCGGGATGGGGCGAAGCAAACGGCTCGCCGAGCAAACGGAGGCGTCCACTGACGGGCAGGATGCTGGAAAGCATGAATCCCACCGGCGACGCCGCGACCTGACGGAGTTTGCCCTCGCGGAGGATGAAGCGCTCGGCGGCCGCCTCGTCTGCGCGCACCAACTGGTCCTCGAGGGCCTGGATCGAGGCCAGCTCGAGGGTGTCCGGGGCGTTGTCGAGGAAACCCTGCGGCCCCCATTCGAGGGTGAATCCGGCATCGAGTTCGGAGCGAATCTTGCCGCCCGCCCTGCTCGACGCCTCGAGGATCACGAAGTCCTGGATTCCGTGGTCGTGCTCGAGCCATGCGCCAACCGCGAGCCCGGTTACTCCACCACCAACTATTGCTATTCGGACCCTCATCACTCGACGCAGAGGGGGTCCTTCGAGGTGAAGTCGGCGAGCAACGACGCCGCGGCTTTGACTCCGGTGACGATCGCCGCTTCGTCGGGTCGGAAGGTCGGCGTGTGGACGTAGTCCGTCCAGCCTTCGGCGGCGTTGGCGACGCCGAGGAAGAAGTACACCCCGGGCAGCTGCTGCTGGAAGTAGGCGAAGTCCTCGGCGGCCATGATCGGTTCGCCCTCGATTACGTGCTCGGCGCCGAGGCTGCGAGCGAAGGAAGCCTGAGCGAACCCGGTCAGACCCTCGTCATTGTCCACCACGGGCGCGGTCCGTTCGTAATCGAGCTCGTAGGTGGCGCGGTTGGCCTCACAGATGCCGGCGACGATTCGTTCGAATCGTTCGGGGATCTCCGCCCAGGTCTCGGGGTCGAGGGTGCGCACGGTGCCGGTGAGGACTGCTTTGGCGGCGATGATGTTATAGCGGCTGCCGGCGTTGAGGGTGCCGACCGACACGACCAGCGATCTGCGGGCATCGACCTCCCGCGAAGCTATCGCCTGGAGCGCCGTCACGACCTGAGAAGCGACATAGACCGCGTCGATCCCGTCGTGGGGCGCCGAGCCGTGCGTCATGCGCCCGTGGATCGTGATCGTGAAGCGGTCGCTGGCCGCCATGAAACCGCCCGGCCGCACGACGACAAAGCCCGCCTCGGCAATCGGCATCACGTGCAGCCCGAAGATCGCCTCGGGCATCGGTTTCTCGAGGACTCCCTCGGCGATCATCAACTTGGCGCCACCCTCCTCGCCGACCGGCGGGCCCTCTTCGGCCGGTTGGAAGATGAACTTCACCGTTCCATGGAGCTTATCTTTGAGTTTCATCAGCACCTCGGCGGTTCCGAGCCCAACCGTGGTGTGGATGTCGTGACCACAGGCGTGCATGACCCCGGCGTTGGTCGAGCGGTGCGGCACATCGACCTGTTCGTTGATCGGCAGGGCGTCGATGTCGGACCGCCACGCGACGACCGGCCCCGGAAGGGCGCCCTCGAGCACCGCGACGACTCCGTGATGGGCAACACCGGTCTGCACGTCGAATCCCATCGCCTCGAGGCGACGGGCGATCTCGGCGCCGGTCTTCTCCTCGCGGTTGGAAAGCTCGGGGTGCTGATGGAACCAGCGCCGCGCCTCGACCAGCTGCGGCTCGATCTCGGCCGCCGCGGCGGCGATCTCGTCATTCATTGTCCGCTCCTCGCTGCCGGCGGGAGTAGCCGTGATGATGGCCGCTCCCAGGATGATCAGTGTGATGTAACGCCAGGGAGAGTGAATCTGTTTCATCGCTGCAGGGTAGCAAATACGGAAATATGCGGGTTAAGCGCTGGCCTTGCCGCTTTTCTGCAGCCCGTCGCCGATGAGGGCGAGGCTGATGACGAGGGCGGTGATGGCGAGACCGGGAAAAACTGACAGCCACCAGCCGTCGAGCATGACCCGCTGACCGTCGGCGACCATGCCGCCCCAGCTCGGCAGGGTGGCCGGAATTCCGAGCCCAAGGAAACTCAGAGTGGCCTCGGCGAGGACCAGGTTGCCCATCTGGAGGGCCGTGTCCTGGGCCACCGGCGCCTTGAGATTCGGAAGGTAGTGGAGGGTCCACATTCGGGGCCAGCGAGTTCCCGCGACCTTTGCTGCCTGGATAAAGCTGCGGGTGCGCAGCGACAGGACCTGGCCGCGCACCAGACGGGCGAGGCCCATCCAGGAGCTCAGACCGAGGACCGCGATCAAGACAACAGGTCCCGGCCGGAACAGCGCCGACAGCAGGATCAAAAGCAGCAGCATTGGAAAGGCGAGCAGCGCATCGACCGTCCGCATCAGAACGGCGTCCGCAAGCCACCCGCCGGTGGCGGCGGCGAGCCCGACGAAGAGTCCAACAACGAGCGCGATGGTGATGCCGAGGGCGGCGACGGCGAGAGAGATCCGGCCTCCCTCGAGCAGCCGCCGCAGGACGTCACGACCGAAGCGGTCGCTGCCCAGCCACAGAAGAGCTCCGGTCTGTGCCGTGACATTGTCCGACGGGATTGATGACGTGCTTCTCGGGCCGCGGACCTGATAGAGGCCGCTTTCAGTGGTCACTTCGGGCGACATCAGGGTTCGACCGTCGGTCAGCTCGAGGATGATGACCCGGGAGAAAGGCGGCAGCAGGGACGCGTGCAACGGGTCGCCGTCGCCGGTGTCGGCCAGCAGGAACGGACCGAGACCGCAGGCGAGGACGAGGACGCCGAGGCCGGCGACGCCCCACACCAGGCGGCTCTGAGTCTTCACTGTTCACCCCGCGACCGCGGGTCGACGACCGCATAGAGGAGGTCCGCGACCAGGTTGCCGAGGACGACGGCGGCGGCCCCGATCAACGTGGCGCCGAGGATCAGGGGGATGTCACGCGCGCGTGCTGCGCTGAATGCCACCTGGCCCATTCCCGGCCACGAGAATATGGTCTCGATGACCACCGAGCCGGAGACCAGCACCGGCAGCGCCAGACCGAGCAGGGTGACCACCGGCAACAGGGCAGGCCGCAGGGCGTGGACCAGCAACAGACGATGGTCCGGGATGCCGCGGGCGCGGGCTGCGAGCATGAATCGCGAGGCGCGGACATCGAGCAGGGTGGCACGGACGTAGCGGGTGGTCCCGGCAGCTCCGACCAACCCGAGACAGATGGCCGGCAGAAACAGGTGGTGGAGGAGGTCGGCTAGGGAGGCGAGGCCGCCGAGGCGGGCGGCGTTCACCGAATGCATGTGTGAGGCCGGGAACCAACCGAGGGAGACACTGAAGACCAGAATCAGCATCCCGGCGAGCCAGAACGACGGCACCCCGTAGAGGGTGAGGCTGAGCACCGTGATGACCCGATCGGCCCAGCCATCTGGGTGTCGCACCGCCGCCAGCGCCAGCGCGAGCCCGAGCACCAGGGTCAACAGGAGGCCGCTGCCGGCGAGCAGCAGGGTCGGGGGCAGCGCTCTGGACAAGACAATCGACACCGGCTCCCGATAGAGGAATGAGGTCCCGAGATCGCCGGTCAATACCGCGCCGAGCCAGCTCAGGTACTGCTCTCCGGCCGACCGATCGAGGCCGTAGCGGGCACGGATGGCGTCGCGGGTCTCGGGGGAGAGGCGGGGATTGTCGATGGTGTCGGCGTAGGACCCCGGTGCTGCCTGTACCACGACGAAAGTCAGGGTCGCGACCAGCCATACCAGTGGCACCAAGGCAGCGAGCCGCCGGAGGGCGATGCGCTTCATGGTTCAAACTCGGTGCGTGGAGACGTCACACCAGGATTATAGGCGGGAAGGGGAGACCATCCACCCACCCACTCAAATCTTGCCCGCAGATGACGCAGATAACGCAGATTCACACATAGAAAAACATCTGCGTCAATCTGCGTGATCTGCGTGATCTGCGGGAAAATAATTGGACGCGTCAATCAGCAGAGCATTTACGAGCGGGCTGACTTATCGTCTGGCTGCATCCTGCATCCTGCATCCTGCATCGAGTATCGAGCATCGAGTATCGAGCATCGAGGGTACTGTCCGGGGACAAGGTTTACAGAAAAGTCTAGGGACATGGTTTACACGTCTACGATGGCGGGTTCTTGGAGGGGGAGCCATGCCGTGGATGGAGACATGTCCCGTGAAAGAGCGAATGAGGTTCGTGGTTGCGATTGAGAGTGGTCTGTATTTGATGACCGAAGCGTGTGAGCGATTCGGAATAAGTCGGGTGACGGGATACAAATGGTGGAGTCGATACCAGGAGGAGGGGCCGAAGGGACTGGAAGATCGGCCTCGACGGCCCCGAAGCAGCCCCTGGCGTACACCGAGGGAGGTAGAGGCGTTGGTGGTTGAGCTGCGGAAGGCGCATCCGAGGTGGGGTCCGGAGAAGCTGCTGACAGTACTTGGGCGTCGGAAGCCGAATCTTGGGTTACCGGCGCGAAGCACGGTGGCAGCGATTCTGAAGCGCGAGGGGTTGATTGAGAAACCACGGCGCCGGCGGGATCACCGGCACCCTGGGAAGCCAGTGGTGGAAGTGAATGCGCCAAATGATCTTTGGACAGCGGATTACAAAGGAGAGTTCAAGACGCTTGATGGGCGGTACTGCTATCCGCTGACGATCGCAGATCAGGATTCGCGGTATCTCTTGGCAAGCGAAGGATTGCTGTCGACTCGAGGCCGGTGGGCTCGTCCAGTTTTTTCGCGGGTGTTCCGCAAGCACGGCTTGCCGGATGCCATCCTTACAGATAACGGCGCACCTTTTGCGGTGTGGAATGCCATCTGCGGTCTTTCGGCTTTAGGTGTGTGGTGGATCCAGCTGGGTATCCGACATCATCGGATCGAGCCTGGCAAACCACAGCAGAATCCCCGCCACGAGCGCATGCACCGCACCATGAAAGCGGAGGCGACCCGTCCTCCAGGGGCTAATCTGAGGTGCCAGCGGAGAAAGTTCGACGCCTTCCGCAAAGAGTTCAACGAAGTGCGCCCTCACCAGGCGCTAGGACAGAAAACCCCGGCCGAGGTATGGCGACCATCGCCACGCCCGTATCCAGAAAGAACACCGAAGCCCGAGTATCCGGCGCACTACGAAAAACGGCGCGTAACCAGCGTGGGTCACATCAAGTTCAAAAATCGGCTGCTGTTCCTGAGCTCCAATCTGCTCGGGGAAACAGTCGCTCTCGAGGAGATCGACGATGCCATCTGGTCGATCTACTACTACGATGTCCTCATCGCGCGCTTCGATGAACGTGCCGGCAAGGTGATCTCATGATGTATGCGACCCAGCTGCGGAGTTGTGGAAAGCTGTCGGCCGCAGGGCCGCCCTCCACCTTCCCACAGCCTCCGCAGCTCCGACGACGAGCAAATGTGTTAACCATGTCCTTGGACGAATGTGTAAGCTATCTCTCCGGCACGTACAGAGTATCCTGCATCGAGTATCCAGCATCGAGTATCCAGCATCCAGCATCTGATCACTCGCGCGAGAGCACTCTGTCACTCCCCAATCTCCCAATCGGCGACGTTGAAGTAAATGGTCGCATCATTGATATCCGCGTTCTGCACTCGCGAGTCGAGACCGACCAGACGGACGTTTTCGACAAGGAAGGTGTAGGGCTGGTCGGCGACGATGATCTCCTGAATGCGGTCGAGGAGCGGTTTCTGGGTCGCGAAGTCGGCTGCCGCCGCGACCTCGTCGAGCAAAAGATCGACCTCGGGGCTGGAGTAGTGACCAAAGTTGAATGTCGGCGTGTCGGGTGGGGCGCTGCGCCAGATTCCCTCCAGGTCCACCTGGGTCGGTTCAATCCAGCGGTTGACGAAAGCCTCGAAATCACCCTCCGAAATTGCCGCCTGTACCGCGCCCCATTCGATAAGGCGGGGCACGACCTCGATGCCGACGCGGCCGAGGTCCCGTTCGATCATCAGCGCGACGTCCTGGCGAACCTCGCTCTCCGCGGGCGCCAGTATTTCGAACGAGAAGGTCTGTCCATTGCGGTCGAGCAGACCGTCGTTGTCGCTGTCCTTCCAGCCGGCCTCGGCCAGCAGCTCGGCCGCCGCGGTCGGGTCGAAGGGCAGAGGCTCGAGTTCTCGATTGAAGGCCCACATGGTCGACAGCACCGGCCCCACCGAAGGTTGCGCGAAACCGTTGTAGACAACCTCGATCAGGACACTTCGATCGATAGCAAGGCCGAGAGCTCGGCGCACCGTTGGGTCGGCGAAGAGATCGTTTTCGAGGTTCCAGCATATGTGGGTGTAGGACCGGTCCGCGAAGATTCTCAACTCGAGATCAGGGTTGGACTGAACCCGCCCCGCCTCGGCCGGAGGGATGTCGTTGACGAGGTCAATGCCTCGGGCGAGAAGCTGGGTGAACAGGGCGGATTTGGAGGGGACGATGCGAAAGACGAGGCCCTCCAATCGTGGACGCTCAACCACGAAATAGCGCGGGTTGCGTTCGAGGATGATCTCCTGCTGCGGTGTGTGCGCCCCGGGTACGAAGGGTCCGGCCGACAGGACGTGTTCGCTCCAGTCGGTGTCCTCCCAGGCCTCGAACGGGATCCCTTCCCACGCGTGGGCCGGGACGATGGGCCCATCGTTGACGTCCATTAGTTGGTATGGATAGCGGTGGGTGAAGGTGTAGCGAACTCTGTGATCGTCGAGCGCCTCGACCTTTTCGATGTTGCCGGTCAGGTCGGCCCACAGCCATCCATGGGCATCCGATGTTTGCGCTTTCCAGCTGAAGAGCAGGTCACCGGAGGTCACCGGGACACCATCACTCCAGAAGACATCGGTCCGCAGCTTGAAGGTCAGGCTCAGGCCATCCTCTGAAAACTCCCAGGACTCTGCCAGTGACGGTTCAAAGGATGGCGGGTGTTGTTGGTAGTCGACCTGTTCCACCGCCAGTGAGGGGTAAACGAGGGTCAAGATTTCCTCGCTGGTGGCGTCCTCGGCCAGAAACGGATTCCAGCTCTGGATGTCGGATTGGATGCCGATGATGACTGTGTCGGCGGGGCGTGCAGGCGGCCCCGAAGGGGTGCACGAAGAAACCAGAAGGGCGACAACGACTGCGAGCCATGTTCTGTGTTTCATGGCAGACATCGTAGCAGCCATCGCCCACCCACCCCGCACGGAATTGCCTGTGGAGTTTCTGCGATGTCGTTGTCTTGGCAGCGGCCATCCAGCATCTAGCATCTAGCATCCAGCATCTGATGAAGCGGGAACAGGCGCTGAGAGGTGTGTACAATCCAATCCTCGGCGCGCGCTGGGAGGACGGTATGGCCGGAATCGCATTGATCTCGGTGTCGGACAAGACCGGGTTGGATGAGCTCGGACTCGAGCTGCGCACACTCGGTTGGAAGATCATCTCGACCGGCGGCACCGCCCGCGCCCTGCGCGACGCGGGATGCGAGGTGCTCGAGGTCAGCCGACACACCGGGTTTCCGGAAATCCTCGGCGGCCGGGTCAAGACCCTTCACCCCTGGGTCTTTGCCGGCATCCTGGCGGCACCGACCGCCGAACACGAAGCGGAGCTCTCAGAATTGGAGATCCCGAATATCGACCTCGTGGTTGTCAATCTCTACCCGTTCCGTGAAACGGTGGCTCGCGACAATGCAGATCTCGAGGAGGCCGTCGAGCAGATCGACATCGGCGGCCCGAGTCTGATTCGGGCGGCTGCCAAGAATCACGCGCGAGTGACGGTGGTGGTGGATCCGGTGGACTACGGTGAGGTTCTCGACGAGCTCTCTGCGGGCGAAGCGGGCGACGATTTCCGACGCCGAATGGCGGTCAAAGCCTTTCGCCATACCGCGGCCTACGACTCGATCATCGCAGCCCATCTGCCGCGGCTAATGGGCGAGGAGAAACCGGCCGTGGCGGCGGAGGTGGCGGAAGCCCTCCTTCGCTGCCACGAGGTCGAGCTGCGCTACGGTGAGAACCCCCACCAGTGGGGCGTGCTCGCACGATGCGAGCCGGCGTCGGGCCTTGCCGGTTCCCGTCAGGTCCAGGGCAAAGCGCTGTCCTACAACAACCTCGGGGACGCGACCGGGGCGTGGCGACTTGTGTGGGATCTCCCCGGCGCCGGGGTAGCTGTGATCAAGCACGCCAACCCCTGTGGCGTGGGCCTTGACGACAATATGACCGAAGCCTTTCTCAAGGCACGTGCGACCGACCCGGTGTCGGCCTTCGGCGGTGTCATCGCCGCGAATCAAGAGGTGGACGGCGCGTTCGCGGAGGCGGTCGTTGAGCAGTTTGCCGAGGTGGTGATCGCTCCCGGCTACGACGATGCCGCGCGTGAGGTCTTTGCGCGCAAGAAAAACCTGAGGGTGCTCGAAGCCCAACCGGCCGACCGTAGCGGTTTGGTGGTTCGCGATGTCGACGGCGGCTTTCTGATTCAGGAATCGGACACGGGGTGGGAGGGTGAGGAGCGGGAGATCCCAACCGAACGGAAGCCGAGTGAGGACGAGCTGCGTGCTCTCGAGCTGGCATGGCGTGTGGTCAAGCACGTTGGCTCCAACGCCATCGTGGTCGGTGTTGAGGATCGAATCATCGGCATCGGCGCCGGCCAGATGAGCCGGGTGGACGCGGCCAAGATCTCGGTCGCCAAGGCGACCGAGATGGACCACGATCTCGCCGGCAGCGTCGCTGCCTCCGACGCCTTCTTTCCGTTCCCGGACGGGGTTGAAGCGTTGCATGCGGCGGGCGTGCGGGCCGTCATCCAGCCCGGCGGATCGATTCGCGACAACGATGTCATCGAGGCCTGCAACCAGCTTGGAATGGCAATGGTGCTGACGCGCCGGCGTCACTTCCGGCATTAGCCCGCCCAGCCGCCCGGATGCAGGATGCAGGATGCAGGATGCATTTTCCACCCGAACCTTTCTTCAGGCCCAAAATCAAGTCTGGGGTGGGTGGGCGGCCCTGTATCCTGCATCCTGAACCCTGTATCCGGGTGGACGGGTGGGATCATCCGGGCTAGCATGAGATAGAATTCACGACCTCTCGGGGGTGCAGATGGAGGAGTCGTCCAGTGTCGAGGTAGTGCTGAGGTTTCGAGATGGCCACCTCACCCGTGCAGTTTTGACGAGGGATTTCACTCCCCTGGATTTTGCGGTCGAGGCCGAGGCCGAAGACGGCGAAAAACTGCAGGTCAATATCTCTGAGCTAAAAGGGGTCTTCTTTCTCAAGGATCCGGGTCGGCGCGAGGCCGAGCTGCAAGTCGGTGCTGTCGTCGGTGATGTCCCCAAGGGTGCGCCGGCGCGGGTCGAGTTCTTCGACGGCGAGATCATTCACGGGCTCGTGCAGGAGTACCGAATGGAGGACAGCGGTTTCTTCCTCTATCCAACCTCTCCAGAGAGCAACAACGAAAAGGTCTTTGTCGTTGCGCGGTCGATCAATACCCTCAGCCTCGACGGCTGATCCCAGTGCACTGCGCCTGAAATACCTACCACCTCTTGACGGCCCTCCACGCCGCTGACGGCGTTGCGTCTCCTTGAAGTAGCCGTACTACGCCTGCGTCGTCGCGCCTTGTCAGCGGTGCGGATTGCTCGCCAACTGATGGAAGGTACTTCAGGCGCAGTACACTACTTCCATGAAAAAATCAGCATTGTCGATTGCGGTCATTGCTGTCGCCGTCGCCTCCGGAATTGGAGCTCGGGAGACCGGGATGCCCGCGCTGGAGGCCCTCAACTCTGCTCTGCGCGTTGAGCCGGCGTGGCAGGCCGAATACAGCCAGGAGTACGTCGCCGCCGGGATGGGGGCCGGAGAAGAGGTCTCCGGAGTCGTGGTGGTGGCATTCCCAGATCGTGCGCTCTTCCGTGCCGTCGAACCACCGGGCCAGATGATGGGTCTCGAGGGACGACTGGTGCGACTTGTCGACCTCGAGGTTCCGAGCTGCGACGAGCACCAGCTCGATGACGCCGAGTGGGCGAGAGTGCCGCTGGCGGCGGTGCTTGATCCGCGGGGTGCGGTGGATCGATTCACGGTCCTCGATCACGGCGAGAGGGGTTTTACCCTGGTGCCGCGCGATCCCGGCGGTGTCGACCGCGTTGAGGTGGTCCTCGGAGAGAACGATCTGCCGGACGAGGTTGTGGTGGTCGATCCCCAGGGGGCGACCAACCGCCTCCGATTCACCGCCTGGCGCCCTGTGGACGGTCCCCCGGACGGTAAGTGGCTCCCCGAGCCGCCTCCCGGCCTCGAATGCATCGGTGACAGCGCCGAAGGCTATTAATCGGCCCTGACCGTGCGTCCGCGTCCGAATTTCCCATCGATAGCGATAGCGATCCCGATAGCGATAGCGATGATCACACCGCGTCCGGGTCTGCCTCGTGCATCACTGCTGCGAGCGGCATACATGCCGCCCTTGAGAGACGCGGAGGACTTCAATGAACAAGGGCGGGATATACAGAACGTCTCAAAAACTCTTCAGGCTGAGGTCATGGTGGCATGGAGCCGGCTGGAGCGGGGCTC
>Ga0255054_10000956_pt1 | contig 16822 bp, 15 predicted proteins | sample JV7_2_23_MG_FD_188634 | JGI IMG/M metagenome (GOLD analysis project Ga0255054, IMG submission 188634) | Seawater microbial communities from Jervis Inlet, British Columbia, Canada - JV7_2_23 | ecosystem: Environmental > Aquatic > Marine > Inlet | place: Canada: British Columbia | collected...
TGACCGTGGCTCCGAGGTTGGCAGGATGTTATGAGTCCCGTGGCAATCGTAGCACTTTGCCGCTGTCGCATCACCCAGACGCGAGACCTTACCGTGGAAGGTTTCGAAGAAAGTCTCCGATTCCTCCACATGACACCGGCCGCACTGGTCCATCATCATCAGCCGGAAATCCGAGCGGTCGGTCCTGCTGATCGTGTGGGAGGTGTGGCAATCCTCGCAGGTAGGTAGCTCCACCTCATCTTCCACGTTGGCAACACCGAGCGCATGGATACTCGAGCGGAACCGTTCCTCGATGCCGTAGTGACATGTGCCGCATGTGCTGGCTATGTTGTCGCGGTGGACCGATGATGCCGGATCATCCGGAGGCAAGGGCCTATGAGCGGTGTGACAACTAGAGCAGGTGGCGGTGACCACTAAGCCACTCTGATACAGGCCCTGACCGTGAATACTCATCCCGTAGCTCTCAACGGGCTCCGTAAGGTCCGTGAGATCCGCGCCCTCTTGGCGCGCGAACTCGAGCAGCTCCTGCATCACCTGCCCCTCCTCGATCCGTATCGCGGCAGGTTCACCTTTCCGGTGGCAGCGCGCGCAGAGTTCCGGAACGTTACGGGCAAATGTCGGCGCCGTCGGGTTCAGCCGATCGAGCGTGGCATGAGCGCTATGGCAGTCCATACAAGTAGGCGCGTCCGGATCACCTTCCGCGGCAAGTCTGCCGTGAATCCCCGTGCTGTGCTCCAGGACAGCCTCGGCGTGGCAGACGCCGCAATCCACCCGTGAAGTCGCCGTCTCGCACGGTCGAATCAACGATGATGTGACATCGGTGTGGCACTGTGCGCAGGCCGTGCCGGAGTGCTCCGACACACTGTAAGCCTCCTCGTCCACGTAGAGCGAGAACGTATCGGCCTGGGCGACACCGACGAGATCGGGATCGGCGTGACACCTAAAGCAGTCTGGTTGGCCGCTCCGGCCTCATACAGAACCCCCCTGATGGTGTGCGGCTGATGACAGTCGACGCAGGCCGGTATCACGTCCGGTTGCTCACGCCACAGGCGGCCCTCGATCACTTGCCGGTGCACCTGCTCTATTTGCGCATGGCATTGCTCGCAGGTCTCACCGATGTTGTCGCGGTGAATGCTGGACGCCGGATCGGTGTGCGGTAGAATCTGGTGTGATGTGTGGCAGGACGTGCAGACCGCAGTGACCGTCAAGCCCTGGCGGAACAGGCCTTCACCATGTATCGAAAGCGAGTAGTTCTGGAGAATGCTGTCCTGGTGGATGTTGTGGGTCCGGGAAACGGGCGATCCCTCTCGGTGGCATTCGCCACACAGGAACGGGATGTTCATCGTCCGCGTTGGAGCCCGCGGATCGGAATCCGGCCGTACGTCGTGGACCCCGTGACAGTCCTGGCAACTCGGCGCTAGCGGGTCTCCGCGAGCTGCCGCCTGGCCATGCAGCGATGCTGAGTGCTGCCTTCCTTGGTCAGGGTGACACCAGGAACACTCGACCTCGACCCGTTCCTCCGGGTGGGGGAACTCCAGCCCCATGTGGCAAGTGGTGCATTCCATGCCGGCCGCACCATGCGCAGAGCCGGCATGCATCTCCTCAGTGATTACCAGCCGCGACGGGTTCTCGGCACCCTGGAAGAGCAACGGATTGGAGTGGCACATCAGGCAGGCGGGAGAATCCTGCGTGAACGCGAGATCCGATCCCATCACTGGGATACCAACGACGAGTCCAAAGACCGTAGTGAGAACCGTCCGCATCAACCCTCGCGAGCGCCCGTGAATCGGATTCCTTCCCGCCACCCGAATTTAGAGCCGCCCCACTGAGTGGGAGAGCAGATCAGGGATCTTCTGACGGTCGGCTTCCCAGCCCTTCATCTCTGATACTGTGGTATCCGCTTGAGCCGACCCGCCGAGCGGCACCATCTCGTGGCAAAGATGACAAACGGCAGGTGCATTGTGCTCGACCTTGTCGGTGTGACATACGGTACACACTTGCCGCGTCCAACGGGTGAGACCGGCTGCTTTGTCTCCGTGACACTGAGTGCACTGCAGATGGGCGAACGCCAGCGCGTGCTTTGGCTTGGCGCGGTCACCGTGGCACGATATGCACGACGCATCCGGTTGGTGGTGCAACTCGTGACAGGTCTCACACCGCACCTCGGTCGCACTCATGGCGGGTGGTTCATGACACATGGAGCAATCGAAACCCACCTCCATGTGGGGCGTGTGAGGAAAGTCTCCGGTTGGGTGTGCTCGAGGTTCCTCCGGCGCTCCGCCGGCTCCCGGATGACAGCGCGCACAGTTCATTGGCCCAATGCGTCGGTGATGACACGCGTTACAGCTCGCGACACCCTCCAAACTGGTGCCTCCATGTTCCTCGAGCGACGTATGACAGTCGGTACAGTCGAGGCCCGCCACCAGCACATGTCGTTCATGATCGAAATCCCTGCCAACGAAGCGCACCGTCTGGCGCTCGATACCGACGTGGCAGTTCAGACATAGGTTCTCGCTCAGCCGTGGTCCCAAGTCCACATCGGGGACCACATAGGGTAGTTGTCCGACCGTGACCGCCTCGCGTGCCATGTCCAGCGAAGACCTGAGTAGCTCGTCGGCAAACGCAACGTTGTGTGCACCTTTTCCCACCCTGACGAACTCCACGTTCTCCTCTGCCTGGTTGAGGAGGCTGTCGGTCGCCGCACGCGTTCTCACTGCAGCGGAACCCATCACCGATCGGGCGGCCCTCACGACCTGAGCAACCCGATCGAGCTTGCGATCCATTTCCTGTTGCCACGCTGGCAAGATGTTAGCGTACTGGATCCCGTGACATGAGAGGCACGTCGCTTCACCGGCAGCCTGCACCTGTTCGTGTCCCTTCACTTCGGTCGGCAGACCATGGCAGCCCTGACACGAAACACGCGCGAGGAACATCGAACTGGGCATCTCCTCAGTACCGTGTCCGCCCAATCCGGCGTACAAACGCTGCTGAGCCTCGTGGGTACCCTGGTGACACGAGCGGCAGTCGAGGTCGAATGTGGGTTTGAGCGAGATCAGCCGGTGTTCCATCGGAACGTGGCACTGGGTGCACTCGACGTTGTGAAGAGAAATATGGGTCCGGTGTACCAACTCGGTGTTGGCAAACTGTTCCACGCGCTCGGGTTCGTTGTGGCAATTGTAGCAGCGCGCTTGCTCTGCCAGGCCCGAACCGTGAATTACCTCGTCATGACATGACACGCATGACACGAGGTCTTCAACGTATTGCGGATGGTCGACCACGAATCCGTCCGCCGATTCCACACGAGGGAGAGATGCGTGACATCCGGTACACCCGGCAATCGGCTCGCCCTGCTCTGTTTCCTTGAAGTGACACAGGTAGCATGTGGACTCGGTGACCCTAAGATGGTCTCCCTGTACCATCTGCGAGTGACAGCTGGTACAGCGCAACTGCTTCCCTCTTCTGAGCTGCCCCAAGTGCTGTGAGTGATCGAACCGCACTCCCCTGAAAGCAACGACGCCTTCGAGTTTCCGTTGCTCGTGACAACCCGACCGCAGACAGGCAGCGTCCTCAATCTCGGCCCAAGGTTTCATTCCGTAGGTGCCGGTGACGTACTTGACGACCTGATTGGCAGCCTGGAGTTTCCCCATCGCTTCAGCCTTGATCCCGGGAGCGTAGTGGCATTCGATGCAACGAACGTCGTTGTGCGAAGAACCGGCCCAGGAATCGTAGTACGGGATCATGATGTGGCAGTTCTTGCAGAAGCTGGGCTGGGCACTGTATTCGATGAAGCCCACCGTGCCGACCGCTGCGAGGATGACGAACAGCACGCCTACTTGAATCAGGATCTTTACCGGGCGGGAGAACCGCCTTAGCTGTTGAGATACTCGAGGCACAGTACCGCCTAACGCTCAAGCTCGCGCAGCTTGAACCATGCGAACACGATGGCGGACAGCGTCAGGAACCAGACAGGCGCAAGAATGAGTTTGCGTTCCCACCGTTCCTCAGCCAGGTTCTCCGCGGTAGCCCTTATGAGTTCCGCGTTGGAGCGCAGTTCCAGCCCGAGGTCCTCGAGTCGATTCATGTCGAGACTGTGATGCACCTGCGCCATCTCGAGAAAACTCGTGAGGGCAGTCTGATAGCGTAAACGCTCGTCGGAAACCAGATGCCCCGCTTCTTGCATCTCAGCTATTGCGGTCTCTGCTGCGGCCAACTCCTGAACCGCAAACACCACCTCCTCCTGCAACTCCATTGCAGTCAGCGCAGGTCCGCTGTCGGCCTCATGACAGTTGGCGCACAGAGAGGCAATGGCGTCTGGAGAGACGCGTTCGGTCCCGTGATTCGAGTGACAGCCCAGACATCCGGGTAACGTGCCTTCCGACGTTGTGCTGGCGTGGGGACCCTGGCTGAACGCCCTCCCGATCAGCACATGACACCTGTCGCATACGTTGACGATCTCGGTCACGCCCGGTGGAAGGGCCGCGTGCGAGCCATGACAACCGGTGCAGGTAGGCGCGGCGAAATTCGCCTGCTCAAACACGGCCTTCCCATGGGCACTCTCCCTGTACTCGCTGAACTGATTCACTGGTATGCCGTAACCACCCATCAGGGTTTCATCTTCATGGCAGCGCGCACAGGTCGCGGCGATGTGGGTGGGGTGCACGTTGCTGCGCGCGTCCTCCGGGGGAAGGATCGTGTGCGCGTCATGACAGTCGGTGCAGGTTGGAGCGTTGTCATCACCCCTCTCCAACAGCAACTGACCGTGGCGACTCGTTCTAAACTCAGCCAGTTGGTCGGCGGGGAGGCCATACTGGCGCATCTGCCCTGCATCGGCGTGGCACGTGGAGCACAGCTGGACCGTCTCGAGCTTGTCTGGGCTGCCCAGGAACCGCCCCCTATGCGCCGCATCCCTCTCGAAAGAAGCGGGATTGCCACCATGGCAGTCGTGACATTGAATACCCCGCTCCGAGTGGATCCCCATGGTGAAGGAGCGCCGCTTCTCGGCGTGGCATATGAGACAACCGTAGGTTGTATCGGAGACCTGTTGCTGTTCGGCAACTGGCCAGCTGTTCGTCGCGGTGACATCCGCAGGCATCCCCAGAAGCACTCCCAGAGCGGCGCAGGTCACCACCAATGAGGGCGTTCTCATGGCTCCCTCCCAGCATCCTCTGGGTTGGGCACCGGTGGTGTTGGTCCCAGCTCGGGTAGCGGCAGTTCCGCACCCGGTGAGCGCTCTTCACCCACCAGTTCGGGCTGTGGCCTGGCTGAGGGCGGAACCGATCTGATCTGCTGACCCGCAATCCAGGCGGCAGCGAACCCGACATAGAATATCAGGCCGAATGCCACAGCCACAGGCCGCTGACGCAGACCGCGCTCAGGTCGCCTATCGAACACCGGAAGTAAGACAAGGCTCAGACCGAGAATCGAGAAAACGGTCAGTCCCCATAGGCCCGTGAACCGGATCAGCGCCAACGACACATCAACAGGGACCCACGTGGATACCAGCTCGTTCGGCAACAGATAGGGATTCGCCGGATCGCCCAGCGGCCGCGGGAACAGGATTGCAAGCGTTATTGCGATCGCAAGGGTCAAAACGGCCACAGCGAAGGAGCGCAAAAGGTGGTTGGGGAAGAACGGCCGACCTGTCTCTTGCTTCTCCTCGGGCCACACGCCACTCAGTCGCCACTTGCGGGCTCCACTGTCAGTTGACACTGGCGGCGCGATTCCCCGGCGCCGAATCAACGTGAAGTGGTAGGACAGAAGAGCCAGCGTGATCCACGGAAGGACTATCACGTGGAGCCCAAAGAAACGGCTCAAGGTAGCCCCCGAAACGATTGCGTCACCCACAATGGCATCCGCCATCAACCCACCGACCAGCGGTATCATGGCAACGGCGTCGAGCACTTCCGTCACGGTCCAATAGGCCCACTGGTCCCAGGGCAGCAGGTAACCTGTGGCGCCGAAGGCAAGTACTACTCCCAGCAACGCCAGCCCTACGATCCAGTTCATCTCGCGCGGTGGTTTGTACGAAGCCTCGAAAAAGACCCTCGCCATATGGGCCAACGCCACGATGACGACGAGGTTGGCACACCACACATGGAGATCCCTGATCAGCCACCCGAACGAGACCTCCGACACTATGTGCTGGACGCTGGGATATGCCTCTTCGACCGACGGTCTGTAGTAGAACGAAAGGAGGACCCCCGTGACCACGAGCACTATCAGGAGCAGGTAGGTGATTCCGCCCAACGCGTGGCGCCAACCGACGTGTGCCGCGAGGCGATACCGCAGCGCTTTGCGCCACGCCTCGTCGATCCGCAAGTTACGACCGATCGGCCCATACAGCAGGCCGACGAATCGAGCCACGCTGAGCAGACCGGCATCGGTGCTGGACTTGATATCGTCCCAGAACTGGGCCAACCATTGCTTGATCATGAGGGACGCCCCACGTAGACGACGCCACCCCGGAGAAAGACAGAATAGCGTTGCAAAGGTATGGTGCTGAGACCCGTGACTACGTTGCCCTGGAGGTCAAACACGACGTGGTTGCAGGGCGAAACGACTCGCATCGATTCCTCATCCCAGCGCAGGATACAGCCATCGCGCGGCGACGTCCCTTGCAACGCCGCATACGATTGCTCCCCGCTTCTGACAACCAGGATTGTCCGCTCACCCCAGCTCACCAGACGGCTCGCTCCAATCGGAAAGTCGGCCTCCCTGGTAACCCTCACGCCAGGCTGGATCTCCGGGATCTCCAAGTGTTCGCCGGGAAGCACGTAGAAAGCCAACGCCATCAGGATCCCCGTGCTCATCAAGAGGATCACGGCTCCAAGCAGCAGGTCGTTGAAGCCCAACCGTGACTGCTGGCCAGTTTGATCAGCGGCTTTGCCAATGTCGGTCAAGTTGCCTTCCTCCGTAGAGATCAAGCTCACTGGAAGCGATACGTTGGCACCACGGCCGCCAAAACACAAACCGAGTCTTCACCTTGCCAACTGAACACACAACCGGCCCCGGTCTCAGACGAGGCCGGAGCCGGTGATACGCATACCAACTGTTAGCCAGCCGGCGTTGTGCTAACGCCTGAACTGACTCCGGTCTGCCCGGATCGTGAGGTCAAAACCCGGTGCCGGTGCCGGTATTCCATAGAAATCGATCGCGTGCTGGATCGATGCCTTGAGCAGCGCCTCCAGGAACGGCGGATTGTGAACGCCGTTACCGCTTGACCGGTGGCCGGAGAAGCTCACTGTGTCGGGGTCACCCGTGCCCTGATCGATCACGATCGTGGCCCCATCGAGGAACAGATCCCGATCGTGAGTCGCAGCCACCTGTGCGTTATAGAGAATACCCTCTGCGGAGGTGAACAGCGTGTCCGACCTATCGATCTGCTTGTCGTCTCCGGTAACCTGGAGAATCAATGGCAACACGCCGGCGTCCGTCGGGGCCGGATCGAGGATCTCGTTGCCGTCCGTGTCGACCCAGATCTGGTCCAGCAGAGCGTTCAAGGTGTCCTTGAACGCCTCATAGATGGCCTGAGAAGCCGCTTCCGTGCCATGGCAACTAGCGCACGCGCTGAAATCGCGCTCGTCGTCGGTGCAAGAAGCCGTCGTCGGTATGCCCTGCGCATCGAGACACGAGATGGCCTCGAACGTGTGGCCCACGCTGTTGAACACGAAATCGCCGGTAGCCGCGTCGGTTACCGAGAACATCACCACGTGGCATGTCGCGCAGAGGTCCTCGTTCACATCCGTGTCGCCATGGCTTCCGGTCAACCCGTCCAGCCACTCGAATCCGTCAGGCCACCAGGCAATGTTGTCACCCAGCACGAGTGGGCCCTGAGCCGCATGCGGACCACGGGTGCCCGACGCAGGAACCGTCTTGCGGTTGTGACAAAGAAGACAGAGGCTCCGTGACGTCCCTTCTCCAACAGGAGCACGCAGCTGGCCGTCCAGCGGACCGCCGTGTGGATCGTGGCACACGGCACACACTATCGGCAGCGGATCGCCGTCTTTCTCCACGTAGTCGGCGTTCGAGTTGAACTGCTGCTCGAGCGCACCCTGGGCACTGTGGCACTCGTCGCAGCCCGAGCTACCACCACGGCTGAAGCTCGTTCCGGAGCCGTGCTTCGACTGCTTCCACTGCTCGACGAACGGGTGGTGGGTGTCATAATGGCACTCGCCGCATCCGTTGGTCGCACCCGTATCGACGGCTATCGAAGCCAGCGGTTGGGTCATGTCGGGTGCACCAGCGTGGTCGTTTCCGGGTCCGTGGCAACTCTCACACTGCACGTCCAAATAGGTGGAGTCCTTGACGGCGTTCCAGCCGGACGCGGCGGTCAGGGCGTTACCTAGCTCGCTCACCGTGTGGCACCCCTCGCAAAATTCCTGGGCACCACCACTGGACTGTAGGCCTTCCCATGCATGAGCGTGTGCGGTTTCCGCCCACTCGACCTGTGTGTCGGCGTGGCAGTTGCCGCACGTCGTCTGATGGTCCTCGATGCTGTAATACCCGAGCATGCCAGACACCGAGTCCGCCGGCGGGTTGAACGGCTCCCGATCCTGGTAAACCACGTTGTCTTCAGAACACGCACCGGCCAGCATCAACGTGATCATGGCAAAGACCGGCCACTTCAGATTCACCAACAATTTTGTGTGCACAGCTTACCCCTTTCCGGCAGATATCCGTACTTCTACGGACAACAAACTACAGCTTCATTAAGATTTGTCGCAATAGAGAATTGTAAAATGAAGGTATCTTAAGAAATCATTAAATGCTATTCGACGTAACTTCGGACGGAATGGTGTCGGTCGGCTCACCCACCGGCCTGCCACTTTCGTCCCAGCGCTGGATTGCCACTAGTTTCCCCAGCTCATAAACGCCCTCGACCTTCTTCTCGCCACTCTGATACCACTCCGTGTAAGGACCGTGGGGCTTGCCCACCTTCCACGTGGTCTCACGCCAACAGGTTCCGTCATCGTACCACTCGGCGCTAGGCCCCTCGGCCCGGCCATTCACGAACGTACGCTCTAGCCTCTTTTGACCGTTCTCGTACCAGACGGTTCGCAATCCCTGCAAAGTCCCCATCTCGTAAGTCGCCGCTCGTTCCATCTGGCCGTTGGGGTACGATGAAATGTCGGTCCCGTCCCGCTGGCCAGCCGCCATCGTCCGCTCCAGAACCAATTCCCCACCCGGCAACCACTCCCTGATGGCCCCCTCGTTCAATCCGTTCACAAAGGTCTCTTCGCGCTTGAGTTGGCCGTTCTCATGCCACTCCCGGCGCTCACCCTCCATAAGGCCGTTAGCGTATCTCTCTTCAACCGCCATTTGCCCGTCAGCGTAGTATTCCCGCGCGCGGCCGTGGCGGCGTCCTCGCCGGTAACTGGCCTCCTCGAACACTCGATCTGTACCATCGTGTAGCGTGTACCCAATTGCATCCAGCGGTTCGATCGACCCCTTCATGAACCGGATACCGCCCCGTTCTTCCGTTTCTCCCAGGCTCACTCGATTCGCCGAGCATGAGATCACACTGCCAAAGACGGCCACGGTGAACCCGGCAATTCGAACAAGCCGCTGGGGAACCCATCGGTTCATGACCTAATCCGCCATGACTGGGAACGCCGAGGGACCGGCCGTCTCGGCCGGTCCCGCAACAACAACTGCAATCCCGTCAGCTCAAGGATGTCCTTGGGCCTCACTACGGGTGAATCACCGCAGCTCTCGCTGCCAACTCCGCCATAGTCTTCTGACTGCCGCCACCACCTTCCGTTGTGATTGGATCGGTGTGGCATGAATAGCATGCAAAGTCCAACGTCACCCAAGGATTTGTTCCGAGCTTGGTGCTACCGGCTGGAGTGAAGAACATGTCGTCCTTGGTCTTGGTACCGTCCGAATTGATCCTGAACAGGTGCGTACGTACGTCACCCTCGAAGCTGTGGATTGCCCTGGCCGACTTGGTTACCCGCGCCATGTGGCAGGACTCGCACGATACCGGCGGGTGGTTCAACGCGCGGGTATGGCAGTCCTCACACGTCTTGAGGATACCGCCGGCATCAGCGTTGCCGTACTTGGTTCCGATGTGGGGATCGTGACACTCGTTGCACTGAGCAAACGCCCAATGCGCACCGGCTTTCCACTCCTGATATTGCTCGTGGTGCCTGATGAACCCGCCACTCGCCTCGATGAAGTCGTCGTCGTCACCGCGCCTATGGCAGGTACCACAGGCAGCAGACGCGTCGTCCACAGTGATGTCCGACGAGGACTGGCTAGCGACATGGTCGGCACCCGCCCCGTGGCACTCCTCACACGTGATACCGGTCTCTTCCCAGGTGCCAACGATGCCTACGAGGCCGTCTTGATTCACCCCGCCGTTCTCCGCAAGCGTCTGCCAACCCGTGGTATGACAGGCGCCGCAGTCATAGGGCTTCCGCTCCGTGTCCGTGGCATGGTAGGACGTCCACTCGGCTCCGACACCCAGATCGTCGCGAGGCAGGTTGTACTGTACGTCCACGCCATCCATGCCGTTGGTCATGATAAAGCCGGAATCGGCAGTGATGTAGCGAGCCTTCCAAGCGTAGCCTCCGATCACATACGCAATATCATCCCAGGTAACACCCTGGGGTGTGTCCGGTACGGTGGAGTTGGGATACTCAGGCGGCTGCCCGTTTACCACAGCGTTCAGCTTGTACGGGTGACCCGAGTTGATCATGTCGTTGTAGTAGTCGATGTGACAGTTCCTGCACACGTCGCTGGTTACGTATCCCCTGGCAGAGTGTTCGACTATCGCGAAGATGTCGCTTTCGTCGTCGCCTGTCTGACCGGCGTCGTCCACCGCGGTTGCCTTCACCCGGAGATTGACCAGTTGATTGTCCGGGACGCTCCATGTGTAGCTGGACTCGGTGACTCCTGTCGCGATTACGGTCCCGGAACTACCACCGTGGCTGTAGCTCAAGTCGACGCCTACAACTTCGTTGTCGTCAGTCGCCGTCCAAGTGATCTCCAGGTCGGCTCCGGGCTGGACAGCCTCTCCCCCAAGCGGTGTACTCAGCTGGATCTCCGGAGCTGCATCCTCCCCCGGTTCCACGACAGCGGGCTCATCATCGCAGGCAGACAACCCCATGATGAACGCTAACGCGATCGCACCCGATAGTAGCTTGCTCGCTCGCATCATATGCTTCCTCCCCTCGGCACCCCGCTCGTGGTGAGCGCCTGTCTTGAATAGCATCGCCCAACCCTGCACAGAGGATGCGAATCCTCGGTCACGTACCTGGTCAGGAGAATTACGGAGTACTGCGGCACCTCGAACGGAAGTACCGATGGGGCAATATCACCACGACCGTGTAAGCCGAACATGAATGTACTGTTAAGGAACGACCCGAACACAAACCAAAAATACCTCCGGCCCGATGGCCGTCTAAACTCAACTGTTACAAATACTTACGGGCGATTACGCAGCTACGCTGACCCTGTGTGTTTCATTAAGAACGGGACAAGACACCACGCCGATACGTGTCATGGTTCCAGAGTTCAGGCCGGCCATGTCCGTTCGGCTCCGCAAATCGGCCGGCAAGATTGGTTCACCCGATGGTGACGGCCCCCGGGCAACCGAGTATTCTGTAGAGATCGAGCCGACAACAGGGAGGGTTCGAGTACCAATGCATGAGATGAGCATCGCCCTCGAGGTCGGCAGGATTGTCGAGGACCGAATCGGACCGGCCCGCCTGCCCGATCTCGTCACTGTATGTGTTGAGGTGGGGTATGAGGCCGGAGTGGAGTTCGATAACCTCCAGCTGAGCCTCGATGTGGTGTTGACCAGCCCGCCATTCGCAGACACCAAGGCGAAGATTCTCCGGGTCCCCGGTGATGTGCTGCGGGTGAGCCAGGTAGAGATACGAGATGACCGTCCGCACGATTGAGATCCGCGAACGGGTGATGGCCAAGAACGACGAACTCGCCACCATAGTACGTGAGCGGCTCGCCGACAATGCTGTTACGGCGTTCAACCTGGTATCGTCTCCGGGATCGGGCAAGACTGCGCTACTCGAACGCACGCTGGCCCACCTTGGGGGCGAAATCCAGATCGCCGTTGTCACTGGTGACGTCCAGACACAGAACGACGCCGACCGACTCGCAAAACACACCGACAAGCTAGTTCAGGCGGTAGTGACAGGAGGGGCCTGCCACTTGGACGCGCGTCAGATCCTCACGGCATTGGATCGGATCGACCTGGAGAACACCGACCTCCTCTTCATCGAGAACGTCGGCAACCTGGTGTGCCCCGCTAGCTGGGATTTGGGTGAATACGCCAAGATTGTGCTGTTCTCGGTTACTGAGGGCGAGGACAAGCCACTCAAATATCCCAAGATGTTCCGTGAATCGCGCTACGCGGTGCTGAACAAGATCGACCTACTGCCACACCTCCAATTCGACGTCGATATCGCCCTGGCAAACGCGCGTGTGGTGAATCCGGTACTCGAGGTCCTGCTGGTGTCGGCAACGACAGGAGAGGGGCTGGACGGATGGTATGAATTGATGCGTCGCACAATAGGGAACTGACTGTTCTCGGTCACCCGGCGTACCGCTTTCCCGGTTTCCCGGATCGATCACCTGAGCCTTCTTGACGATGGGGTAGCAAAAGGAACAGGACACGGGACACCGGGGCAACGGGATGCCGGGTTACCGGGTTACCGGGCTACAGGAAGCTCCACCACAAACATGATGTCCCCTTTGATTCGATACGACACCGCGGTCGGTTCGGTACGGAGTATCTACCTTGCTTACGAATCAGAAGATCACGCGGTTACTGCCCTGCCCTCGCGTGCCGTCTCCAACGGAATCTGGCGAGTGCGACGCGCCCAGCCTGGTCGAACGTCACACCTTCTCCTGCGAGCAGGTCACGCTGGATGAAATCATAACCGGGCTCCGAACGCCTACTCACTTCACCCTTCGCGTTGATCACCCGGTGCCAGGGAACGTTGCTGTTGTCTGGCAAGTTGTGCAGAGCGTACCCTACCTGACGCGCGTGGCCAGGCAACCCCGCAAGCGCGGCCACCTGACCATAGGTAGCTACACGGCCCTTGGGAATTCGACGTACGACCTCGTATATGCGTTCATAGGATTCGTGGGACGGCACGGACTATTCGAGTTCGATGTCTCCCTCAACGACCTTCCGCAGCGGGAGCCCCTCGATCTCGAGGGTCGCCTTGGCACGCAGCGTCTCTGTTCCCTTGATCGTACCATCCTGCAGGGCTGCGTCGACCGCCTTCTCGATTTCCCGTTGACCCGCAATCCCAAAAACCTTCAGGAATTGCCGTAGCGTGATATTGAACTTCTCCTCGTTCATTGGCTCTCCAGATGTCTGTGATACACGGTCTGTCAGCACCGTCATCGTATACTCGTTGCGCTCGGATCGCAACGAGTCCGTCACGTCCGCGTTGCCCCGTCCCAAGAAACCCTTTGCGAGGTAGCTGGGTAGGAGCGGCTCTGATCATTTGTTGGGTGTTGCAGACCTACCGCTATGGGCCGTTTGTTACGGGGCAGCCGAGGTAGAGGGCAGGAGGGACAGAAGGGACAAAGGGGGCAGAGGGACACCGGCTTGCCGGCTCACCGCGCAACCCGGTGCTTCTCGATGAACTCCTCTGTCTCCTTGGGCACGAACATGTTGTCGGCGATGTTCGCAATCTCCTCCGCCTCACGCCAGGCAATCTCTAGCATCAACAGCTCCCCGGCCAATGCGCGCCGCTCCGACTCCTCGTGCACGGCCATCTCGATTGCCAGCTTGGTTGGCTTCGGTAACCGAGTGATCAAGCCAGGTTTCTTCTTGAACATGGCTCCACTGTCACGTTCCGCTTGGTTGCGCACTGCGTCGGCAACGCGCGACAAGTACGCTTCAGGATCGCCGGCTTGCTCGATCCGATCTACAGCCTCTCGGATGATTGGTTTGGCACCTATCATCTCGTTGATGCCAGGCAGCAGGAGTCCCATAACTCTCACTGCCTCCTCACCCTCGAACCTGTCTTCCCCGTGCTGGTGCTTAACGTATATGGCCCAGTCTTCGCGGTGCTCTGAATCCACCAAGATCCGCGACTTCTCCAGATTCTGCTTCCGCACCTTTAGGATTCGCCCGTCTTTCGTTCTGATGCGAGCACGAACCGGTATGTTTGCTATCGCCTGAGGGACCATGTGTATACCGCCGAATACCCCTACACCCGCGGCAGCAGCACCTGCCACCACTGCGCCCGTTGCCACCACGGCACCCGCCGTCCACAGCATCGCGCGCTTGCGCCGGCGGCCGAACTGATCGCCGTACCGCCAAGCCGCGAACTCCGGTCGCAACGGCTCCCCAATTCGGACCAGCTCCAGCCCTTCCCTGAGCCGCGCGAGGCCAACTTCATCAGTGGACATGCGCATCCGCGTACCGCGGAACTCGCGCTCACATTCCTCGATCGCTTCCCAACGTTCCTCCAGCGGCGTGAGATTCCACCGCTCGCACTTCCGACATACAACCCACAACCGACCCTTCTCCCCATCGAACGCCAGGCGGCGGCCGATGGGGAAGTGCTCGATGACCTCGTTTTCTCCTAGAGGCCTATTGCAGAAGAGGCAAGTCGAATACATGTCTACTAGCGTAGGCGGTTCAGGTAGTCGACGAAGTACTGATGCATCCGACTAGTGTGCCTAGCCTACTGTGACGACAGCTCGATAGCACCGGTGTCGCCGTCAGCGACACCGACGATCCTCAGTCGGACCACATACTGTACGTCCAACTCGTCACGCCATACACCGTAGATTCTGTTGCCAACAAACGCCCGTGGTGCGAACCGGTTTGGCATCGTCACGATTCCCATGAACCTGCCTTCCGAATCGAACACGTCCCAATCGGGTGATCCTATGTCCTCGATGAAGTTCCACTCCTTGAGCTCTTCCTCGGACATCCCCGACGGCGATTGGATGTGCTGCACCCAGATGCTCCCATTCGGCCCCACCTGCATTCCGGCAAACGCCGGGTAATACTCTGCGAACCGAATCACCGACCGCATCTGCTGCATGGCCTGCGCATATGCCTGGGGAGGTACGGCGTCCCTCAGCTGTTCCTCGAAGAACGTCCACATCATCTCCTGATCGGATTCCCCAATTGGCGTGAGTTCGAACGGCTTCGTCATGATCCGCTCCAATTCGCCATCCGGTGAGTAAACACCGATACGATAATTGTCGTTTATCCCGAATAGGAGATACATGTCGTCAGTGATCTGCCAGACCGGTTCCGCGGTGAACAAGTTGACTTCTGGTGAGTTGGGATTGGCCAGATTCAACGTTCCGCCAGGCGGGAATCGCCTCAGTGTGTCGAGCACAGAGCCATCAGTTGACAGGGTGACAATCATGTCCATGCTGTCGGTTGCAGGACGATCCGGTAACGATAGAGGGCGGACCTGCTCGGCGATCACTCCGGAACGGGTAGCGTTTATTGCCATGGGCATTCCGTTCAAGAGATCCAATTGAAAGCTCCCCAAGCTCGTTCCGTCTGGCGCATAGCGATTCACCCGTTGTTGCCCTAGATCCGGTACAAGCAAAGTGTCTCCCGCACCCATGTAGAGGCTGATTGCCTGAGGTCCTAGTTCGCCCGGGCCGGATCCCGGTCCACCGATAGTCTGTTCGTAATGTCCTTCCGGTGAGAAGACCCTGACGTGCTGGGCTTGAGCATCAATCACGAACATCCGGTCCCTGGAATCGACCGCGATGAACCCGATCTGTCCAAACTGATACTCTGGATCTCCCTCTATCGCCCCGATCCTCAGTTCCTCTTCCAGGGTCCACCGGCTCGACGTGGTCCAAACGCCCTGGTCGGTGTTGGATACGATCACCACCCCGGCACTGTCGGTTATGGTGCCGGACCAGTTGCCCTCACCACCTGAACATGCGGCGATGACTAGGATCGAGAGTATGGTCGCATAGCTCGTACGTCTCATCATGCCAACTCCTATTCTCGTTCAATTCGATGTCGGTCGTCGCACTGTCTCGTCCTGTTGCAGCACGATCACCCATGTATGCGCCGATCGCGAAACCCGCTGGGTTTCGCTCCCGGAAACAGATGCCCCAAAGCTAATGTGGGTGCCTCTACCAGCCAGCATCGCCCCTTCGGCGGTTGTATCCCCACAAAATCTAATGTCTAGATATCCATTTGCACAATATCCATATTTCCAATACTGATACTTGCGACTGGTCTCATGGCTGGTCGCTTGATCGGTGCCTGTACCGTAAGTAGTTGTGGATAAAGAGCATAAGCAATCACAGCGAGAGTTGACGGCGATGCAGCCATGGAATACTTCACTGCGCCTTCCCGGAGGCGGAACCTTGCGTATGTCACAAGTACTAGATAAGTATATGTCATATGGATACTTCAGTTATGTATCCTAGTTACGCATTTGAACACACAGGACGTGCGAGGTTGCCGTGACCGAACAAGATGTGGCAGCGCTATTACCCCTCACCCCGCTGTCGTTCCAGATCCTCCTGGCGCTGGCGGACGGCGAGCGGCACGGCTACGGGATCATGAAGGAAATTGATCGCCGCACGAAGGGGAGAATGACTCCTGCCACCGGCCCTCTCTACCTTGCGGCACAACGTCTGATGGACAATGGGCTGATCGCCGAATCGAAGAAGCGGCCTGCGCCCGAGCTGGATGACCAGAGACGGAAGTATTACAAGCTCACGGAATTCGGACGACGCGTTGCAACCGCAGAGGCCGAGAGGATGGCTCAATTGTTGGACGTAGCGTTGGAGAAACAACTGGTCGAAGGGCATGTCGAGATCAGGCAGAGAGAACCCGCCAGCA
>Ga0255054_10000957_pt1 | contig 16812 bp, 14 predicted proteins | sample JV7_2_23_MG_FD_188634 | JGI IMG/M metagenome (GOLD analysis project Ga0255054, IMG submission 188634) | Seawater microbial communities from Jervis Inlet, British Columbia, Canada - JV7_2_23 | ecosystem: Environmental > Aquatic > Marine > Inlet | place: Canada: British Columbia | collected...
CCCGGCACGGTCGTCGGTTCGGGCTGTGTGGTCGGCAATGACTGTCGTCTTCACGCCAATGTTACATTTGTACGTGATGTCGTCACTGGTGACCGGTGTATCTTTCATTCGGGTTCGGTAATTGGCGCAGATGGATTTGGTAATGCAATGACGCCGGACGGATGGGTGAAGGTACCGCAGGTTGGCGGCGTGCGGATTGGTGATGACGTTGAGATTGGGTCGAGTACGACGGTAGATTGCGGTGCGATCGATGACACGGTCATTGAGAACGGCGTCAGGATCGACAATCAGATCCAGATCGGACACAACGTTCGTCTCGGAGAGCACACGGCGATCGCTTCGGCGGCGGCGGTTGCTGGCAGTACGCGCATCGGTAAACGTTGCCTGGTGGCTGGTCTGGTGGGCATTTCCGGACATGTGAACATTTGCGATGACGTTACGATAATGGGCAAGGGCATGGTCAGCAAAGACATCACAGAACCGGGCACCTATGCATCGAATTTTCCGGTTGAGGAAGTGCGTACGTGGAATCGCAGGGTGGCAATGTTCCGGCGCCTCGATAAATTGCTCGGTCGCGTCAGTGAGCTGGAGAAAAAGGGTCAGTGACGAGCTATTCCTATCCTTTTGGTGTGGACGTGATCAAGGAACTGCTGCCGCATCGGCATCCGTTCCTGATGCTCGATGAAGTTATCGCGTGCACACCGCACGAAAGTATAAGGGCAATGAAATACGTCAATGCCGATGAACCGCATTTTCAGGGTCATTTCCCAGGCAATCCAGTCATGCCTGGTGTGTTGATTATTGAAGCCATGGCACAGGCAGGCGGTGTGTTGTCGCACATCAGTAACGGAGACCTCGAGCCAAAACCTCTTTATTTTCTGGCCCGTATTGAAGATGCTCGTTTTCGGCGTCCCGTGGTCCCGGGCGAGCAACTCGAAATTCAGGTTGACGCGGACAATGTGAAGCGCGGCATGTGGTGGTATCGCTGTGAGGCCAGCGTTGAAGGGCAGCTTGTTGCGTCGGCAACTATAATTTGTGCGCCGGGCGGAGACTGAGTGTGATTCATGCGACTGCAATTGTTTCGGACAAGGCCAGTATCGCCAACGACGTCGAGGTTGGCCCCTATACGATTATTGGTGACGATGTCGAAATCGACAGCGGGACGCGAATAGACAGTCATGTCGTGATCAATGGTCCGACCGTTATCGGTAAGGACAATCATATCTATCAGTTTGCATCGATCGGAGACGATCCACAGGATAAGAAGTACGCAGGTGAGCTGACGAAGCTGGAGATCGGTGATCGCAATACGATTCGCGAGTTCTGCACGGTCAGTCGTGGTACCACGCAGGATAAAGGTGTAACCGTCATGGGCAATGACAACTGGATCATGGCCTATGTGCATATCGCTCATGATTGCATCATCGGCAGCAACACGATCATGGCGAACAATGCGACGTTGGCTGGTCATGTGCACGTCGGAGACTGGGCGATATTCGGTGGATTCTCCGGTGTGCATCAGTTCTGTCATATTGGCGCGCATGCATTTGTCGGTATGTACTCCGGAGTTAACCGCGACGTCCCTGCGTACACGACCGCATCAGGCAGTCCTGCCGTTCCTCGCGGCATCAACAGCGAGGGTCTCAAGCGCCGTGGTTTTGACGCTGACCAGATTCGTAATATCAAGAATGCCTATCGGCTTGTTTATCGCAAAGGCATGAAACTCGCTGAGGCGATCGATGAGATCGCCGAGCGTTCGAAGACACAATCTGAACTCGAGCTGTTTCTCGAGTCACTGCGATCTTCTGAACGCGGCGTGATTCGCTAGGCCCTCGGACGGTGAAGATTGGACTGGTTGCTGGCGAGGCTTCCGGTGACCTGCTTGGCGCCGGATTGATTCATGCAATTCGTGCGCGTATTCCCGATGCGACGTTTGAAGGTGTCGCAGGTCCCGCGATGGTCGCCGCTGATTGTGAGCGATGGCATGATGCTGAGGCGCTGGCGGTGTTCGGCCTGGTCGAACCACTCAAGGAAATTCCCCGGCTGCTGAGGCTGCGACGTTCGCTTGCCGAGCGCTGGATAGCGTCGCCACCCGATGTCTTTGTTGGAATAGACGCGCCGGACTTCAATCTCGGCCTCGAGAAAGCACTGCGCAAATCCGGAATTCCGACAGTTCACTACGTTAGCCCATCCATCTGGGTCTGGCGCGCCGGCCGAATCGAAACGGTACGCAAGGCAGCAGACCGCGTGCTGTGTATCCTGCCATTCGAGAAAGCCATCTATGACGAAAAAGGCATTGATGCAGTGTTCGTTGGACATCCCAAGGCAAGTACTTTGCCAACTGACATCGATGCTGATTCGGTAAGAGAACTGCTGGACCTGGGTGACGGGCCAGTCGTTGCGGTCCTGCCTGGCAGTCGTGGCAGCGAGGTGTCACGACTGGGCCCGATATTTGCCAGGGTGGCTGCAATGCTGGCCAGCAATAGGGATGACATCCGCTTTGTCACTCCCGTCGCGACACCGAAACTGAGGCCGATGATTGTGGAGCAGTTAGCCAGCGCTGGAGTCGCAGATCGATTTCGCCTGATTGACGGAGATTCAATCGAAGCGATGTCTGCTGCCGATGTCGTGTTACTGGCATCGGGTACTGCAGCTCTGGAGTCTGCCCTGCTTGGGAAACCGACGATCGCAGCCTACCAGGTCGCGAAATTGACGGCCGGAATTCTGCGAGTGTTCAGATTGCTCAAGAACGAGTACTTCACGATTCCGAACTTGCTGACTGAAACCCCGCTCATTCCAGAATTCATGCAGGAAGATGCGACGCCGAAAGCTCTCGCACAGGCAGTGCACGATCTGCTCGAAGATCCAGCAAGACGGGAGGAGATCAGGAAGCGATTTGCTACACTGCGGATGGAATTGGCGCTCGGTGCGGATGACTGTGCTGCAGACGCCGTAATCGAGCTCGCGACATAAGAAAAGGCATGTAGCGCTTCAGCCTCTGATGCAAGCACAGTTACAATTCAATGGACCCGTCGCCGGTGTTGACGAAGCCGGCCGTGGGCCGCTGGCCGGGCCAGTTGTTGCTGCCGCAGTGATTCTGCATCCGCAACGGAGGGTTTCGGGTCTGGACGACTCAAAAAAGCTCAGTGCTGCGAGGCGCGAGGAACTGGCGAGGGAAATCAGGATTAATGCGCTGGCGTGGTCGGTCGCTTGGGCTGATCCCGCCGAGATCGATGCACTCAATATTCTTGCTGCGACGATGCTCGCCATGCGCCGCGCGGTACTTGGCCTCTCGGTCTTGCCGAACGGCATTCAGGTCGACGGCAACCGTCTACCGAACCTGCGCATCAATGGTCGACAACTGGATGGTGAGGCGATCGTCGGCGGCGATGCTCTTGTTCCTGCGATTAGTGCCGCATCGATAATCGCCAAGACGACACGTGATCGCATCATGGTCCACATGGACAGCCTGTATCCGGCCTACGAATTCGCGAGACACAAGGGATATGGCACGGAGATTCACCGCGCGCGCCTGCGCGAGTATGGGCCGTGTGAACAACACCGGCGCAGTTTCGCGCCCGTGAGGTTGGCGGGATGACCACAACGCCATTTGTCCATCTTCATGTACACACCGAGTACTCGCTCGTCGACAGTACGGTACGTATTGCTGCATTGATGAATAGCTGTGCGGATGAGGGCATGCCGGCCGTCGCATTAACTGACCAAAACAATTTGTTCGCCATGGTCAAGTTCTATAAGAAGGCGGTGGCCGCCGGCGTCAAGCCAATTATCGGTGTGGATCTGCGCATCGCGAATGAGGATGACAGCGGGCGTCCGTTCAGATTGATCCTTTTGTGCCAGAACGACACCGGCTATCGAAATCTCTCGACATTACTGACCAGGGCTTATCTCGAAGGACAGATACGCGGGGAAGCGCTTGCTCGCCGGGAGTGGCTGACCGCTGACAGTTGCGAAGGACTGATTGCGCTATCTGGTGGGCTGCATGGAGATATCGGTCATGCGCTGCACAACGAGAATGAAGACGAAGCGAAGTCATTGCTCAGCAAGTGGCGGGAGATTTTCGGTGACCGTTTTTATCTTGAACTCATCCGGACGAGCCGTGCGGGAGAAGAGGATTGCGTGCAGGCTACATTGGCATTAGCGAGTGAGACAGGTGTTGCAGTTGTCGCAAGCAATGACGTCCGCTTCCTTTGTCGTGAGGATTTCAACGCGCACGAGGCGAGGGTGTGTATTCACGAAGGCCGGGGGCTGGCCGATCCGGATCGGCCGCACGATTACAGTGATCACCAGTACCTGCGGAACTCTGATGAGATGGCTGAATTGTTCAGTGATGTTCCGGCAGCGTTGGAAAACGCGCGTCAGATCGCGATTCGCTGCAATCTTGATCTGAAACTCGGTGATAGCGTGCTGCCGGCATTTCCGATACCTGGGAATCAGACAGAAGAGGAGTTTCTTGAGGCAGAATCCAGGCGCGGTCTGCAAGAACAGCTGGCACGAATTTATGAGGTCGAATCAATCGCGGAGAACGAGCGGGACGCCATTGGTGCACCATACTTCGAAAGACTCACGATCGAACTCGATGTTATTCGTGATATGGGCTTTCCGGGGTATTTTCTGATCGTTGCGGATTTCATTCGCTGGGCGCGTGAGAACGACATTCCGGTCGGGCCAGGCCGGGGATCCGGTGCCGGTTCGCTCGTTGCTTGGGTCCTGGGAATTACTGACCTGGATCCACTGCACCACGACTTGCTGTTCGAACGTTTTCTGAATCCCGAACGTGTGTCGATGCCTGACTTCGATGTCGACTTCTGCATGCAAGGTCGGGATCGCGTCATCGATTACGTGGCCGAGCGCTACGGACGCGATCGCGTTGCGCAGATCATCACATTTGGCACCATGGCCGCGAAGGCGGTGATTCGTGATACCGGGCGAGTGCTTGGACAGCCGTACGGTTTTGTCGATCGTATCGCCAAGCTGGTGCCATTTGATCTCGGAATCACGCTTGAGAAAGCGCTCGAGCAGTCTGAAGAATTGGCTGCGATGTATCGGGATAACGAAGAGGTCACTGCGATTATCGATCTTGCGCAGTCGCTCGAGGGTCTTGTGCGAAATGCTGGCAAGCACGCCGGTGGCGTAGTTATCGCGCCAGGAAAATTAACCGATTTTACGCCGCTTTATTGTGAAGACGGCGGCACGCACATCATCACGCAACTCGACAAGGATGATGTTGAGGCTGTGGGTCTGGTCAAGTTCGATTTTCTCGGCCTCAAGACACTGACGATTATCGATTGGGCTGTACGGATCGTGAATGAGTTTGAGCCTGAGGCGAATCTGAACATCAACAGTATTCCTGACAGCGACGCCAGGACATTCGAGTTGCTTCGCAGTACGCAGACGACAGCGGTGTTTCAACTTGAGTCCAGCGGCATGCGCGACCTGATCAAACGCATGCGGCCTGATCGATTCGACGATCTCGTCGCGCTTGTCGCGTTGTTCCGTCCTGGCCCCTTGCAGTCGGGCATGGTCGATGACTTCATTAGTCGTCGGCACGCCGTCAACAAAGCAGATATCGATTACCTGCACCCGGATCTCAAACCCCTGCTCGAAGAGACTTATGGCGTCATTCTGTATCAGGAGCAGGTCATGCAGATCGCGCAATTGCTGGCCGGCTATACGCTAGGCGGCGCTGATTTGCTACGCCGGGCGATGGGTAAGAAGAAAGCCGAAGAAATGGCGGAGCAGCGTGAGATCTTCATTTCAGGGGCAACCGAACGCGGTGTCGCAGGACACACGGCAACGCGGATCTTTGATTTAATGGAGAAATTCGCAGCGTACGGATTCAACAAGTCGCACTCAGCCGCCTACGCTGTGCTGGCGTATCAGACGGCCTATCTCAAAGCGCATCATCCTGCGGCATTCATGGCCGCCGTAATGAGTGCCGATCTCGACAACACTGATCGGCTGGTGACACTCAAGGATGACTGCCGCAAGCAGAAGCTGCGTCTGGTTGCCCCATGTATCAATAAGTCCGCGTATCCTTTCAGCGTCTTTGACGAGAGCACAATCCTCTACGGCCTCGGTGCGATCAAGGGGGTTGGTCGAGCAGCGGTCGAGTCGCTGGTCGCAGAACGTGATGCGAACGGATCGTATGGCGGACTGGTTGAATTCTGCAGGCGTGTCGACCACGACAAGATCAATCGACGTGCACTCGAGGCAATGATCAAAGCGGGCGCAATGGATGATTTCGGGCAGTCTCGACGCAGCCTGATGCACCAGGTGCCGGAGGCACTGGCGAGCGCAGATCAGCAGGCCCGGGCAGCTGCAGCAGGCCAAAACGATATGTTTGGGCTCGAGGAACCTGCCGAAATCAGCGACATACCGAAGCCGGTTGATCTGAGTGAATGGCCTGAGCGGACTCTCCTTAACAACGAGAAAGAGGCGCTTGGCCTGTATCTGACAGGCCATCCCTTCGATGCCGTCCGCGCCGATGCGATGGCCTTCGTCGAAGGCAGGCTCGTTGATCTGGTGGGCGAACCAATGCCGCAATCAACCAGAGGAGAGCGCAACTACGCACAAACAAGCCGCGATGTAACGGTCGCTGGCCTTGTGGCCGACTTGAGGAAACGCGGCAATCGGGTCAGCGTGACTCTCGATGACGACAGCGCACGAATGCAAGTCAGCTTGTTTAGCGAGTCATTTCAGGAATTTCGGCACCTGCTGCAAAAAGACGAGATCGTCGTAATCAGCGGGCCGTTGCGCTATGACGACTTTCTCGCGAGCTGGACGGTCAACGTCAAGAGTGTGCTGCATATTGATCGCGTTATCGAAAGTCGGGCAAAGAGCATGGTGCTGAGTCTTGCGCCGAACGGGCAGGGGGAAACCCTGCTCGTCAAGTTGCATGACCTGTTACTGCCGTATCGGCAAGGCAATTGCGATGTCACGGTGCAGTACATTGGCGATACGGCGTCGGCGAGGCTGAGCCTCGGTCCCGAATGGGCCGTGCGGCCGAGTCGCGAACTGCGCGACAAATTGACCGAGTTACTGGGCCGGAAAAATGTTCGCATGCTTTACGCACCCAGTCGCGAAATCATGTAAATTACGACTGCACCGCAAGCGGAGGAGGGGCTGCTTGGGGCGCTGTAGCCGACTTGGGGCTGAGACTGTTTGAGCACTCCCGGGAGCGTGATAACGTAGGGACGCAATGGACTTAAATTTCCTTGAATTTGAACAACCTATCGCTGAACTCGAAGCCAAGATCGAGGAGCTGCGCTTTATCGGTGATGATTCCGAGATCAATATCAACGAAGAGGTGTCGCGGCTCCGTTCGAAGAGTGAAACGCTGACCAAGAGCATTTTCGCCAAACTTAGCGCGTGGCAAATTACGCAGGTGGCGCGTCATCCGATGCGCCCGTATACGCAGGATTACCTCGAGATGATTGCGCCGGATTTCCAGGAACTGCATGGTGATCGCATGTACGCCGACGATCCGGCGATCATTGGCGGAATTGGCCGCATCGATGGCCGGGCCGTAATGATCATAGGGCATCAAAAAGGCCGCGATACGAAGGAGCGTGTGCGACGTAATTATGGAATGCCGAAACCCGAAGGCTATCGAAAGGCGCAACGCCTGATGCGTATGGCCGAAAAATTCTCGCTGCCGATTGTGACGCTCATCGATACGCCGGGGGCATACCCGGGTGTCGGCGCCGAAGAGCGTGGTCAAAGCGAAGCGATTGCGTACAGCTTGTACATGATGGCCGGGCTCAAAACGCCGATTATCTGCGTCGTGATTGGTGAAGGTGGCTCAGGAGGCGCGCTTGCTATCGGTGTTGGTGACCGCCTGCTCATGTTGCAGTACGGAATCTATTCGGTGATCTCACCGGAGGGTTGCGCCTCGATCCTGTGGAAGAGCGCTGAAAAGGCACAGGATGCTGCCGAGGCCATGCGTATCACGGCGCAAAGCCTGAGTGAATTCGGACTTGTCGATGAAGTGCTGGCCGAACCGCTGGGTGGAGCGCACCGTAATCCTGCACAGGCTGCCGAGGTGATCCGCAACGCATTGCTTGAGAACCTGGAAGAGCTTGACCAACTGTCGATCGATCAACTGCTCGAACACCGTCAGCGTCGCCTCGCCAGTTTCGGACAGTTCAAAGAAGCGTGAACTTCGATCAGGAGACACTGCCTCACAAGCTCGCGGAATTGGGCGAACTTGCGGGCAAACCCGATCGCTTTGTCATTGCGTTCAGTGGCGGCCTTGATTCGACGGTGCTGCTACATGCACTGGCATCCTCTCGAGACATGCATAAAACAGCGTTATTGGCCGTGCATGTCGATCACAGCCTGCATGATGATTCTGCGAGCTGGTCCAAACACTGCGAGACCTTTGCAGAAGCGCTCGACACTGAAAGTGTTTGCGTGAAGGTTGACGTTGCAACCGGGACCGGGCAAGGGACCGAAGCGGCGGCGCGCGAGGCGCGCTACAACGCATTCAGGTCATTGCTGCGGGCCGGTGACTGGTTGCTTTCGGCGCACCACAAAGATGATCAAGCCGAAACGCTGTTGTTGAATCTGATGCGAGGCAGTGGCCCTGCCGGTCTGGCAGGAATTGGCGAGGTCCAGCCGTTTGCCACTGGGTGGCTCGTGCGTCCTCTGCTCTCTATCTCACGGAATGAGTTGCGAAATTACGCGTATGAACACGAGTTGGACTGGATCGAGGATCCATCCAACGAGGACCGACAATTCGATCGCAACTACCTGCGGCATGAAGTTATCCCACGCCTCGACGAGCGTTGGCCGGACGTCGCGAATCGCCTCAGGCGAAGTGCCTTCCTTGCGAGTGAGGCATCGCAACTGCTCGATCAACTGGCTGACGCCGATCTGCTCGATATGGGCGAACGTCCGGACCGCCTCGCACTCGGCAAACTCCGGCACTTGCCATCGGAGCGGCAGCGAAACCTGCTCCGCTACGTAGTCCGCGAGTTGGGCCTGCCCTCGCCACCGTCGACGCAACTGGAGAGCGTCGTTACTAACCTGATCCTGGCCCGCGATGACGCTCAGCCGGTCGTTCAATGGCCGGGAGCAGAGGTACGGCGTTATCGTGACAAGGTCTACGTTTTGCCTGCAGGCAATATGGACATTTCAAGACCGGCGCTGCAAGTAAGCAGCGGGAGAAGCACATCACTGGGCGTTGCCCTTGGCGAGCTAAGTCTCGAACCAGGCGCGCCAATTGGACTGGCGCGAAGCATCATCGAGCGCGGCCTCGAAGTCCGATTCCGGAGTGGAGGGGAGGAGATTAAACCAGCAGGCCAGCCACATACGCGCAAACTCAAGAAACTGCTTCAGGAGGCGGGGATCGTTCCCTGGATGCGAGAAAGGCTGCCGCTGCTGTATTCGGGGAGTGAACTTGTCGCAGTTGCAGACCTCTGGATTGCCGCCGGTGCGGCGAGCGAACCCGGCACGGGGGTTCGATGGCAGAATCGGCCACCGTTGCACTAGAATTCGCGAAAATGGCCCTTTCTACCCGGATCAACAAAACCCCAATTCACTGGGGCCGCTTCTAAACTTTCATTGTGTACAACTAGGTGTTCTGTTAACGTTTAAAACCGTCCTTATTCCAACGACGGCGCGTATTTCCAAGGGTTGGAGCAGAGCACTTATACTTATCTCCTGTGCTTTTGATCCAGCCCTTTGTTGTTCCCGCCTATGATCAATTTAGGCTCACATATGACATCGTATGTTTTCATCACCGGCGGCGTAGTTTCCTCGCTCGGCAAGGGAATCACGTCCGCCTGTCTCGGAGCGATCCTCGAGGCCCGCGGCCTCACAATCAGCATGATCAAGCTCGATCCGTACATCAACGTCGATCCGGGAACGATGAGTCCGTTCCAGCATGGCGAAGTGTTCGTGACGCATGACGGCACTGAGACCGACCTCGATCTTGGACACTACGAGCGTTTCGTTCGCACGGCTACCGGCGGCCGTCACAGTAATTACACAACGGGCCGCATTTACGAGAGCGTCATTGGCAAGGAACGACGGGGTGACTACCTCGGCGCCACCGTTCAAGTCATTCCGCACATCACCGATGAGATCAAGCGAAGCGTCGAGAAAGGAGCGGGTGATGCCGACATTTGCCTCGTCGAGATCGGTGGTACGGTTGGCGACATAGAGTCGTTGCCATTCCTCGAGGCAATTCGGCAGATGGGGATCGAGCTTGGGCATGATCGTGTCGTGTATGTCCATTTGACCCTGGTGCCCTATATCCCGACCTCTTCGGAGATCAAGACCAAGCCGACACAGCACTCGGTTAAGGAACTACGATCGATCGGTATTCAGCCAGACATTTTGGTGTGCCGTTCTGAGGAGCCGATACCGACGGAGCAACGCAAGAAGATCGCGTTGTTTACGAATGTTCAGGAAAAGGCGGTTATCTCAGCATTTGACGCCGATGACCTGTACAAGATTCCGGCAATGATGCACGAGCAGGGGCTCGACGAAATCGTTACGAAGCAGCTCGGACTCGATCTTCCGGTGGCGGACCTGAGTGAATGGGATGCGATTGTCGAGGCCAAACAGAATCCGACGAGCGAAGTGAATATCGCGATGGTCGGCAAATACATGGACCTCAAAGATTCTTATATTTCACTTGTCGAAGCATTGAGGCACGGCGGTATTCATACCCGTACACGGGTCGAGATCCATTTCATCGAATCACGTGATATCGAAGAGCAGGGCTTGGGCTGTCTACGTGACATGGACGGCATTGTCGTTCCGGGCGGATTTGGTGATCGCGGCATTGAGGGCAAGATCCAGACGGTTCAATTTGCGCGGGAAAACGGTATACCGTATCTCGGTATTTGCCTGGGCTTGCAAGTGGCTGTCATCGAGGCAGCCCGCAACCTCGCTGGCCTCGAAGGAGCGATGAGTACCGAATTCGACAAACAGACACCGCATCCGGTTGTGGCGCTTATTACCGAGTGGCGAGACCTGACCGGTGATGTTGAGCAGCGCGATGAAGAATCCGAGATGGGCGGTACGATGCGCCTCGGCGCACAGGAAGTGACCCTCACAGAAGGTTCGCTGGCGGCAAAAAGCTATGGTAGGACGACGATTGAAGAGCGCCACCGCCACCGCTACGAGGTCAACAACAACTATCGCGATCGTCTCGAGAAGGCCGGGTTACGATTTTCGGGCTTGTCAGTCGACGATCTGGTCGAAATGCTCGAGATTCCCGATCATCCGTGGTTCCTTGCCAGCCAGTTTCACCCTGAGTTCACATCCAATCCGAGAGATGGGCACCCGCTGTTTACGGGGTTCATCACCGCCGTGCGGCAACACCATGAAGGCCAGTTACCCAAGGTTGTCGAAGCATGAAGTTATGCGACTTTGACGCCGGCAATAATCAACCGATATTCCTGATTGCGGGCACTTGTGTCGTCGAAAGCGAAACGATGGCACTCGACACGGCGGGACAGCTCAAGGAAATCTGCGCTGCACTTGGCGTGCCATTCATATACAAGTCGTCTTTTGACAAGGCTAATCGCAGTTCCAGCGGAGGCTTTCGCGGTCCGGGCATGGAAGAGGGCCTGCGTATTCTCGGTGAAGTAAAAAGTCAGATCGGTGTGCCGGTCCTGACCGACGTTCACGAAGATACGCCGATTGATGAAGTGTCAGATGTCGTTGATGTATTGCAGACACCGGCATTCCTTTGCCGCCAGACCAATTTTATTTTGCGAGCCGCCGGCGCGGGCAAGCCCGTCAATATCAAGAAAGGACAGTTCCTCTCCCCGTGGGAAATGCAGAACGTCGTCGACAAGGCGAAGTCGACTGGCAATGAGAACATCATGATTTGTGAGCGTGGATTTTCGTTCGGCTACAACAACCTTGTGTCGGACATGCGCAGCCTGGCTGTAATGCGCGGCACCGGCTGCCCGGTTGTGTTCGACGCAACACACTCAGTGCAACTTCCTGGCGCCCAGGGTTCGGCGTCCGGAGGTCAGCGTGAGTTCATTCCAGTGCTTGCACGAGCCGCAACAGCCGCCGGCGTCGCCGGAATATTCATGGAAACTCATCCGGATCCCGAGAAAGCGCTGAGCGATGGTCCGAATGCCTGGCCGCTCGGTAAAATGAAAACTCTGCTCGAGACGCTCGTCTCGATCGACGAGACCGTCAAGAAAGACGACTACCTGGAAGAACAATGATTACTATCAAAGAGATTCACGGCCGCGAGATTCTTGATTCACGCGGCAACCCAACTATTGAAGCCGACATAACGCTTGCAGATGGCAGCAAAGCACGTGCCGCTGTGCCATCCGGCGCCTCTACAGGGACACGCGAGGCGGTCGAACTCAGAGACGGCGACAAGTCGCGCTATCTGGGCAAAGGCGTGCGGAAAGCGGTTGCCAACGTAAACGGCCCCTTGCGCGATGCCTTGCTGGGTGAGGAATTTGCGGATCAACGCGCCGTCGATCGATGCATGATTGATCTCGATGGGAGCGACAACAAGGGAAATCTTGGGGCCAATGCGCTGCTCGCGATATCACTCGGTATCGCCAAAGCAGAAGCTGCATCGAATGGCGTTTCCCTGTTTCGCCATCTTGGCACAAGCACGGAAATGCCTGTGCCGACGATGAATATCATCAATGGTGGCGCGCACGCGGACAACAGCGTGGATATTCAGGAATTTATGATTCTGCCTGTCGGTGCGCCGAACTTCACCGAGGCGCTGCGCTATGGCGCCGAAGTGTTTCACGCATTGAAGAGTGTGTTGCATGAGCAGGGCATGAATACGGCTGTCGGCGATGAAGGCGGATTTGCGCCAAACCTGCCATCGAATCGCGCGGCTTTGGATACGATCATGATCGCAATCGAGCGGGCCGGATTCTCGGCAGGTGGCGACATTCTGCTCGGCCTGGACGTTGCAAGCTCGGAGTTTTATTCCGACGGCGTCTATAAGCTCGAATCGGAGGGCCGGAAGTTCGATGCAGCCGAATTCAGCGCATATCTTGCCGAACTGACCGATGCCTACCCGATCATATCGATCGAAGACGGTATGGATGAGAGCGACTGGGAAGGCTGGAAGCTGCATACGGAAGCCTTGGGAGACCGCATACAACTGGTAGGCGATGATCTGTTCGTTACAAACACCTCAATTCTACAACGCGGAATTGACGAAAAAATCACCAATTCTATATTGATAAAACCCAACCAAATCGGTACCTTATCGGAAACTCTTGATGCAATTACTATGGCAGTAAGCGCGGGTTACTCCGCGGTGATCTCACATCGGTCCGGGGAAACGTCGGACAGCACGATCGCCGATATCGCGGTAGGTACCCAGGCAACGCAGATCAAGACCGGATCTTTGTCCCGATCTGATCGCATTGCCAAATACAACCAACTGCTGCGCATCGAGGAGGAATTGGGCGGTGAAAGCACCTACGCCGCCAGGGAGGCGTTTTCTGTAAGGGCGCCGTAATGATTGGTTTGGGATCAGGCTTGATGAAATCGCGTTGGATGCTCTTGATATTGGGGGCTGCCGCACTGATGCTGCAGAGTCAGTTATGGTTCGCTGCCGAAGGCTTTGGCAAGACACGCGATCTGCGGGCCGCGGTGGCCGAGCAGCGAACACAGAATGAGACTTTGCGTGAACGCAATCGGGCGCTCGATGCTGAGGTCATCAATCTCAAACAGAGCTCGGAAGCCGCTGAAGAGCGTGCGCGCACCGATCTCGGCATGATCGGTCCCCAGGAAACCTTCTACCAGGTTGTGCCCGTCGCCAACGCGGTGCACTAGTTCTCCATCAATAGTGCCTTGACGGAGTACTGAATTTCCTTGTCGAATCTCCCGGATTGGGCTCGCGCGCTCGGCCCGACGCTATTTAAGGCTCGGATTCGCTCCGCGGTCGATGATTTCGTCGTAAGCGAGCAGCTCGAGTTTGAGTTCAGCAATGACGGCGAGCATGACTGGTTGTTTGTGGAGAAGATCGGCGCCAATACGCATTGGGTTGGCGAGCAACTGGCACAACACGCGGGCATCAAACCGCGCGATGTTGGCTACGCGGGTCTTAAGGACCGTTACGCGGTAACACAGCAATGGTTCAGCGTGCGTCGCCCGTCAGTGGAGGGTACCGACTGGCAGTCATTCGAGGCGGAGGGCGTCCGTATCGTCGAGCAGCATTTGCATCGACGCAAACTACGGCGCGGTGCACATCGCGGTAATGCGTTTCGTATCGCATTGCGAGACGATGAAATTGCGCTGCGTCAGGAGGACGTTGTCGAGCGCTTGTCGAAAATCGAATCGCGCGGTGTACCCAACTATTTTGGTGAGCAGCGCTTCGGTCGCGATGGTTCGAACGTAGACCTTGGCCGATCACTATTTGGTGGCCGGCGCCTGACCCGCAATAAACGGAGTATTGCTCTTTCGGCGGTACGTTCTTTCCTGTTTAACCAGATTCTCGACACGCGCGTGCGTGATGGCAGCTGGGAGCGGATTTTGCCAGGGGAACTGGCCAATCTGGATGGCTCAGGTAGCGTCTTTCCGGTTGACGACGTATCGAGCGACATCACTGCGCGTTGTGCTGCGTTCGACATTCACCCGACGGCAACGCTTTGGGGTAGTGGAACGCCGCTAGGAAGTCACATTGTTGCGGAGATGGAGAAAGATGCGACGGCGGATTACTCAGATCTGTGCGACGGACTCATTTCTGCCAAGGTTGACGCCTCGAGCCGGCCATTGCGCGTGCGAGTCCAGGATCTCCGCTGGGAGTTTGAGGATGATGCCCTATGGTTGGAGTTTCTATTGCCGAAAGGGGCGTTTGCGACGACGGTATTGCGCGAACTCGTTCTGTTGGAGCGCCTCTAGAGGCGCTCCAACAATACGTATACGGCACCTGTGCCGCCATCAACCTGCCTTGCCGATACAAAGGCTAGCACCGAATCCCATTTTCGGAGCCAGTGATTGACGCTGTTCTTCAGGACCGGGCCGCGCTGGCCCGATCCCAGGCCTTTGCCGTGTACAACACGGACGCACAGGAGCCCCTGTCTCGCGCAATTCTCGATGAAATCGGTGAGTCGCGGTTTGGCCTCGCTGACAGTCATGCCGTGCAAATCAATTTCGGCCTGAACACTGAAGCGCCCGCGCGCCAGTTGGCGCATTGTCCGGCGGCCAACCGTTTGGCGACGAAAGCGCATGTTTTCTGCATTGCTGCTTTCCATCGTGTCGATGTCCGCCTGCATGCTCTCACGCAAGGCATCTTTCTCATCCGCCCGCGCGAACCTCGCTTTGGGTTTCGGCTTTTTCGCGGGTCGTTCGACGCGGTCGCCGGCACGCAATGGCTTTGCTCCGGATATCGCACGGTGGAAGAGGTCTACGTCGTCATCACTCAAGGCGGTGTACTCAGGCTAAATCATTCGAAGCGAATCCCGCAAAGACTGCTTTGCGACCATGGATATTTTTGGATTCGCTTCGAGTATAGTGAACACGTGGCACACGGCCAAACCTTCGAGCACCTACCTCATTGATGAAAATCCTCGTTAGCAACGACGACGGCTATCTCGCAACCGGAATCAACGTATTGGCTGACGCTTTGTCCGATATAGCGGACGTGGTGGTCGTTGCGCCGGATCGAAACCGGTCAGCTGCGAGTAATTCATTGACCTTGCACGATCCGCTGCGCGTGTCGAAGGTCGGTGAGAACCGATACCGGGTCAATGGTACGCCTTCGGATTGTGTGCATCTGGCGTTGACGGGGTTTCTTGACGAAGAACCGGACCTTGTCGTGTCGGGCATCAATCACGGCGCGAATCTTGGCGACGACGTAATTTACTCGGGCACGGTTGCGGCAGCGATGGAAGGCCGTTTTCTGGGACTGCCGACGATCGCGGTTTCGCTCGTCGGGAACAATTTGCAGCACTTCGACACGGCTGCGCGTGTTGCGACCGAGCTTGTGCAGAGACTGGACGAGGATCCGTTGCCGGCAGAATTCATATTAAATGTGAATGTTCCGAACCGGCCATACGAGGAGCTGACCGGAATCCAAGTCGTGCGGCTGGGTTTCCGGCACAAATCGGAACCGGTCGTGAAGTCAGAGGACGCGCACGGCCGAACGATTTTCTGGGTTGGGCCTGCGGGCGCTGGTCAGGATGCCGGCGACGGCACGGATTTCCACGCGATCGATCAGGGTGCGGTGGCGATCACGCCACTAAAAGTAGATCTGACACGGCATGAAGCTGTGCCGCAAGTTGCCGAGTGGCTGAAGCGTGATTGACCTGCGGCATGGCATTCAGGGGATCGGCATGACGTCGGCACGGACGCGCGACCGTCTCGTGCAACGACTCAGGGACCACGGAATTCAGTCAGAAGCAGTGCTCACTCAAATTCGCAATGTGCCACGACATCTGTTCGTGGATGAAGCGCTTGCGAGTCGTGCCTACGAAGATACGGCATTGCCGATTGGAATGGGCCAGACAATAAGCCAGCCGTGGGTTGTAGCGCGTATGACCGAGGCACTATTGGAGAGCTTTGCAGGTGAGACTGTGCTCGAGATAGGTACAGGATGCGGTTACCAAACGGCAGTCATGGCACCGCTCGTGAAAAATATCTACACCGTCGAGCGTCTGCCCGAGCTGATGAAGAGGACGCGCCAACGATTGCGAGAACTCGATATCTACAACGTGCATTTCCGTCCAGGTGACGGTTGGGATGGGTGGCCAAAGTACGCCCCATACGATGGCATCATCGTCACAGCCGCAGCGCCCAAACTACCCGAGAAGTTGTTGCAGCAACTCGCTC
>Ga0255054_10000959_pt1 | contig 16788 bp, 11 predicted proteins | sample JV7_2_23_MG_FD_188634 | JGI IMG/M metagenome (GOLD analysis project Ga0255054, IMG submission 188634) | Seawater microbial communities from Jervis Inlet, British Columbia, Canada - JV7_2_23 | ecosystem: Environmental > Aquatic > Marine > Inlet | place: Canada: British Columbia | collected...
GTTATGCCCCTTGGCGAAATCTTTGATGACCCTGGCAGCGGCACCTGGATCGTCTTTAGCAAACGCGAGCAGAATCGGCCCGTTGAGTGTGTCCTGCATACACTCAAATTCGGTGCCTTCGACGGCACGACGTGCCAGCGTGTTTTTGACCACACGCATGTACACGCCGGCGTTGCGCGCTTCTTTGCGCAACTCCGTCATCTCTGCAACAGACAATCCTCTGTACTCGGCCACAACAGCCGTCACAGAATCGCCTGCAACCGCGTTCACCTCTTTGACAAGAGCTTTCTTGTCTTCGAGTCTCAGTGCCATGAATATCTCCTGGCCTACGGTTACACAAAAAGGTGAAGCGAGCTTCACCCACCAATTGGGAACATCCGTTCCCGTGTCGGATGGCAACCGTTGCCAGCTAATGTGACTCAGGTTTCACCATCTGCGTAGGCGGTTATTAAGATCAGCGGTAAGACTGATCACCTACGGTCTTCGACGATCGCTGCTTCCTTGCAGCTATTGCTCAAGCGCCCGAAGGCACCTGTTCAAATTCTCTTGCTTGCTTACTCTGTCAGGCGTCGACCGACCCACGATCGACCGAGACACCGGGTCCCATCGTCGAGGAGACGGTCAATTTCTTGACGTAAGCGCCCTTGGCCGCTGCCGGCTTGGCCTTCTTCAGGTCAGTCAGCAGCGTCTCGAGGTTCTCTTTCAAGGCCGGCACTTCGAAGTCGGCACGACCGATCGGGCAGTGAATAATTCCTGCCTTATCAGTGCGATAGCGAACCTGACCAGCCTTGGCATTCTTGACCGCGGTCTCGACATCGGCGGTAACCGTGCCAACCTTCGGATTCGGCATCAGGCCACGCGGACCGAGAATCTGACCGAGCTGGCCGACGACACGCATGGCGTCAGGCGTAGCGATAACGACATCAAAATTGAGATCGCCAGCTTTCACGCTTTCGGCAAGATCCTCGAAGCCGACAATATCGGCACCGGCGGACTGGGCCTTGTCGGCATTGTCGCCCTGTGCAAAGACGGCGACGCGAACTGTCTTGCCAGTGCCATTCGGCAACACTGTTGAGCCACGAACAACCTGGTCTGACTTCCGTGGGTCCACACCGAGGTTAACTGAAACGTCCACGCTCTCGGGGAACTTGGCTGTTGCCAGTTCCTTCACGAGGCCCAGCGCCTCGTCGATCTCATAAATTTTTTCGGAGTCGACCTTCTCGCGGGCATTTTTTTTGCGTTTGCTCATGGCCATTACTTCACTCCCTCGGTTTCAATACCCATACTGCGCGCCGTGCCCGCAACCGTACGAACGGCCGCATCCATATCCGCAGCAGTCAGATCCGGCATTTTCGTCGTCGCAATCTCCTCGAGCTGCGCACGATTTACCTTGCCGACCTTGGTGGTATTCGGTTCACCTGAACCCTTCGGGATGCCAGCTGCCTTGCGTAACAGCACGGCGGCCGGCGGGGTCTTGGAGATGAAGGTGAAGCTACGGTCGCTATAGACCGTGATTATCACCGGAATTGGCAAACCCGGTTCAGTACCCTGGGTCTCTGCGTTAAACGCCTTGCAGAATTCCATGATATTCACGCCATGCTGCCCCAGAGCCGGGCCGACAGGCGGTGACGGATTAGCCTGGCCCGCGGGGACCTGTAGCTTGATGTAACTCGCTACCTTTTTAGCCATTTTCCTTCTCCCGAGTTCAAGCGCTCTTTAGCAGAGCTCCTCGTTTAATGTTTGGCACCGAAATCGCCCGCCGAGGCGGGCTCCTACGATGCTGTATTTAACCTTTTTCGACTTGTCCGAAGTCGAGCTCGACCGGCGTAGACCGGCCAAGAATTTGAACCGCCACCTGCAGGCGACTCTTTTCGTAATTTACTGTCTCAACGACTCCAGAGAAGTCGTTAAAGGGCCCATCTATGACGCGAACAACCTCACCAGGCTCGAACAACACCTTCGGCCGCGGCTTGTCGACGCCTTCCTGGACGCGCTGCAGAATTCGATCCGCCTCTTTGTCCGTAATCGGCGCCGGTCGATCCGACGAGCCACCGATGAAGCCGAGCACTTTCGGCACTTCCTTGACGAGATGCCAGGTCTCGTCATCCATCTCCATCTGTACGAGAACATAGCCGGGGAAGAACTTGCGCTCACTGCGGCGCTTCTGTCCTTCCTTCATCTCGACCACTTCCTCGGTCGGGACCAGGATCTCACCAAACTTGTCCTGCAGCCCCATTCGTTCAATGCGCTCCTCCAACGAGGCTTTCACCTTGTGTTCGAAGTTCGAATAGGCGTGAACGATGTACCAGCGTAAGGCCACTGACGAATTACCTCTCTAAACGACTGACCGCCGGTCTAACCGACGAAGCGCCGGGTCAGCCACAGCAGACCCGAGTCCAGTAACCAGAAGAACACAGCCATGATCAGCGTAAAGACAAATACTGCAATTGCTGTCTGCGTCGTTTCCTGCTTGGTCGGCCAAACGACCTTGCGGATTTCAACTCGCGAACCCTGAATGAAATGCCAGAGCCGCTGGCCCTGTGTGCTCGTCATCGCTAATGCTATGCCGATGCCAGCACCGACGAGTACCATCAGAACTCTGAGCGGCAACGCCAGTTCGAGCTCGTAATAATAGTACGAGTACAAGCCGCCGACGATGATCGCAGCTGCCAGCAGCAGCTTGACGGTATCAAGCGCGCTGCCTTGATCTGTTTCTGTGTGTGTTGTCATTCCAATGTCACTGTTGGAGCGCCGCTGGCGGCGCGACCGCCGCGGCGCGCCGCGTTGCTTCGCGCTCCAAGGAGCGCTCCTACGATACTTTCCCGTGCATCCTGGCAGGCCAGGAGGGAATCGAACCCCCAACCTGCGGTTTTGGAGACCGCCGCTCTGCCAATTGAGCTACTGGCCTATACGTTTAATTACTCGATAACCTTCGCGACGACGCCGGCGCCAACGGTACGGCCACCCTCACGGATAGCAAACCGCAGACCATCTTCCATCGCAATCGGTACAATCAGCTCGACCACCATCTGCACGTTGTCACCCGGCATCACCATCTCGGTGCCCTCAGGCAACTCCACCGCACCGGTTACATCGGTCGTGCGGAAGTAAAACTGCGGACGATAGCCCTTGAAGAACGGCGTATGACGGCCACCTTCATCCTTGGTCAAGATGTAGACCTCGGCCTCAAACTTGGTGTGCGGCGTGATCGATTTCGGCTTCGCCAGTACCTGACCTCGCTCAACCTCTTCACGCTTGGTGCCACGCAGCAGTACGCCAACGTTGTCACCCGCCATGCCTTCATCCAAAAGCTTCCGGAACATCTCGACACCGGTGCAGACCGTCTTCTCGGTATCCTTGATACCGACAATCTCGATCTCGTCGCTAACCCGGACGATGCCACGCTCAATACGACCCGTTACCACCGTGCCACGACCCGAAATCGAGAACACGTCCTCAACCGGCATCAAAAAATCACCATCAATGGCGCGCTCAGGCATCGGAATGTAACTGTCCATCGCCTCAACCAGCTTGTGGATCGACGGAATACCAATATCCGAGGTATCTCCCTCGAACGCCATGGTCGCCGAACCGGTTATGATCGGCGTGTCATCACCCGGGAACTCGTACGTCGACAGAAGATCACGAACCTCCATCTCCACCAGCTCCAAAAGCTCTTCGTCATCAACCTGGTCGGCCTTGTTCAGGTACACCACGATGTACGGCACGCCTACCTGGCGCGCCAGCAGAATGTGCTCACGCGTCTGCGGCATCGGACCATCAGCAGCCGATACCACCAGGATCGCGCCGTCCATCTGCGCCGCGCCCGTGATCATATTCTTCACGTAGTCCGCATGTCCCGGGCAATCCACGTGCGCGTAGTGACGGTTGTCAGTCTCATACTCCACGTGCGCCGTCGCAATCGTAATACCACGCTCGCGCTCTTCCGGGGCATTGTCGATCTGGTCGTATGCCGAGACTTCACCACCGTGCTTCGCCGCCATGACCTTCGTCAGCGCCGCCGTCAACGCCGTCTTGCCGTGATCAACGTGTCCAATCGTGCCTACGTTTACGTGTGGCTTTGTTCTCTCAAATTTTTCTTTAGCCATTAGCTTGCCTTTCTCATCACTGTGTCAGCCACGTTCTGTGGCACTTCTGAATACTTTTCGAACTCCATCGAATAGACCGCTCGACCCTGGCTCATCGACCGCAGGTCGGTCGCGTAACCGAACATCTCGGCCAACGGCACATAAGCTCGAATAATCTTGCCCGACGGCGAGTCATCCATTCCCTTGGGTAGGCCGCGACGGCGATTCAGATCGCCCATCACGTCCCCCATGTAATCTTCCGGAGTCACAACTTCGACTTTCATTATAGGTTCGAGCAGAACCGGATGCGCTTTCAATGCACCATCGCGAAAACCCATGCTGCCGGCGATCTTGAACGCAATTTCGCTCGAATCGACATCGTGATAGGAGCCGTCATATAGCGTGACTTTGACGTCAACGATCGGGAACCCGGCAACGACGCCGTTTTCCATTTGCTCTCTGATGCCCTTGTCTACGGCACCGATATACTCCCGCGGCACGGCACCACCGACAATTGCATTCTCAAACTCGTAGCCCGCGCCCGCCTCCTGCGGCTCGATGCGCAGGAACACGTGTCCGTACTGTCCGCGGCCACCCGTCTGGCGAACAAACCTACTTTCTTGCTCGACCATCTTCCGAATCGTCTCGCGATAGGCCACCTGCGGCTTGCCGACGTTCGCAACGACTTTAAACTCGCGCTTCATGCGATCCACGATGATATCAAGATGCAGCTCACCCATACCGGAGATGATCGTCTGTCCCGACTCCTCGTCGGTATGCACGCGAAATGACGGGTCTTCCTTCGCGAGCTTTTGCAATGCGTTGCCCATCTTATCCTGGTCGATCTTGGTCTTCGGCTCAACCGCGACCGAAATGACCGGGTCCGGAAACTCCATCTTTTCCAGCGTGATGACGTTTTTGACGTCACAGAGCGTGTCACCGGTGGTCACGTCCTTGAGCCCAACCGCCGCGGCGATGTCACCCGCATGAACTTCCTTGATCTCCTTGCGATCATTGGAGTGCATCTGCAGGATTCGGCCAATTCGTTCCTTCCTGCTCTTGACCGGGTTCAGAATTGTGTCGCCCGAATTCAAGACACCCGAGTAAACCCGGAAGAACGTCAGATTGCCGACATACGGATCCGTCGCAATCTTGAACGCCAATGCTGCAAACGGCGCACTGTCGTCTGCCGGCCGCTCGCCTTCCGACTCATCCCAGTTGATGCCCTTGATCGCAGGCACATCTAATGGCGATGGCATGAAATCGATCACTGCATCAAGTAACGCCTGCACACCCTTGTTCTTGAATGCCGACCCGCACATCGTGACAACGATATCGCCAGACAACGTCCTGCTCCGCAGTCCCCTGCGAATCTCGTCATCGTCGAGTACGCCATGCTCGAGGAACTTGTTCAGCAAAGCTTCGTCGCCCTCTGCAGCCGCCTCGATCATCTTATCGCGCCACTCTTTTGCTTCATCCAGCAACTCATCCGGGACGTCGCGCGCTTCATAGGTCACGCCCATGTTGCTCTCATCCCAGTAGATCGCCTTCATTCGAATCAGGTCGATGACGCCCTTGAATTTATCTTCGGCGCCGATCGGCAACTGCACCACCACCGGGTTTGCACCGAGGCGCTCGCGCACCTGATTTGCGACCCTGAGGAAATCTGCCCCGGCACGGTCCATCTTGTTGATGAATACCATGCGCGGCACTTTGTACTTGTTACCCTGACGCCAGACCGTCTCGGTTTGCGGCTCAACGCCGCCCACCGAACACAATATCGTAATCGCGCCATCGAGCACGCGCAGGCTACGCTCTACTTCAATCGTGAAATCGACGTGGCCGGGCGTATCAATGATATTGATGCGGTGCTCGTCGAACTGCTGGTCCATTCCGTTCCAGAAACAGGTCGTTGCGGCGGAGGTAATCGTAATTCCGCGTTCTTGTTCCTGTTCCATCCAGTCCATGACGGCGGCGCCATCGTGCACTTCGCCTATTTTGTGGGATACACCCGTATAGAACAGCACACGCTCGGTCGTCGTGGTCTTTCCCGCGTCAATATGGGCCATGATGCCGATATTGCGGTAACGCTCAATAGGAGTTGTGCGTGCCACGACAAGATCCGAATAGTCCCTGGTTACTCGTTGCTTACCAGCGGTAGTGTGAGAAAGCCTTGTTAGCTTCCGCCATACGGTGCGTGTCTTCTTTCTTTTTCACGGCGGTGCCGCGGTTTTCGGCAGCATCCATGAGCTCGTGCGCAAGGCGATGCGCCATCGATTTTTCACCACGTTTGCGGGCAGCATCGATAACCCAGCGCATGGCAAGAGTCTGGCGACGAGCCGGACGAACTTCGACCGGCACCTGGTAGGTCGCACCACCGACACGCCGTGACTTGACCTCGACAACAGGCTTCACGTTCTCAAGCGCGGTCTCGAGCAGTTCGAGCGCCTTGTCATCGGCGTGTGTTTCCTTCTCGGAAATACGGTCGAGGGCGCCATAAATAATGCGCTCGGCAACCGACTTCTTGCCGTCGTTCATGATCATGTTCATGAACTTGGCGAGCAACTCGCTGCTGTACTTGGGGTCTGGCAGAATCGTTCGTTTCGGAGCCTGTGATCTTCTGGACATTAGTTCTCTCTGAGTTCGTTTGTCGCCCGCTGGGGCGGGCTCCTACGACACAAATTTGTTTTGTTTATGATTTCGGACGCTTCGTTCCATACTTGGAGCGGCCCTGCCTGCGGTCTGATACACCGGCGCAATCGAGCGTTCCGCGTACCGTGTGGTAGCGCACACCCGGCAGGTCTTTTACACGACCACCGCGAATCAGCACCACCGAGTGCTCCTGCAGGTTGTGACCTTCACCGCCGATGTACGACGTGACTTCAAAACCATTGGTCAGGCGCACACGGGCAACCTTCCGCATTGCCGAGTTCGGCTTCTTCGGCGTGGTCGTGTAGACACGTGTGCAAACGCCTCGCTTCTGTGGACTGGCCTCAAGTGCCGGTACCGTGCTTTTGGCACGTTTCGTGACACGTGGCTTACGTACTAACTGATTCACTGTGGCCATGGGGCCCTCGTTTTCTCTCGTTAATCCATTACTGTGTTTGCGCTATAAAACGCGCGCACCCGACCACTGAGCATCAATCGGCTCAGACGTCGGGTTGTAGGGCCAAGCGCAAGCAATTGAATTGTCTGCACTTATTTTTGCATTTGGGCCCAAGAGCCCTCCTGCATGCCCTGAAAAGTCGGGGCCCGCAACTAGCGGGCCCCGGGGTTAAGGCGGGGCATTGTAGAGACGCGCGCTCATCGCTGTCAACTGTGGGAGGGCCATCAGGCCCGAACATTTCGCAGCTAACGCCGCTCCCGCTGTAAGTCGTTGATTATCAAGCGTCCGTTGTTGCTTCCTCTGTACCCTCCGAGGTCACCTCAGCCTGAACCTCAGTCGGAACCTCAGCGACAGCCTCGTCCGGCGCATCAGCGTCGGCTTCCGTCTCTGCTTCAGCGGCAGCAGCAGCGGCAGCCGCATCAGCCTCGAGCTGAGCAGCCTCTTCGGCCGCCACATCGAGCTCCTTCAGCTGGTCTGCAAAATCCTGTTCGCGAGTGCGCCGGCGCTCGGCGTGATGCGCGAAACCGGTTCCCGCCGGAATCAGACGACCGACGATGACATTCTCCTTCAGACCACGCAGGTCGTCGCGAAGACCGCGAACGGCAGCTTCGGTCAGAACGCGCGTCGTCTCCTGGAACGATGCAGCCGAAATGAACGACTCAGTAGCCAGCGATGCCTTGGTGATGCCCAGCAGGACAGGGTCGATCGTTAGCCGCTCTTTGCCCTGAGCCTCGAGTTGCTCACTTTCCTCGAAGTAGCGAGCCTTGTCGATCTGCTCACCGCGCAGATACGTGCTATCGCCCGGTGTCGCAACAATGACCTTGCGCAACATCTGACGAATAATCACCTCGATGTGCTTGTCATTGATCTTCACGCCCTGGAGTCGATACACGTCCTGAATCTCGCGGACGAGGTAATCGGCCAGGTTCTCTACACCTTGCAGACGCAGGATGTCATGCGGATTTGGCTCGCCGTCAGCGATGACCTCTCCCTTGACGACCTGTTCACCCTCGAACACGTTCAGGTGGCGCCACTTCGGAATCAGCTCCTCATGACTCTCGCCCACTTCATCTGTAATAACGAGGCGGCGCTTGCCCTTGGTTTCCTTACCGAAGCTCACCGTTCCCGTGTGCTCGGCCATGATCGCCGTCTCTTTCGGCTTCCTGGCTTCGAACAGGTCGGCAACACGCGGTAGACCACCGGTGATGTCGCGAGTCTTCGATGACTCCTGCGGAATACGCGCAATGATGTCACCGACTGATACTATCGCACCGTCCGACAGCGAAATGATGGCGCCGGCCGGCAAAGCATATACCGCCGGTATCTCGGTATTCGCGAAGCAGATATCTGCACCATCGTCATCGACGAGTCGGGCAACCGGACGCAAGTCCTTGCCTGAACCGCCGCGACTCTTCGGGTCGAGCACGACGATACTGGTCAGGCCCGTAAACTCATCGACCTGCTCCGTAACGGTTACGCCGTCGACAAAGTCCTGGAACTTGATCTTACCGGCCACCTCGGTAACAACCGGGTGAGTATGCGGATCCCAGGTCGCGACAATCTGGCCTGGTTTGACCTCATCGCTGTCGGCAGCTGTGATCGTCGCACCGTAAGGCACCTTGTAGCGCTCGCGTTCGCGACCGAGTTCGTTGATCACCGAGACCTCACCCGAGCGCGAAACCGCGACGAAGTAGCCTTTGCGGTGAGCAACCGTCTTGATGTTGTTCAGCTTGACGATACCCTTCGACTTGATCTCGATGTTGTTGACCGCTGCAGAACGTGATGCTGCGCCGCCGATGTGGAAGGTGCGCATCGTCAGCTGCGTGCCCGGCTCACCGATCGACTGCGCCGCGATAACGCCGACGGCCTCACCGATGTTGATGCGATGACCTCGAGCAAGATCGCGACCATAACACTGTGAGCACACGCCGTAGCGAACCTCGCATGTGATCGGCGAACGAACCAGGACGTGATCTATCGACAGCTCTTCGAGTCGCGCAACGGTCGCCTCGTCCAGCATTGTGCCGGCATCGAACGCAACCTTGTCGGTACCCGGGATGAGCACGGCCTCAGCGAGGACACGACCCAGTACGCGCTCTCTAAGCGGTTCTACGACATCACCACCTTCAACGAGCGGCGCCATAGCAACACCGTTCTTGGTCTCGCAATCGACTTCGGTAACGACGAGGTCCTGCGCAACATCGACGAGTCGACGTGTCAGGTAACCCGAGTTAGCCGTCTTGAGTGCTGTATCGGCCAGTCCTTTACGAGCGCCGTGAGTCGAGATGAAGTACTGCAGAACGTCCAGACCCTCACGGAAGTTAGCCGTAATCGGCGTCTCGATGATCGAACCATCCGGCTTGGCCATCAGACCACGCATTCCGGCAAGCTGTCTGATCTGTGCAGCAGAACCACGAGCGCCGGAGTCAGCCATCATGTAGATCGAATTGAATGACTCCTGTTCGACCGTCTTGCCTTTGGCGTCCTTGACCGACTCAGTACCGAGTTTGTCCATCATTGCCTTGGCAACCTGGTCATTGGTCCGCGACCAGATATCGACAACCTTGTTATAGCGCTCGCCGTCTGTCACGAGACCAGACGCATACTGGTCCTGAATCTCTTTGACCTCGGCTTCCGCGACAGACAGGATGTCCTGCTTGTTCTCGGGAACGACCATGTCGTTCACGCCGATAGAGATACCGGCCTTTGTCGCCATACGGAAACCCGTGTACATCAGGCGATCGGCAAATACGACCGTCTTTTTCAGACCCAGGTTGCGATAACAGGAATTGATCGTGTTTGAGATCGCCTTCTTCGACATGGCGCGGTTAACGAGCTCGAAGTCCAGCCCATCGGGCAGAATCTCGGACAACAAGGCACGACCGACGGTCGTGTCGACGAGTTTCTCCACGGCAATTTTTTGATCGTCTTCCGTCCTCTCGAACGTATTGACCTTGATCCTTACCTTCGCCTGCAGCTCCGCTGCGCCGCTTTCGAATGCACGACGCGCTTCATCGATGTTGGCCAGCACCATGCCCTCGCCCTTCGCGTTTACGCGCGTGCGGGTCATGTAATACAGACCAAGTACGACGTCCTGCGATGGCACGATGATCGGATCACCGTTTGCGGGCGACAGGATGTTGTTCGATGACATCATCAAAGCACGTGCTTCGAGTTGAGCTTCGATCGACAACGGCACATGTACGGCCATCTGATCACCGTCAAAGTCGGCATTGAACGCCGTACAAACTAGCGGATGCAACTGAATTGCCTTGCCTTCGATGAGTACCGGTTCGAACGCCTGAATACCGAGACGGTGCAAGGTGGGCGCACGGTTCAACAGTACCGGATGCTCGCGGATGACCTCTTCGAGAATGTCCCAAACTTCGGCGCCTTCGCGCTCAACCAGGCGTTTGGCTGCCTTGATTGTCGTCGCCTCGCCACGCAATTGCAGCTTGGAGAAGATGAATGGCTTGAACAGTTCGAGCGCCATCTTCTTCGGCAGGCCACACTGGTGCAGCTTGAGCGTGGGCCCGACAACGATGACTGAACGACCGGAGTAATCGACGCGCTTACCGAGCAGGTTCTGGCGGAAGCGGCCCTGCTTGCCCTTGATCATGTCGGCCAGCGACTTCAGCGGGCGCTTGTTCGTGCCGGTAATCGCACGGCCGCGACGACCGTTATCCAGCAGCGCATCCACCGATTCCTGCAGCATGCGCTTTTCGTTACGCACGATGATGTCAGGGGCGTTGAGCTCCAGCAGACGACGCAGACGGTTGTTGCGATTGATCACACGGCGGTACAGATCATTGAGATCCGACGTCGCAAAACGGCCACCGTCGAGCGGCACGAGCGGACGCAGATCCGGTGGCAGCACGGGCAGAACTGTCAGCACCATCCATTCCGGCTTGTTGCCGGATTCGATGAAAGACTCGAGTAACTTCAGGCGCTTCGACAGGCGCTTGATCTTGGTTTCCGAACGCGTCGCGTCGATGTCCTCACGAACCGATATGACTTCGCGCTGCAAGTCGATCGTCATGAGCATCTCACGCACGGCCTCGGCGCCCATGCGTGCGTCGAATTCGTCACCGTATTGTTCCAGCGCCTCGAGATACATCTCATCCGTCAGCAACTGACCACGCTCGAGCTCAGTCATGCCCGGCTCGACAACGACGAATGCCTCGAAGTACAGGACGCGCTCGATCTCGCGCAACGTCATGTCGAGCATGAGGCCGATTCGTGACGGCAGTGATTTCAGGAACCAGATGTGCGCAACCGGGCTTGCCAGCTCGATGTGCGCCATGCGCTCGCGACGAACCTTCGTCTGCGTAACTTCAACGCCACACTTCTCACATACCACGCCGCGATGCTTGAGGCGCTTGTACTTGCCGCAGAGGCACTCGTAGTCCTTGACCGGACCGAATATCTTCGCGCAGAACAGGCCATCACGCTCGGGCTTGAACGTGCGGTAGTTGATCGTTTCCGGCTTCTTCACCTCACCAAAGGACCAGGAACGCACCATGTCGGGTGACGCCAGGCCAATCCGGATAGCTTCGAAGTCATCGACCGGATTCTGGTACTTGAAGAGCTTTAATAGATCTTTCATTAGTCAGCCTCCAGCTCAATGTTGATACCCAGAGATCGAATCTCCTTGACGAGCACATTGAACGACTCCGGCATGCCGGCATCCATTTCGTGTTCACCATCGACGATGTTCTTGTACATCTTGGTGCGACCCTGCACGTCATCCGACTTGACGGTCAGCATCTCCTGCAAGGTGTAGGCAGCGCCGTAGGCTTCGAGCGCCCAGACCTCCATCTCACCGAAGCGCTGGCCACCGAACTGCGCCTTACCACCCAGCGGCTGCTGCGTGACCAGGCTGTAAGGTCCGGTGGAACGTGCATGCATCTTGTCGTCGACAAGGTGGTTCAGCTTCAACATGTACATGTAACCGACGGTGATATCGCGATCGAACTGCTCGCCCGTACGGCCGTCGCACAGTCGTGACTGACCGGTATCGTCGAGATCGGCAAGTTGGAGCAAGCCTTTGATCTCGGCCTCCGTCGCGCCATCAAATACTGGCGTTGCGGTCGGCACACCATTCGTCAGGTTCCCCGCCAACTCGATGACTTCCTCATCGCTCAGGGACTTGATGTCTTCTATGCGACCACCGGTTTTGTTGTAGAGCTGCTCGAGGAAGCCACGGATCTTGGCAATCGACTCTTGCGACTTGAGCATGTTGTCGATCTTCTTGCCGAGGCCTTTTGCCGCCCAACCCAGGTGTGTCTCGAGTACCTGACCAACGTTCATGCGTGACGGAACGCCCAGCGGGTTCAGAACGATATCGACCGGCGTGCCATCATCGAGGTACGGCATATCTTCGACCGGAACGATCGTCGAGATGACGCCCTTGTTACCGTGACGTCCGGCCATCTTGTCGCCTGGCTGAATACGGCGCTTGACGGCCAGGTAGACCTTCACCATCTTGAGCACACCCGGCGCCAGATCATCACCTGCGGTGATCTTGGCCCGCTTTTCTTCAAAACGACGGTCGAACTCCTCGCGCTGAGAATTGAGGCGCTCGAACGCCTTCTGCAACTGCTCATTGGCGTCGTCGTTCTTCAGGCGAATCTCGAACCACTGCTCGCGCGGCACGTCTTCAAGATAACCCTTCGTGATCTTCGATCCCGACTTGAGCTTGTTCGGCCCACCTTGCGCCATCTTGTTGGTCAGCATGCGCTCAACGCGCTCGTAGATGTCTTCTTCGAGAATCCGCAACGTGTCATCGAGGTCCTTACGAACACTCTCGAGCTCTGCTTTCTCTATCGAAAGGGCACGCAGGTCCTTTTCGACGCCATCTCGCGTAAAGACGCGTACGTCAATAACCGTACCGTCCATACCCGGAGGTACCCGGAGCGAGGTGTCCTTAACGTCAGATGCTTTCTCGCCGAAAATGGCTCTGAGGAGTTTCTCTTCCGGCGTCAACTGCGTCTCACCTTTCGGCGTGACCTTGCCGACGAGAATGTCGCCGGCCTTGACCTCGGCGCCGATGAACGCAATACCCGACTCATCGAGCTTGGCCAGCGCTGCGTCGCCAACGTTGGGGATGTCCGAGGTAATATCCTCAGGCCCCAGCTTCGTGTCGCGAGCAACACACTGCAGTTCTTCGATGTGAATCGTCGTAAAGCGATCTTCCTTGACGACGCGCTCCGAGATCAGGATCGAGTCCTCGAAGTTGTATCCATTCCAGGGCATGAACGCGACAAGAAGATTCTGGCCCAGAGCCAGCTCACCCATGTTCGTCGACGGGCCGTCCGCCAGCACGTCACTGGAGGCGATACTATCGCCTGCCTTGACGAGCGGACGCTGGTTGATACACGTGTTCTGGTTCGAACGCGTGTACTTCGTCAGGTTATAGATATCGACACCAGGCTCGGTTGCGCTGGTCTCCTCGTCATTGACACGAACGACGATGCGTGACGCATCGACGGAGTCCACGGTGCCTCCACGGCCTGCGACCACCGTTACGCCCGAGTCGACCGCAACAGCACGCTCCATGCCCGTGCCAACCAGCGGCGCTTCCGCGCGCAAGGTCGGTACGGCCTGGCGTTGCATGTTCGAGCCCATGAGTGCGCGGTTGGCGTCATCGTGCTCCAGGAATGGAATCAGCGATGCCGCGACCGAGACAATCTGTCTGGGGCTCACGTCCATGTAGTCAACGTCTGTCGGTCCCGACAAGGTGAACTCGTTCTTGTGGCGGACAGCCACAAGGTCATCGAGGAACTTGCCGGTCTTGTCGAGTTCCGAGTTCGCCTGCGCAATGATGTACTGGCTCTCTTCGATAGCCGAGAGATACTCGATCTGGGCTGTCGCCTTGCCTTTGGTGACCTTGCGATACGGCGTCTCGAGGAAGCCGTACTCGTTCGTCCGTGCGTACACGGCCAGGGAATTGATCAGGCCGATGTTGGGACCTTCAGGTGTCTCGATCGGGCACACACGACCGTAGTGCGTTGGATGCACGTCACGAACCTCGAATCCTGCACGTTCACGCGTAAGGCCACCCGGACCCAGTGCCGAAACACGCCGTTTATGTGTGACTTCCGACAGCGGGTTGTTCTGGTCCATGAACTGCGACAGCTGGCTGGAACCGAAAAACTCCTTGACAGCAGCAGCGACTGGCTTCGCGTTGATCATCTCCTGCGGCATCAAGCCTTCGGTCTCAGCCTGTGTCAGGCGTTCCTTGACCGCACGCTCCACACGAACGAGGCCGACGCGGAACGCGTTCTCTGCCATCTCACCGACACTGCGCACGCGACGGTTGCCAAGGTGGTCGATGTCATCAACCGTGCCATAGCCGTTGCGAATATCGATCAGTGTCTGCAGCACCGAGAGGATGTCCTCCTTATCGAGTACACCACTGCCTTCCGAGTTGTCACGACCGACACGGCGATTGAACTTCATGCGGCCGACGGCCGACAGGTCGTAGCGATCCGGATTGAAGAACAGATTCTGGAACAGGTTCTCCGCTGCCTCCTTGGTGGGTGGCTCGCCCGGGCGCATCATGCGGTAGATCTCGACCAGCGCTTCGAGACGCGTCGTTGACGGATCGATGTTCAGCGTATTCGAGATGAACGGGCCGCGATCGAGATCGTTGACAAACAGAGTCTTGAAGTTGTCGATGCCTGCAGCGATCAACGCCTCGAGGAGTTCGGGCGTCAGCTCCGTGTTGGAAGCGGCAAGCAACTCGCCCGTTTCGGTATCGACGATATCGTGTGCGAGGATCTTGCCTTCCATGTACTCAGCCGGCACGACGAGTTTGTCGACCGTCGACTTGTTCATGTCGCGAACGTGCTTGGCCGTGATACGGCGGCCTTCTTCGACGATGACCTTGCGTCCCAGCTTGATCTCGAACGACGCGGTTTCACCGCGCAGGCGTTCGGGCACGAGCGTCATCTTGATGTCTTTATCGGACAGGAAGAACTCGTTGGTCTCGAAGAACAAATCCAACATTTCCTCGTTGGTCATTTCGAGCGCGCGCAGGATGATCGTCACCGGCAGTTTGCGACGACGGTCGATACGTGCGAATACCGAGTCTTTCGGGTCGAACTCAAAGTCGAGCCATGAGCCACGGTAAGGAATAATGCGTGCTGAAAACAGCAGCTTGCCCGAGCTGTGCGTCTTGCCCTTGTCGTGATCGAAGAACACGCCCGGAGAACGATGCAGCTGAGAAACGATTACGCGCTCGGTGCCGTTGATGACAAACGTGCCGTGGTCCGTCATTAACGGCATTTCGCCGAGATAGACTTCCTGCTCGCGAATGTCCTTCACGGGCTTCGGATTACCACTGGCTTCCTTGTCGTAGATCACCAGGCGGACCTTGACGCGTATCGGCGCCGCATAGGTCAGACCGCGCATCTGACATTCCTTGACGTCAAATACGGGCTCGCCCAGACGGTAGCTCACGTACTCGAGCGCAGCGTTGCCCGAGTAACTGACGATCGGAAATACCGATTTGAATGCCGCGTGCAAACCGATGTCACCGCGGTCTTCGATCGTCTTGTCCGTCTGCAGGAACTTCTTGTACGAGTCGACCTGGATGGACAACAAGTACGGCACGTCCAGGATCGTCTGACGCTTGCCGAAGTTCTTGCGGATACGCTTTTTCTCAGTGAATGAGTAGGCCATTCGGGAATACCTTCGTTAATTACAGATGCGCGCAAGCAGCCAGCCGCGAAACGACTGGCTGCTTGCCCGACTTGTGGACCATCGGGTCCTGCACCAAAGACAGATGCATCAAAAAGTTACTTGAGCTCGACGCTGGCGCCGGCTTCTTCAAGCTGCTTCTTGATCTCTTCTGATTCGTCTTTGGATGCGGCCTCCTTGACTGTCGTCGGCGTGCCTTCGACAGCGTCCTTGGCTTCCTTCAAGCCAAGACCGGTTATCGTGCGGACAGCTTTGATGACAGGAACCTTGTTGCTGCCAAAGCTCGTCAGTACGACGTCGAATTCAGTCTTTTCTTCTACCGCAGCCGCGTCACCGCCCGCTGCAGGTCCTGCAGCAACAGCAACAGGTGCAGCCGCGGAAACGCCCCACTTTTCTTCGAGCGTGCTTACGATGTCGACGATATCCATGATCGGTAATGCGTCGAGTCCTTCAACAATTTCTTCTTTGGACAGTGCCATTTCAAATTTCCTCTAAACTAGATTTCCTGAGTCAGGTAATACGTTCTGATCCTAGGCCGCTTCCTGATCCCCGCGCGCAGCCAATGTGCGTACGAGCATGGCGGAAGGTTCGACCAACGTGCGTACCAGTTTGGACATCGGTGCCACCAAAACGCCGAGCAACATTGCGCGTGCCTGATCGAGCGTCGGCAAGTCTGCCAACTTCGCAAGATCAGAGCCCGGCATGAGTTGCCCACCGGCTGATAGCGATACCGCCTGCAGAGCGTTATGCCCCTTGGCGAAATCTTTGATGACCCTGGCAGCGGCACCTGGATCGTCTTTAGCAAACGCGAGCAGAATCGGCCCGTTGAGTGTGTCCTGCATACACTCAAATTCGGTGCCTTCGACGGCGCGACGCGCCAGCGTATTTTTG
>Ga0255054_10000960_pt1 | contig 16786 bp, 17 predicted proteins | sample JV7_2_23_MG_FD_188634 | JGI IMG/M metagenome (GOLD analysis project Ga0255054, IMG submission 188634) | Seawater microbial communities from Jervis Inlet, British Columbia, Canada - JV7_2_23 | ecosystem: Environmental > Aquatic > Marine > Inlet | place: Canada: British Columbia | collected...
GGAGGTCGCCGCATGAATCCGTTGCGCATCACCCCGGCGGCCAATTCGAACCGCCCCGCGAAACGGGGGGTGTACAGGTCGTGTCGATCCGAGATCGTGGCTCTGAGGACATTCTCGAAAGCTGTCTTCGAGCTCGGACCGGAATTCAGGCCCAAAACATGGAAGTGATCGTGATAGGCTGATCGGTAACTCACATCAACTCGTCGGCTCGGAGGTTACGCGAAAGTCCACGACAAGCGGGGCGCATCCCCAACGACCGCTACGCCAACGCTGCCTGGCAGCTTCTCAGCGCCCTCACCCTCAACCTGATCCGCAGCTTCCAGATCGCCACTGGCGCAGCCCGCCGCCCGCGCACCTTGAAGCGGACCTTCGACTACGTCTTCCAGTCCCTCGCCACCCTGCGTTTCGAACTCTTCCACCAGCCCGTCCGGCTCGCCCGACCCGGTGGCCGGCTGCAGCTCCGCTTTGCCGTCTCCGCGCGCGCGCGATCCCGCATCCAACACTGCGATCGCACCATCCGGCGGCTCGCCGCCTGACGCGGCCAACCCTTCCGAACCGATCTACACTGCTCCGAGTGAGATTATTCTCGGATCAGGGCTAGGACTTGATCTCATTCAACCCACCTGCCGGAATCTTCCCGCTTATCCAAGCAAGATCAGCACCAAGTCCTCAGCCGCGCCACGATGCAGCATCTCGATCGCTTGGCACGGACCCTTCTTTCCTCGGGCGTCGAGATGATTCGTCACGGTTCCACTCGAGGTGACGTCCTCGCCGCAGCTTGCGGCGGAAGCGCCAGAGAGTTCGCACCCGGGCGTAGACATACACGGCAATCGCAGGCCACCATAGGGGCGAGTGCATTAGCCGCAGCAGCGCAGTCTTCTGCTCGGAGAAATCGCCTCTTGCCATCTCCGGAAAGCGCTCCGCCATCTCGTGGCGACCCACGTGGCGGCGGACGTTGATGTGGATCAGGGATTCGAGTGTGTGCGGTGGAGTCATGCGAAAGTATGCGTCCTTCACCGAGCATCGCTCGTGAGGCTGAAACAGGTGTCTCACGAAGGCGTCGTCCGCGATGATGTCCGGGAAGCGCTCGAAGCGCCGGCGACCTTCCGCGGAGATTGCGTACACTCCCGATCCCATCATTCCACGCTGAATGTAAGGGAGGACAGTCCATACCCGGTAGTAGGCCCGGATCGACCAGCCGCGGTCGCGCAGATCGACCTCGATGCGCGGGGCCGCCCCATGTACTCGTCCCGTCTCCAGAATACGTGCGACCTTTCGGATCGACTCCAGCGGCAGCTCGATGTCGGCATCCACGTAAAAGCGCGGGAATCCGGTGGCCGCAGCGTCTCCGAGATTGAGCGCGTGGCTCTTCGAGGCCACATCGGTCTCGATCACCCGGACGAGATCCCCGTAGCGTCGCGCGCGGTCGGGCGTATCGTCGCTGCACCCGTTGCAGACCACTAGCACCTCAAGTTCACCCGGCCGTGCGCCCTGGATCATCGGCCCCAAGCACCGGTCGATGACGGCCGACTCGTCGTGAGCGGGAATGATGACCGAGATCACTGGAATGTGGTTTCCTCGCGCGGCTACGAGCCCGCGAGCGGCACGTCGTCGCCGAATGTGGCTTGGCGAATTCTCGAAACCAGCCTGTCGGGCGCGTGCGGACCCACTCTCCCTACAGCCTGCCACTCGCCCATGCCCGACAGTTCGCGGCACAGCTCCACCTCGTCAAGAGCCGCGCGAACGAGCCCGGCGCTCCTGAATCGCCGTGCAGTGGCCACCTGGTGATCACTGCGTGTCTCTCCAAGGGCTGCACGGCGGGGAAAGACGAGCGGTATCTTGCCGCACTCAAGGGCCTGCAGAATGGTTCCCATCCCAGCGTGGGCAACGATGCGATCAGACCGCTCCAGCATTTCCCTGAACTCCCGCGGCCGCAGAAAACTCTTGAAGCGCACATGTCTCGGCCGATACTCGCTCGATCCGATCTGTGCCAGTACGTCATCCCTGCCATCCATCTCCGCCCAATCGTCCACGACCTGCACCAATCGATCGAAGGGCATCTGTCCACCGACTGTGACGAAGATCAAAACACCTTTCCCGCGTACTCAGCCCCGTCGGCATCGGCCACGTTCTCCCACTGCGTCAGCCACAGGTGGCACCATCGGCGAACCAGTCGGCCCGAGGCCGACATGCGCTCCACGTTCGCGATGCTATCGAGCCAGATCGTGCGCGCGCCGAGCAGCCGGCTGAAGATGACCGCTAGACACCCAGGCGCTGCTCCTGTGGAAAAGACCACGTCCGGCCGCTCCCTGAGCACGATCGCGAGCGTCTGCAACGCCAGCACAACGAGCCCGAGTTTGTCCCAGCGTGTAGCGTCACGGACGATGTGCACGCGACGACCATCGGCGTCTTCGCGGTACGCCTGGTTCACCGTGACCAAGACCACGTCATGCCCATCGAAGGCCTTCAGCACCCGCAGGAGCTGCACCCAATGGCCGCCTCCGCTGGCCACGGCGAGCACCCTCCGGCGCTTCCACACGCGCTTCATTGGACGTCCACGGCGACGCCATCTTGCGGCTTTCTCCCCGTCGGCAGGCGACCGCCGCGATGTGGGGAGAGCGCACCTCGAGCGATCCCCTCGAGCCGGACGCAACCCCCTCACGCTCGGCGCCCTCGAACGGCGCGGCGTACGACCGAGCCCTTATGCTTGAGTAGCTGGTCACTCACGCTTGTGCTACGCACGGCGCAATCGTCAGGCCTGCGAGCTGGTGGAGTAGCCCCACAGCATCTGACTCTCTGGTAGCGGATGAGGGATGTCTCGTCGAGAAGCGCCCCGCAGGAAGTTCTTTCCAGCGGGCCCATCCGTTCGGTGCTCGCCAGCACCACCCCCGCCCCCCCGGGGGGGGCGGGATCATCAAAGCTGTGGGATCCCCCCCCCAACAGCAGGCGCACCAGGATCCGGCAACCCCCGATAAGCCCGACCGCTGGCCGTCCCTCGTGCGGTCGGAGCAGCACCCACGCAGGGGCATAGCTTACGCTCAGGCCAAGCCCCTGCGCCGCCGATTCTGAGAGCGGAGTTACCTTGGCGATGGGCCGCAAGCTCGCACCCTAAGAATGAGATGAAGCTAGCGTATCTTACAGCGCAATATCCAAAGGTCAGCCATACCTTCATCCGCCGCGAGATCGCCGAGCTGGAACGTCGTGGACATCGCATCCTGCGCCTCGCGATCCGGTCCCCGGAGAATCAGGTAGTCGAGCCTGCCGACTTGGAGGAGGCTGCGAAGACACACTGCTGCTTGTGCGAGTCCCCGCTGACGCTGCTCGGGGCGACGGTGCGCCTAACCATCGCGCGGCCCTTGGCGCTTGCGCGCGCGCTTCTGCTGGCAGTGCGGGTGGGCGCGCGCAGCGAGCGGGGCTGGCTGCGCCACCTCGCCTACTTGGTCGAGGCCTGCTTCTTTCTCGGGCTAGTCACCCGAGAGGGCGTGGAACACGTCCACGTGCACTTCGGAACCAACGCCGCATGCGTGGCGCTCCTGATGCGCCGCCTTGGCGGTCCGCCGTTCAGCGTGACGGTGCATGGCCCCGCCGAATTCGACGCGCCGAGGGGCCTCAGCCTGGGCGAGAAGGTCATGGCCGCGGAGTTCACAGTCGCGGTCAGCTCCTTTGGCAGCGCGCAGATTCGACGCTGGATCGAGCACGAGCACTGGCCCAGGGTCCACGTCGTGCATTGCTCGGTGGATCGGCGCTTCTTCGAGGAAAGGACCGAAATCGCCGAGAGCTGTCGCACGCTCGTCTCTGTGGGTCGACTGACTGCCCAGAAGGGACCGCTCCTGCTGATCGATGCCATGAGCGAGCTCGTGAGCGCGGGGATCGACGCGCGCCTGGTGCTCGCCGGTGACGGTGAGATGCGCACTAGCGTGGAGAAGCGCATTCGGGAGGCGAGTCTCGGCTCGCGGGTCGAAATAACGGGCTGGATCGACGAGGCCGAGGTGCGCCGACGCCTGCGGGAGGCGCGCTGTCTGGTGCTGCCCAGCTTCAGTGAGGGCCTGCCTGTGGTGATCATGGAGGCGCTGGCGATGGGAAGACCCGTCATCAGCACGTGCATCGCTGGAATCCCCGAGCTGGTGCGGCACGGCGAGAATGGCTGGCTGGTGCCGGCGGGCGATCGCGAGTCGCTGGTGCGGGTGATGCGCGAGGCCTGCCTTGCTTCTCCGGAACGGCTTAACCGGATGGGGGAGGTCGGGCGCCGGCTGGCGCAGTGCAAACACAGCGTCGAAACGGAGGTCGCGAAGCTGGAGACGTTAATGTTGGATGCTGTCAGCAGGAGACCGCGCTGAAGGCCGTGGGCCGAACGGCGGAGGGAGGCGGACGCGGTGCACGCGGCGAGAAGGCAAGCAGACCCGACTTTCCTGGTAGGCGCCGAGCGATCAGGGACGACGGTCTTCCGGCTGATGCTCGACTCGCATCCTTTGCTCGCCTGGGCGAACGAACTCGAGTTCGCAGTGGACATGATGCCGCACCACCAGGGCTGGCCACCGCTCGAGGAGTACTACGAGTTCTTGTCTACGCACCGGATCTTCTTAGCGGGTGGCTACAGAATCGACCAGAGACTTGATTATCTCGAACTCATGAATAGCTTTCTGGAGCAGCGGGCCCGCCGAGCGGGAAAGGCGAGAGTTGGAGCAACAGTGCATCGTCACTTCGATCGACTGCTCCGCATCTGGCCTGACGCTCGCTTCATCCACATTGTGAGAGATCCCCGTGACGTGGCGCACTCCTGCATTCGGATGGGCTGGGCCGGGAACGTGTGGACCGGTGCGCGTCGGTGGGTTGCCGCGGAGCGGCTCTGGGACGAGCTCCTCGAGACAATCCCCGCAGCCCGGCGCATCGATGTCAGGTACGAGGAACTCATCCGGTCAACCGAGGCAGTACTCACCAGGGTGTGCCAGTTCATCGGAATCCCGTACGACCCCCGGATGCTCGACTACCCGTCGAGAACCACCTACGAACACCCCGATCGCTCGCTGACGGAGCAATGGCGAACGACGTTCTCGGAACGGGAGCTCCGCCTCGTGGAGGCGCGCACCGGCCCCCTCCTCACGGCGCGGGGATATGAGCCAAGCGGACTGCCGCCGCTTCACGTTACTCGGAGGATCAAGCTGCTGCTGCAGATTCAGGATCGCTGGGCGCGGTTCCGCTATTCGCTAGCACTCTTCGGTCCCCGGCTTCGCCTCGCGAACACGTTCTCGCGAAGGCTCGGTCTAAAGTCCTGGCAAAGGAGCGTCCGTCTGCGGATGAACGCGATCGCCCAGGAGAATCTGAAGTGAGAGCAGTCGGCTCGCGTCGCGAAGTATCCGCTCCGGGTTCGCCTCGGACTCTGGACCTCCCGGTTGGGACATCCACCCAGCAGGGTAGAGGTAGGACGCCCGCAAGGGCACCGTCCGGCCGGCGATTCGAGCTAGGCGCAGTGATCCTTAACTTCCAGACGCCTGCTCTCGTCATCGATTGCCTGGCGTCGCTCGTGGACCAGATCGACCCAACCCGCGCTGGCATCGTGGCCGTGGACAACGCCTCGGGTGACAAGTCCTTGCAGACCATAGCCAATGCAATCAGGGAGCGGAGGTGGGATGGCCGGGTTTGGCTGGTGAGCGCAGATAGGAACGACGGGTTTTCTGCCGGCAACAACCTCGGAATCAAATCGATAGATGCAGATGCTTACCTCCTGTTGAACAGCGACACGATCGTTCGGCCCGGCGCGGTGCAAGCGCTTCTTGAGGCGGCTGCGCGGAATCCAAAGGCCGGCATCATCGGTCCGCGCTTGGAGTGGCCGGACGGCACCGCTCAGAGGAGCGCGTTTCGCAATCCCACGCTGATCGACGAGTTTCTAGACGCCGCAGCCACGGGGCCACTCACGCGGCTGCTGCGGCGCTACGAGGAGCCAACCCCAATCACCGACGATCCCGTTGAGCCGGAGTGGACGAGCTTCGCCTGCGTGCTTCTGCGGCGGGAGATGATTGAAGAAATTGGCCCCCTAGATGAGTCCTTCTTCATGTACCTCGAGGACGTGGATTACTGCCGACGCGCTCGGAGGGCGGGTTGGAGGGTGCTTCACTGGCCAACGGCGCGCGTCGTCCACTTGCGGGGTGCCAGCTCTCCCGTGAAGCAGGCGATCGTGTCCCGGTCTCGGCCCCCCGCGTACTACTATCTCTCCCGCTCTCGCTACTTCGCCAAGTTCTACGGGACGCCAGGCCTCTGGTTGGCCAACCTGCTCTGGCTCGCGGGACGGACCATCTCATTTGCTCGGGAGTTCTGGGGAAACAAGGAGCGCCACACCTGCGAGCGCCAGTGGTTCGACATTTGGCGGAACGCCTTGACGCCACTGCGACCTCCCCGAGCCGCGCCGGGTAAGCGGCAGTGAGGCGAGAGCCCGACTTCATCATCATCGGTGCCATGAAGTGTGCGACCAGCACCCTGCATGAGCAGCTAGCGCGTCAAACCGGCTTCTTCATGACTCAACCCAAAGAGCCGAACTTCTTCAGCGATGACGATCAGTTCGAGCGCGGGATCAACTGGTATTGCTCCCTCTTCGAGGCGGCCAAGCCAGAGGTGCTCTGTGGCGAGTCGAGCACGCACTACACCAAACTGCCGACATACCCGCGAACCGCCGAACGGATGCGGGCTCACTTCGCCCGGGTGAAGCTCGTCTACGTGATGCGCCACCCAATTGACCGTTTGGTCTCCCACTACATCCACGACTGGACGGACCACCGTATCAAGGCATCAATCGACCTGCTGGTGGAGCAGAACCCCGAACTCATCCAGTACGGCCTCTACGCGATGCAGATCCGCCCCTACCTCGAGGTCTTCGGAGCGGAGTCCGTGCTGCCGGTGTTCTTCGAAGGTATCGCCGCCAATCCGCAGCAGGAACTCGAGCGAATCTGCGCCTTTCTGGGATATGCAGGTCGGCCCAGGTGGGATCACACGTTGCGCCCGCGCAACGTCTCGCTCGAGCGGCTGCGCCGAAGCCCTCTGCGCGACGCTCTGGTCAACCTGCCGCTCCTCCGTACCGTCCGCCGCCAGGTTGTTCCGAAGAGCTTTCGAGAGCGCGTGAAAAGGCTCTGGACCATGACGGAGCGCCCGCAGCTATCGCGGAAACAGAGAGAGCAACTCGCAGCCGTCTTCGACGAGGATCTCGCCACCCTGGGAACGTGGCTGGGCGTCGAACTCTCTTGCACCAACTTCGTTCGGGTGGCAACAAACGGTCCCCACGAGTGGGTCCAGCCGCCCGAAGCCAATCACCTGTGACGGGAGGTGGGAGCGCGTGAGATTGGGCGTAGTCGTGATCGGGCGAAACGAAGGGGAGCGTCTCCGCCGCTGTTTCGGCTCGCTCGGCCCACAAGCAGAGGCGGCAGTCTACGTGGACTCCGGTTCGACCGACGAAAGCGTGGCTCTCGCACGCTCTTTCGGTATCGACGTGGTCGCGCTCGATCCTTCCCAGCACTTCACAGCAGCGCGCGCCAGGAATGCGGGCTTCGACCGGCTGATCAAGCGAGGACTCGGCGTTTCCCTCGTTCAGTTCGTCGATGGAGACTGCGAGATCGCGGTTGGCTGGCTGGATCGCGCCGTGGAGGAGCTGAAGCGCCAAGAGGACTTGGCGATCGTGCGCGGACGCCGACGGGAGCGCTTTCCCACTGCGTCTCTCTACAATCGGCTCTGCGATCACGAGTGGGATACGCCCGCTGGTGAGGCGGAGTGGTGCGGAGGGGACTTCATGATCCGTGTCGCCGCCTTCGTGGAGGTGGATGGATTCGCTCCATCTTTCATCGCGGGTGAAGAGCCGGAGATGTGCATACGGCTGCGTGCTCATGGCTGGCGAATCCTGTGCGTGGACGCCGAGATGACGCTTCACGACGCTGCGATGCTCCGCTTCTCCCAGTGGTGGCGACGCAGTATGCGCGCGGGACACGCGTTTACCGAGACTGCATGGACTCACGGGCGTCGATCCGGGTGGTACGGGATCCGTCCGGTGCTGTCGCTCTCGGGGGTTGCGTGCCCGATGGCCGCTCTGATTCCCGCCTGGGCGAAATACGCGGACGCCTTCCGAAAGATCTCATTGGCTCGGCGAAGCTCGCGATTCTCTCGCTCGAGCTCCTTGATCCGAGCCTGCTCCTCGGTCGTCAGGCCGCCACGGCGGCCTGAATCGACTTCCGTCTGCCGTACGCACTTGCGGAGGGTCTCAGACGAACATCCAATCTTCTCCGCGATCGAGCAGATCGCCTCCCACTCGGAGTCGTACTCGCGCCCGTGCTCGAAGACCATCCGGACCGCCCGCTCGCGGACCTCTTGGGAATGCCTGCTTGTACGTGCCATGACTCCATCCTCTCAAGGAATGGAGCCTCCGGCAAACCCGGGGCGGTTCAGAGGGTGGAGGCGTCGACCGCTTTCTCGAACACGAGCAAGTTCGTGGCTGCCGGACCCGGAGGCAGTCCCCAGGTGAACCACGTGTTGTTGGCCTGCAGCAGCCAGCGCCTAGGCAAGCCCCCGAGTCGCCGCTGCAGATTCGTAAAGCTCACCGCCACCCGCTGGGTCCGGCGCAGACCAAGAGCAGCCATGTGGTGTGTAATTGCGTCGGTGTCCGCGTGCCACACCCACAGCTTCTCGCCTTGGGTTGCGTGCCAGCGGAGGGTACCGAAATGGAGCCGCTCGCTCTCGCCGCCCGGCTTTCGGAGCACTCGTCGGGCGACCCTCTCGAGCTTGTGGTCCCAGGCTCGCACGTTCGTAACTTCCAACGCCAGGTGCCCGCCCGGGCGAAGGATACGCGCCAGCTCGCCCAACGCCTTTTCGATCTCGGGAATGTGGGTGAGCACACCCCACGCGAAGATTCGCTCGAAGCTTCTGTCTGCGAGCTCAAGCCTCGTGAGATCCTGTTGCTCGAAGGTGATCGCGTCGTCCACGCCCGCGCGTTCTGCGCGTCGGCGTGCCTCCGAAAGGGCTTGCTCCGACACGTCGACTGCATGAACGCGGAATCCCAAGCGAGCCGCCCGGATGCTGTGCACGCCGGGTCCACAGCCGGCATCCAGAATATGGTCTCCGGGTCGGGCGTCCAGCAGTTTCAGCATCCTGGCAATGGCGCTGTCGAAGAGCCGCAGCGCCGCAGGGTGATAGTAGTCCTCGTCCCAAGCGCTGTATACATCTCGGTACTCAAAGACCCGCGTCGCGCTTGCGAAGCCACGTCGCTCCGTCCCCATGACTCTACCTTCATTCCCATGAGCCTACGCGCCGTTACGACGGGTAGGCAAGTTGGCTTTCTCTATCAGACCGAACGTACCCAACGGGTCCGGCTTCTGCTCCCCGCCCTCCGCAATTACGATCTCGCCCACAAAGGAAGCCCTCGATCGTCAAGATGCCCTCGCGGCCGCACAGGCTCGCGATGCTCCCCTCTCCCCGTAGGCCCTCGAGGGCGAAAATCGCCGGCTCTGCCCCCCTGCAGGTCCACGGGCTTCCCTCCCCTGGTCACAACCTACGTCGTTGTCGATTCCGCCGAAGAAATGGAAGGTTCTCTCGCGTCAGCCCAAGGCGCTCCCTGCGGAACCCATGCATGTACCTGCAAGAGCGCCGGTACAACTCTATCAGGAAGAACCTAACTGCTGCACGCAAACAAATGAGACGCTGAGCTATCGTCAATTCCGCCGACTGAATAACGGAGAGCAAGACGCCGAGCAGTCTCCCCGGTGACGAAGGCAGCTCGGCATATCGGGTGGGGTGATAGCGACGCATGAGCGTAGGATGTCTCGCGCGATTCGACAGCGTCTCGTATGGCTTCCTGCGATGCGATAGACACTCTGGCACGTGCAGAAAACGGCCTAGCAGGCTCAGCTCTGCCGCCAGCATCCAGTCGGCGCAGGCCATCATGCGGATCAGCGCGGTGCGCCCGAGCACTTCGCGACGCATCATGCTGTATAGTGGGTCGTACTTGCGATCGCCGCCATGAAAGAACCAAAGCATCCTGGCAAAGCGCTGCTCCGGACGTTCTGATTCGAGCCTTTCGCCCTGGTACTCCTCGTAGAATGAGCCACCCTCGTCGTCGTGCGTGCGGAAATAGGTGGTGACGGCAATCGCGCTCCGGTCATTGTCGAGAGTTTCTACACAACGCCGCGCGTATTGGGGCTCGAGCCAATCGTCGCTACCTATCCATCGAAAGTACTCGCCCTCTGAAAGCTCGAACACGCGGTTCACGTTAGCGATCTGGCCGATATTCTCTGGGTTCTCGAAGAGGCGCACTCTCGGATCCCGGGCCGCGTATTCCTCGAGAATCGCACGCGTTTCGTCGGTCGAGGCGTTGTCGGAGACCACTACTTCGAAGTCCTGGAAATCCTGAGCGAGGATCGACTCCAGGCACCTTCGAACGGTCTGCTGGCCGTTTCGAACAGGCAACCCAAAGCTCACTCGAGGCGGCGACTTCGACATCTCGCCTCCGAATCTTGGCGGCTGTCCCACCGATGCTCAGACTCTGGTCAAGGTCAAGGCCATTCTAGCAGGCGGACCTCATCTCTCACCGCCCTGAATTGGATTCACCACTATCGGCGGAGCGAGCCGATGATTCGTTACCCCTTGATCGCGGCCCAGAACTCGCCGAAGGCTTCGTCCGAAAGGTTCGCGATCTTGACCTGGGCCGGCACCCCGGCCACGACGCAGCGCTCAGGAACCGAGTCGAGCACGACGGAGTTTGCCCCGATCACGGTCTCGGAGCCGATGGTCACCGGACCCAGGACTTGCGCCCCCGCCGAGACGATCACGCGGTCGCCGATGACCGGCTGCTTGCCGGTGTCCTTTCCCAGCTTGTCTCCGATCGTCACGCCCTGATACACGGTGAAGTCACTCCCGACCCTGCATCCCGTGCCGATCACACAGCCGAGCCCGTGAATCAGCTTGAGACCCGGCTTGATCTCAGCCGAGAAGTAGATCTCCGTTCCCGTCAAGAGCCTCGACAACGCCGCGATCACCTGCGGCACCTGTTTCATGTCTCTAAGAAAACAGGCGTGACTGACTCGATAGAAATACGTGGCCTCCAGCTGCGGTGCAAGTAGCAGCCGCTCGAACAGGTCCTTGGGCTCGTCGAACCTCAGCTGCCACCGAGCCAGGTCCACGGCGAAATCTGCGAGACCGTCGAGCATGCAATCCTTCAACGCCTGATCCGAAACGACCCGGTCGAAGTCGAACAGCTCCGCATGGCGCCGCAAAGGTGTCGAGGAGAGACACGAGCGGAAGAACTCCGCAGCTTCGGCAGTCACGGTTCGTTCTCTGTTCATTGAATCCTCGGCGCTACCCGCCTCGACGGGAGTTGTTCCGCGGCCGTCCGATCACAAGGGCACAATGCTCGGGTGGAGGCCCATGGCTTCCAGCGTAGCGCGGATCTCGCCCGCGTAGATCGGATTCATCACGACCACCAGATCCGGCCGATACTGCTTCAAGAAGCTTGGCGCGACGATCTGTTGCCCGGTTCCCGCGAGATACATCCCCTGCTTATGCGGGTTTATGTCCACCACGTAGTCGACCTCGTCGTGTAGTTGCATGGTGCTCGAGAACGCGACGGCCTTGGAACCACCCCCCCAAAGGACGGTATGACGGCGCTCGCGCTGCAGCGCCGCGAAACGGGTCCTCCAGTGTTCGATGACCCGGGGAAACTCCTCGGCGAAGCGGTGCACGAGGTGGGCCAACTCTTCGACGTCGCGCGTGCCCTCGAAGCGCTCATCGGTTGATCCCTCGCTCGCGCGAGCGTCGATCAGGAGGTACTGATCACCGAATTCCTTTGAGAGACGGAGAACGTCGAAGCCGCAGGATCGGAACAACCGCGCGAGCGAGGCGAGGCTGAAGTAGGAGCAGTGTTCGTAGTAGAGGTCCCAGAAAGCGAGCTCCTCGAGGACTCGGCTCACGTCCGGCACCTCGAAGAAGACCACCGTATGCCGGCTGTCTTCCAGCGACTCTCGCACCATTTGGACGAACTCGCGCGTTTGGGGGAGGTGCTCGAGGGTGTGCCGGCAGCAGAGGAGATCCGCCTTCAGATCGCTGTAGCGCGGGGAATAGAAGTCCCGGATGAACCGGATGCGCCCGGCCACTCCGCTCTCCACGCGCTCCGGCTGGCAGGCGGGATCGATTCCGATGCCGCGATTTCCGCCGAGCTCACAGCAGAGCACGAGGAAGTCTCCCTTTCCACAGCCAATCTCGAGAATGTCGCTGTTGCGCAGCTGGTACGTCTCGATCAGCCGCTCCGCGAGGCTCCGTGCGAAGCTCTTGAAGCGGGGCGAGTACGCCTGACTGTCCTCGTAGTCTGCGGAGTAGTCGATCAGCAAGGGATCGAAGGCCGCGTTTTGAATGAATCCACAGACGTCACAGAAGGCCAGGTGGAGCGGCGCAGTCGGAGCCCGAAGCGCAGCCTCCCGCGAGGGCAGGAGCTGACAGCAGTGCACCGGGACTTTCTCGACCTGATGGAAGAGCCGCATGCCGCCGGCGCCACAGCTACGACATCGCAGGCTGCCGTGATCCAAACCAGGTCTCCCCCATTGCCGTTCGGCTCGCGCTGATGGGCTCACGCGTGCCCCGACGCCGCCCTCCAGCGCAGGCCGGCGTCGAGCGCACCCGTAGCCTGAAGCTCACCGATGCGCTTGATCCGGACGTAGCGTGCGCTCAGGAATTCCTCCAGTGTGAGGCCGTGCTCGCGGTACGCCTGGTAGAGCTCCTCGATGCCCTTCTGGACCGTCCAGGTGGGCTTGAACTCCGGGAGAAAACTCGAGATCTTGGTGAAGTCGACGCGATAGTTTCGCTCGTCGGGCGAGCCGCCCTCGGCGTACGTGACCCGGCTCCCCGGAACCACCCCCTTGACCATCTCGGCGATCTGCCGGATCCGGTAGTTCTCTCCCGGGCGCCCGACATTGAAGGCCTGGTTGTGGACGCGCTCGCGGGGGGCTCGAAGCACCGCCAGGAACGCCCGCGAGATGTCCTCGATGTGGACGAGCGGGCGCCAGGGTGTGCCATCGCTCTTGATCAGGACCTCGCCGGTCGTGAATGCGTACCCTACGAGGTTGTTGACCACGATGTCTGCTCGCAGGCGCGGGGAGACACCGTAGGCCGTGGCGTTTCGCATGAAGGTGGGGCTGAAGTCGTCGTCCGCCAGCGCCGCAATGTCCAGCTCGGCGCGGATCTTGGATTCCCCGTAGGGTGTCACCGGGTTGAGGGCTGCCGTTTCGTCCAGCGCCTCGTCGCCGCCGGCGCCGTAGAGGCTGCAGGAGGAGGCGTACAAGAAGCGCCGGACGCCGGCTCGCTTCGCGAGCTTCGCGAGCTCGAGCGAGGCTCGATGGTTGATGTCGTAGGTGGTCTCGGGGTTCAGATCGCCGAGCGGATCGTTGGAGAGCGCGGCGAGATGGATGACTGCATCGAGGCCCTCGAGGTTCACTCCCTCGGCATCCCGGATGTCGACCCGCTGTGCGGGCACGGCCGGCGCTCCCTCTCCGAAGCTGCATCCATCGAACCAGCCGATGTCGAGACCGATGACTTCGAAGCCCGCTTTCTGGAGCAGGGGCACCATCACGGCGCCGATGTAGCCATGGTGCCCGGTGACGATGATCTTCATCTGGTGACCTCCAGTGTGCGCAGGCTGCGGTAGCGGCGAGTGGTTTGATGCCTAGACCACTCGGGGGCTGGGAATCGGGATGATGAACTTGCCGCCTTTCTTGCGGTAGCCCTCCTGCTGGCGCAGCACCTCTTCCTCGAAGTTCCAGGCCAAGAGCAGGACGTAGTCGGGTACCTCCTCCGCGAGCTTCTCGACGGGGTGAATCTTCAGACGGCTCCCCGCGGTGTAGCGGTCGTGCTTCACCGGATTGATGTCCACGGCAAACTCGATCGTGCCCGGCTCGAAGGCGACGTAGCTGAGGAGCGTCGTGGCCATTCCGCCCGCCGCTCCATAGGCCGCGATTCGCTTGCCCTGCTGACGCAGGTCTCCGACGAGCTTTCGGAGCTTCTCCCTCACTGCTTCTGCGCGGTCAGCAAAGTCACGGTAGTACTCGATCGAGGGAACCCCCGTCGCGGCTTCCTCGTCGAGCAGCCGCGTTACCCGGTCGGACATGCACGTCTGCGGCTCCACGAAGAGGCGAAGAGAGCCCCCTAGGGTGGGAATCCGCTCGATGTCGTTCACGAAGAGACCGTGTGCTCGAAAGAGCCGATCGAGTGCGGTCGCCGAGAAATAGAAGACGTTCTGGTGAAAGACGCTGTCGAACGCGCACTTCTCGACGAGATCGACGAGGTAGGGCACCTCCAAGACGGCGAGGCCGTCGTCCTTCATCAGCGTTCGGACGCCCGAAAGGAAGTCCCCAAGATCGGTCGCGAGGTTCAGGACATTGTTGCCGATCACCACGTCGGCGCGCTTGCCCTCCCCGCGCAAGCTCTCTGCCAGTCCCCGGTCGAAGAACTCGCAGAGCGTCGGGACTCCGACTCTCTCCGCGGCCTCCGCGGGTCCCTGGGCCGGATCGATCCCGAGCACCGGCACCCCGTGCTCCACGAACTTCCTCAGCATGTAGCCGTCGTTGCTGGCGGCCTCGACGACCAGTGACTGCGGCCCGAGTCGCCTGGATTCGATGATGCGCTCGGCGCTCCGCCCGAAATGCTCCAGGAGGAAGTCCGATACGGAGCTGTAGTAGGGGTAGTCGCCGCGATAGAGGACCTCCGGAGGCACCGTCTCGGCGATCTGGACCAGAGCGCAGCGCGGGCAGAAGAGCAGATCGAGGGGGAAGTGCGGGTCCGGCTGACCCAGCTCCTCTTCCGTCAGGAGGACATCCGCCAGCGGCGGCCGGCCGAGCGAAAGGATGGGCGCCAACTCGGAAGCCCCGCACGAGCGGCAGCGGAGACCCGGTTGGCTCACTGCTCGGCGTTCCCGACTCGGAGGTTCAGCTTGCGCCCGTAGAAGCCCTCGGCGTACCCGCTGCCGGATCCCGCCTCGATCCCCCGGAGTCGCAGCGTCACCCGGAAGGTCTCCTCCGAGAACCAGTCCTTTCCCCGCTGCGACGCGTAGTGTTCGAGAAGGTAGGACGTCTTCTTGTCGCATGTGCCTCGTGCCAGTGGAACGAAGACGTTGGGAGCGCCGAGATCGCCGTCGTATTTCGGGATCTCGTACTCGAGGATCAGGTGGTCGCGGAAGGTGTTCCAGGTGAGCTCACAGACGAGCCGGTGGTCTTGATGAAGATCGCCGCGGTGGTGGGTCAGGATCAGATCCGGTGTGACCTCCCCCTTCAACTGCTCGAAGAACTCCTTGACCTCGGTGCCCTGGTAGGGGAAGAAGCCGTCGCGGAAGTCCTTCAGCACGACGCTCTTCGCGCCCGCGTCTTCCAGGAAGTGATCGGCCGACTCAGCGGCCTCGCGGCGCCGCTCGCCATGGGCGCTGAGCACCACCCAGGTGAAGCGGACGTTCGGATGGTTCTCGGCGAAGTGAAGGACCGTTCCGCCACAGCCGATCTCGATGTCGTCGCCGTGGGCCCCGAGACAGAGGACCCGGAGCGGTGAGTCGCGATCGGATTCGATCCCGAGCTTCAGCATGGCGGGTCTTCAGTCCCCAACATCGAGCGATCCCCCGTGGTGAGCTTCTGAGGAGCTAACGACCCCTTCGGTCAGTGCGGCTTCTCCGCTCGACGGCTTCCGGCTTCCATACCTCCCAGGGAGCCCGGCCACGTGAATACAGGTCATCCAGCAGTTGCTTGTCCTTGAAGGTATCCATGCTCATCCAGAATCCGTCGTAGCTGTGCGAGACGAGCTGCTTCTCTCGAATCAGGCGTGCAAAGGGCTCGTTGATGAGCTCCTCGCCCTCCTCGATGTAGTCGAAGAAATCGCTGCGAAAGACGAAGAAGCCGCCGTTCATCTGGATGCCGGAGTCCGCCAGCTCGACGACCCGTTCGACGGTTCCATCGTCCTGGAGGGTTGCGATGTGAAAAACCGTCGTGGGCCGCACCGAGATGAAGGTCGCGATCTTGTCGCGCTCGATGAACTCGTCGACGTACTCGCCGAGCGGGATGTCGCAGAGCCCGTCGGCGTAATTGGCGAGAAAGAACGCCTCACCCGCCAGGTGTTCTCGCACGGCCGTCAGCCGCCCGGCGATGTTGGTGTTCATGCCGGTATCGACAAAGGTGATCTTCCAGTCGGAGATGTCCCCGCCCAGGACTTCGACACGGCGGCCGCCTTCCGACAGCACGAAGTCGTTCGACAGGCACTCGTTGTACTCGAGGAAGTAGTTCTTGATGACGTCCGCCCGATAGCCGAGGCACAGAATGAAGTCGTTGTGCCCGAAATGGGCGTAGTACTTCATCAGGTGCCAGAGGATGGGCCGATAGCCGATGGGAACCATGGGCTTGGGGATCTCCTCCGAGTATTCGCGGAGCCGCATTCCCAAGCCACCGCAGAACAGGACGACCTTCATCGAAATCCCTCCGCCGGACAATCTGCGGAGTCGGCCGAAGTCCGTGTAAGCCGCTCGGCAGGTGCCTCAGCCTAGCAGTCTAGGCCGAAGTTCCCCCGCCCATCCGCCTGCGATCAGGGCGTAAGGGTTTGAAATCACGGCAGAAGGGGTGGCTGTAAGAGCTGCAATATGTTCCCATGTAATTGGATATAAAGCGTTGCGAATACAGGGGATATGATCTATATGTAGTTCCCATGTATGTGGAGACGGTGCCCAACCGCGGCTCACGCCCGGCCATCCTGCTGCGCGAGGGCTGGCGCGAGGGCCGCCGGGTTCGCAAACGCACCCTGG
>Ga0255054_10000962_pt1 | contig 16770 bp, 13 predicted proteins | sample JV7_2_23_MG_FD_188634 | JGI IMG/M metagenome (GOLD analysis project Ga0255054, IMG submission 188634) | Seawater microbial communities from Jervis Inlet, British Columbia, Canada - JV7_2_23 | ecosystem: Environmental > Aquatic > Marine > Inlet | place: Canada: British Columbia | collected...
GGCCAACCGGGCTCAGCATCGCACGATGGCCCAGTTTGGTCAAGGGGTGACGGCGACAGCTAGTTGTGCCGCAATTAAGTGACGAGAATCGGTATTCTCGTTCATCAAATGCATAAACCGGTTGTGAGAAACACTCTTCCCAATACCACTTTTGAGGGCCACTTAAGGCCGTAACAACAAAGGCAAGCTGAATGTGACATTCCAGGTCACCGGGGATCTTGATTCTTATTGAGCCCTATTCCCGCTTAGTGGGAATTGAATATCTGAAGTGTTGAGAGTCCGGGATTGCCGCAGGCAACTCGACGGGTCCTTGACACGATAACTGAAGATTTGAAATCGAAAGTGCAGGAATTTCTCACACAAAATGAGGGCCGCCGATTGGCGGCCTTCTAACTATCGCGATCAAGTTAGGTTGCGAGATGGGGCCATCTTGTGAGTGGAGGCCGCGTCCGCTCCAGTGAGTGGTTAGGCGGCAAGGAGTCACCACTATCAATGGGAAGTGATGTTCAAGACTGTCGCGATAACAAACAGGATTGCATACGCAAACCAAAGTGTTCGACTGAGCTGCCCAAGCGGCCACCAATAGAACATCACCGTAGAAAGGTATAGAAACACATAAGGAAACATAGTCGACAAATCTAAAGGATTCCGCCATTGAATTTGCTTTATGTAATCTATCCAATATCCATAGGCTGCAAAGACAAGGAAAAGGAAACCGCCCAGCCAGAAGGACCAGCTTTTTCCACCGAGTAGTAGAACAATGCTAATTATTACAGCTGGAATAGAAAGGGCGTAGACAAGCCATCCATACTCCAGGGTATAGCTCTCGAATAGGCGTTTTCGCAATACAAAATGAACGATAAGGACAATTTGAAAAAAGAATGCCCATCCAATGAACAACTTGTCTAAATTATCAAATTTCGACATAGCCTGCCTCCCCAGCTGTCAGTGTGCAACCCATACGCATTATTGAACAGAGTTATTGCCGCCTAGCGGCTGCGAGCTGAGCGGCTGGGGATCGCTCCCAGCTGACTGGTCGGCGAAGTGGAAAGTCTTCATATCAATAGATGAATGGAATCAGTTTGCGCGTAGTCTTCTTATACGTCCGGTAGGCATCTCCGAATTCCTCGGTAAGTAATTCCTCCTCCATCCTGATCCTGTTGAGGAATATTGGGATTAGGGCAGACATAATTAAGAGACCATACAGACTTGACACGAACACTGGCACGCCAATACCGACGACCATGATGGCTCCCAGATAGATTGGATGTCGCACGAACCGGTAGATGCCATGTGTAATGAGTTGATGATCTGCCCTTATTACCAGAGTGGAAGAGTAAAACCGTCGGAGTGTAAATTGGGCGATAAGTTCAATCGTCAATCCCACGGCGATAAAGGCCAATCCGACAATGTTTTGTATTGAGAGAAGGTACAGACCCCCTTGTTGCCTGACCAGGTGCAATGCACTGACCCCCATCCCTGCGAACAAAACAAAGACTGCAGGGACGGCAAAATAGAGCAAATCTTCTCTTATGGCGTTTCGCACAATATCATGTCTTGCAAGGAACCCGCGTTTTGCCATGCTCAAATCACCTTATGTATAGCCGGCGGATTGCCTAATTCTCGAAAGGCCAGTTATCGGCCTTGCCGAAGAGGCAATTGGGGTCATATGGATATCTTGCGTGACGGCGTACTGCGTGACAATGGCCGACTGGATGGTTTCAAACTTAGTCAGCTGTCCAGATCTGCTGCTTGGCGACTATTCGAGATAAGAGCGAACAGTTTTGATGGTGTTTGCGTGGCTGATTGGCCTAGAGACAGGCGAGACGATTACGGGTGGAATCCGGGTCCGGCTCTACTCGCAGAGTGCTTCAGAGAGTATTCTTGGCCGATATTATCTTCGTGTGGGGCATCTCATGAAGACATCTTGAAACCGTAAAAACAAAGGCAACCTGAACGTGCCATTCCAGGTCACTGGGGATCTTGAAGAATGAACTTCGCTGAACCATGTTCTCGCCTAATGGAGGCTTGACTATCCAATGTGCCGGGAACTAAATTGTCGCGCCTCCGAGATATGAGGATATGATGGTCTACGACTGTGACAGCGGGAGAAGCCATGACGATTCCGTGGTCAATCGGATGACGTTATGCTATGGCTAGACCAACTTTTCTTTGAAGTACTATTTAAAGAGCATCGCCCTAAAAAAATGAAAAATTACAATCCAATATCAATCCAGCTTCTTGCAAAAGTGACGAGAAATGTTCGGTGAGAATAAGTTCATAGGAGGATCCAACAAATGATGATGCATGGTCCGGTCGATGTAGTGGTCTTGGCATTCGGAGAGGCACGTTTTGATGGCAGCGCTCTGTCCGAGCTGAAGCGACTGAGCGCAGAAGGAACGATCCGAGTCCTTGACCTGATTGTGTTGATTAAGAACGAGGAAGAGCAGTGTTTGCGTGTGGAAGTCAATGAACTTCCGCCGGACGAAGCTGCCGCGATAGATTTCATCAGTGCCGAGACTCGCGGGCTATTTGACGATGAAGACGCCGCGACACTGTGCGAGGGTATGGTGCCCGGTTCGGCCGTTGTTGGCTTGGCAATTGAAAACACCTGGGCGGTTGAACTGGTCAACGATCTTCACAAAGAAGGGGCCGAGCTGGCATTCAATTTCCGCGTCCCATCTCCGATCGTTGACGAGGCCTTTGCCTCTCTGTCACACTCTTAAAGCACAGGATTTTGCAGTTCATGGAAGAGGGACGAGGAATCTTCGTTGTTCAAAGCACTTCATGATTCGGAACGGGAGATAACTCTCCCGACTCGAAATCAAACCAACTACATAAGGAGATTGAAATGGGAAGATTAGTACGTGGGATAGCCAGGACTGCGGTCGTTGCCGGTACAGCGCAAGCCAGCCGCAATGCTATAAATCGTCACGCAGCAAAGAAAAATGTTGAGGCGTACTCGGAAGCCGAGGCCGAAGTCCAGGCACAACAGGTCGCTTCAGCGCCGCCGCCTCCGGCCCCTTCACAGGATGACACGATCGCTCAGCTGGAGCGCCTGGGAGCGCTAAAAGCCCAGGGAATACTTACCGAAGAGGAATTCGCAGCAGAGAAGGCAAAGGTGCTCGGCATCTAGCAGCAATAAAAAGCGTAGGCAACCTGAACGTTCCGTTCGAAGTGGTCGTCGCGCTAGACGAGTAGCCTGGTCAGCGACCAGAAAAGATGAGGGCCGCCGGACGACGGCCCTCATCAACGCGGCTTGTAGCTGCCCAGATTTCAGAAATATCTTTCTGTCGGGGCGAAGGAGGGTATCAATCAAATGCTCGTTGCCATAGGAGCGCTCCTAGGTATTCCACTTTGGATTCTCCTAGGATGGATGGTTGCTGGGGTGTGGCACCGCCATGAGACCAAGAGTCTGCCCGGCATTTTTAAGACCAAGGTTCGGTTGGTCTCCGGCGAATATCGGCACATAGACCAGAACTTTCCCCGAACCGCCGAGCAGGCATTCTGGGTACACGACGTATTGATATTAGAAAAGGGCCTGCTGATACCACGCACGCTGAGCTTTGGGATCGCGGATAGGGTTCAGCCAACCCGGCAAGCAGACCCGGAACAGGTTAAAGGGTTAGGCGACGCGCCGGTATGGCTCCAGGTCCGTCTCGACAATGGTGCGGTGCTTGAGATCGCGGCTCAGAGGGAAAAGGCGGAATTGGCGAGTGGACCATTCTTCTCAAAAAAGGGGAACAAAACGCCAGCTGAGAATTCCAAGTAGGCGCAAGAACACTGTCTAAACAACATGATGGCGGACCTAGCACACGCGAATTAGACTTTTTGGCTCGCGAACGGTGATTGGAAGAGGCCATCATCAACACGATGATAGATACTCAATCCGCTTGAAAATGGCCGCATCTGCAATTTGGGGACATTTGGGCCGGTTTAGATTTCGAAAGGCGGCCAGCTGTCGACACAATCTTTACCGGTCCACTTAGCTCAAGTGCGGGTGAGAGCGGAGGTGCCCGCTGAAGAATGGTAGGAGAACATATGCTGATCAGCAACCCAGACGCAATAACTTTGACGAATCTGGTTCATAAGCAAAGGAGAGGAACATGAATGACAAGAAAAAACCCAATATCCTGGTGATCTGGGGAGATGACATCGGGATCACGAACCTCAGTTGCTACGCGCACGGCGTGATGGGCTACCGGACGCCCAATATAGATCGCCTGGCCAACGAAGGCATGATGTTCACCGACTCCTACGGCGAGCAGAGCTGTACGGCTGGCCGCTCGTCGTTCATCACCGGGCAGAGCGTGCTCCGCACCGGGCTGAGCAAGGTCGGCATACCGGGAGCAGACCAGGGTCTCAGTGCCGAGGACCCCACGATCGCGACGCTGCTGAAAGAGCAGGGGTATGCGACCGCGCAGTTCGGCAAGAACCACTTTGGGGACCTCAACAAGTACGTCCCGACCTTGCACGGCTTCGACGAATTCTTCGGCGTGTTCTATCACCTCAATGCCTACGAGGATCCAGAGCATCCCGACTGGCCGCCGGCCGACAAGTTCCCGGACTTCAACGCCAAATTCGCTCCGCGCAACGTGATCCACGCCTGGGCGACCGATAAGGACGACGATACAGTCGAACCGCGTTGGGGCAAGATCGGCAAGCAGCGCTTTGAGGACACCGGACCACTGAACGTAGAGCGCATCAAATCATTCGACGATGAGACGCTCGCGGTGGCGCTTGACTTCATCGAACGGCAAGCCAAGGAGGACAAACCATTCTTCGTGTGGCACAACACCACGAGGATGCACGCCTACACGGAGATCAAAGACGAGATCCGCGGCCAGTCCGGTCTCTGGCAGTCGCCATACCACGACGGGATGATCGAGCACGATAATCATATCGGCGCGCTTCTCGACAAGTTGGACGAGTTGGGCATCGCCGACAATACCATCGTGATGTACTCAAGCGACAACGGTCCGCACCGCAACACGCTACCGGACGCAGGGACGACGCCTTTCCGCAGCGAGAAAAATACCAACTGGGAAGGCGCCTTCCGGGTGCCGACGCTGCTGCGCTGGCCGGGCCACGTGGAACCGGGCTCGATCTGCAACGAGATCGTCTCCCACCACGACTGGCTGCCAACTTTCCTGAACGCGGCCGGGGAACCCGACGTGGTCGACAAGCTCAAGCAGGGCTACGAGGCTAACGCCAAGACCTACAAGGTGCACGTCGACGGCTACGACCTGATACCCTACCTATCGGGAGAAGCCGAGGAGCACTCACGGCCAGGGTTCTTCTACTTCTCGGACGACGGGGACCTGATGGCGCTGCGCTGGAATAATTGGAAATTCGTGTTTATGGAGCAGCGAGAACAGGGAACCATGGCAGTGTGGATGAACCCATTCACACCGCTTCGCGTACCCAAGACCTTCAACCTGCGGACCGACCCGTTCGAGATGGCCGATCGCACCTCGAACACTTTCTGGGATTCCATGTTGAAGCGCGAATTCGTGCTTGCGCCAGCGCAGGGCATCGTCGCTCAATTCCTGCAGACGTTCCAAGAGTTCCCGCCGCGCATGAAAGCGGCGAGTTTCAGCCTCGACCAGGTGCTTGAGAAGATGCAGCCCCAGACTGGGTTGAAATAACTGAAGCCGGCAATGTTCTGGAACTTTGGCAAGCGGATGCGGATGTGGCCCAGCTTGATGATGCCCGTCGCACATGCCGATCAATTCTGATAGTTGGCCGGATTTGAAAATCGTTGAAGAGGGTGTTTGTGCCACAGGCCCTGGAGGGTCAAGATGAGGGACGTCCTTTTTAGTTTGAACGGGAGCTCCTCAATTTGCTAGCATCTCATGAAGACATCTTGAAGCCGTAAAAACAAAGGCAACCTGAATGTGCCATTCCAGGTCACCGGGGTTCTTGATTCTTAAATTGTGCAGGCGCTTGGATTAGGTCCTCACAGAAGACGAGGGGCCCAACGGCTACGACCTACCTGCTTGCATTCACTAGAGTGTCGTTGCGGTTAGGCAAGGTAGTAGCCGGGGATCACTATCTCACGACACAATCCGGGGGCGCGAATCCCGATAGATTCTTGCTTCGGCCGCAGCATCCCCAGTCTGCTACAGCGAGTTGCTTTTCTGTGCCGCCATCATTTCTCGCTGATGTACAAGACCTGTCACCTGACTCCGACAAACGGGGGATGATTATGCGCCCCGCCAGCTTTCAACCGAATATCAGCTTGAGATTTGGCTGGCTTTGCGCCGGCGGATGATAAACCACACCAGTGTCACCAGCAGTAGGACCACCACAATCGGGAAAGCGATCTCGAGCAGGCTCTGGGTAGCGGCTGCCGCCTCATAGTCCTCCGCGACCTTTTCCAGCATGAGGTCCAAGTCGGCTCGGGAGTAATAGTGGCCCTGCGCCATCGTCCCCGCGATCTGCCGAGTGTTGGAGATATCCTTTAACGGATTCCCCTCCAGCAACACCAGATCGGCGCGCTTGCCTACCTCGACGGTGCCGAATTCTTCCAGCTCACCGAGATAGAGAGCCGGGTTATAGGTGCTGGTCCGCAAGACGTCATATGGGGACAAGCCGACATCCACCATGGTTTCTAATTCATCGTGCAATGAAAATCCCGGCAACAGTACCGGCAACGTCGCATCTGTCCCCGACATGAGAAGAGCTCCTGATTCGTAGAGAGCCAGCAGCATCTTCTCCGTTGCTGCCAGGTACTCTGGAAACCATGGGCGCGAGCCAAGATCAGCGTAAGAATTAGTACCCGGTCGCCATCGAGTGTCGAACACGCCAGGATGCAAATAGCTGACATCATTCATCTCGGCTAGCGCACCTTCGAGATCGGCAGCCTGGTCGATTGCGGATCGGAACAGGTGAACCGTTGAGGTGACCCACAGGCCATCGTCGGCGGCGTCCTGAGCGATTTGACGAATGCTCTCATCCGAGGCAATGCGAATGCTCTCATCCGACCATTCCGCGACTTTGATCAGTTCCTCAACATGCGCAAGCGCAGGTGCCCCCATGGCCCGGAAGTCATCCCAACAGTCCGATCCGGAGCACACACGCTCGGCGTCGCGGAAATTGTGATCAATGGGTACGTGTCCATCAAAGGGTAAACCGTGCTCGGCGGCGGATTCCTGGAGGGCCTGGAATACTTCCGAGGAAATAACACCATGTGACTTGATCCCATCAACGCCCATGGCTGCCACTTCCGCAACCAATCGCTCGGCTTCCTCCGGAGTGTGTACAAAGGTTTCTCCGCCACGTGTCGCGAATTCTGACCCCCGCTCGAAATCATCAAACTCATGGCTCTCGATTTGAGGCCACCACACCCAAATGCTAGGACCAACCCTCGTTCCGGCTCTGATTTGGTCGCGCCATTCCAAAACAGTTGGGGGATCTCCCCCCAAGATCCTAATGGTGGTCACACCGTTTGCAAGGTAGGTAGGCAGGTCGTTTTCACTACCAAAGGTATGCATGTGCATGTCGCTCAAACCCGGGATCAGGAATCGACCTTTCCCATCCACAACATGCGCGCCAGCCGGGATCTCTATATCCCCGCTGGAACCGATAGCAGCGATGCGGTGATCCTCGACAACGACAGTTTGTCCTTCCAGGACCAGCTCTCGGTCCATGGGGATGACGCTCACATTCTCGAACACGACGGATGTGTCCACGCCTGCAGGTATCTCTTCTTGAGATAAGCCAGGTTTGACCCACTGTTTATGAGTGTCAGGTACGTAGATGTACATCGCTGCTATTGCAATAATGCCGAGTGCAACAACGATGACTGCCGCGATCCCAATCCATTTCAAAAGCTTCATATTGAAACCCTCCTCACCAGATAATAAGAATCAATTGACGCCAGCCTCAGGCGGGCGCCGATTTAGTTCCCTGCTCCTGCCTTCTTCTGGGTTTCATCCCAAAGAGTACCCTCACACGCTTAAAGGGTCGGATCAGCAGCTCAATCAAACCAAGCGTTATCGTGAGTGAAGCAATCACAATGATCAGAAGCTTCACGAGGATGTTTACATCCCACTGAACGACAAAGTATGAAATTAATATGATCACGGGTTGGTGGATCAGGTAAAAGGGCATAACGGTATTGTTTCCATACTCAAGCAAGCTATTAGAGAAATTAAGGCGTGTCCTGGCCAGATTAAGGATACTGAGCGCCCAACCCCAGCCCATCAGAGTGTAGGAAAAGATGAGGATGATAGACCACGGCATGACGAATGTGCCGCTCCATGCCAAAACTATTTCGCCGTAAGCAGCGAATAATCCAACATAAATGGCCAGGCCCGCTACACCGCTTCCAAACAGGAGCCAGCGATCTCTCCGAATAGCCGGAAGGAATCTATCGTCGGCATAGATGATGTAGCCTGAGATGAAAAAGAGAAAAGTATAAACGAAATCCAGCCAACCATGTCCATTTGGATGGGGATCAAATGGTTGGATGAGAATCCTGCCTAGCGCCAAGGGAAGTACAAACAGGAGGATCCCGCCCCGCTTCTCGACCATACGACCCAGCCATACGATTAGCGATTGCCCCGCATCTCGCTTGAACCAGCGAAAGATTGGCAATGCGAGCAAGGAGTACGCGAACAAGAAGCCCAGGAACCACAGATGAAGCCCCCACCGGGCGAATTCGACAGGGGAAAGCTTGGGGTCAGAAGCGGTAAAGGTCAGCAGTTCGGGGATGAACCTCAGGAAGGAACCCTGATAGAGCTCTTTGTGCGCAGCCTCCAGATACCTTTGAAATGGTGTCAACAAGATTGTGCCGACGATGAGTGGGATCAGCAGTCGTGTCACCCGCTCTTTGATGTACTGCCGATTGTTTCGTCGACGCAGGGCAAACATACTTGCCGTGCCGGCAACCAAGAAAAACAACGGTATTCCCCATGGGCCGATTAAGAGCATGATGGCCGTGATGGCGTCGCTTTGCTCCGCGTTCTTGATGTGCCAGTCGAACGTATTGAAAGGATGCAGAGCGTGAAAGAGGAACACTCCAAATATAAGGAGTACGCGCAGCCAATCGAGATAATGAAGGCGGCCTGATTTTGTCTCTGTATGAGTGGTTGTGTCAGAAGGATTGCTGGTCACGCTTGCTCGCCTGCAAACAATGCCTTCGTTTCCTCATTAAACATGATGACAAGCGTGTATATCCCCAATACAGCTGGAATAACTAGCCAGCACAAAAACAAAATATTGAATATGGCTAAAATGATGGCCAATATGCGCCCCCAATTTTTATATTGGAGTACGCCCCATCCGGCGACAAAATCTGCGATCAGTCCAGGAAGAAAAAAGCACAGTCCGCCACCTGTGACGAGAAGGGCATCAGACGCGTTGGGAATGCTCTCCGTTAGGTTGAGTATGCCGAGACCGGTTATTAATCCCAATATGCTCAGTACACCATTTACGATCCAGAGCCAACCTAGAATTCTTACGTGTCTGTCCATAATGTTCTCCTCCAATATGAGAGCTCATCCAAAATGGCCGATAGGATCACGATGGCTCTCATTTGGGCCTTAACCGTGATCACAAACACGTCAACGACATTGCGGTCGGCCACCGTATCCGCAGGATTGTCAATGGGTCCAGTGGAATTCAGGACAAAGGGCTAACCACACGCGTGCTTTCTACGGCGCGCATATGTAAAGCTTTGGAATTGGATAATGGCTTTTTTACTCTCCCTCTTGACTTATTCTAGGGAGGATTTATTGCATCGGTAATTGATTAATGTCACATAGCAGCTGGAGGCTCAGCGCTAGGTTTGCCTAGACACAAAGCATCTCATGAGGACATCTTGAAACCGTAAAAACAAAGGCAACCTGAACGTGCCGTTCCAGGTCACCGGGGACCTCGAAGAATAATCTTTGTTCAGCTATGTTCCTGCTTATTTGAGGAAAAGCTATCTGAATTGTTGAGCTCAGGATTGCCGCAGGCGACCCGCAAGATACTTCCCGCACCCGGCTTCTCTTGCTAGAACCTTGTCAGGCTGACTGGAGGTGGATTGGGATGAGCCTCTAGCGATGCCCTGTAGGCTCCGATGGTTTGCAAGTAAGGGGTCATGAGCCAACTGTTTTCGGCAATAACATTACGCTGTTCTCGCACATCCCCTTCGATGTTAAAGGCCATAGGAAGGCTATTTGTTTCGTTCATGTAACCCAAATAGCCGCCCACGCTGGGATTACCATCGGTCCTGAAGGTGTTGAACAGATAAATTCGCCACTGCTGCCAGCGGACAGCCACCATCCGCTCCCCAATAAAGGTGAGCAGGTTTTCCCGGCTGGCATTGGACTGCTTGCCCGTGAGATAGTCTGTCTGATCTACTCCATCAATAGGCTTATCGGTCGGTAGATCGGCCCCAATGGCTCGCGCCAAGGTGGGCAGAAAATCCATAATGGAAACCATGCCGTAGGCCACTTTTCCCGCCTCAAACTGACCCGGCCACTTAACCATTCCTACCGTTCGGATGGAGCCTTCAGTGGCATCGCCGAGTTCACCCCGGAATTGTCCGGCTGACCCCATATTGATTTCCTCGGGAATAGTACTGGTCGTAGTGGGACCGTTATCGGAGATAAAGACTAAAATCGTGTTTTCTTCGATGCCAGCGTCCTTAATGGCCTGGTTGATCCGGCCCACATTGTGGTCCAACTCCATAATACAGTCGCCGTAATTGCCGATTCGTGATTTGCCGCTAAACTCGTCCGAGGGATAGTTAGGAAAGTGCGGCCGGGTGATCCCCATCATTAGAAAGAAGGGCTTTCCTGCTTCGGCTTTGTCGTGGATGTATTGGAGTGCATCAGTGGTCATCTCATTGTCAATCTTGCGTCGATATTCGATATCGTAAGGGAATTGCTCCTCTGAAGGCTCGTTAGGCTCTTTTGCCGTACGGACCATTATTTTGGAAGCTTGTTGCAGGGCGGTAGGGGCATGGTAACGGCTCATATTGTCGCCGTTCAGGGTGCCATCCGACGAGCCGTAAAAGCCAAAGCGCCACTCATCAAAGCCGTGGAACTGAGGCTCAGCTGTAGTCTGTGGCCCCAAATGCCACTTGCCATAGTAGATCGTGTCGTAATCTTGGCTTTTGAACACATCCGCCAGGGTAAACTCATCTTCGGCCAAAACATTGGGCCCACCGGGCACACAAAGCAAAGACAGCCCCACCCGAATCGAATATTTTCCGGTCAAGCAAGCGGCGCGCGATGGGGTGCAAGCGGCCTCAACCAGGAACTGATTGAACAGCACACCTTCGCCGGCCAACTGGTTCATGTTGGGGGTGGGCATGCCGCGCAGTTCGCCGCCGATGCCATAGCAGCCCACATCGCCGTAGCCCAGGTTATCGGACATTAAGAACACTACATTTGGTTTGCTTGCCATGGTTATGCTCCTTCTGATGTGTTAATCTGTTATCCAATCGACCAGGTATTCGGTCTGGCCCTGGTCGACGCCAATTATTGAGCTCATCCTCAACCGGCGCTGTGGGTTGGTCCTACTTCATAAAGAACACCCTGAGTCATACCAAAGATACGCTAGTACGATCGTGACTGTCGACAGCCTGATCGACAACGTTCCGGTGATTAGCACTGACATAACGGCGAAAGGTCCGCGCCGGTGCGCTGAAACTCAAATCGCTCCCCTCGAGGAGTGCTCCAGCGAGTGTCTGTGGCCGAAATTGTCTCAATGCGGAGCATCCCATGAAGACATCTTGAAACCGTAAAAACAAAGGCAACCTGAATGTGCCATTCCAAGTCATCGGGGTTCTTGAGGATTGATCTTCGTCTAGCTATGTTCCCGCCTAGTGGAGGATTGATTTCTCGGAATGTTGGGGGCCAGGATTGCGCAGTCAAGTCTCTTAATCCTTGATGCAACAACCAAAGGTCAAGGATCGATGTTGCAGTTCTGCCAACGAAATTAAAAAAAGGAAAGCCCCTAATTGGCGGCTTTCCTAGCTTGAGGTTTACGGGGCCTGCTGCACCTCACGAGCAGAGATGCAGCAGGTAGTTCCTCAGCTGATCAATCAGCCTTTTTCAAAACCTAAATCAGCGCCCCTGGTATCGGGACGTTGTGGAACATCGGTCGGGCCAGCAGATCCTGGCGAATGGTTTGGATCATGTCGGCCTTGATTGAGGCGTATTTATCATCGTCCCACAGGTTAACGAGCTCACCTGGATCTTCGTTCAGATCGTAGAGTTCGCCTTCCGATCCATCGTAGGTCTTGTTGCGCTCATAAAGAACACACTTGATTCCATTGGCGTACATCGAGTTCATGACGATGTCCGCTGCAGGAGTGTGGCTCTCGTACTGTGTGAAGTTGTATTCGCGCCCCTGCTTGTCGGCTTCCTCGTTGCTCGTCGGCAGCACGCTTCCGTCCATCCACTCCGGGGTTTCGACACCGGCAATCTGAAGGAAGGTAGGCGCTAAGTCGATGATTCCGACTGGATTGTCCACGACCGCCGCGGGCACTTTAGCGTTCTTAGCCGGTTTCCAGATCATCGCCAAACGTGCGATGTGATCGGTCATCGTGGGGCCGATCAGCAATGTTCCAAAAGACCCATCCATTCCACCGTGGTCAGGAGTAAAGATGATATCGACGTCATCGAGCACGCCTTTGTCTTCCAGATGCTTCATGATCTTTCCGACGCCATCGTCAATCAGCTTGTTGCTGTTGTAGATCTTCTGATGAATCTCACGGATATGATCGGACTTCAGCTTCTCGCGGTAGGAGTATCCCTGGAGGGCCTCGAACGAAATAAACTTCTCTCCCGTATACCACTGCTCCCAATGCCATGGTTTTTGCTGCAGCCATTCCATGCGCTGTTCGTCCGATTCGCCATAGGCATCATAGGGTTCGATGTCCTTCCAATTTATGTAGTCCTCTTCCACTGGGGGATCGTAGGCGTGGTGGGGATCACCATAGCTGGCCCAAACAAACCAATCCTCTTCATCATCAAGCGAATCGATGTAGCGAATGGTGTTGTCAGTCGTCCAATCGGTCTGATAGAGCTCGCGCGGAATCTTGCTGTCCTTGACGAAAACCGCACCCGTTTCTCCTCCACCTTCGATGATCATCTGACTGTGTCCGCTCGCCATCGTTAGGAGCTCGTAGTACTCATTGACGTGTTCGGGATAATTCTTCTTCAACCAGATGTTGTAGTGGGAGTTGGTGGGCACCTGACCGTGAGCCGCAAGTTTGGCGAAGTCAAAGCCGCGAAGCGGTCCGTATCGATTGCCGCCGCTCAATTCCGCCTCGAAACTCTCAGGTGAACTGAACGGTTCCCAATGTGCCTTGCCGATCAAGGCGGTCCTATAGCCCGCCTCGTCGTGTAGTACATGGGCGAAGGTGGTCGCGTCATGGACGAGTGGAATGCCATTGTTCCAGGATCCATTAGTGCGCGGTAGCTGACCCGTTATCAGCGAACTGCGGCACGGCATGCAAAGCGGATTTTGATTGCGCGCCGCATCGTAGCGGACTCCTTCGGCGGCCAACTTATCCAAATTAGGGGTCTTAGCGTACTGATCGCCATAGTATCCCAGCGAGTTCCAGCGCATCATGTCAGTTGTTATAAAGAGTATTTTTCTGCCCACGATTTCTTTCCTCCTGGCCGAACTCAGATGATGGGGATGAATTCTAGGAAGCTCGAATTCACTACAAGGTTGTCTGATTGTAATACTCCAGCATCACAAGTCCCAGCCTTCAGTTTCATTGTGATCTTACTCATCAGACTCCTTCGTCCGCTCTGCGAGCGTCTCGGCGATATTCTTACTACGCAGAGCATCTCATGATGGCATCTTGAAACCGTAAAAACAAAGGCAACCTGAATGTGCCATTCCAGGTCACCGGGGACTTCGAAGAATGAGCTTTGCTCAACTATGTTCCGGCTGATTTGAGGAGAAGCTATCTGAATTGTTGGGGATCAGGATTGCCGCAGGCAACCCGCAAGATCCTTGATGCGATTGCCAAAGACAAGGAATCGAATGTGCGGGAACTGGCCATTGAATAAAAGAAGGCCGCCAATTAGCGGCCTTCCTGCTAGCGCGATCAAATTAGGTCGCGAGATGGGGCCATCTTATGAGGGGATGCCGGATCCGCTCCAGCGAGTTGTTAGGCTGCGACCGTTAGCCTCTGCTAATCGAATCTCCGTGGTCTTCGTGGCACTGGTCACAGCCATCGCGCGATAACGGATCGATCATCCCGGGTTCGGAATCTGACAATGCTGGAGAAGCTTGATATCATTGGCTCTTCCAATTTCGGCTAGCTCAATAGAAAAACGATTGACGGCGGCCATGGTGCCAAGTGTGAATGACGCTAAAACCGATCTCTCAAGATACATATGAGGATGGGTTCTTGGGTCGATCTTTGAGGCAAGCTGGATACGAGCATGGATGAAACTAAACGGGACAGCCTGTTCTTCCAAGTAGATTGGTCAGCATTTAACTACGTTGCCGGTATCAAGTTCGCGGTGGGTATGCTGGCTGTGGCAATTCTCACCAGATTCACTGAGTTCACTTTCATAGTCATCTCGATCGCCTCACTGATGGCTTGGCTAACAGACGTGCCGGGAACCATCCGGAACAGAGTTCTCGGAATGGTTGGCTTCGCCTTGGCGGCGATTGGGACGCTTTGGCTCGCTTCGATCGTCCATAACAACCTGATTTGGTTCACTCTCGCAATGTTCGTGGTGACATTCATTTTCACTCTGCCAATGGCCTTGAGTCTGCGTGGGTATATGGTCGGTTGGGTCACGATTCTGTGGTTCTTTTCAATCGCCCCTATGACGACCACAGGGGACATTGCCTCAATGACGTGGGACGTTCTCATCGGTGTCGGGATCGTCGTTGCGATTACGCTTATATGGCCATCCGGCATTGGACCCTACGGTCATGCCCAGGCTCCCGATTCTCCAGATGGAGGCGGAATCGATGATCGCGCATTCGTTCTTGTTTATGCGCTTACGGTGGCACTGGTTATGGCCTTTGCGATCTTCGTCGGACTGCAACTCTTCACGGTGGGTGCTGTGTGGATCGTCAATGGGGCGTTCATGGTGCTTGGGCCAAGCACTCGGCAGTCCTGGATCCATGCTGTTGAACGCGCTACTGTGGTGATCGTGGGAGTGTTGGCGGGCCTACTATTGATTAGGCTAATCGATTCGGTTGTAATACTTACGGTCATCTGGGCGGTCTCCGCCTTTCTGGCTATTGCAGCCCTAAACGCTGGCTACCCGGTAGCGATTGGCAGCTACACAGCAGGTATGACGATGACTTGGGCAGTACAAGGACTGGATGTGGGATCCCTCAACGCAAGCGAAAGGATCTATGCCGAGGCCCTGGCCATAGGGCTCGCAATTGCAGCAACAGTTTTCCTGAATTGGTGGTCTAGTCGTCGCAACGTGAATCCATTTGCAGAGACAGAAGCTTCCGCCAATTAGAATCTTCGCAAAGCAAGTTACGCTCGATCCACGTGGAGGCTCCCTGATCCACCGTTAGAACTGATCGCATCGATCGAAGACTAATTCACCCGTATTTAAGGAGATGGTCATGACGAACTCTGAAATGAATAAGAGCAAGCTTGAGACAGCCCTATACACGGATACAACGGGATATGGTGACAAAGAGATCTACTCGTGGGAAGGGCGCGGTGCCACCGGCTTTAGTCTGGGCATTATCGAATTAAGGGCAAATATCGCATTTGCTCCAGGCAACATCAACAATGCCTCCACCTTTGATTTTCCGGTGCGATATGAGTCCTTAGGCGATATTGATCCAATGTGGGTAGTGGCCGCGGAGCCTCACCCCGAAGTAATCAAGCGAACTATCGAAGCTGCAAAGAAACTGGAGATGTCTGGATGCCGGGCAGTCATTGGCAATTGCGGTTTCTTTGGCAATTATCAGCCGCAGGTGGCGACCGAGTTGAAAATACCGTTCTTCGGTTCAAGCCTTCTGCAGATTCCGATGGTTTTGGCTAGCATGGGACCGGATCAGAAGGTCGGCGTTCTCACTGCGGACGGGTCAAAACTGAAAGAAGCTCCAGCCTTCGAGAATTGTGGAGTGACCGATCTGGAACGGGTCGTCACCTATGGAATTGAAGAAGAGCCTGCAGCTGTCTTCATCTTAGGAGAGTCCGGGCACATGAATCTATCTGGTGTCGAGCACGATCTGGTGAACGTAGCCCGACGCATGGTTGACGAGAACCCGGATGTGGGAGCCATCGTATTGGAATGCACCGAGTTCCCACCGCATGCTCACGCAATCCAAGATGCCGTACGAAAGCCAGTGTGGGGATTTACCACAATGGCATTCTGGATTCACAACGGGCTGGTTCGAAAGCCGTTCACTGGTTGGGTGTGATCACGATTTCAAGAAGGAAAAATACTGAAATGTGATTTCGCAGCCTGACTATTGATTATAGGGAAATAATTCCGAATATCACCCGCATTGGAGCAAAAAGAGGAAGCAACTCCCAATAATCTTCATATCACGGGATTATCAGGAATTATGTCCCAAATATGAGTGGAATACACCAATTACGCGGACTTTCGGTACGGAAAAGTCCCCTGCTTCGGCGGGGGGCTTTGCTTTTGGGGCAACGGCGGGCTCAGATAGCCCCAGAGATGGACACATCTTCTGAGCCTTTCCTTCGTCGGCTCCGTGAGCGCCGGGGCGATATATTTTCTGTGCAGAGCATGTCATGAAGACATCTTGAAACCGTAAAAACAAAGGCAACCTGAACGTGCCATTCCAGGTCAC
>Ga0255054_10000964_pt1 | contig 16761 bp, 12 predicted proteins | sample JV7_2_23_MG_FD_188634 | JGI IMG/M metagenome (GOLD analysis project Ga0255054, IMG submission 188634) | Seawater microbial communities from Jervis Inlet, British Columbia, Canada - JV7_2_23 | ecosystem: Environmental > Aquatic > Marine > Inlet | place: Canada: British Columbia | collected...
CTGCTGTCTGACTGCAGAGGGATACTTGCTTCTGAGTCAATCGAAGTTGATATTTGAAGCCCTTTGAGATGATCATTGCCTTTGAGATATCTTCTGGCTTTCTATGTACTGTTTGATCATAATTCCGTGTTTTTATTACATACCATTTTGGTGCATAATACAACTACAAACTGCTGTTGCTCTGCGGTAAACGCCTTATATCCCCATTGCTAAAGCAAGGGGCTTTACGGCGTTCTCTGGTAAAAAAGTTTCGGTTTTTTCTACTGCTTGTCGCCAGATTATACAGAATTTCAATCCATTTAGTTTTTAGCGTCATGATCCTACTCCAGTTTAAAGTCGAAAACTATTTCGTATAACGATTATACTAACCGGGCGGCGGCCTGCGATGTTCATTTCACATTTTACGCTCAACCGCCGCTCCGATTCAGCGGCTTGTTAGGCGGGATTCATGGAATCATGTAACCTCATTATGAAGTTACTTCTATCGCAGCATCTCCGCAATCTTGGGGCGAGTCATTTTAATCCGCTCGTAGTCCAGTTCTATTCCCAGCGGTCCAAGGACCGCTCTGAATTGATCGTAGATGCCTTTGACATCATCGAAAAGAGCTGAAACGCTTTCCAACGCAGTACGTCCGGCATTGTTTCTTGCATTTTTGTCAGCACCATTGTCCAGCAGAGCCTTGACGATCTCGGTGCGGCAAAAAAAGGCAGCGGTGTGAAGTGCAGTTGATCCTTCGTTGTTTTTGTAGTTCACATCAGCCCCAGCCTCAATCAACACCCTGGCCGCTTCAGTCTGTCCAAATGCTGCTGCAGTGATCAGGGGACTGGATCCTCGTGACGGCTCTTTTTCATTCAGGTCCGAACCGGCCTTAATGTGCTGCCGGATGGCATCAAGATTCCCCGAAGCGGCTGCCTCAATGAGACCTGCACTCGGAGGCTTTGGAGCTGTTTGTGAGCTCTCCTGCTTTCCGCAACCGGTAAACGTAAGGAGTGTGACTACGAGTACTGCTGTCGTTAATGTTTTCATTGCTATTCCCTCCATCTTTTAATTTATATTTTCGATTTAATGAGTTTTCTATAAAAATAAATCATCAAATTACAGGCTGCATAGGTTGATACTGTCAAAATAAGATACTTCAATAGTGAAGGAATTGCAGTGTTAAGCATGGTTAATGCTATACCACCTAGTACAATCACATGAATGATATAAACATTATAAGAATTTTTATTCAGCTCTTTGCTGATTGTTCCTTGTTTATCCAGATAATATCTGAAAGTATTTATCATCACGTATAGCAAGCAAAGTAATGAAAGATGAAAACTAAACCACATGACTAGTGCATCGACCATCTCAGAAAAAATATGATTACCTGGCCTCATAAAGGAATTGATGAATAAATAACGATATAGAATTATCGGTATCCATGCAGTACAAATAATTAAAATGTAAAGTTTTTTGTTTTTCCATTTTGATTCGAATATCTTTAGTTTATAGCACAGAGAACCTAATAGAAAAATCATAAAGTAGATTAACAGTCTTTCATTTTGGAAATCTATCAAAATTGTTTTTGTCCAACCCTGACCTTTAAAAATATCCATACAAAAACTATAAATAAAACCTATGAGAAAGACTGCCCCAACAGCTCCCTTCAGGGTAATTTTGGATAGTTTTATATTTACTCTTGAGAAGAATAAGTACAAAATGTCGAATAAAAAAAGAACAGGGAGAAACCACAGCCAACTTTGACTAAAAATCCCGTTGCTCCAGTGAAAGTAGGTAGTCCAGTTTTGCTGAGGCATTTTTCGAGAGTATAAAAATATAATTTTGTATAACGGCATTAACGTCAAAACAGCGAAAATCCAGGGGACCATCAATCTATTGAATTTTGCTTTAAGAAATGCCCACCCTTTCTTTTTTTTCATAGATAAAGGCGTAAGAAATCCTGAAACAAAAAATATGGTTGGCATAATAAAAATATCTATTATCATAAAATTTGGAATACTTAATAAATTGTTAGTTGAAAGGTCATGAACAATCCAAAAGAAAGCCGCAATGCCAGTGAATTCATAAACAAGTCCAGCATGATATAAAACAACTAAAAAAATCATGAAAGTTCTTAGATTATCTAAAAAGTAAATCCTATTTCCTTTGATTGTGTCTTGTCCTTTTTCAATCATACATATATCTCTCTTTTTGTTTTGATTAACAATTCAAATCGTATTTATACAAGTATTTCATCACCATACTTCATGATATTGCACTCTATCCCCATTTTTTCAACCTCTTCTTTAAACATCTTATCATCAGCAGGATTATAATTTTTACTAAAGAATGCTGGACAGTTATAAAGATAATGCTTAATTTTCATGGCTTTCACCTCTTTCCTTTAATTCATCAGTTAACTTTCAACATACTCTTCAGAGTCCCACTGATATATTCCCTGAAAATAGCCATCCTCTGTTACAGTCCAGATTTTCTGACGGGATCCGGGTTTGACCATCAGAAATGGTGCTGGAATCAAAGAAAGACGTTTATTGACACGGAGAGGAAGACCAGAAAATTTGAAGCGCACTTTAAAAACAGCAGCCGATTTTTCTGGGCCTTTTTTTGGGTCTACTTTGAGATGTCTGATTACTTGAAATTCCCGCCCATCTTCCATGCCGCCGCCTATCGAAAAGGGCTGGGTGACATTGACCTCGAAAAATTGACCGTGCTGTAATTAAAGTGTTAATTTACCGAAAAGGCTTTTAATCTTCAGCCCAGTCACGGAGCTTTCGTTTGATTTTCTCCTCGATTTTGCGGCCGATCTCTTCCCAGTCATCGTCCTTCTTGTCACTTTCATCGAGCCATTCTTTTATACCCTTGCAGACTTTCTTCTCCACCTTCTTTCCGATTTCTTCCCACTCTTTGTCCTTCATACGCTTGCGTCGTTTCTTCTTCCAGCCTGCGCCTCCACCTCCTCCAAGGGCGATGCATGCACCGAGGAGGAATCCGAAGTTGTACCACCCACCGGTGTTGTTCACCTCGTACATTCTGACACTGTCCGAGAACAGACTGATAATGAACGTGATGATGCAGATGAGCCCATGCCACAGGCCCGCCCAGAAACCGGCAGCATCATCAACGAATCTCGACTTTGGCCCCGCCGTACAGCCAGCGATAATTGTTATTAATACTAAAATGGTCCCAACTGTCACAATCTTACGGAGAAATGACATAATAGCCTCCTTTCTGTTTTAAATAATAAACAGTAAAAGTATTCTTATAAAGTGATTTCATCTTAATTAAAAAAAGCCAGATTCTGTAATTGCTTATCCAATCATGTTTAAACGGGCAAATTTTAGTTCATTGCTAAAGCGTTCGATAGTCTTCTTATCCGAAGCTAAGTTCTGTCGATTATTATTCAAACCCTATTTTCTTTATTAACTTCGTGAACCTCGGGTCTGGGCGAACAGTGTCAAACATTGGTTCTGCATTCAGATAGAGCAGCCAATGATCACGTTCCTTATACGCCCTATCTAGCCACTCAAAACCAAGATCGTTTTCTCCCAGTGTAAAACAAAGAAGAGCAATGTGATATGGCGAGACATACTCCTGCTTGGTTCGTTCTATCATATCATCCAGAACTTGCTGCGCTTCTTTTTTCTTACCCATCTTCAGATAAGCGATCGCGAACAAGGTCTCTACACTCTGCATCCAGCCTCTTGAAGGTTCCTTTTCTTTTTGAAATTCTGCCAGAGCTTCTTTATACATTGACTTTTGTAAATACACTCTTCCCAGAAAACTATGCGCAGAAACAAAATTAGGATCCATCTCCAGTGTCTTCTGCAAGGCTTCTATTGCCTGGTCGTATTGGCGGGCGTAGTAATACACCCATCCGAGATCACAATTTATTATTAAAGAGAAAGGATCCAATTCAAGGGCTTGTTTCATCTCCTCGATGGCTTCATCGAATCGAGCCCTGAAAAACAAACAGAATGAACGCCAGTGGTGAGCGGTTATATAGTTGGGATTTAACTCTATGGCTCGTTTGAATTCTCTGTCTGTACTAGCCCAATCCCAATCAGCTAGTAATTTAATAAAAGCGAGGGAGGTATGCGCCTCGGCAAGCATATCATCAATCTCTAGCGCTTTCAGCGCTGCTTCCTTCGCTTTTTGATAAGCCTCTTTTTGAGGGAAAGCACCGTACCAAGAAAGAATTAAATAGCAGTCAGCCATCCCAGAATAGGCTAACGTATAGCCTTTGTCTTTCTTGACTGCCTGTTGGAAGTACTCGAGTCCCTTCTTCACTCCAATTTCATTGCGCTTGTTCCAGAAGAAGCGACCCTTCAAATACAACTTATAAGCCTCCAGATTGTCCGTGTAACGCTTCACGAGTTTCGCCTTCTCTCTTCCCAAAAGCTTTACCTTTAGATTGTCAACGATTGCTAAAGAGATTTCATCCTGGATAGCAAAAATATCTTCCATGTCTCGGTCGTATTTGTCTGACCAGATATGGTAGCCATCGGCGACGTTTATAAGCTGGGCTGTGATGCGCAGTCGGTTGCCTGCCTTTCGTACGCTACCTTCTAGAATCGTCTCTACATTCAGTCTCCTGCCAATCTCAGGGACGTCCAAATTTTTCTCTCTAAATGAAAAAGCTGAAGTACGCGCAACAACCCTTAAATCACTTATCTTGGTCAATGAATTGATCAGTTCTTCTGCCATGCCATCACAGAAATATTCCTTATCTTTCTTTGGGCTTAAATCTATGAATGGGAGCACAGCAATAGATTTTTTCAATTTCGTTTCACCAATTTTTTCTTTCTCAGGTTTTTCTTTTCCCATTTTGCTTAATTCAGAAATAAGCTCATTTGTGTCCTGATGTCTCTTCTCTTTATCCTTTTCTAAACAGTTCACAATCACACGGCTTAGATCATCAGGTATCTGAGCATTAATCTCCTTAGGATTTTTAGGTATCTCGCTTTTATGTTTCACTCCGATTGCAAAAGGAGTATCTCCTTCGAAAGGCACTCTTCCAGTCACCATTTCATATAGAATCACTCCCAACGAATAAATATCTGAACGCTGGTCTACCTCTTTTGCCTCCACTTGCTCAGGTGACATATACTCAGGTGTTCCTATCATCATTCCCGCACCTGTTATACCTTTCCCCTTAACAGAACGTGCTATGCCGAAGTCCATAATCCTTGCGTTGCCCTCTTTATCTATCATTATGTTTTGGGGTTTCAGGTCTCGATGCACAACTCCCAGCTTATGAGCTTCAGATAGCCCCTCACATACTTGCATAGCAATGGAAATAGTCTTTCCAACAGGCAATTGACCTACTCTTCTAATAAAACTCTTTAAATCCTCTCCTGCGACATACTCCATAGTGATGTAATGGGTGCCTTCTTCTTCATTGATATCATACATCTGGCAAACATTCTCATGCCTGATCTTGCGGGCAAGTTTCAATTCGCTGCTAAAGCGTTCAATAGTCTTCTCATCAGCGATCTCAGGTTTTAGGATCTTTAAAGCCACTTCCTCTTTTATCTTCTTATCGAATACTTTGTAGACGTTGCCCATTCCTCCTGTTCCCAGCTCTTCGATGAAGTCATATCTCTTTGCAAAAATGGATCCTCTCGTGAATTCTTCTTTGGGTATTTCGAGGGTTTTGGTGTGAGAAGGAGAGATTTTCTCTGAAGAGATTACTTGAGTGCCGCACTCTTTACAAAACTTGGAGTCGTCGGGATTCTCAAACTGACATTTAGGACACTTCATATGCCATAAGCTCCAATTGTTAGGGTGGCAAAAGAATATCAATTAGTAATGGGTGTGTCAAATTGTGACCAAATTGTGATCGTCTGAGATATAATTTCGTATACGTGGGTATACCTCCATATGCCTAAAGATAATTTGTAAATTAATGATAAGATTGGCTATTACTTTGTTTCCAGGAGGTTAGAGAAGCCGGTGGCATCTGATTCGAAGTCCACTGCTCTATCCACGGAGCTACGGGCGCACCTTGAATTGCAACAACATTATAATAAATTACATGAGTTTTCTAAGGATTTTTGTTGAATATGGAGACCTGACCTCTGGTTCCCACTTTTATTGATGCAGTCTCTCACTATTATACTTTCGTATATATTCCCCAATACTCTGTTTGCATTCCGCTATCTTCTCATATTTCCTTCTCTGATATTTTTGACCTGCTCTTATGCCTTGAGTTCTTCAATTCCTTCCCGGACAAGTTCAAGGGCTTTAATCATATACTCTATTTTCTCTCCATATCCAAAGCGGACGTAACCATCCATCTCAAAGTAGTCTCCCGGGCAGAGCAGGACACTTTTTTTCTCTCTTAATCTATCCACAAGCTCTGTTGAATTTATATCGAGGTTATACCTGGCAAAGGCAATGGCGCCTGCTTTGGGTGGAAGACAATGGAATATCCCGTCCTGGCTGTTCAGCCATGATTCTAAGACAGGAAAATTTGCCTTCAAGATACGTCGTGTTCTTTGGAGAATTTTCTTTCTGTTCTCAGGCCTTAGCGCGATTTGAGCGAGGCTGTCACTCACAGCGCTCAAACAAATGGATGTGTAATCTTTGTAAGCCCACACTTTTGCAGCGAGATCTTCTGGAGCAACAAGCCATCCCGCTCTCAAGCCCGGAAGGCCGTATGCTTTAGAAAGCCCGCACGTAACGACAGCTTTCTTATAGGTTCCCCAGAAACTCGGTGTGATTTTTTCATCCAGTTCGGCACCTTGGTAGATCTCATCCACAAAAAGCCACGCATCCGCCTTCTCTGCAAGACTGATGATCGCCTGTTTTGCGTCCTCACTTAACTGCCCTCCAGTTGGATTGTTTGGGTTTGTAATCGAAATGATTTTTGTATCTTTTGTTATGAGGGATGATAACTCATCCAAATCCGGATTCCAGTCCAGTTCCTCCTTGAGATGAAAGGTTTTCACATTAGCTCCGAATGATCTCATCAGACCTGCGATCTGCATGTAATTGGGGAGCATAAAGACGGCCTCATCTCCAGGCTCGATAGTGCTCCATATCAAAAGATAGTTCGCTTCGACAGAGCCTGTGGTTACCAGTACATTTTTTTCGTGCGCACCCTGATAAATCTTGGAAATTTTCTCTTTCAATTGTGGCGTCCCATTTGTCTGGATATATCCCAGCTTTGTTTTCAATATTTCACTAAGCTCCTCTTGTGTAACAAGTTCATCAAAAGAAAGCGGGTCCACGCCACTTTCCGAAAGATTGTAATCCACAACATTTTCCCACTGGGATTGGAAACGCTCCATCTTAAAATCCTGGATTCTCATATATTTCCTCCTTTCTCAATCTCACTGTGGATTCTGTATCATACAGCAGCAAGAATTTCAACAGAAACCCCTCTTTGCTCGTTCATTTGACTTCAATCTTGTGCTCTGATATAAGGGGGCGCATCGTGAGGGATATCCACATATGAGCAACCAGGCAACACAAGGTTCATCTCAATTCTTGCGAAAGATGAACCTTCTGGATTCGACATTTCTTGTTATTGGGGCCATCGTCATTAAAGCGCTAATCTGCAGTCCCACCTCCGTCTATGACAAGAGTCGCTCCTGTCATGAAGGATGAATCGTCTGAGGCAAGAAAGAGTGCGGCTTTGGCTATCTCCTCGGGCGTCCCCATCCGGCCCATCGGACGTTGAGCGACATCTTGCTTGTGGTACTCTTCCCATGTCATTCCGCGCATCCTGGCATCCTCATCAAGCATCGGGGTTTTGACGTCACCGGGACAGAGGCAGTTCACCCGGATGCCCTGGGTTGCATGATCGATGGCCATAGCCTTTGTCATGATAACAACGCCGCCTTTGGACGCACAATAGGAGACGCCTTCGTTGCCGCCCACAATCCCCCATCCGGAACCGTTGTTTATAATCACACCGCTCTTTTGGGCAACCATCTGAGGCAAAGCGAACTTGGACATCAAAAATGTGCCTTTGAGATTGATATCGATGGTGAGATCCCACTCTTCTTCCGAACAATCCACAGCATTGTTCGGAAAATACACACCAGCGTTGTTGAAGAGAATATCCAGCTGGCCGAAAGCCTTCATCGTTGTCTCTACAGTTTTCTGGCACTCAGCGGAAGATCGAACATCTGCGATGATGTATATAGCTTGGCCGCCTCCCTCATTTATCTCTTCGATGACCTTTTTACATCTTGTCTCATTGCGGCCAGTAAGGCAAACTTTAGCACCCTCCTTGGCAAAAAGAATAGCTGTTGCTTTTCCAATTCCGGAGTTTCCTCCTGTTATTAAAGCGACCTTGTCAATAAGCTTCATTCTTTCCTCCATTCATTTTTTTCATGTGTTCCCGCCGTATTTTTTGCTTCATTATTATGTGGATGAAGAAAAAATCTTAACCCTTCCATTTTAATTTTTCAACCTTTATCATTAACATCAGAACGATTCTAAAGAAAGTCATGTTTTTGGTTTCGTTGCAAGAGGAAAAAACTAAGATAAGATACATCTATGATGAAATGTCCGGGACAGGATACGCGCTTCTGGAAAAAAGAGGATAGTTTTGAATTCGTCTTGACCTTCCGCCAGTGGAAGGAATAAAATCAAAGATTATTTTAACAACACAGGAGGGACAATGAACAATGAAGAGTTTCTTAAAATAGTAGAAAAAGCAATCGCCGGAGGGAATCAGAAAATCAATACGTGTCATCTCACTGATTGAGATTTTGAATGATCTAAATTTAGAGGAAAACCATGATTAAAACACATAGACCAAAACTTGAGCTTTTAAACAATGAATTGATCCAAAAAATCATAGGTGAGGCATACATCATCCTTGAAAATCAAGGAGTTTTTATCGAGAACAAAGAGGCCCTGGCTCTGTTTCAAGAGGCAGGAATGAAGGTCGACACCTCCTCGCAGAGAGTCCAAATCACCGCACAGCTCGTTGAAGACTCTCTTTCATCAACACCTCCCTCTCTGAAAATGTACGACAGGGACGGAGAAACTGAGTATCTCCTCGGTGGTGATGAAGTCCATTTTGATCCAGGCTCTGGGGCAGTCACCTTCCTGGATTCCGAAACTCAGCAGGAAAGAAAGGCTATCACTGATGATTTGATCCGGTTTACCCATCTGACAGATTGCCTCGAGCATCTCCACTTCCAGAGCACCGGAATTATAAGCACCGATGTCTCCGAGATCATTTCGGACAGCTATCGGCTTTATATCGGACTCTTATTCTCCAAAAAGCCCATAGTCACCGGGACATTTCGGGTAGAAGGGTTCGAACCCATGCGCAGAATGCTCGTCGCCGTACGGGGAAGTGAAAGGAATCTTGCGGAAAAACCTCTGGCAATATTCGACGCTTGCCCCTCCCCTCCTCTGAAATGGAGCAATTTGACAGCACAGAGCTTGATCGATAGCGCCCGGGCGGGAATTCCGTCCGAGCTGATTTCTATGGGGATGACGGGAGCCACTTCTCCCATCACAATCACAGGTACACTCGTCCAGCATGTCGCTGAAAACCTATCGGGACTGGTGATCTGCCAGCTCGCAAAAAAAGGTGCGCCTGTTATTTTCGGCGGCTGTCCGGTGAGCTTCGACATGCGGACAGGCACAACTCCTATCGGCGCTATAGAGACGATGATGATCGACTCAGCGCACACACAGATCGGAAAACATTTCAACCTTCCTACACACGCCTACATGGGAATGAGTGACGCCAAGATCAACGATGCCCAGGGAGGTTTTGAAACCGGGATAGGTGCGATTATGGCCGCGCTTTCAGGTGTTAACGTGATATCCGGGGCAGGGATTTTAGATTTCGTCAGGTGCCAGAGTCTGGAAAAGCTGGTAGTAGACAATGAGATCTGCGGGATGGCTTATCGATTGATAGACGGAATAGCACAGCGCGATGAACCGATCGCCCTGAATCTTTTTAAAGATTTTTCTGCCGAAACACAGTTTCTATCTATGCCCCATACGAGAAAATGGTACAGGGAAGAACATACATTTCCCAAGTTGATCGATCGAGATCCGTATGATACCTGGGTATCCAAAGGGAGAAAATCAATAACTGCCCGGGCCAAAGAAGAGGTCAAAGATCTGTTGCAAAAGAATCCCCCCCCTCTTCCAGATAAGGAAACACAAAAGGCTCTCAGAGAAATCATGATGTCCGATGCCCAGACAAATGACACACCTTCTTTACCTGACATCAGCTTCCCCTAACAAAAAAGATAAGCTAGTTTATCTGCAAAAAAAGTACGAGCAAATCCAGAACCTGTAAAGAGGGAGCTTGTGGAGAAAGATCATGGGGAGTTGAGTGTGCGGAGGCAATGTGAGATTCTTTCTCTCAACCGGTCTGGTCTCTATTATGATCAGATCTATTCATGCAATTTCGTCAGGAAGCCAGCCTCAATCTTTTCCAGGCTTTGGTCAAAACGAAGGTTGAGACAACTGCTATTACAGTCAGAATATTGGCTATGGTGCGTCTGCCATGCTCCCAATCATAGTGCCACCCCCAGAGTTAGAATCATAGGTTTTTGGACCTGCCCCCATCTTTGGATTCAACTCTGAGAGTGATGCAATTATCGAGGACGGGTCATCACCGGACAGCACTGGGCATTTATTTATTCTTCTTTTCTCTTTTCAACTTTTGTTTTTCCTTTGGACTAAGACGGACCTTTTATTGTGATGCAGAGATTTGGATTTTCTGCCGTTTAAGTTCCTGCGTCTCCCTTCAGGTATTTATTCAGAAAGTCCAGGATGGCTTTATAAGCTGTGATCTGGTTTTCCTTGATAATGAAGCCGTGACCTTCATCGTCAAAGACAATATACTCAACAGGAATCCCCTTCTTTTTTACGGCTTCAACGATTTCATCTGATTCGACTTTAAGCACTCTGGGATCATTGGCTCCTTGAAGGACCATCAGCGGCTTTTGGATGTTATCAGCATGGAAGAGAGGAGAAATTCTGCGAAGATAATCCAGGTCTGTCTCGGGATTTCCCATCTCTGCGTAGAGCGCTTCCTTGAAAGACTCCCACCAGGGAGGGATGCTCTCCAAGGTCCTCACCCAGTTGGAGATGCCAAAGAGGTCCACACCAACGGCAAATTCATCAGGCCTGAATGTCAGGCCAGCTAGGACCATATAGCCTCCGTAGCTGCCGCCAATGATTCCAATTTTGTCAGGGTCAATATAACCTGTGGAAATGAGATATTTCTTGGCCCAGACACAGTCATCAAGGTCGACTTCGCCGTGCTTCTTATCGTCCATCCTGTAGAATGTCTTGCCATAGCCTGAGGAGCCGCGGTTGTTGACATCAATCAATGCATAGCCGTGATTGACAAGATACTGTTGAATGGATCTGTATCCCTTGCGGGCTTGCCCACCTGGACCGCCGTGGACCATGATCAGCGCTGGAACTTTTTCTCTAGGATTGATGTTGTGGGGCTTGTAATATATGCCAGGAATATCCAGGCCATCAAATGATTTGTAGCGGACGACCTCGGCTTCGACTAGATCCTCCGGCTCGATTTCAGGGTTCATGGTGTCCGTGAGCTGGGCGTACACTCCTGAGTCAAAATTATAAACGAACAGATTGTTCGGTGACCGTGAACCGTTGAAATAGAAAGCCATTATTTTCTCACTCTTTGAAATCTTGACCGAGGAAATATTGCCACCAGGCAATTCAGGAAGCTTTAGGGGTTGATTTGTGCTCGTATCATAGACTTTAATCACAGTCCGGGCGTCCTCGTTTATGCCGACGACCCGATATTTTCCATTTCGGGAAAAATAAGTGTACCAGATATCCCAGTCGTACTGCTCTACAGTATCTTTCTGGCCTGCTTCGATGTCATAGCGCTTCAAGTAGGTGAATTCGCTGTCTTTATCTGTTAAGTAGTACAGATTTTTTGAATCTGGGCTGAATGTCTGGGGTTGATACTGCACGTCTCCTTCATGAGGGGAGAGGTGCTTCATTTCTTTTGTTTTTCTGTCATAGAGGTACATATCAGAATTGTTGGTGGTGATGGGTTTAGAGAAGGCGAAATACTTCTTGTCTCTGGAGATGGAGGCAAGCTCGTAGCCAGCGTCATTCTGGTAAATCATCTTAGGAGTGAAAGTTTCGATGTCCATCTCATAAATGTCAAAAAACTGTGGATCTCTCTTGTTTGAACCGTAAAAGAAGCTCTTCTGGTCAAAGGCCCAACCATAAAAAGAAGCTTTTCCCTTCTCTTCAGGGGTGAGGTCTCTCACAGTTCCATCTTCGTCGCGGAGATAAACATGATCGATTTCGTTTCCGCCTTTGTCGCTGGAGTAAAGGATTCGATTGTCTTCGGGGAAGAAAGAAAGGGCAAAGATGCCATCATCTTCAGAGTAGGTGAGCTGAGTTGGCTCCCCGCCCTCCACGGGAATAGTGAACGCGTTGTAAATACCGGTTTTGTTGCTGGAGAAAAGAATTGTTTTCTCGCCATGAGAAAATGAACTCCCGCCGATGGATACCGTGTCCATGAACTGTTCGATGGTGTACTGAGTGACTTCGCGGTATTCAGTTTTCTCACAGGCAAAAAAGATGAGCGAGAAGATAACCATTAAACAAGCAGTTTTTTTAATCATTGAAAACCTCCTCCTTTTATGTAATTGCTTATCCAACAAAAGTGGTGCCTCTGGTTAATTCTTCTTTAGGTGTTACGAGAGTTTCAGTGACAGGGATTTCTTTTGAGGGAAGAAGCTGGGTTCCACACTCTTTGCAGAACGTGGAATCAGCGGGATTGTCAAAATGGCATCTAAGGCATTTAATTCCCACTGTTCTCTCTAATATCTTGGCAAAAGATTATCAATTTATGAGGGGAGTGTCAAATTGAATGCTCGGGCGATTTATTTCATGCGAATGCGCAAAGATGAGTCCAGTGAGTCAATTGTTAACAAATTGTGACTGCCTGAGATGTACTTACATAATTTTGTCAGGAAGCCAGCCTCAGTCTTTTCCAGGCTTTGGTCAAAACGTAAGTTGAGACGACCGCTATTACAGTCAGAATATTTGCTAAGGTGTGTCTGCCATAAATCCAGTATCCTATGGCGAAAAGCGCGCTATACACGGCAAAGCATCCCAGAACCATACACAATATGCCGGTAGGAACATCCCAGGCCTGTTTAGCTTCTTCAAGGAATTCGCCTTCCTGTTTTGCCTTATCGATCACTCTTTTCCAGCCGGGTCCACCGGGCTGAACTAAGCGGTAGAAAGAGCGTAATGTCTTTGATTCCGTTGGTTTGGTCAGGAGAGTTACGGTAATCCAGCAAATTGTAGTGATACCAACACCCACAGCCAACCGGACAGGAGTGGAAATTTCAGGTAAACCTGTCCTCGGGTGTATCAACTGTAAATAGACAGCTACGACAAACGAAACAACCATGGCGGTAATCTCGCTATACGGATTGATCCGCCACCAGAACCAGCGCAGGATAAAAAGCAATCCTGTCCCAGCTCCGATTTGAAGCAAAATGTTAAAGGCCTGCAAGGCATTACTTAACACTAAGGCTATAAGACCGGCCAGTATCATCAAGCCGACAGTTGATAAACGCCCCACGAGAACCTGCCTTTTTTCGCTCGCTTCAGGATTGATGAAGCGTTTATAAAAATCGTTGACTATATAAGAAGAACCCCAGTTCAAATGCGTAGAGATTGTGGACATAAAAGCTGCGATCAAAGAGGCGACAACGAGTCCCAGAAGACCGTGAGGGAGAAACGTCAACATGGCAGGATAGGCAAGATCATGACCTAACACGCTTGGATCAACATGCGGAAATGCAGCCCGTAGGGAATCTAAAGTGGGAAAGACTAAGAGGGAACATAAGGCCACGATGATCCATGGCCAGGGACGGAGAGCATAATGGGCGGCATTAAAAAGTAGAGTAGCACCCACTGCATGTTTTTCGGACTTTGCAGATAGCATACGCTGGGCAATGTAGCCTCCGCCTCCCGGTTCTGCTCCTGGATACCAGACACTCCACCACTGCACTGCCAGGGGAAGAATGAAGAGTGCTAACAATGCTTCTGTGTTAGAAAAGTCAGGAAGAAGGTTCAATTTTGAAACTACATTCTCGTTGGCTAATAATCCGCTAAATCCTCCAACCTGGGGGAGCCTGAGCGCAATGATAGCGGCGCCAATCGCACCAACCATAGCAATCGCAAACTGGAAGAAGTCCGTGATTAAAACACCGCGCAATCCTCCGAGGGCACTGTATATAACCGTTACCAGCGAGGCAATTAAAAGGATTTGAATCGGCGTCAGATTAAACATGACACCGCCGATCTTTATGATTGCCAGGGAAACCGTGGCCATGATGAGAACATTAAAAAACACGCCCAGGTACAGAGCCCGGAAACCCCGAAGGAAAGCAGCAGCTTTTCCGCTGTAGCGCAGTTCATAAAATTCAAGGTCGGTCAGAACTTGTGAGCGGCGCCAGAGCTTTGCATAGACGAAGACGGTCAGCATTCCGGTCAGGAGAAATGCCCACCAGACCCAGTTCCCGGCAACGCCATTCTGGCGGACGATATCTGTAACCAAATTGGGGGTGTCGCTGGAAAAAGTGGTGGCGACCATTGAGATCCCCAACAGCCACCAGGGCATGTTTCTGCCTGAGAGAAAGAATTCTGAGGAACTCCTCCCCGCTTTTCTGGAAACAGCCAGTCCTATGACCAGGGATAAGATAAAAAATCCGACTACAAATCCCCAGTCAATTGCCTCCAATATCATATTGTTTTCCTCTTAATGTGATTTACAGCTCACCAAGAGAAGCAGGACCATAGTAGATTGAGTTGAAAAGTAACTTAAAGGTGCTGTGGGACTGCCCTCTATACAACACAGGAAAGCATATGATGATAATCTTCCCGTCACCCAAAGGCACATCAACAAGGGCACTTTTGTCGTGAAGATAGTTCTCTCCATTAACCCAGCCGCTTAACAAGGGATTATGAGGAGGATACACGACAATACTCTTTCCCTCTTCTGCAGCAAGAACAGGGCTTCTCCTGAAAAAAACAGCTCCTTCCCTTTCATAGCCGTAGGCAATCGGATGAGTCGTGTCTATTAAAACCTTAAGCAAGGAACCCGGCACAAAGAAACTCTTCCTATCCGCATTTTTCACACTGTTCTCTATGGTGAGGGAAAATTGTTTCAAAGGAAAATCGGCAGCTGAGTTCAGCGTGATTAAGGTGCCTCCTTTTTGAACAAATTCTTTTATATTATTTACTCCTATTTCACCTATGCCGCCAGAATATTCAGGAGGGAGGGATTCTTTAGGCGCACCGTTTATTATTGTGTTCGTCTTCAAATCCGGAAAAATGATGACATCAAAATTCTTATTGAGGTTTCCTTTTCTTATTTCTTTGTCGTGGATGCTCTTGTAGGGAAATTCATACTGCTCTAGAACCCATCTTGTCCATCCCTCATCCATCGAAGCAGTCCAGCTCTTGTAAAGGCCAAGCCTGACAGGGTTTAGGTCGTATGCTTTTATCTCAGGTTTTGCCGTTAATCCTTCGAAGTGAACACCCAGATCATTGACAATGGACTTCAGGTCCTCAGCCAGACCTTTTTTATCCTGGACAATCATCGTCCCCAAAGGATAGGTCTTTCCTTTCGCCGGAAAATTCCCCGAAGACCAGAAGGCGCTGTATCCTTTTTTCACCAACCTGTTTAAAGCAACAATATCATCATTCGTTGCATGTCCCCACGCATATCCAAAGGCATTATTCACTGCATCAATTTTGCCTTTTGGCCTGGAGAGTTTATCAACCTTAACTGATTTAACCTTAAAAGGATCTTTTATTTTAATGGCCTCGACACCCATTAGCAGAGGCAAGGTATGAGCAACCACATCATAAGGACTTTTAAGCGGAGCACCCGGATATTCTCTTATTTCCGGATACACCTGATTTTCAAGCATGGTTTTGGCGTATCCGCCGTAAGGCTGGGCTAGAAAAAAGATGTATGTTCCTTCAGGATATTTATGGCCGTCAGCCATAAAGGATTCGCTGGCTCTGTGAATTTCCACTCCTCCCATCTGCAAAACATTCATCATCTCTATTGTTGTTGACAGGTCTTTTTGTTTGGCTGGAATGAGATAAGCGAAGGGGGGTTCTGTCCGGTTAACAGCTTTTTTATGTATTCTGTAAAAATTTCGGAGCCAGTTTTCTCTAAGTCTTGCTGCATTGGTTAAAGCAGCCTTGGCAGCAGAATAATCATAATCCACGATGTCTCTCAGTGCCCATCTTCCCCCTTTCCAGGGCATAGGCATTTTAACCGATGGTTTTTTTACGGATGCGGAAAGGTTCTCAAATTTAACCGTCACAGGAGTGGCCAGCTTAATACTGGCTACTTCGGTTAGTATCCTTATTCCTCCGTGATAATGATGGTAAGCTCTGGCCGGTGTCCAGGCATCATACCTGCTGCTGTGGATGACACCTGCTTTTCCTTCTGCCGTCATTTCAGTGGCGATGAAAGTCCCCATCATGGCCACTTGCTGCCTGAGTATCGGGTCAATGTTGGGCTCATAGGGATCAACGAAAGGGGGCACAAATATCCTTGCTCCCGTTCCTCCCATCTGATGCATATCCAGGATGACCTGGGGATGCCAGGCGTTGTGGACCTTAATCGTCAGGCGGGATTCGACCTGGGTGAACATGTACCAGTCTCTGTTGTTATCGTGGCCTACATACTTATGATAAAGCCAGGGCATGCGCGATCCTTCATACTTTGTTCC